>LNFM01012665.1_pt1 | contig 11003 bp, 6 predicted proteins | sample 596031 | NCBI WGS metagenome assembly LNFM01 (sample SAMN04254537, study PRJNA301005) | activated carbon metagenome | isolation source: dual media filters at the Ann Arbor, Michigan drinking water treatment plant | place: USA: Ann Arbor | reverse complement strand
GCTCGAACGGGAACGGCATGCTGTCGTAGCCCTTCCAGGCGCGCCGATGCGCGTCCGACCAGTATTGGCCGATCGGCGCGAACAACGACGTGATCGCCGGCCGGATGTGCGCCGGAATCACGGTCCTCGCGTAGCCGACCGCGACCATCAGGCCACCAGGCTTCAGTGCGTGTTGCGCGCGCGGATAAAAGCGATCCAGGTCCATCCAGTGCAGTGACGATGCGGCCAGCACCAGGTCCACGCTGACGGCTTCGAGCACTACATCCTCGCCACCTGCCATGCGCCAATCGACATTCGAAAGCGCGGGTGCCTGCGCGATCTGCTCGGCCGACGGATCGTTGGCTACCACGCGCGCAAAGCAGCGGCTCAGTTCGGCCGTGGCCTGGCCGCTGCCGCAGCCGACATCCCAGGCCAGTTCGCGCGCCGGCGCCAGTGCGGCGAGCCAGTCGAACAGCGCTGGCGGGTAGCCGGGCCGCGCCTGCTTGTAGGCGACAGCAGCCGCGGAGAAGACGCGCGCGTCAGCCATCGCGTCTCTGCATGAAGTCCACCTGAGCCGGCCGACCCGGCAGATCGAGCGTCGTGGTGTTGGGCGCGCTTCGCGCGATCACCTTGCCGCGCCTGACCACCGCCAGGCGCGCCGCGCGCAGGCGGATCGCCTCGATCGGATCGCGCGCCTGCAGCAGCACGAAGTCGGCGTGGCAGCCCGGCTCGATGCCATAGCCGTCCAGGTCCATGATCTTCGCCGGCGCGCGGGTTACCGCAGAGAAGCACTGGTTTATCGCCGCCACGCTCGTCATCTGCGCCACGTGCAGGCCCATGTGCGCCACCTCCAGCATGTCGGCCGCGCCAAGCGAGTACCACGGGTCCATCACGCAGTCGTGGCCAAAGGCGACGTCGATGCCGGCCGCCAGCAGTTCGGGCACACGCGTCATGCCGCGCCGCTTGGGATAGGTGTCGTGGCGGCCCTGGATCGTGATGTTGATCAGCGGGTTGGCCACCGCGCTGACCTGCGCCTCGGCGATCAGCGGGATCAGCTTGGACACGTAGTAATTGTCCATGCTGTGCATCGAGGTCAGGTGCGAGCCGTTGACGCGCCCCTGCAGGCCCAGGCGCTGCGTCTCGCAGGCCAGCGTTTCGATGTGGCGGCTCAGCGGGTCATCGGTTTCGTCGCAGTGCATGTCGACGCGCAGGCCGCGCCTCTCGGCCTCCTCGCACAGCAGCTTCACGCTGGCGGCGCCGTCGGCCATGGTGCGCTCGAAGTGCGGGATGCCGCCGACCACGTCCACCCCCAGGTCGAGCGCGCGGCGCAGCGACTCGATGCCGTTGGGCGAGCGCAGCACGCCGTCCTGAGGAAAGGCCACCAGTTGCAGGTCCAGGTGCGGCGCGACCTTTTGCTTCACGTGCAGCAGCGCCTCCACCGCCAGCAGGCGCGGATCGCAGGTGTCAACGTGCGTGCGGATCGCCAGCAAGCCCTTGGCCACCGCCCAGTCGCAGTAGGTGAGCGCGCGCTCGACCAGCGCGTCCTGCGTGAGCTGCGGCTTGAGTTCACCCCACAGCGCAATGCCTTCGAGCAGCGTGCCGCTGGCGTTGACGCGCGGCAGGCCGTAGCTGAGCGTGGCGTCCATGTGGAAGTGGGCATCGACGAACGGCGGCGTCAACAGCATCCCGCCGGCATCCAGCGTCTGCGCTGCCGGTGCGGCGATGTTCGGGGCCACCTCGACGATGCGTCCGCCGCGCACGGCGACATCCTGGCCGCTGCGCCCATCGGGCAGCGAAGCATTGCGAACGAGCAGATCGAGCATGGCGGGCGCGCGGCGGCGGGTGGCGGCAATGCCGATAATCTACGGGAAACGGCATGACGACTGCCGCCTTGCCACTGACCGAATCTCCACAGGTCGGTCCATCACCCGCCTCACCTGCCGCCCCATCACCCGCCGCATCAGCACGCTCGCGCGCCCACTTCGCATGTCAACGCTTCGCCTGTCGCAGGTGCTGTTCAGCCAAGGCTTCGGCACGCGCCGCGAATGCGACGGGCTCGTCATCGGCGGCCACGTGGCGATCGACGGCGCCACTGTCGACGATCCGGATCAGCCGGTGGACACCGCCGGACTCGTGTTCAGCGTCGATGGCACGTCGTGGCCGTACCACGAGCAGGCCTTGATTGCCCTGCACAAGCCGGCCGGCTACGAGTGCTCGCAGAAGCCGTCCAATCACCCGAGCGTGATGACGTTGCTGCCGTCGCCGCTGCGCACGCGCGGCGTGCAGCCGATCGGACGGCTCGACGCCGATACCACCGGCCTGCTGCTGCTGACCGACGACGGCGCGCTGATCCATCGCCTCACCTCACCCAAGCGCCATGTGCCCAAGGTCTACGAGGCGCGCTGTGCCGAGCCGGTCACCGATGCTCAGCTGGCGTGCCTGCTGCACGGCGTGACGCTGGTCGACGATCCGCGCCCGGTGCGTGCGCAGGCGGCGCAGCGCCTCGACGATCACCTGCTATCGCTCACCCTCACCGAAGGCAAATATCACCAGGTCAAGCGCATGCTGGCGGCTGCCGGCAACCACGTGGTGGCGCTGCATCGCAGCCACTTCGGCGCGCTCTCCCTACCCGCCGAGCTGGCGCCCGGTCAGTGGTGCTGGGTGGCGGGCGCGCAGGCCATCGTTCCGCGCTGACTACGACGAGGCGTCGCGCGCCTCACGCCAGTTCCGCTGCCAGCTGCGCCAGCAGCGCAAGGAACCGGCGTTGCAACGCTTCGCCGCGCTGGTGCAGCAGCACCGCCTCGGTGTGCGACACCAAAGCTTCTTCGAACAGGCCCAGTTCATCGCCCAGGGCGCGCGCGCCGATCGTGGCGCAGGCCCCGCGCAGCGAATGGCACAGCTTGCGGCACTGCCGGCGTTCTTCGAGCGTGTCGGTGTGCACCAGGGCGGGCGCGCCGTTCGGGTACATCCGGGCGAACTGGCGCAACAGGTCCACCAGCACCGGCAGGCTGCCGCCGACGTTGCGCAGACCGCTGGTCAGATCAAGGCCGTCGATCGCCCGCAGCCGATCTTCCAGCGGCAGCGCGTCGGCGCGCGCGGGCTGAGGTGCGACCGACGCCGCCGCCGGGTCGTCCCGAGCACGCTCGTCCGCGACATGGTCCGAGGTGCGGCACGGCAGCCAATGCAGCAGCGTTTCATAGAGCGTCTCGGGATCCACCGGCTTGCCGATGTGGTCGTTCATGCCCGCGGCGAGGCAGGCCGCGCGATCCTCGCCGAACGCATTGGCGGTCATCGCGATGATCGGCACGCCCGGGCCCAGTTTCCAGCGGATCGCCCGGGTGGCGGCGAGGCCGTCCATCTCAGGCATCTGCACGTCCATCAGGATCAGGTCGAAGGCGCCTTCGACCGCCTGATCCACCGCGTGCTGCCCGTCGACCGCGATTTCGACCGCCAGTCCGACGCTGAGCAGAAGTTCCTCGGCGACCTCCTGGTTGATCGGGTTGTCTTCGGCCAGCAAGACCCGCTGGCCCGCGTGTTCCTGCCGCAGGCGGGCCGCATGCGTGCCGGGCGAGGCCGGCGGCACGTGCAGCGCAATGCCGCGCTGGCGCAACACGCGCGCCAGCACATCCTGCAGCGCCGGGCCGGTGATCGGCTTGATCAGCACGGCATCGAAGTGCGCCTCGTGCGCCGCCTCCCACATGCTGATGTCATCGGACGCGGTGGCCAGGATCGCCGGCGGCAGGCGCTCGCCCAGCAGGTCGCGCATGTGTTTCAGCGTGGCGATGCCGTCGAGCGGCGCCATCTGCCAGTCGAGCAGCAGCAGGTCGTGGTTGCGGCCCTGCGCCAGTTCGGCCTGCGCCAGCGCGAGTGCGGCCGGTCCATCGGCCAGCGCGTCGACCTGCATGCCATGGCCCTGCAGCCGCCGCTGAAGGGCGCCCAGCGCCTGCGGCAGGTCGTCGACGATGAGGGCGCGCAGCGGCGCCGCCATGACTTCAACCGGCGCCTCGACGTCCGCCGCGCGACCCAGCCAGGCGGTGAACCAGAACGTGCTGCCCTCGCCGGGCACGCTGGTGACCCCCACGTCGCCGCCCATCATGTCGGCCAGATGGCGCGTCAGAGCCAGCCCCAGGCCGGTGCCGCCATGGCGTCGCGTGGTCGACACATCAGCCTGCACGAAAGCGTCGAACAGCCGCGCCTGCCGCTCGGGCGCGATGCCCTCGCCGGTGTCGCTCACCTCGAAGCGGATCAGCAGGCGCTGCGGCGCCTCCTGCAAGCACTCGCAGCGCAGGCGTACCCAGCCGCGCCGGGTGAACTTCACCGCGTTGGCCAGCAGGTTGATCAGCGCCTGCGACAGACGGGTCGGGTCGCCCCGCAGATATCGGGGCAGGCGGTCGGCATCGAGCACCAGTTCGATGCCCTGGTCGCTGGCACGCTCGCTCACCATCGCCAGCGCGCGCGACAGCAGCGTATCGAGCGAGAACTCGGTGTCCTCCAGCACCAGCTTGCCGGCATCGATCTTCGACAGGTCGAGGACGTCGTTGATCACCTGCATCAGATGGCGCGCAGCGTCGTCGATCTTGGCGAGGCGGGTGCGCTGCGTCGGCTCGGCCGTGTCACGCGACATCAGGTGGGTGAGGCCGAGGATCGCGTTCATCGGCGTGCGGATCTCGTGGCTCATGTTGGCCAGGAACGCGCTCTTGGCGCGATTGGCGGCCTCGGCTTCCTCCGCGCGGCGCGCCAGTTCTGCCTGCATCGAGATGATCTGAAGTTGGCGCGCCTTGCGTTCGCTGTTGTCGACCAGCGTGGCGCGGGCGCTGTTGAAGCGGCCGGCGGCATCCGTCACCCTGCGCGCAGACACCAGCACCGGCAGGACGCTACCGTCGCGCCGGACGAAGTCGTAGTCGAGGTCGCGCAGTTCGCCCTGGCTAATAAAAAGCGCGACCCGATCCTCCTGTTGCGCGCGGCTGGCTTCAGTCAGGAACTCGTCCATCATGTGGCCGAGCAGCTCGTCGCGCGAGTAGCCGAGCAGGTGCACGAAGGTGGCGTTGACCGCCACGATCCGGCGCCCGCCGTCGAGCGAGAAGTAGCCGCAAGGCGCGCGGTCATACAGGTCTTCGATCGCCGCCGCACGCTGGGCAAGTGACGCATTCGCCGCCTCCAGCTCCGCGGTGCGGCGGTCTACCAGCAACTCGAGCTGCTCCTGCTGCTGCTCTAACGCCCGTTGGGCCTGCTTCTGCAGCGTGATGTCCGCAACCATGCTGACCAAGTGCGGGGTGCCATTGATGTCCACCTTGCAGCTGGTAAACGAGACATCGATGATCTCGCCCGATTTGCGCAGATACTGTGCCTCCATGCCCTGCACCAGGCCGGTGGTGGCAAGCGCCTGCAGTGCGGCGGCGCGCGCATCGGCGTCGACCCAGATGTTGAGCTCGTCGCCGGTGCGCCCAGTCATCTCATGGTGCTCATAGCCGAGCAGCGACAGCAGTGCCTGGTTGACTTCGATGAACCGACCCTCGGGCGCCAAGCTGATCGCGATGCCGATCGGACTGGCCTGGAACACGGTGTCGTTGGTGGCCTTGAGCGCGCGGGCGACGTAGTGCTCGGTGATGTCGTCGATCGAGATGATGATGCCGCCGATCGATCCGTTGTCGTCAGTCCACGGCACCACGGTCCAGCGCGCCCAGTGTTCGCGACCGTCATCCCTGAGCCACCGTTCGCCTTCGCACCGGAACGGCGTGCCGGCCAGCGCCTGATGGTGCGAAGCGAGGACGTGCGCGGGAAGATCAGGATTCACCTCATGGTGGCGCAAGCCGATGAGCGCCGACCGTCCGTTGCTGTATTCCTGCAGCCACAGCCGGCTCACCGCCAGGAACTTCAGCTCCCGGTCGAGCATGGCGATGCCGTGCGGCGCCTGTTCGATGAACGCGGCCATCTGCGCCTGCGACCGGCGCAGGTTCTCCTCGGCGCGCTTGCGTTCGGTGATGTCGCGATAGACGCCAAACAGCCCGAGCAGCGCGCCGTCGCTGCCGACGACATGCAGGCCGACCGACTCGGACCAGAACACGGTGCCGTCCTTGCGCCGGTAGCGCATTTCGAAGGAAGCACTGCTTTGCGCGCCCGGCGAGAAGTGCGTCCGTCCGAGCCTCACGAAGTCCTGCGGATCGGCGTACAAAACTTCGGCGGAGCGTCCGATCACCTCGTCGGCCATGTAGCCGAAGCACGCAGTGAAGGCAGGGTTGACCAGCTGGATGCGCCGGTCCGCGTCCGCCATGACAACCGCGTCAGGCAGCCCCTCGAAGATCGCGCGGAAGGTCGCCTCGCTGCGACGCAGGGAGCTGATTGCAGCCTCGCGCTCGCTGGCAGAGGCGTTGAGCAGGTGGCGCACCGCATCCACCTCGGCGATGGCGGTACCCCGAGCCGGCGCAGCGCCCACGTTGCCCAGCGCTGCCACTGACCGTGCCAGTCGGCCGCTGGCCACCGTGCCGGCGAACAATCCGGTCAACATGGCGGCGAGGATCACCAGCGCCAGCACCGCAGCAGCGGTCCATACCGGTGCAGTCTTCACCGAGTCCGGAACCTCCACCACGACGGACCACGCCGCGACGTCCGGACTCGCGGCGAAGCGGAAGCTGCCGTTGGTGGTGTGGTCCGCTTGCGGCGTCGGTCCGGTGTCGGGGCGCCGGGCGATCACTGCGCCGCTGGCGTCGAACACGATGACGCTCCAGCCAGCCGGCACTTCGACCTGAGCGATGAGTTCGGCAAACTGCGTGGCGGGCACCGGTGCAAGCAGAACGCCGGTGACGCGGCCGTCGGTGCGCACCGGCACCGCGATAGCGACCAATTTCTCGTTAAGCACCGCACCGAGGACAAGATCACCCACCGCGGGTCGCTCGGTCTCGATCGCCCGCGCAACCGCAGACACGCCCTGCGGTCGCGGCGACTGCGGTAAATCGCTGCCTGCCGGTCGACCTGAATGAAGCCGCATCCGGCCATCGAGGTCCACCAGGACCAGGTCACTGTCGAAGACCCGCTTGAAGGCCTGCGCCTGAGCATGGAAGTCCGTCAGCCCGTCCTGTGCGAGCAACGGCGAGTCCGCCAGCACACCGAGGGCATCGATGCGTGCACGCAAGCTGCGATCAACCGCGCTGGCGATGTTGGCCGACAGGCGAGCGCCGGCCCGCTCGCTGGCGTTGTACGTATCTCGCACGCTGACGACAGCGAGGTACACGGCCAATGCAACCAGCGGCAGCATGCAGAGCCAGATCAGCTGCCGCAGAAAAGTGCGTAGCGGGACTGATGGGCCGGTCAAAGTCACCTCGGATCGAGGGTTGATACGTATCACAAGCGTTTCGTCTGGGGAAACTTCCGGATGAGCAGGCTACGCACCCCACGCGGTATCGCCAACGAAAAGCGCAAGTCATACGAGTTTTGTTGCGCTACGTGAAGTTACACAGCCGCCGGCGGGCTGCCCTCCCCGTCAGAACACGTGCCGAAGCCCCAGGGAGACGCCCTGCTGTGACCCGCCCGGCGCAGTGTTGCTGCCAGGCGCACCGCCGCTGACCGACAGATCGAGCGTGCCCTGGTGGTCGATCGCGCCGGCGGTGGCGTACAGCGTCGTACGGCGGCTCAACGCGAACTGCACGCGGGCGGCCAGCAGCAGCGACCGGTTGGCACTGCCGTCGAAGTCGAGCCGGTAGAGCTGACCGTCCAGCGTCAGTTGCGCGGTCGCGGTCCAGGCGGCGCCGGCATACCAGAGGTCGCTGCGCGGCGTGGCAACGTTGCCCTGGTTGTCACGGCGCAGCAGACCCGCCGCCAGCTTGGTCGGGCCCAGCTTGACGTAACCGTTGGCCGACAGGCGCGTGTCGGTCAGCTCGCTGCGCACCAGGCCGGCAAAGGCGCCCGGGCCACCGCGTTGTGCGTCGATCGCAAGTGCTGCACCCCACCCGGCCGGATCGAACTTGACGAGCGCCGACCACGCGCGGCATTCGCGGGCGTTGCCGGCGCGCTCGCCTGCGCAGTTGGTGCCACCCGGACTGGGTCCGGCGTTGACGGTGTCGCGTCCAAAGCTGTGGGTGGCGCCCACCGTGAGCGGGCCGGCGCCGCCGCGAAAGCCGATCGCATTGTCGACGCGCGCATTGGGGATGTAGGCGTCGAGCGAGCCCGAGCTGTACATGTTGGGGCCGAGCAGGTCGGCCTCCAGCAGCGAATAGAACAGCATCGTGTACTGGCGCCCGAGCGACAGCGTGCCCCAGCGGCCCGCGAGGCCCACCCACGCTTGTCGGCCCCACACGCGACCGCCCTGCGTGTTGATGCCGGCATCCGGCGCGAAGCCGTGTTCCAGCGCGAACACCGCGCGCAGGCCGCCGCCGAGATCCTCGCCGCCACGCAGGCCGACCCGCGACGGCACGGTCCCGGTCTGTGCGGGCAGGCGGACCAGCGTGTCGCCTGCCACGCCGATCTTGTTCACCACCTCCACGCTGCTGTCGATGATGCCGTACAGCGTGACCGGCTGCGCCGACGCAGCCCCGGTCCCGAGCGACAGCACGCACGCAACAGCACGCAGGGCATGCGAGCGAAGGAGATTCATGGCGGTCCCTCGATGCGATGACCCAACCCGCCGCCGACGATCAGCGGGCCGGCGAACGCCCACTACTTGGTACCGAAAATCCGGTCGCCGGCATCGCCCAGCCCGGGGCGGATGTAGCCGTGTTCGTCAAGTCCGCGGTCGATCGACGCGGTGTAAATGGGCACGTCCGGATGCGCCTGCTGCAGCGTCTTCACACCCTCCGGGCAGGTGATCAGGCAGACAAATCGGATCGAGCGCGGCCCGGTCTCCTTCAACCGGTCGATCGCTGCCACCGCCGAGTTGCCGGTGGCGAGCATGGGGTCGAGCACGATCGCGTCGCGCTCCTCCATCGCGCTGGGCATCTTGAAGTAGTACTCCACCGCGACCAGCGTCTTGGGGTCGCGGTACAGGCCGATGTGGCCGACGCGCGCCCCCGGCACCACGTCGAGCATGCCGTCGAGCAGGCCCACGCCGGCACGCAGGATCGGCACGAAAACGATTTTCTTGCCGTCGATCTGCCGACTCTTCATCGTCTCCAGCGGCGTCTCGATCTCGACCTCGTGCATCGGCATTTCGCGCGTGACTTCGTACGCCATCAGGATGCCGATCTCGTGCACCAGGCGGCGAAAGCTGTTGGTGCTGCGATGCTTCTCGCGCAGCAGCGAGAGCTTGTGCTGCACCATCGGATGATCGATCACGTGGACGTTGGAGCTCATTGCGAGTGGTCTTTCGACAGGAGGCGGAAGTCGGGATCGTACAAACACCGGCGTCGGCTCAGAAAACCGTGCCGTCGCTTGCAATGGTCAGAGGCGGCAGGCCACCGCGCAGGCGCTGCGCCAGCGCGCGGCCGGCCGCCCAGGTGCCACCTTCGAGGATCGACGCCAGCGGCAGGTCGCCGGTTGAGCGGCCGAGGCGCTGGCGCACGCGCGGCGCCAGGCGATCAAGCAGCGCCACCGTGAGAGCGCGCCACTCGATTACCGCCTCGTCGCCCGGCACGAGCCGCTGCGTCAGCAGGGCCGGATCGCGCGCCACGATGACGCCGGTGTCGAGCAGCAGGCCGCCGTTGCGGTACTCGGGCAGCGCGGTGAGCGCCTCGACGTCGACCACGCGCACGCCGCCGGCGGCGAACGGCGTCACCAGCGAGTAGGTCAGCCACTGCGTGAGCTTGTGAAACGGCACCCAGCCCGCGGTCGGCCCGCTGCCGCCGGCATGACAATGGCGCCAGGCGTCGCCCAGCGGCTGGCCGTCGAAGCGATTGCCGGCGGGCCAGATCGGCGCCAGCCCGGCGAGCAGCGCATGCAGCAGTTCATCTGCGCGCACCATGCCGGCAGCACCCAGGTGGTCGAACAGCCCGCCCGCCCGGCCGTCGGCGCCAAAGCGCGCGCGATCGGCAGCGAGCGCGACACCCAGTCGCTGCATCAGCGCGGCGCGGCCGGGCAGCCCGACCAGCGGATTGTCGGCGCGCAGCTGGAACATTGCCGCCAGCGCGGTCGCGTCGATCGTCTGCAGGCGGGCGGCATCGGCGCGATACGGGTCGCGCGGGTCGGACGAGAACGCGCCGGCGACGAAGGCGCGGAAGCTCGCCACCGCCAGTCCCTCCGAACGGGTGAACGATTGGCCGCTGGCGGCCTCCGCATAGCGCCAATCGGCACCGGCTCCGGCATCGAGCAGGACACTGACGGTGACGAGGTCGATCAGCGCGCGCGCCCGCCCGGCCGCTTCGAGCCCAGTGAGCAGCCGCGCGAGTTCCGCGCCCCGTCGCACCCCGCCGGCCTCGAAGTGGCCGGCGCGCTCGTGCATCGGCACATTGAGCGACGGGTAGCGCGCCCGGGTGACCCGGGCCACCTCGTCCGCCGCGACGTCCAGCCGCGCGGCATCCAGCGACCAGTGCGGTGAGCGGCCCGCTTCTATCGCGACCAGGATGTTGGAGCAGCGTTCGCGAATGGTCGCCGGGCTGCGCAGCGCGTCGATGCTCAAGTCTTGAGCCCCCGCCCCTTGGTGGCGGCGAGCGCGGCATCGTCGGGCACGGCGCCGTCGGTGAAGTAGCCGGCGGCCATTTTGGCCTCCATCTCCACCCGTGCATCGGCCGGAATCAGCGCCTCCGGGATGCGCACCCGCTCACCGACCTCGATGCCGCTGCCGACGATGGCGTCGTACTTGTCGTTGCTCATGCTGACCAGCCGATGGATCTTGCGCACGCCGAGCCAGTGCAGCACGTCGGGCATCAGTTCCTGGAAGCGCATGTCCTGCACGCCGGCCACGCACTCGGTGCGAAGGAAGTACTTGTCGGCGGAGTCGCCGCCGACCTGCCGCTTGCGCGCGTTGTAGACGAGGAACTTGGTCACCTCGCCGAGCGCCCTGCCTTCCTTGCGGCTGTAGGAAACGAGCCCGACGCCACCCGCCTGCGCACCGCGCACGCACTCCTCGATCGCATGGGTCAGATAGGGCCGGCAGGTGC
>LNFM01014664.1_pt1 | contig 11004 bp, 11 predicted proteins | sample 596031 | NCBI WGS metagenome assembly LNFM01 (sample SAMN04254537, study PRJNA301005) | activated carbon metagenome | isolation source: dual media filters at the Ann Arbor, Michigan drinking water treatment plant | place: USA: Ann Arbor | reverse complement strand
GCACGATGTTGCCCACCGTGTTGCCCAGCGCCGCCACGATGCCCATGGCCAGCACGAAGAGCGGGAAGGCCATGATGGTGTCGGACACGCGCGTGACGATGCGGTCCCACCAGCCGCCGAAGAAGCCCGCCGCCAGGCCCAGCGGCATGCCGATCAGGAAGGACACCGCCACCGCGCTGACGGCGATGCCCAGGTCCAGTCGCGTGGCCACCACCACGCGCGAGAAGATGTCGCGCCCCAGCGCGTCGGTGCCGAACCAGTGCGCGGCCGACGGCGGCTTCAGTGCCACCGCGGCGTTGCTGGCCAGCGGGTCGTAGGGCACGATCCAGGGCCCGATCAGCGCCAGCACCACGAACATCGCGAACATCGCCGCGGCCAGGAGCGTGACCGGGTTCTCGGCCAGCACGTGGCGCACGTGGCCCAGCGTCGACGACGAAGGCTGGGGCGATGTGGAGGTGACGGCGGCCATGGTGCTCAGCCTTCGAGCGTGACCCGGGGGTCGATGAGCACGTACAGCACGTCGACCAGCAGGTTCAGCAGCACGAACAGGATGCCCATCGCCACCACGAAACCCTGCACCGGCGCGTAGTCGCTTGCCGTCAGCGCGTCGATGGCATAGCTGCCCACGCCGGGCCAGCCGAACACCTTCTCGACGATGACGCTGCTGCCGAGCATGTAGCCGAACACCATGCCCAGCGTGGTGACCACCGGCAGCAGCGCATTGCGCAGGCCGTAGCGCAGCAGCACGGTGGACGACGACAGCCCGCTGGCGCGCGCCGTGCGGATGAAGTCGGCCGACAGCACGCCCAGCATCGAGGCGCGCGTCATGCGCGCGATGGGCGCCAGCACGAAGATGGCCATGGTCAGCACCGGCAGGATGAGCTGCTTGAGGGCCGCCCACCACAGGCCCGCATCGCCCGCCAGCGCGGCATCGATCAGGTACAGACCGGTGACTCCCGGCGGCGGCGAGTACATCGGGTCGAGCCGACCCAGCGGCGACGGCGCCCAGCCGAGCAGGAAATAGAAGACGTAGGCCAGCAGCAGCCCGGTGAAGAAGGTCGGCAGCGAGACGCCGGCGGTGGTGATGACGCGGCAGAGCTGGTCGATCCAGGAACCCGGTCTCGTGGCCGCCAGCACGCCCAGCGGGATGGCGACGGCGCAGGACAGCACCAGCGCCAGCAGCACCATCTCCAGGCTGGCCGGCAGGCGCTGCAGCAGTTCCTGCAGCACGGGCTGGCCGGTGGTGAGAGACAGCCCCAGGTCGCCGCGCGCCAGGCCGGCGACGTAGACGAAGAACTGCTCGACCAGCGGCTTGTCCAGGCCCAGCTGGGCGCGCACCTGCTCCACCGCTTCCTGCGTGGCGGCGCCGCCGGCGAAGTAGGCCGCCGGATCGCCCGGCAGCGCGCGCGTGAGGATGAAGGTGATCACCACCACCCCGATCAGGTTGGGCAGCGCGGCCAGCAGGCGCTGCAGGATGATGCGGGTCATCGCAGGGACTCCATCACGGCGTCGAGGCCGGCGGCCCAGCCGACGATGCCGCCCTGCGCGACGATCATCTCGATGGCCTGCGCCTTGAACTCGGGGAAGTAGCTGGCCGTGGCTTCCTCGACGATGAGGCACTCGTAGCCGCGATCGTTGGCCTCGCGCATGGTGGTCTGCACGCAGACCTCGGTGGTGACGCCGGCGAACACCAGGTGCGTCACGCCCAGTCGCTGCAGTTCGCCCTGCAGCGGCGTGGCGTAGAAGGCGCCCTTGCCCGGCTTGTCGATGACTACCTCGCCGGACACGGGTGCCAGCGACGGCACGATCTGGCTGCCCGGCTCGCCGCGCACCAGCAGCCGGCCCATCGGGCCGGGGTCGCCGATGCGCAGCGCAGGCGAGCCACGGTCGCGCTTGGCGGGCGGCAGGTCCGACAGGTCCGCCAGGTGACATTCACGCGTGTGCACCACCGGCCAGCCGCGCGCGCGCCAGGCGTCGAGCAGCAAACGCGTGGGGCCCACGGCGGCTTCGAGCCGCGACACGTCGTTGCCCAGCGAGGCCCCGAAGCCGCCGGCTTCGATGAAGTCACGCTGCATGTCGATGATCACCAGCGCCGTCTTGCCCGGCGGCAGTTGGTACACAAAGGGGCGTGCGGCGATGGTCAGGCTGTCTGTCACTTCAACTCACCTCCGACGGTTGCGCACCGCATCAAGCGAACGCCGCGGACGGGCTTGGCCCGGCCGCTGGGGTTGCCCCCTTGAGGGGGCCGAGCCTGGACGAGAAGGGTCCTGAGGACCGTTCTCGCCTGGCAAGGAGCCGGGCCACTGGCCCGGCGCGGCCTGCAAGGTGCGGCGAAGCCGCTACGGGGGTGGGTCATTGCCCGCCGCCCATGAACCTTCCAATGTCGTGGCGGTCGGCGCCAGCGGCAGGGCAGGCATGCACGATCCGCCCTTCGCTCATCACCACGATGCGGTCGGCCACGTGCAGCAGCTCGTCGAGGTCTTCGCTGACCATCAGCACCGCAGCACCCCGATTGCGCGCCTCGATCAGCCGCGTGTGCACCTCGGCCACGGCCGTGAAGTCGAGGCCGAAGACAGGGTTGCTGACAAGCAGCAGGTCGGCCTCGTCGGACAGCTCGCGTGCCAGCACCGCACGCTGCACGTTGCCACCCGACAGCGACTGGATGGGCGCGCCTTCGCCGCGTGTCTTGACACGGAAGGCGGCGATGAGCTCGCGCGCCTTGTCGCGCAGCGCCGCGGGCCGGCGCCAACCCCCTTGCGCGTACGGTGCCTCGTCGAAGCGACGCAGGCCGATGTTGTCCGCCACGCTCATCGGGCCCACGCAGGCGTTGCGCAGGGGTTCTTCGGGCAGGCTGCGCACCTTGAGACGGCGGTTCTGCGCGCGCGTGGCGGCATAGGCCTGGCCGCTGACCGTCACGCTGCCCGGGCCGCGCTCGCGCTGGCCCACCAGGGCTTCCATCAGCTCTCGCTGGCCGTTGCCCGAGACGCCGGCCACGCCGACGATCTCGCCGGCACGCACCTCGAGGTCGAGCGCGCTGACGGCCGTTTCACCGCGGTCGCCGTCCACGCTCAGGCCCTTCACCGCCAGCCGCACGGGGCCGGTGTCGCGCGCCGTGCGCGGCAGCGGCGCGGCGGCCGTGGCCTCGTCGCGCGCCGCGTGGTCGCCCGCCGATTCGCCGCCCACCATCATGGTGGCCAGCGCCGACGGCTCGGTGCCGGCCACTGCCACGCTGCCCACCAGCTTGCCGCGCCGCAGCACGCTCACGTCGTCGGCGAAGGCCATCACCTCGCGGAACTTGTGCGTGATCATCACCACGCTGCAGTCGCCCGCGTGCGCTCGCTCGCGCAGCGCCCCCAGCACCTCGTCGGCCTCCTGCGGCGTGAGCACCGAGGTGGGTTCGTCCAGGATCAGCAGGCGCGGCTTGAGGAACAGCTGCTTGAGGATCTCGAGCTTCTGCTTCTCGCCGGCCGACAGCTGCAGCGGCGTGGCGTCCAGGTCGAGCTGGAAAGGCGCGTCCTTCATGAAGGCCTGCAGCTCGCCGCGCAGGCGCTTCCAGGGCACCACCGCCGGTAGGCCGCCGCGCGCCATCAGCAGGTTCTCGGCCACCGTCATGCCGGGCACCACGGTGAAGTGCTGGTAGACCATGCCGATGCCCAGCGCACGCGCCACCGTGGGCGAATCGATCTGCTGCTCGCGCTTGTCCAGCAACACCGCGCCTTCGTCGGCCCGGTGGTAGCCCACCACGGCCTTCACCAGCGTGCTCTTGCCGGCGCCGTTCTCGCCCAGCAGCGCGTGCACAGTGCCGGGCCGCACGGTGAGCGACACGTCGTCCAGCGCCGTGAAGGCACCGAAGCGCTTGGTCAGGCGGTAGGTCTCCAGCGACAGCGCGTTCATGGCAGGCTCAGAGCGCCTCGATGACGGCGGACGACGTCGCCACGGCACCGAACACGCCGCCCTGCATCGTCACCATCTTCAAGGCGGCCAGGTGGTTGCCCAGGTCGGTGGCGCCGCAGCAGTCCTCGACGATCAGGCACTCGAAGCCGCGGTCGTTGGCCTCGCGCATCGTCGTGTGCACGCAGACGTCGGTGGTGATGCCGGTGAGCACCAGGTTGCGCAGGCCGCGCGTTCGCAGGATGAGTTCCAGGTCGGTGGCGCAGAAGCTGCCCTTGCCGGGCTTGTCGATCACGATCTCGCCGTCGCGCGGCGCCAGCTCCGGGATGATCTCCCAACCCGGCTCGCCGCGCACCAGGATGCGGCCGCAGGGGCCGGCGTCACCGATGCCCGCACCGATGCGCTGCGAGCGCCAGCGCTTGTTGGCCGGCAGGTCGCTCAGGTCGGGCCGGTGGCCTTCGCGCGTGTGGATGATGGTGTAGCCGCAGGCGCGCATGGCGGCCATCAGGCGGCCGATGGGCTCGATGGGCGCTCGCGTCAGCGACAGGTCGTAGCCCATCTTGTCGACGTAGCCGCCGTGGCCGCAGAAGTCGGTCTGCATGTCGATGACCACCAGCGCCGTGTTGGCCGGCGTGAGGTCGCCGTCGTAGGGCCAGGGGTACGGGTTGGCGTCGACGTGCTGCATGGTCAGGCCACCTTCTTCAGCGCCGAAGCGGCGGGAACTTCCAAGGGGTTGGCCTCCGGCCCCTTGTAGGCGCGCGTGGGAGCGGCGAAGCCGCAGGGCGTGCCGTCGGTGACCTGCACGCTGTCGGTCCAGGGCAGGCGGTAGCTGCCATTCACCATGTCCTGCATGAAGGTGTAGGGGCAGTCCATCGCGCCGCCCTTCACCGCCACGTAGCCGCGGTGGTAGAGCTGGTAGGGGTTGTTCTCCACGCCCCACACCGCACGCGCTTCACGCACCAGGTCGGGCCGCAGTTCGCAGCTGATGATCTCGTCCGCCCGGCCGCCGCCTTCGACCATCACCGTGCCGTCGAAGTTGCAGAACATGCCCTCGCCCATCGAGTCGAAGCTGCCGTCGCTGCCGCACAGGCACACGCTGGCGGTCTGCGCCAGGTTCTGGAAGGCGTTGGCCTGGTTGGTGATCTTCCAGGCGTGCCGGATGGGCGCCGTGTAGCCGGCGGTGCGCAGGATGATCTCGGCGCCCTTGTAGGCGGCTTCGCGCGCCATCTCGGGGAACATGCCGTCGTGGCAGATGATCAGCGCCAGCTTGCTGCCGCGCGGGCCCTCGCACACGGGAATGCCCATGTTGCCGGGCTCCCAGGCTTCCACCGGCACCCAGGGGTGAAGCTTGCGGTAGTACAGGCGCACCGTGCCGGTGTCGTCGATGATGATGCCGGTGTTGTAGGGGTTGCCGCCGGGGTTGGCTTCCATGATGGAGAAGCAGCCCCAGATGCGGTGCTCGATGCAGGCGGCCTTGAAGGACGCGACCTCGGGGCCGTCCATCGTGCACATCAGCTCGGGCGCGATGCTCATGCTCAGGCCATGCAGCGAGTACTCCGGAAAGACCACCAGGTCCATCGTGCCGAGATTGCGCCGCGCCTTGCCCACCATCGCGCAGATGCGCGCGGCCTGGGCCTTCAACTGCGCCGGCGTGTCCACCACCGGCAGCTGCAGCTGCACCAGGCCCACCACCACGCCGTTCGGTGACTTGTTGAGGCCGCCCAATCCACTCATGTCCCGCTCCTGTCAGAAGTTGTCTATCGATTGACCGTCAGTTCCATCGGCGCGCCCTGCACCGCACGGCGCGGCGAGCAGCTCCACACCAGGATGGCCAGCGTCAGCGCATAGGGCACGGCGTTGAAGAGGTAGTAGCCGCCGCTGACGCCCACCGACTGCAGCGCCGGCCCCAGCGCACCCGCGCCGCCGAACAGCAGCGCCGCCCACAGGCAGCGCACCGGGTGCCAGCGCGCGAAGATCACCAGCGCCACGGCGATCAGGCCCTGGCCGCTGGACAGGCCTTCGTTCCAGCTGCCCGGGTAGTACAGCGACAGCGACGCGCCGCCCAGCCCGGCGATGAAACCGCCCACCGAGGTGGCCGCGATGCGCACGCCGTTGACCGAGGTGCCCAGCGCGCGCGCCGCGTCGGCCGAGTCGCCCACCATGCGCACCAGCAGGCCCCAGCGTGTGTTGGCGAAGGCCCAGGTCAGCAGGAGCGCCAATGCCACGCCGATGGGGAACAGCACGTTGATGTTCAGCGCCGAGACCACGGCGCCGTTGTCGCTCCAGGCGCCCAGCGACAGGGAAGGAATCTGCGGCGCCTGCGGCTGGATCAGCGGCTTGCCCAGGTAGAAGGCCAGGCCCGCACCCAGCAGCATGATGGCGATGCCGGCGGCGATGTCGTTGACGCGCGGCAGCGAACACACCAGGCCGTGCAGCAGCGCGATCAAGGCGCCGCTCAGACCCGCCAGCAGCACGCCCACCCACCACAGCCCGCTGAGGTAGGCGCCGCCGAAACCGGCCATGGCCGAGAACACCAGCACGCCTTCCAGGCCCAGGTTGATGCGACCCGACTTCTCGGTCAGGCACTCGCCCAGGCTCACGAACAGGAAAGGCGTGCCCACGCGCACCGCGCCGCCGATCACCGCCAGCAGCACGTCCCAGACGGCGAAGTCCGTCACGAGGTCGCCCCCTTGCCGGCGACCGGCGCAGCCGCCTCGGCCTTGAAGGCCAGCAGGCCGAAGAGCCGCCCGCGCAGCGCCTCGCTGGCCAGGATGATCACGAAGCTGAAGCCCATCAGCACCTGCACCGAGGCATCGGGCAGGCCCATGCGCCGCTGCAGCAGGCTGCCAGCGGCCAGGAAGCCGCCGAACAGGATGGCCACGGGGATGATGGCCAGCGGGTGGTGCCTGGCCACGAAGCTGACGAGGATGCCGGTGTAGCCGAGGCCGGCGATGATGGACGCGTTGGCCGCCGTGTGCACCGCCGCGACTTCGATGCCGCCGGCCAGTCCCGCCGCAGCGCCGCCCAGGGCGCAGGCTGTGACGATGAGCCGCCGCGCCGGCAGGCCGACGAGTTGCGCCGCGCGCAGGTTGCCGCCCACCACGCGCGTGGCGAAGCCGTGCGTGCTGGCGCCCAGCCACAGCGCGGCCAGGATGCACAGCACCACCCCGAAGGCCAGGCCCCAGTGCACGTCGTAGCCGGCGATGGCGCCGATGCGGATGCTCTCGTCCAGCGGCAGCGTCGAGGGCTTGTTCAGGCTGGCCGGATCGCGCAGCGGGCCTTCGACGAAGTGCTTGAACAGCGAGATCGCGATGTAGCCCAGCAACAGGCTGGAGATGGTCTCGTTGACACCGCGCCACTGGCGCAGCACGCCGGCCAGCGCGATCCAGGCCGCGCCGGCGGCGGCCGAGGCCGCGAGCACCATCGCCGAGCCGGCCATGCCGTTCGGCAGGGCCATGGCGTAAGGCAGCGCGGCACAGGCCAGGCCACCCACCACCAGCGCGCCTTCACCGCCGATGATGGTCAACCCCGCGCGCGCCGGCAGCGCCACACACAGCGCCGTCAGCATCAGCGGCGCGGCCCGCGTCAGCGTGTTCTGCAGCGAGAAGGCATCACCGAAGGCGCCCCTGAACAGCAGCGTCCAGGCCTCGACCGGGTCGTGCCCGCCGAACCAGACGAACACGCCGAAGGCGAGCAGGCCGCCGACCAGCGCCAGGATCGGCAGCGCGAAGCTCTCGGCGGTGTCTCGCCAGTCGGACATGGCTGCGGCCTCAGGCCTTGCCTATGACGCCTTCAACGAGGTAGTTCATCGACTCGAGCTCGAGGTCGATCTGCTTGAAGACCTTGCCCTTGGGGATGACCACCTTGCCCGTGTTGTCCTTCAGCTCGCCGCCGAAGATGTCGAACGTGCCGGCCATCATCCTGGCGCGAACGGCCTCGGCGTTCTTGCGGGCGCCTTCGCTGACCGAGGCACCGTAGGGCGAGGACTTCACGAAGCCGTCGCGCAGGCCGCCGCGCACGAAGTTGGGGTGCGGCTTGCCGGTGCGTGCGGCGTCGACGATGCGCGTGTAGGCGGTCAGCCAGTTCCACTCGGCGCCGGTCAGGTAGGCCGCCGGGGCCAGCTTGGCCTGGCTGGCGTGGTAGCCGCAGACCATCTTGCCGCGCCGCGCCGCGGTCTCCACCACCACCTTGGGGCCGTCGACGTGCATGGTGAAGACGTCCACGCCCTGGTCCGACAGGCTGTTGGTGGCCTCGGCCTCCTTCACCGGCATGCTCCAGTCGCCGGTGAAGATGACGGTGGTGGTGATCTTGGGGTCGACCGAGCGCGCGCCCATGGTGTAGGCGTTGATGTTGCGCAGCACCTGCGGGATGGGCTTGGCGGCGACGAAGCCGAGCTTCTTGCTCTTGCTCATGTGGCCGGCGATGACGCCGTTGAGGTACTGCGCCTCGTCGATGTAGCCGAAGAAGCTGCCGGCGTTCTTCGGGTGCTTGGCTTCGTTCCACAGGCCGCCGCAATGCGCGAAGCGCACCTTCTCGTTCTTCGGCGCCAGCGCCAGGATGTGCGGATCGAAGTAGCCGAACGAGGTGGGAAAGAGCAGCGTGGCGCCGTCCTGCGAGATCATGCCCTGCATGCTCTTCTGCACCGCCTGCGTCTCGGGCACGTTCTCTTCCTCGACGACCTTGACGCCGGCCACCTTCTTCAGCTGCGCTGCCGCCTCGGCGTGCGCCTGGTTGTAGCCGAAGTCGTCGCGCGGGCCGACGTAGATGATGCCCACGGTGATGGGGGCCTGCGCCAGCGCCGAGCGCAGCGCGCCGGGCAGGGCCAGCGAGGCACCGGCCAGCGCACCACCGGCGAGCAGGCGGCGACGGGCCGCGGCGTGGGCGCTGTCGGCGCCGAAGTCTGGATCGTGGTTCATGGGGCTTCCTTTCGAGGAGTGCGGACAGGGAATCGGGGGACCGGGCTGCGTGGTCTCAGGCCATCAGGCCATCAGGCTGACGTGCGCGGCCACCACGCGCCAGCCTTCGGGCAGGCGCACCCAGGTCTGGCTCTGGCGGCCGGTCTTGGTGCTGCCCTCGCGCTGGAACAGGGTCATCGCGGTGGCGAAGTCGCGTCCGTAGGTGGTGATGACGGTCCGGTCGATGGTCCGGGCCAGTCCGACGCTGGGGCGCGCCAGGCGGAAGGCACGGATCTCGTCGATGCCGTACAGGTTCTCGCCCACGCCGTAGCGCACGGTGTGCGGGCTGGACCAGAAGAGCTCGTCGAGCACCTCGACGCGGTTGTTCACCAACGCGTCTTCGTAGCGCGCGAAGGCGGCCGTCATCTCGGCGTGAACGTCTGGGAGGTTGATGTCCATGGTCAGAGGTCCTTGGCCACGGGCGCGTGCACCACGCCGGCCGTTTCGAGGGCCTGCGACACGCGCAGGCAGAGGTCTTCGCGCCAGGGCGCGGCGATGATCTGCACACCGATGGGCAACTGCGGCGCGGCGCTGTCGCAGCCCCACACGGGCACGGTGGCCACCGGCAGGCCGATGCAGGAAACGGGCTGGGTGAGCAGGCCCATGCTGGCGCGCGCCGGCAAGCGCTGGCCGGCGATGTCCAGCCACTCGGTGCCGATGGGCGGCGCCGTGCAGGGCGTGGCCGGGGCCAGCAGCACGTCGACGTCGCGGAAGGACTCGGCCACTGGCGCAGGCGCTGGGCCTTGTTGACCCAGGCCGCCGGCAGCAGCGCACCGGCCAGGAAACGGTCGCGCGACAGCGGCTCGAAGTCCTGCGGCCTCGTCTGCAGGTCGTGCAGGTGCAGGCTCGCGCCCTCGTTGTTGGTGATGATGAAGGCGGCAGCGCGCGCGCGGTCGACCTCGGGCCATTCGACGATGCGGTGCGAGCCCAGCGCCGAGGCCACGCGCTCGACCGCGGCCAGCGCGCCGGGCTGCGCCATGGCGCGGAACCAGCCGCCCAGGATGCCGATGCGCAGGCCGTCGGTGCCGCGCATCAGCATCGGCATCACCGGTTCGCCCGCGCGCGGGTTGCAGGCCGGGTCGTGGGCATCGTGGCCCTGCATCGCGTCGTACGCCAGCACGAGCTCGCGTGTGGACCGCGCGAAAGGGCCCAGATGGTCGAGACTGGCGACAAAGGGATAGGTGCCGGTGCGCGGCAGGCGGCCGAAGGTGGGCTTCAGGCCGAACACGCCGCACAGCGACGCGGGCACCCGGATGGAGCCGTTGGTGTCGCTGCCCAGCGTCAGCGGCACCTGCCCCGCGGCCACCGCGGCGGCCGAGCCGCCCGAGGACCCACCGGCGATGCGCGACAGGTCGTGCGGGTTGCAGGTCGGGCCTTCGTGCGAGTTCTCGGTGGTGAAACCGTAGGCGTACTCGTCCATGTTCAGCGCGCCCACCAGCACGCCGCCGGCAGCTTCCAGGCGCTGCACCAGCACGGCATCGCTGCGCGCCGGCCTGCCGTCGCGTTCGATCTTCGAGCCCGCCAGCGTGATGAGGCCTTCGATGTCGAAGAGGTTCTTCACCGCGAAGGGCACGCCAGCCAGCGGCCCGGGGTGGCCGTCGCGGTCGATGGCTTCGGCACGCGTCAGCGCGCGCTCGGCCAGCACCGCGGTGAAGGCATTGACGCGGCCGTCAGTGGCCGCGATGCGGTCGAGGCTGGCCTGCACGGCAGCGAGGGCCTTCATGGCTTGGGAGCCTCCACCGGCACGAACACGTTGCCCGACTCGTCGGCCGGCGTGAGCGGAAAGTCCATCACGCGCGGCGCCATCGAGGCGGCGAGCTGGAAGTAGCGGATCACCCCCGGGCGGTGGTCGGGCGCCAGCGCCAGACCCAGGGCCGCGGCGGCGGCGTCGACGTAGGCTTCAACATCCATGTCACGCTTCCTCGTTCAATCGACCACAGGAGCCATCAAGCAAACGCCGCGGGCCGGCTTTGCCGGGCCGCTGGGGTTGCCCCCTTGAGGGGGCGGCCGAAGGCCGTAGGGGGTGGTCATGATTTCGACAGTTGCCGATAGTCCGGCTGCAGATGGAACCAGTACATGTAGCCGTTGACGTTCTTCTGCATCGCCACGTCCATCGTGGGCTGGAACAGCGGCACGCGCGGCACCTCGTCGTAGGCGA
>LNFM01012664.1_pt1 | contig 11004 bp, 11 predicted proteins | sample 596031 | NCBI WGS metagenome assembly LNFM01 (sample SAMN04254537, study PRJNA301005) | activated carbon metagenome | isolation source: dual media filters at the Ann Arbor, Michigan drinking water treatment plant | place: USA: Ann Arbor | reverse complement strand
GAACAAAATAGCTACGCTATTTCAAGAGCGTACGGAGGTTCGGCAGTCCCTTGAGGTTCGATGGTGCGCCGCCGGATTTCATGATCCCGCTCGCGCGCATGGCGGGTGAGCCGTTCGACGTCACGATGCACTGACAGAACAGGAAATTCCGGGTCGAGCGCAGAAGATCGGTGCGGCCCTCGACCCATGCGCCGAGTGGCGCAGGCGCGAGAAAATCCGCGGTCATCGAGACCGTCGGCATGAAGCCGATGTCTTCTTCCGAATCGAAACGAGCCCCCAGCCCAAGCTGCATGTCAGCAAAGGTCATCAGCATACCGCCGTGGCAGATGCCGCCGATGTTGCAGTGGCGCTGCTCTACGCGAAAACCGAGCACGAGCTTCTCGCCATCGCGCTTCGCATAGAGCGGCCCGGTTAGCGAAAGAAAATGTTCGTCACCCTTGAATGGCAACGCGATAAATCCTGCGGGCACTGCGTTCGTCTGCACGTTCATTTTCTTTTCTTCTCGATTGCGTCCCAGATCATCGCGGCGACATCCGGTCCGCCGAGATTCTTGATTGCGCGAATCCCCGTCGGCGAGGTCACGTTGATTTCGGTAAGCCAGCCCGCGATCACGTCGATGCCGGTGAACAGGAGCCCGCGCTTTTTCAGTTCCGGCCCGAGCCGGTCGCAGATTTCTCGCTCGCGCGCGGAGAGATCGGTTTTCTTCGGCGAGCAGCCGAGCACCATGTTGGAGCGCAGATCGCCTTCCGCAGGAACGCGGTTCACGGCGCCGGCAAATTCGCCGTCGACCAGAATGATGCGCTTGTCGCCGTCTTTCACTTCAGGAAGAAATTTCTGCACAACCCAGGCTTCGCGGAAGGTCACCGAGAAAAGATCGTAGAGCGATCCGAAATTAAGATCGTCCGGCGCGATGCGGAAAACGGACTCGCCGCCTTTGCCGTAGAGCGGCTTCATCACGATGTCTTTGTGCTTCGCGCGGAACGCCTTGATCTCTTCGAGGTCGCGCGTGATGAGAGTCGGCGGCATAAGATCGCCGAACTCCATCACGAACATTTTCTCGGGCGCGTTTCTGACTGAGTGCGGGTTATTGACGACCAGCGTATCCGCGAGCTGCTCAAGCAGATGCGTCGTCGTGATGTAGTGCATATCGAACGGCGGGTCCTGCCGCAGCAGGATGACGTCGAATGTCGAGAGATCTGTGCGTTTCGCTTCACCAAGCGTGAAGTGATCTCCAGCTTTGTCCCGCACCTGTAGCGAATGCACGCTCGCATGGAGCCTGCCTTCTGAAAGCGATAGCTTGTCTGGCGTGTAATAAGAAATCGCATGGCCGCGGCTTTGCGCTTCCAGCAGCATCGCGAAGGTGGAATCTCCGGCGATCTTGATCCGCTCGATTGGATCCATTTGGACGGCGACTTTTAGTGCCAAGCAGGGCCTCCGGCTCAATATTCGGCGTCGAATGCCGCCTCGATATGACGCGGAAGACGTTTTGGCGCAATCAGCACCGCGTCGAACCGCAGGTCATGGCTCGTATGCTCGGGATGCGTTGCAAGCCATGCCTCGGCTGCGGCTGTAATGCGCCGCCGTTGCCGCGGCAGCACGGATTCGGCAGCCGCATCTAGACTAGTCCGCGCTTTGACTTCCACAAAGACAACGAGCCTGCCGCGCTTAACGACAAGATCGATTTCGCCGGCCGGACTTTTCCAGCGCTTCGCCAGCGTGCGGTAGCCTTTGGCCGCGAGATAAAGCGAGGCGCGGCTTTCTGCGGAGACGCCGCGCAGAAAAGCATCCTTGCGCTTCGGGTCGGCGTTCCGCTTTGCGGTTCTCTCGGCGGTTTTCTTGGCGGTCTCTTTGGCAGCCTTCACTTTTTCTTCTCCGCAAGCGCGAGTGCGCGGGCGTAGATTTCCTTTCGCGGCAGTCCGGTCTCGGCGGCGATCGCGGCGGAAGCGTCTTTGAGCGAAAGTTTTTTCAGCGCGGATTTTATTTTCGTGTCGAGATCCGCTTGGTCGAGCGGCGCCTCCTCTCCCGGCGGCGATACAACAACGACGATCTCGCCTTTCGGCGCACCGGCTTCTTCGTAGTGAGACGCAAGCTCACCGAGCGGACCGCGCCGCACCTCTTCAAACGCTTTAGTAAGTTCGCGGCATACCGCGGCATCGCGCGTTCCCAATGTGGCCGCCATGTCGGCAAGCGACTCGGTAAGCCGTGGCCCGCTTTCATAAAAAATGAGTGTCGCAGGAATCGCGCGAAGTTCGGAAAGCCGTGACTTCCGCGCACCACTTTTCGGCGGGAGGAATCCTTCAAAGAAAAAACGATCCGACGGCAAGCCTGCGGAAACCAGTGCGGCAAGTGCAGCGGAAGCGCCGGGAATCGGAAATACGCGATGTCCGGCTTCGATTACGGCCTGCACCAGCTTGAATCCCGGATCGGAAACGAGCGGGGTTCCTGCATCGGAGACAAGCGCAATCGCTCGTCCCTTGCCGAGTTCCTCGAGCACGCGCGGGCGCACGCTTTCCGCGTTGTGGTCATGATAGGCGAGAAGCTTCGGCGCGAGGTTATGCCGGTCCAGAAGTTTTCGCGTGACTCGCGTGTCTTCGCACAGCACGAGATCGGCGCCGCTCAATACTTCGAGCGCGCGCAGCGTGATGTCGCGAAGGTTTCCGATAGGTGTTGCGACCACATAAAGGCCCGGAGCAAGCCGCGAGGGCGCCGCGCCGTCGGGTCTTGCTTGCGCCGCTTTGGAACTTCGCCTGTCGCTCATCGCGCTATGGTGCATGATTTCTTAAGCGGCTTCGCGGAGAATCCCCGAAGACCGGCCCATTAGCAGCGAAAAGCTCAAGCAGATCAAGGCTTAAGCGATTTTTGACAGCGGCACGACACCGCCCCAGATTCGGTGTAGTGGGCTGGCGTAAAGGTAAGTACGGCGTGCGGAAGCGATCCTCCCCAGGCGGCAAAGATAATGATGCGCTCCTTTGGACGCGCCGCGGCTTTCTCGTTCTGCCTGCGGGCTTCGCGCTCTCGGCCTGTTCGTCGACCATCTCAAGCCTGACTGGCGGCACCGGCAACACCGACGACCCGCCGCTCGCGCAGCAGAACTCAAACAACCAGATCGAAACAACTCCGCTCCAGAACATCGGCAGCGGCAATGTGCGGGTCGGCCTTATTCTTTCCACGAGCGGGGCGGGTAATGCGGGTGTCGCAGCACAGTCGATGCGCAACGCCGCCGAGCTTGCGCTCGCAGAATTCAACAATCCGAATATCCAGCTGATTGTGAAGGACGACAGCGGCACGGCGCAGGGTGCGCAGGCCGCCGCGCAGCAAGCGATTGCCGAAGGCGCCGAAATCATTCTCGGTCCGCTGTTCAGTCATGCGGTTGCTGCCGCAGGGCAAGTTACGCGCACGCGCTCGGTTCCGATGATCGCGTTCTCCACCGACTCGAACGTCGCCGCGCGCGGAATTTATCTCTTAAGCTTTCAACCGGAGAACGATATCGACCGCGTGATCACGTTTGCATCGGCGCGCGGTAAGCGATCAATTACGGGATTCGTTCCCGACAACGCCTACGGCAATGTCGTGGAAGCTGCGATCAAGCAATTTGCGTCGTCGCGCAGCGCGAAGGTGAACGCGGTCGAGCGCTATGGCACCGGACAAGCCGACCCTCTGTCGGCGGTCCGCCGTGCGCAAGCCGCGTTCCGCGTGACCGACCTCATTATTATTGCGGACGGCGCGGATGCGACGCCGCGCATGTTGCAGGCGTTGAATTCGGTTGGCGTCACGCCGAAGCGAATCCAGTTCGCAGGTGCCGGTCTCTGGGACGACCAGAATGTTTTTGCGATCAAGGATCTTGAGGGCGCATGGTTCGCGGCGCCCGAAAATAGCGGCTTCTCCGGGTTCTCGCAGCGCTACACGGCACGCTACCGCGCGCAACCCGCGCGCACCGCGAGCCTTGCTTATGATGCGGTGTCGCTTGTCGCCCAGCTCGTAAAGACGCAAGGCGCGAATCGATTCACGGAAGAAGTGCTGACAAACCGCTCCGGGTTTGCCGGCGTCGACGGAGTATTCCGCTTCCGCAACGACGGCACCTGCGAGCGCTCGCTTTCGATCATGGAAATTCGCGGCGGGGCTTCGCGCGTGTTGCAGCCCGCACCGAACAATTTCAACGTGCCGGCGCCGGCCGCGAATAACTAAGCCGCAAGATCGGCGACAATCGCGTTCAGCAACGGAAAACCCGAAGCGGTCACGCGAAGCCGCGCGTCTTTCGAGCGCTCAACCAGTCCTTTGCTCTCAAGAAACGATACGCGTTCGGGATTGAGCGAAACGCCTGTAAGCCGCTCGAAGCGCGCGACATCGATGCCTTCCGCTAGCCGTAAGCCCATAACGAGCATCTCGTCTGCCTGCTCGAGCTTCGTGAGCTTCTCATCTTCGATGAGGCCGTGACCCTTGGCCTCGACCGACGCAAGCCAGCGCTCCGGGTTTTTCTCGGTGGAAGTAGCCACGCGCCCGCCATCGGCACCGATGCGGCCATGCGCGCCGGGACCGACACCGGCATATTCCTGATAGCGCCAGTAAACGAGATTGTGCCGGGACTCGGCGCCCGTTGTGGAGTGATTGGAGATTTCGTAGGCGGGCATGCCGTGCGCTTCGCAAAGCTCCTGCGTGATATCCCACAGGGCGCGCGAAGTATCTTCGTCAGGCGTAATCAATTTTCCCGCGCGATGCAGCATCTCGAACGTCGTGCCGGGCTCAATAGTCAACTGGTAAAGCGAAAGATGCTCCGGTACGAAAGTGAGTGCTTTCGCAAGTTCTTCGCGCCACGCCTGCGGCGATTGCCCTGATCGTGCGTAGATCAAGTCGAACGAAATACGCGGGAAGTTTTGTCGGGCGACTTCGACGGCCGCGAGCGCTTCAGCAGCAGAATGCATACGGCCAAGATTCTTCAGCGAACCATCGTCGAGCGCCTGCACGCCGAGCGAAACGCGGTTCACGCCTGCTGCGCGGTAGCCGCGAAAGCGTTCTGCTTCGACGCTGGTCGGGTTTGCCTCGAGCGTGATCTCGGCGTCCTTCGAAATCGTCCAGTGGCGCGCGATTTCGTCGAGCACGCTCTGCACGGTCGAGGGCTGCATCAAGGACGGCGTGCCGCCGCCGAAAAAGATGCTGGTGACTTCTTTGGAATGTGTGCGCGGCTTCAGAGAGGCAAGTTCGGTTGCTATCGCGCGCGCATAACGCGCCTCATCTGGCTTCTCATGCCGGACATGCGAGTTGAAATCGCAATACGGACACTTCGCGAGACAGAACGGCCAGTGCACATAAACGCCGAAGGCATCACGCAAGACACGCCTCCGCGAGTTTCAGAAACGCGCGCGCGCGATGCGACAGCCCTTCGCCATGCGGCGGCAGGCCGTGCTTTTCTTCGGCCGTCATCTCGCCGAAGGTTTTCGTTTTTCCGTCGGGCAGAAACATAGGGTCGTAACCGAAGCCGGCAGTTCCGCGCGGTGGCCACACCAGCGTGCCGTCGACGCGGCCTTCGAAGGTGATCGTCTCGCCGTCCGGCCAGGCCACACACAGCGCGGAAACAAAGGCGGCCTTGCGGCGCTCGGGCGTGGTCGCGCTCACCCCATGCAGCTTCTCTTCGACGATGCGCATGGCTTGCGAAAAATTTTTCGACGAACCTGCCCAGCGCGCGGAGTAAATTCCCGGCGCGCCGTTCAAGGCTTCCACTGCAAGACCGGAATCGTCCGCGAACGCTGGAAGATTTGCGGCTTTTGCCGCAGCTTCCGCTTTTATCTTTGCGTTGGCTTCGAACGTGGTGCCGTTCTCTTCCGGCTCCGGCAGACCGAGTTCCCCGGCGGAAACGACTTCGACGCCGTGCGGCGCGAGGAGTTCGCGCATCTCTTTCAGCTTGCCCAAATTATGGGTCGCGAGAACGACTTTACCGGAAAGCTTTCGCGCCATCGCGTCAGGCGACCGTGAACTTCTGCATCTCGACGAGCTTCTTGATGCCGTTGCGCGAGAGCTCGATCAGCGCGTTCATCTCGTCTCCCGTGAACGGCTTCTTCTCAGCGGTGCCCTGAATTTCGATAATCCCGCCCGCGCCTGTCATCACGAGATTCATGTCGGTCTCTGCGCCAGAGTCTTCTTCATAGTTGAGATCGAGCACTGGCGTGCCATCGACGATGCCGCAGGAAATCGCGGCGACATGATCGGTCAGCACCGGCTTCGTGATCATCGCCCGCTTCTTCATCCACGCGAGGCAATCATGGAGCGCGACCCATGCGCCGGTGATCGACGCCGTGCGCGTGCCGCCGTCCGCCTGAATGACGTCGCAATCGAGCGTGATCTGCCGCTCGCCGAGCGCCACGAGATCGGTGACGGTGCGGAGCGAGCGTCCGATGAGTCGCTGAATTTCCAGCGTGCGGCCCGATTGTTTGCCGCCAGCAGCTTCGCGGCGCGTGCGGTCGTGCGTTGCACGCGGCAGCATTCCGTATTCTGCCGTGACCCAGCCGCGTCCCTGACCCTTGAGCCAGGGCGGCAGGCGCTCTTCGAGCGAGGCGGTGACGAGGACATGCGTGTCGCCGAAGCGCACGAGGCACGAACCCTCGGCGTGACGCGAGTAGCCGCGTTCGAATGAAACCGCCCGCATCTGGTCGTTCGCTCGTCCGCCCGGTCTCGCCATCATCGCCTCTTATTTGTTCCCGACTTTATTCGCGGTCCTTGTAAGGGCTGGCAGTAGTGGGCGGCAACCCGCCCTTGCTCGAAGCTTGAGAAAGCCCGAGATATAGTGGCCTATCCGCGTTTCGGATCGACTGGAGATACGCGTTTTGTCCGCCGAAATACCGATCAAGCCTCCGGGACAGAGTTTGCGCGAACTCGACGAGCGCTCGCGCGAGATTTTTAAGCAGATCGTTGAATCCTATCTGGCGACCGGGGAGCCCGTCGGCTCGCGCAATCTCTCGCGCATCATTCCGATGACGCTCTCGCCCGCTTCGGTGCGCAATGTCATGGCGGATCTTGAGAGCGCGGGACTCATTTATTCGCCGCATACCAGCGCAGGGCGTCTCCCGACGCAGCAGGGTTTGCGCTTCTTCGTCGATGCACTGATGGAGATAGGCGATCTGCCGGAAAGCGAACGCCGCAACATCGATGCGCAGGTAAACGCGACGCGCGGCGGCAACATCGAGTCGCTTCTCGGCGAAGCCTCGGCACTTCTGTCCGGGCTTTCACGAGGGGCCGGGGTCGTCACCGCGGTGAAAACCAATCCGCGGTTGAAGCAGATCGAGTTCGTGCGGCTCGATACTGCGCGTGCGCTTGCGGTGATCGTTTCGGAAGACGGGCAGGTCGAAAATAGACTTCTCAACATTCCGAAAGATGTACCGAATTCTTCGCTGGTCGAGGCAAGCAATTTCCTGAATGCGTGCATTCGCGGGCGCACGCTTGGTGAAGCGCGGAACGAGCTTGAAAAAGCGCTCGCCGCCGCGCGGGCCGAACTTGATGAACTGACACAGCGTATTGTGGCTGAGGGTCTCGCGAGCTGGTCGGGTGGGGACGCGTCTTCTCGCCGCCTGATCGTGCGCGGTCATGCGAAGTTGCTGGAAGACGTGAACGCTGCTGAAGACCTAGAGCGCGTGCGGCTTCTGTTCGACGATCTTGAGCAGAAGGGCGATGTCGCGGAACTCCTCGGCAAGGCGGAAGAGGCCGAGGGGCTGCGCATCTTCATAGGCTCCGAAAACAAGCTTTTCTCGCTCTCCGGCTCCTCCACCATTGTCGCGCCGTATCGCGACGGCGACGGGCGCGTAGTGGGCGTGCTTGGCGTAATCGGGCCTACCCGCCTGAACTACGCTCGCGTGATCCCCATGGTGGATTACACTGCGCTCGTGGTGAGCAAAATTCTCGGCGGCAAATAGCGAACCAAACTTGATTTTTCTGCGTTCCGCCCTGATATGCGGGGCGAACGGAACCGGATCCAATGAACGCCGACGAAAATAACAAGGATAAGGGCCTCGATCCCGCGCAGGCGGCGAACGAAAACGAAGCCGCGGCTGGCCGTCAGGGCGGCGCTTATGTCGATGAGCGCATCGGCCTTGAGGTGCAGATCGGCGAGCTTGAAGGCCAGGTGGCCTCTCTCAAGGACAAGTATCTTCGCGCACACGCAGAGATGGAAAATACCCGCCGCCGCGCCGAGAAGGATGTCGCGGATGCGCGCAACTTCTCTATTGCAGGATTTGCCCGCGACATGCTCGCAGTCGCCGATAATCTTGGCCGCGCGCTTGAGGCCGTGGATCCGGCGATCCGCGAGGCCGCGGACAATACCCTGAAGACCCTGCTCGAAGGCGTCGAACTCACAAACCGCGAGCTTGCCAAGAGCCTCGAAAAGCACGGCGTCCGATTGCTCGATCCCGTGGGCCAGAAGTTCGACCCGAACTTCCATCAGGCCATGTTCGAAATTCCGGATGAGACGGTTCCGGCCGGCACGGTGAAGCAGGTGATCCAGCCCGGCTATGCGATCGGCGAACGCGTGCTTCGCCCGGCGATGGTCGGGATCGCCAAAGGCGGCCCGAAAGCTGCGCCTGCCGCCAATGGCGGCGAAGTGGACAAGAGCGCTTAACCTATTTCCGAAAGGCGATATTAACGGCGCTTCTCTAGGGTTCCCGGAGGCCTTCACCCCCGGAATCCACTCATGACTTCGCGCCCGTCGCAAGGCATTCGCTACAGCCTCGTGCTGCCGGTATTCAACGAAGAAGCGGTGTTGCCGCTCCTTTTGCACCGGCTCGAGAAGCTGGTGGGAACGCTGGATGCGCCTGCTGAAGTCATCTTCGTCGACGACGGCTCGCGCGATACTTCCGCGATCATTCTGGAAGCGATGGCGAAGGAAAAATCGCACATCCGCTTCATCAAGCTCTCGCGCAATTTCGGCCAGCAGTATGCTGCGACCGCCGGCATGGATGCCGCGAGTGGCGATGCCGTAATTCTGATGGATGCCGATCTTCAGGACCCTCCGGAAATCGTCCACGAGATGATTGCGCGCTGGAAGGAAGGCTTCGAGATCGTCTATGCGCGCCGGCGCTCGCGCGACGGCGAGAGCTTCTTCAAGAAATTCACATCGAAACTTTTTTATCGCCTGCTCGACAAAATTTCCGATGTCGATATTCCGCGCGATGTGAGCGACTTCCGTTTGATGGGTCGTGGCGTGGTCGAGGCGTTCCGCGAAATGCCGGAGCGCGACCGCTATGTACGCGGCATGATCCACTGGCTCGGCTTCAGGCAGACGAGCGTTGAGTTCGACCGCCCCGCACGTGCCGCGGGCGAAACCAAATATAATTTCTGGAAACTGTTGCGCCTTGCCGTAAGCGCGCTGATCAGCTTCTCGGATGCGCCGCTGAAAGCCGCGGTCTGGGTCGGCGCGGGTGTTTCGATATTCGCGGCAGGCTACGGCGCCTACGCACTCTTTCGCGGCCTGTTTGCCGACCACATTGCGAGCGGCTGGGCTTCGACGATTGTAATCGTATCCTTCCTCTGCGGCATCAACATGCTGCTCACCGGGATGGTCGGCATTTACGTTGGACGAATTCACTCCGAAGTTAAACGTCGCCCGCTTTATGTAGTCTCGAAAAAAGTCGGCTTCGACAGCGCCATCCGCGCCAATGGCGAAAGCCATTCCGAAAAGCAGCCTAAGGCTGCGAACGGATAAGCCCGTTCATGCGTAACGCCCTCTCAAGCGCCGCACTTATCGAGTCTCCGCAAACGAAATTGTCTGCGCTTGTTCGCAACGGCTGGATGCTGGCGGCGGTTGTCGCCGTGGCGCTTTTAGAGCGCTCGCTCATGAATCTCGTCGGCGACGTGAGCTGGTTAGCTACGCTTTGCGAGAAGATTCTTGCGGGGCAGACGCCATACGCAGACTTCTCCGAGACCAATCCGCCGGCCTCCATTTATCTTTATCTGCCGCCGGTGGCGCTCGCGAAACTGCTTGGCGTTCGTCCGGAGATCATGATCGGCTTCTTTATTTTCGTCGCGGCTGGGCTCAGCCTCTTGGTGAGTGCGCAAGTGCTGCGCGAAACGAAAGCCTTGCCGGGAGCAAATCTCTGGCATGTCGCCGCTTTGTTCGCGGCGCTTCTTCTGGTGTTGCCCGCACAAGTATTCGCGCAGCGCGAGCACATCGCGCTGATCGCATTCATTCCGCTGCTCGCAACGAACCTCGCCCGCGCGCAAGGCAAGCCGGTTCAATTACATTGGGCGCTAATCGCAGGCATCGGCGGAGGCTTCGTCGCGATCATCAAGCCGCATCTTGCCGCCGCGGTGGCGGTGACGGCATTTGCTGCGGCAATGCTCGCGCGGTCATGGCGGCCGATTGTTGCAGTCGAGAACTGGATTGCCGCCGCGATGCTCGGCGTTTATGCGGCAATCGTAGTGCAGTTCTTCCCGGCCTTCATGAACGAAGTGCTGCCGGCCGTTATCGCGATCTATGTCCCAATACAGGCGTCGATCTTCAAGCTGATGACCATGGGTTCGACGCCGATGTGGCTCGGCCTGATCGCGGTCGCGCTTCTGATCTTGCAGCGGGATGTGCTGAAGCCGCATTACGCAATTCTGTTTGCGGCTTCGATCGGATTCTCGGTCTCGTTCTTCTTGCAGCGTAAGGGCTGGGCCTATCACGCCTATCCGATGCTTGCTCTCGCATTGGCCGCGCTCATCATCGGTTATCTGCAACGCTGGCCGCTGTCCTCGCCTTTCCAGCGCAGCGACGGATTGCTGCGTGCGGTCTCCGGCGCCTTCATCGCGGTGCTTCTGGTCATGAACTTCAGCTGGTTCTCAACCGCGCGCGACACCACTGCGCTGATCGATCCGATCATGCGGTCCGCACCGAATCCGAGAGTCATGGCGCTTTCCGACGGCACCGACATCGGCTTTCCGCTGACGCGCAAGATTGGCGGCGAGTGGGTCGGGCGGGGTTACGGCATGTGGGCGGCTGCGGGTGCGCTTGTGATGAAGATCAAGGACCCCGATCCGAAGCGC
>LNFM01012663.1_pt1 | contig 11005 bp, 9 predicted proteins | sample 596031 | NCBI WGS metagenome assembly LNFM01 (sample SAMN04254537, study PRJNA301005) | activated carbon metagenome | isolation source: dual media filters at the Ann Arbor, Michigan drinking water treatment plant | place: USA: Ann Arbor | reverse complement strand
CGCGCCCGACCCGGCTGCAGTCCGGCGGTCCTGCCGAGCGCGTGAGGCGCCGCTCCCGCTGGCGCCGCCCCTTCGTGGGCGAGTGTGTCGATGATCGGGCAGTCGGGTCGATCGTCACCGTGGCAGCAGTGCACCAGATGCTCGAGCGTGGCCTTCATCGCGTGCAGTTCCTTCAGCTTGTCGTCGAGTTCTTCGATGTGCGCCTGCGCCAGCGCACGCACCTGCCGGCTCGGCCGCTTGCGGTCCTGCCACAGGCCGAGCAAGGCGCGAATCTGTTCGATGGAGAAGCCCAGGTCGCGCGACTGGCGGATGAAGCGCAGCGTGCTGACCTCCTTGACGGTGTACTGCCGGTAGCCGGACTCGGTGCGCGCCGCTTCCGGGAAGAGGCCGACACTCTCGTAGTGACGGATCATCTTCGCCGACACCCCCGAGGCCTTGGCGGCTTCGCCGATGTTCATGCTCATCGCAGCTCTCCCAGGACGGCCCTGCTACGGGGCTGCCGGTTCGTTGACTTCACCTCACGACCGTCGGCCACACCGTGCCACCGGCGCAGCGTCAAGGCGTTCAGCACCACGCTGACGCTGCTGAAGGCCATCGCGGCACCGGCAATGACCGGGTTCAGCAGACCCAGCGCCGCCAGCGGGATGCCCAGCACGTTGTAGCCGAAGGCCCAGAAAAGGCCTTGCTTGATCTTCGAGTAAGTGCGGCGCGACACGTCCAGCGAGTCGGCCACCAGGCGCGGGTCGCCGCGCATCAGCGTGATGCCGGCGGTTTCGGTCGCCACGTCGGCGCCCCCCGCCATCGCATAGGACACCGAAGCGGCGGCCAGCGCCGGGCCGTCGTTCAGGCCATCGCCGACGAAGGCAACCACTTCGCCCGCATCACGCAGCTCCTTGACGATCGCTGCCTTGTCACCGGGCAGCACCTCGGCACGAACCTCGTCGATGCCCAGTTCCTTCGCGACCGCCTCGGCGGCACCCCGGTTGTCGCCGGTCAGCATCACCGTCCGGATGCCGAGTTGATGCAGCCGCGACACCGCCTCCGCCGCGGTCGGCTTGACCGTGTCGCCGAAGGCCAGGAGGCCGAGCAGACGCCGCTGGCCAGCATCGGACTGAACCAGCCACGACACGGTCCGGCCCTGCCGCTCCAGCCGTTGTGCTTCACCGAGCAGACCGCCTTCTTCGAGACCCAGTTCGCGCAGCAGGCGCGTGCTGCCCAGGGCCAGCGTCTGGCCACGCACGACAGCCTGCACACCACGCCCCGGCAGGGCCTGGGCATCGTGCGCCTCGGGCACCGGCAGACGCTCGTCGCGCACCTGGTCGATCACGGCGACGGCCAGCGGATGGCTGCTCGACTTCTGCAGCGCGGCCGCCAGGCGCAGCACCTCGTCCCGCGTGGAGCCGTCCGCGGCCACCACGGCAGCGAGCGAAGGCTTGCCCTCGGTGAGCGTGCCAGTCTTGTCGAACGCGACCACGGTGACCGCGTGCGCGACCTCCAGTGCTTCGGCGTCCTTGATGAGGATGCCGTGGCGCGCCGCGACGCCGGTGCCGGCCATGATGGCCGTCGGCGTGGCCAACCCGAGCGCGCAAGGGCAGGCGATGACCAGCACAGCCACCGCGTTGATGAGCGCCTGCTCCCAGTCACCCGTGAAGCCGAACCAGCCCAGGAAGGTCAGCAGCGCGATGACCAGCACCACGGGCACGAACACCGCGCTGACGCGGTCGACGATGCGCTGGATGGGCGCCTTCGCGGCCTGGGCCGACTCGACCATGCGGATGATGCGGGCCAGTGTCGTCTCGGCGCCGATGGCCGTCGTGCGGACCGTCAGCGCACCCTCGGCATTGATGGCACCGCCGGTCACCTTGTCGCCGACGCCCTTGGCCACCGGCAGGCTCTCGCCCGTGATGAGCGATTCGTCGATGTGGCTGCGACCTTCGACGATGTCGCCGTCGACGGCCACGCGGTCGCCGGGGCGCACGACGACGAGGTCGCCGACCACCACCTGTTCCACCGGAAGGTCCACCTCGACGTCGCCGCGGCGCACACGGGCGGTGGTTGGGCGCAGCGCATTGAGTGCCCGGATGGCATCCGCGGTCTGCCGCTTCGCACGTTGCTCTAGCCACTTGCCCAGCAGCACCAGCGTGATGACCGCCGCGGAGGCCTCGAAGTAAAGGTGCGGCATGCCATGGTCGGCATGCTTGAACAGCAGGTAGACCGAAAGCCCATAGGCCGCTGAGGTGCCCAGGGCCACCAGTAGGTCCATGTTGCCGGTCTTGGCGAGCACGGCCTTCCAGCCGGCACGGTAGAAACGCCAGCCCAGCCAGAACTGCACCGGGGTCGCCAGGGCCAGTTGCAGCCAGCCGTCCAGCATCCAGTCGATGCCGAAGAGTTGCAGCAGCATCGGCATGACCAGGGGCAGCGTCAACGCGCCGCCCACGGCGACGGGCCACCAGACCGGAAGACGAGGCGCCGGCTGCGGCTTCGCATCCTGAAGTTCCTTCGCGGCGTAGCCGGCCTTCTCGATGGCGGCCTTCAGCACCGAAACCGGCACCGTAGAAAGCGCCTGGATGCTCGCCTTCTCGGTCGCGAGATTGACCGTGGCCCCGGAAACGCCGGGCACCTTGAGCAGCGCCTTCTCGACCCGCGCCACGCACGAGGCGCAGGTCATGCCTTCGACCAGCAGCGTGGTCTCGGTCGTCGCGACGTCGTAGCCCGCCTTGCGCACGGCGGCGGCCAGCGTGGCTGCAGTCACTGCAGGCTCGGCACTGACCGTCGCCAGTTCGGTTGCCAGGTTGATGCTGGCCTGCCTGACACCGGGTACCGACTTGAGCGACTTCTCGACGCGCGAGACACAGGAGGCACAGGTCATGCCCGTGACCTGTAGCTGGATGTCGGACAGCGCAGTGGTGTTCATGGATGCCTCGGGGAGTTGTTCGAAGTGGCCATCGTCAAGGTTCCCACGATGGCAAAGTCAACACGCGGCGATGAATCTGCCTACGGGCCATGTGGACTCCGGCCAGTGCCGCTTGACCTTGCAACAGTGGGAGGGTTGACCATCGATGCATCGACAACCCCATGGAACCCCCAATGATCACCTTCGAAGTCAAGGACATGACCTGCGGTCACTGCGTCAGCACCATCACGAAGGCGCTGAAGGCCACCGACAAGGACGCCAAGGTCCAGATCGACCTGGCCACGCACCGTGTGCAGGTGGAGCCTGTGTCGGCAGACGCCGAGGAACTGGCGGAAGCCATCAAGGAGGCTGGCTACACGCCGGTGTCGGTTGAGGCGGACCTCGTCGGAGTTGCCGCGCCGGGGCGCGGATCTTGTTGCGGACACTGCCGGTGATGGCCTTCTGAGCAGGGATCAGACCCGCTTCAGTCGCGGTCAAGCGCCTTCCTCTTGACCCACTGAACAACATGCTCGCCTTCGTGATCCACGCGGGACCCCGAGGCAACGAAGCCCAACTTCTGGACGACTCTTGCCGAGGCGTGATTCGTCGGGACGATCTCGGCCAAGACTTCCTTCGCTCCTGCGCCGAAGGCCACCTCGAGAAGTTGGCTCAGTGCCGCGGTGGCGGCACCACGCCCCTGGGCTGCCGGTGCGACGCCGTAGCCCACTTCTACCCGACCTCTCGTTGGCGCGCTCTTGAAGGCGATGCCGCCGACGATCGTGTCGTCCTCGTCCTTGACGATCAGGTAAGCCGTCGACCAAGACTCGGGGTGACCCTCGGCGCCGACCCTCAATGTCCGGGCGGCCACAAATGCGGGAGGCATCGAGCCCGGTTCAGCCCGTTCGCCCAGGCCCGCGGGCATCCGTTCGGCCGCCAGCGCTTCAAGTTCTGGCTTCGTGAGGCGGTGCAGGGAGAACGGCATCTTCGAGGGGGGGCCTGAGGTCAGAACTCAGGGTGCGACGACGGCAGAATACCGCGGCCGGTCGTTCGGTCCTTCGCCAAGCGGGTGTGCCGCTCGCGGTCAGTCCCGCCTTGGCCGGGGCTCAGCGCTTGCGCCACACACTCGCCAGCCAGGGCTGCTGCTCCATCGGCAGGCCCGCCGGACGGTAAAAGTGGTCCAGTTCGTCGAAACCGGCGGCCGTCACCAGGTCGTGCCAGGTCGGCCAGTCGTGGAAAGCACCGTAGCGCTCGCCGTTCCAGCCCTCCTGCCCGTCACCGCGCGGGTTGGAACTGAACAGCACGCCGCCCGGCCGCAGGCAGGCGTGCAGCTGTCGCAGCACCTGAGGCAGCACCTGGCTCGGCACGTGGAAGAGCACGGCATTGGCAAACACACCGTCGTAGCACTGCGAAGGCAGTTCGAGTTGCAGGAAACTCTGCTCCAGCACCTCGCAGCCGCTGTGGGCGCGCGCCAGTGCAGCCGCGCTGGGCGCGCCTTCCAGGCCGACGGCGCGGTGGCCCAGTGCCTTGAAGGTCCGCAGGTCGCGCCCGGGCCCGCAGCCGAAGTCCAGCACGTCGAACGGCGGCGGTCCGGGCATGTGCTGCAGCAGCGCCGCGATGTTCTGGCTGACATCGTGGTCGCGCGTGCCTTCCCAGTAGCTGTGGGCGTGCAGCTCGTAGTGCGACAGGGTGCGTGCGGCGATGTGCTGCAGGTCTTCGAGGCTCAGTGGCATGCCGCATCATTTCATGCGGCGTTGTCGCGACCGAAGCATGCCGCTTGCGCCTTGCTCACAGCCGGCTTTTGCCGGCCTTCCAGGACAGCGGCCATTCATCGACGCGAGCGTCAGGGCAAACATGCCTTCAACCGCCACGCGCGCCGCGCCGGCGTCTCGTGTGCCCGGCCGTCGACCGTTGCGGTGAAGCGCTCGCCCTCGACGTCTTCCCGTGCCCGTCTGCGCGCAGCGTTCGGCGCAGTCAAGGTGCGCCACCAGTTCGCCCGCGGCCTGCAACCCCAGTGAATTTCACGCGGTACCGTACTTGGTAGAGAACTGCACCCCCACGCGTTTCGGCAGCGCCGTGGGCAGTTCAACGCCTGCGCAGACGATGACGGCCTGGTTGGCGAGTTCCGGCACCCCACCCGCGGTCCGCAGCGTCACGGCACCCGCACCCACGCGCTCGCAGCGCGGCCGGCGAGGACTCGAAACGGCCTGCGCCGGGCGTGCAGCGGGTGGCCAGGGGAAGGTGAGGAGCGGGCAGCGGCTTCGATGCCAACCCCATTTGCTGAAGGTGACACCCGAGCGGTTCGACACGCCCTGGATGTAGGCTTCCCGGATGACCGCGGTGAGGGCCTTCTCGGCCGTGCGCCGTGGCTCCAGGAACTCGGGGAAGCAGCTGCCCCGGCGATGCTTGGGGAATTTCAGGTCGACACTGCCGGCGCGCGTGCCACCCTATCCGGGATCACGATGGCCACCCCTGCCGGGATCGCCGCCGCCGCGCGGCAAGCCGCCGCGGGTTTCGCCCTACGGGCTCCACCTTCCGCGTCTTGCCGCGCACCTGTGGACCTACACCACTTCCTGGGACATCAACAGGACGACACGAAGACGTCGCCTTGGCGCCGCAGACCACCGCCCTTGGAGTCGGTGAAGCCAAGTGTCGGCAATGCGCTTGGCACCAGCCGCTCAATTTTGTACAGCCACCCGCGAAAGGAATCAGGTCCTCGCGAAAGCGTCCGCTGACCCGTTGCACACCGGTGGGCACCGGTGGGCACCGACAGTCCGGGGAGTCCGGGCAACGCGGTACCGAGCATTGGACTCTGTGCTGATGTCCATCTGCGGTCTGTCGCCGTCCACGGCCACACCCGCCTCGTGCGCCAAACGGGCGCACATCAAGCGCGGTCGGATTGCAGCAACGCGATGCCCAACAGCAGGCAGCCTGCGCCGGCCAGTCGCGCGGCAGACAGCGGTCTTTCAGGGAAGCCCAGCAAGCCGTAGTGGTCGATCAGGAGCGACGCGATGACCGTTCCAAAGATGGTCGCCGCGGCAAAAGACGCTGCCCCGATGCGGGGCGCCACAAAGAGCGCGCCGAAGACGAACGCCGCGCCGATAACGCCACCAACCCACAGGTGCAGTGGTGCCGCGGCGACCGCTTGCAGCCTGGGCGGCGGGACTCTCAAAGCCACGATCAGCACCAGCAGGCACAGCGTCGCAATGCCGGTATTGACGATGGCCCCGTAGAGGGGATGACCTTGGACGGCAGCCATCTGTGCATTGATCGCTGACTGGATCGGCACTGCCGCGCCGACTGCGACAGCTGCCACGACCAGCCAGACCGATGAGTTCACAGGTGATCCTCCAACTTGGGGCGGGTCAGCGCCCCCTGACCCACGATGGACACCGACGGTCGTGGGACGTCGTCATGGTGGGCTGTGGTGCTCCACGGCGACCACTGCATGACAAATGTATCGTCAGCAAGGCCCAACCGAACTCGCTGAACGATGGCACCTCGCAAACACGACGTGGCGTCAGGCCTGACGCATCAGCGCGCGCCGGCCTCCGTCAGCATCTGCACCATGGCGGCATAGCCACGCACCTTGGCCAACTGCAGTGGCGTGGCACCACCGCGGTCCACGAGCTTCGTGCTCGCTCCGGCGTCCAGCAATGCCTTCAGCGTGGCCTGGTGCCGGGATCCACCGTCACCGAGCACGATGGCCTCGATGACCGCTGTCCAGTGCAGGTTGTTCACATGGTCCAGCGGCGCCCCGGCGCGGATGAGTTGGCGCACCACGCCGTCGTGCCCCAGATGAGCCGCCGCGATCAGTGCCGTGCCGTCGTAGCGGCTGGTGACGAGCTTGGCGCTGGCGCCACCGGCGAGCAGCACGCGCAGTGTTGCCTCATCGTCGGCCACGGCGGCGATGGTGACGGCGTCGTAGCGGCCCTGCTCCAGCGCTGCGTGATCGGCACCCGCCTGCATCAAAGCCTGCACCGCCTGGTGCTGGCGCGCAAACGTGGCGACATGCAGCGGTGTGCGGCCAGCATGGTCGCGCACCTCCAGAGCGGCCTTGTCGGCAGCCAGCCGCTGGATGGCAGCCAGGTCGCCGCGGTGCGCCGCCGCATGCAAGCCCTTGTAGGCTGCGGCTTCCGTGACCGTGGGAGGTACCTGCGCCCGCGAGGGCGCGGACGCGAAGCCAGCCAATGCCACCAGCGACAGCATCAGGCGGGCGATCCGGGCTTTCACTTCAGCAAGTCCTTGGCCTTGTCGATGGCAGCCACTGCGCACTGTTCGTCCAGATGACCGCCAGGCGCGCCGCCGACGCCGATCGCGCCGATGACTTCGTTGCCCACCTTCACCGGCACGCCGCCGCCCAGCAGCAGGAAGCCGGGGATGTGCACCAGGTTGGCAGCGGCCGGGTTCTTCTGCGCCCCCTCCATCATCGCCAAGGTGTTGTTCTTGGCCGATGCCGATGTGAACGCCTTGGCCTGAGCGGCGCTGATCGTGTGCGGGCCGGCGTTGTCTGCACGGTGCAGCGCGCGCAACTGGCCGGCGCGGTCCACCACTGCGGCGGTGACGTTGTGGCCGCTGGCCAAGCAGGACGCGACCGTTGCCGCTGCCAGTTGGTTGGCCAGATCGAGCGACATGTTGCGTTCGGTGCGGACAGCTTGGGTCTGCGCCTGAGCGACGCTGAAGGTGCTGCCGGCAGCGAGGATGGCCATGGCGGCGAAAGTGACTGCGGCGAGGCGTTGGTGCTTCAAGAGTGGCTCCTGAGATGGGCGGGTGGGTACGAGGCTTGATCGGCAGCCCCTGCAGGGTGCAGGTCCAGCCGTGCCGTCATTGTTGAAACTGCCGCTGTCTCGCGCCATCCGCGCGCACCGCGTGCGCCATCCGTAGGTTTGCGGACGGGTGGAGGCAACTTCAGGCTGACGGGGGCGGCGGCGACGCCGGTCTGGCCACCGCTTCTTCGTCCACCAGTTGCGCGTAGGCCCGGATCATCTGCGCCAGCGTCTGCACCTGCAGCTTGGCGGAAAGATGAGTTCGGTGGGTTTCCACCGTGCGGGGCGACAGCGTCAGCGCGCGACCGACCTCTTTGCTGGTAAGCCCGGCCACCACCAGGGACAACACCTCACGCTCGCGCGGTGACAGCAGGGCGTAGCGCTCGCGCGCTTCGCGCCCGGCGGCATCGCGCTGGCGCGTGCGCACATGCTCACGCACGGCGTTGTGCACGGCCTCGAGCAGCGTCTCATCATTCACCGGCTTTTCCAGGAACTCTGCCGCGCCTGCCTTGAAAGCGCGCCGACACATGTCCACCGTGCCGTGGCCCGTCAACATCACGACGGGCTGATCCACGCCCTGCTGGCGCATCAGGTCCAGCACGGTCAGGCCCGACAGGCCGGGCATGCGTACGTCCAGCACCACCGCGCCGACGGCTTGCCTGTCGAAGGCGTCCAGAAAGGCCTGCGGGTGTGCCCAGGTCTGCACCCTGAGGCCGACGGTGCCGATCAGCAGCGCAAGCGCCTGGCGCACGGCCTCGTCGTCGTCCACCAGGTGGATGAGCGGCGACAGCGTTGAGATCGAGCTTGTTGAGACAGTCTGCATGTTCAGGATTCACTTCGCGAAGGTCCGACAGTGGGAACCAGGGGCTGGCTCCCGGCCAGCGGCAGGGTCAGCAGCAGCTCGGCGCCCGTAATGCCGTCAATGGAAGTCCTTGCCTGGCGCGCCTGCAGCTTGCCACCCAGTGCCTGGGCCAGGGTCTCGCAGAGCGACAGTCCCAGGCCCAGGCCCCCGGCGCGGGTGCTGAAGAACGGCTCGAAGACATGATCCAGGTGTTCCGGCGGGAAACCAGGCCCGTTGTCGCGCACCCGCAGCAAGGCTTGCGACTGCTCCGGCATGGATTGCAAGTCCAGGGATATGCAAGGCGATGGGGTGCTCGCACCTTCCAATGCCTGCATCGCATTGGTCACCAGGTTGTGAATGATCTGCTCCACCGTCACGGGATCAGCCCACACCGCTGGCGCACTGCCGCTGACCGCAGCGGTGATGCCGCGTCGCTGCAGTTCGGGCCTCAGCAGGTCGAGCATCTGCAGACACAGGGCATGCAGATCCAAGGCTTGTGGATCGACACTTTGCATGGGGTTCTGCACCAGCCGGCGCAGACGCGTCAGCACATTCGAGGCGCGCCGTGCCTGGCCGGCTGCCAGGTCCAGCGCCTGGCGCACCGAAGGCAAATCCAGGCATTCCGGGGTCGGCTGATGCGGATCTGCGGGCCCATCCTGCTGCAGCAGGCGCTGAGCAGCCTGTGTGCTGGCCAGCACGGCGGCCAGAGGCTGGTTGAGTTCATGCGCCAGGCCAGCGGCCAGTTCGCTGAGCGTGTTCAACCTGCCCACCTGCGCCATGCGCATCAGCTCGGCCTGGCGACGCTGCATGTCGCGCGAGCGCAGCGCGATCCACAGCGCCGTCGCAGCGGCCATGCAAGCAACCGCCCACACCATCAACCAAGGCCATGGCCACTCGGCCGGACCGGTGGCGCGCTGCAACCGCAGCTCGAACGGCTGGCTGGGGGTGGCCAGCACCTTCGCGAAAGTGAAGCCCGGCGTCAGCCCTGCGGGCTGCTGCGCCACAGGTGCACCAGGGTGCAACATAAGCGTGTTTGCACCGGCCACCAGCCATGCACGCACGGGACCGGAATTCGAAAAGGGCCACTCTTCGGAAGGAATCAGCCGCGTCGCGTCCACGCGCAGGGCCCAGCTGGCCGGGAACCCGGCCAGTACCAGGGTGTACTGCATGCGCCCTGGATTGACATCGGTCAGCACCGCATGGCGCTTGCCGGCCGGCAGCGCTTGGGACCGCAGCTCGGCCGCTACCAGCGCAGCGTCACGCCAGGGATGCTCGGCGTCACTGCGATGCACCGCCAGAACGCCGGGCCACAACGCCGGCAGACGTTCGGCATGCGCCTCGGCGTCAGGCCTTTGCGCCACCAGCATCAGCGTTGCAAGCACGGCGTCCAGCTGGGCGGCGCGCTGGCTCAGCAAGCGGTGTGCAATGCGCGCATCGACCGCGAAAGCCTCTCGCCTGGCGGCAATGTCCCATCGCACGAGCGCTGTGGCGCCCAGCAGCATCACCAGCATGACCGCAGCCGACCAGATCAAGCCTCGACGCGGCAGGCGGGCGGTGCGCCTGGGCGGCCTCAGGGGCGTCGACAGTGTCGGTTCGCCGGGCGTGGCTTGCTCACCCCACTGCTCGCGCGAACGGACACCGCCTCGAGTGGCCACGGTTCATCCGGCCAGATGGCGGACACGGTCCGCGAGCGGCGGCAGGAGACTGCGATCGAAAACCTCTTCCACGCTCGGCGTCCGTGGCAGTCGCTTGACGCGCACGATCCGGTCGATCAAACGTCGCAGGCGCTCGTCGTCCATGTCACCGATGCCGATGTGGCGGCCTTCAGGGCGTGCCATCGCGATGGTCAGTGTGCCCTGCAGACGACGCAGGTTGACAGCCCGGTCGCTTCGGGGCGCATGGCAGCAGCAGGGACTCGATGGCACCCTACTCCACCGTCACGCTCTTGGCCAGGTTGCGCGGCTTGTCGACGTCGGTGCCGCGCGCGCAGGCCGTGTGGTAGGCCAGCAGTTGCAGCGGCACCACGTGCAGGATGGGGCTGAGCGCGCCGTAGTTCTCGGGCATGCGGATGACGTGCACGCCGGGCTCGTTCTCGATCTTCGTGTCGCCGTCCGCAAAGACGTAGAGGCGGCCGCCGCGGGCGCGCACTTCCTGCATGTTGCTCTTCAGCTTTTCCAGCAAGGCGTCGTTGGGCGCCACCGTCACCACCGGCATCTGCTCGGTCACCAGCGCCAGCGGGCCATGCTTCAGCTCGCCGGCGGGGTAGGCCTCGGCGTGGATGTAGCTGATCTCCTTGAGCTTCAGCGCGCCTTCCAGCGCAATCGGGTAGTGCAGTCCGCGACCGAGGAAGAGCGCGTTCTCCTTGCGCGCGAAGTCCTCGCTCCAGGCGATGATCTGCGGCTCGAGCGCCAGCACGGCCTGCAGCGCCACGGGCAGGTGGCGCAGCGCCTTCAGCTCGGCCGCTTCCTGCGCTTCGCTCAGGCGCCCGCGCACCAGTGCCAGCGCCAG
>LNFM01012662.1_pt1 | contig 11005 bp, 7 predicted proteins | sample 596031 | NCBI WGS metagenome assembly LNFM01 (sample SAMN04254537, study PRJNA301005) | activated carbon metagenome | isolation source: dual media filters at the Ann Arbor, Michigan drinking water treatment plant | place: USA: Ann Arbor | reverse complement strand
GATGGGGATCTCGACGCGAGCGACGAGATCCCCATCCTCGACCTCGCCGCGTACCTGCGCGGCGAGCCGGGCGAACGCGAGCGGATCGCCGCGCAGCTGCGGCACATCTTCGAGCGCGTCGGGTTCTACTTCATCACGAACCACGGCGTGCCGCAGGCGCTGATCGATCGCATGTTCGAGGAAGTGAAGCGCTTCCATGCGCAGCCGCTGGACGCGAAGCTGCGCGTGAAGATCAACCAGCACAATGTCGGCTACATGCCGATGCGCGGTGCGACGACGCGGCACAGCCAGATCAGCACCAACAACAAGCCGAACGTGAACGAGGCCTTCTTCGCCAAGCGTGACCTGCCGCCCGACCATCCCGATGTCGTGGCAGGCAAGCCGTTCCGCTGCGCGAACCAGTGGCCGGAAGACCTGCCCGGGTTCCGCGAGGCCATCGTCGCCTACCAGCAGGCCCTCGAGTCGCTGGGCAAGGCACTGCTCCCGGCGTATGCGCTGGCGCTGGACCTGCCGGCCGATACGTTCGACGCGGGCTTCCAGGAGCCTACCTACACGCTGCGCATGACGCACTACCCGCAACAGCCGCCCGACGGCGAGAACGCGGGCGAGTTCGGCCTGGCGCCGCACACCGACACGTCGTTCATGACCCTGCTCGCCCAGAACCGCATCCCCGGCCTGGCGATCCGCCTGCCGTCGGGCAAGTGGATCGATGCACCGGCGATCGAAGGCGCCTTCCTGGTGAACGGGGGCGACATGCTGCGTCGGTGGACCAACGACCGCTTCATGGCCACGCCGCACAAGGTGGTGAACCGGAGCGGCCAGGAGCGCTACGCGATCCCGTTCTTCTTCGACTGTTCGACCGAATATGTCATGACCCCGTTCGAGAACTGCGTCTCGGCGGAGCATCCGCTCCGGTACGATCCGATGACCTACGTCGAGTACATCACATGGTACAGAAACCAGAACTTCGCCCATGCGCAGTTGAAGGAAGCATGACCGGGGGCTCCCGCCCGACGGCAGCGCTCGCACTGCCCGCGCTGCTGGCACTGTTTGCAGCGGGCGCGCTTCCCGCGCTCGCCCAGACGTATCCAGCGAAGCCCGTGCGGATCATCGTTCCCTTCGCCGCCGGCGGTTCCGCGGACACGCTGATCCGGCAACTTACGCCCGCGCTCTCCGAGGGCTGGGGACAGACGATCCTCGTCGATGCGCGGCCCGGCGCCACCGGCGCGATCGGCGCCGACTTCGTGGCGCGGCAGGCGCCGGACGGCTACACGCTGCTGATGACCTCGAGCGCGTTCTCGACCTCACCCGCACTCAACCTGAACCTGCCGTTCGACATCTTCAGGGACTTCACGCCGATCGTCGGCGTGTCGAACGCACCGCAGCTGCTGATCGTGCATCCGTCGCTGCCGGTGCGGTCGGTGAAGGAGCTGGTCGCGTTCGCGAAGAAGCGCCCGGACGAGCTCGGGCTTGCCACCGGCGGCATCGGTTCGACCGGCCACCTCGGCGGCGCGGTGTTCAGCGAACTGGCCGGCATCCGGCTGCTCCACGTGCCGTACAAGTCCAATCCGTTCGCGAACGCCGCGGTGATGGCGGGCGAGGCACCGATCATGTTCGACCAGCTGTCGACCGCGGCGCCACATGTCCAGGCGAAGAAGGTTCGCGCGCTGGCGATCACCTCGGCGAAGCGCAACGGGCTGCTGCCCGACGTGCCGACGATGGCCGAGGCTGGCTACGGCGCTTACCAGGCCAGCATCTGGCAGGGGCTGCTCGGGCCGGCCGCGCTGCCGCGCGACGTGGTGGCGCGCGTGAACGCGGACGTCAACCGCGTGCTCGGGCTGCCGGACATCCGCGAGCGCCTGGCGAAGCTGGGGCTGGACGTGTTCGGCGGCTCCCCCGAGGCGCTCGCCGCGCGGATGAAGGCCGAACTGGCGACGGCGCGCAGCGCGGTCAAGGCGACCGGGGTCAAGGCGGAGTAGGCGGGCCCTGGCTCGCGGGGCCCTTTCCGCGAGGGTCGATCACTGACGCATGCGACGCCGCATCTGCAGCCACCCCAGTCCGGTCAGCCCGGACAGGAGGAGCACGCCGCTGGCCGGCAGCGGGATGGCCGCCACGGCCAGGCTCTGCTGTCCGGTGCCCAGGGCGGCGGCGGTCTGCGAGTAGCTTGGAAGGTCGACGAAGCTGCAGAAGACGAGCCTGGGCAGCGGCGAACACAGATCGTCCCCCACGGAAAACGAATCGCTGCGAACGCCGAAGTCAGAAACGAACTCTCGCCGATTGAAGCCCGCAAAGTTGGTCGAAGCGTTGAAGTTCGTCACCCTGAACCGCCAACCGGTGATGATGCCTGCCGAGTTCGTCGATACGGAGAACACCGAAAACGGGGGTGCGACTGCACTCGAGTACCTGCTGATGCCATCGAACAGGGAAACCGATGTCAGCGTGAGCGATGCGCCGTCCATGTTGCCGACGATGTCTTCGGCGACCTGGAACGTGCCGGTGGTACGCATCGAGGTCGCGAACGAAACCGGGGGCGTGCCACCGCTCCCTACCAGGGTCACGAAGGCCTGCGTGTACGGGCCGGAGTCGAAGCGGAGCGTCGCGGCTTCGGCGGCCATGGCCGCGAACGAAGCGGCGATCGTGGCGGACAGGGCGAACGCGGCGGATCGGGAAGTCATCGTCTCACCTCATGAACGGGATTCAGGATTGACAGCGTATGACGAGAACGGACGTTGGCGCAACCGCGTTGCGGTTGCGGTTGCGTTTCCGTGCGCGGACGAAGCGTCTGCGCCCGTGCGACGCAGGGTTCGCCTACTCCTGCCGCAACCCCAGCCGCTTCACCATTGCTCCCCAGCGCTCGTGTTCGCTGCGGATCAGCGCATCGAGCGCCTGCGGGCTGCCGCCGACGATCTCTGCGCCCTCGCGGGAGAGGTTCTTCGAGGTGTCGCTCTGCCGCAGCACCTGGAGGATCTCGCGGTTGAGCCGCTCGACCACCGGCGCCGGTGTCCCGCGCGGCGCGAGCACCGCATGCCACTGGGTGACCGAGAAGTCGGGAATGCCAGCCTCGATCATGGTCGGGATGTCGGGTGCGGACTGCGCCCGCTCGCGCCCGGTGGTGGCCAGCGCGCGCAGGCGGTCGGACTTCGTGTACGGCAGCGCGGAGGGCAGCGTGAGGATGCCGAGTTGGACCTGGTTCGCCAGAAGGTCGGCGAAGGCGGCACCTGCGCCCTTGTAGGGCACGTGGACCATGTCGATGCCAGCGGTCGACTTGATCAGTTCGCCAACCAGGTGCACGAGGCTGCCTTCGCCCTGGGAGCCGAAGTTGAGCTTGCCCGGGTTGCCCCTGGCATGCGCGATCAGGTCGCGGATCGACCTCACGGGCAACGAGGCATGTACGACGACCGCATACGGCGCCGTGGAGACCTGGGCCACGCCGGCGAAGTCGCGCAGCGGATCGTAGGGCACGCGATACATGTGCGCGCGCACGACGAAGGTCGCGCTCGCCATCAGCAGCGTGTAGCCATCCGGCCGCGCGCGGGCGACGAACTCGGTGGCGATGTCGCCGCCCGCACCGGCGCGATTCTCGACGACGACCGACTGTCCCATCGAATCGCCGATCAGCGCGACGACCGATCTGCCGATCAGGTCCAGCCCGCCACCCGGCCCGGAAGGCACGACGAGGCGAAGCGGCTTGACCGGGAACTGCTGCGCGCCGACGCCCGCAGCAGGCAACATCGCCGCCAGACCCATGGCGGCCGGTACGATCCATGCGTTCATCCGGACTCCTCCTGTTCAGGGACTCTGCGGCCCCTTCCCATGCCCCTGCCCGACGGGCGGCCTGCGACTTCAGCCTGCCGCGTCACCTTTCCCCGATGCGGCGTCCTCCTGCCTGATCTCTTCCATCGCCTCGAGCATGCAGGTCACGCCGTAGGTCAGGACCTTCGTGCCGCAAGGGTTCACGCAGACCATCAGCGCCTCTGCGATCTCCTCGGGCTTCAGGCCCAGCCTGAGCCCCTTCTTCAGATGCTGCCGCAGGTGCGGCTGGTTCACCGGGTTCGACATCTCCACCGCGAGGGCGACGATGTGGAACAGTTCGTGCATCCGCTCGTCGAACAGTCGCGGCTTCTGGCGCACGACGTAGTCCATGTGCAGGAGCATCTCGACATAGTCGGGGAAGTGCTCCGCCAGGTAGGCATGGGCCGGATAGCGCCGGCCGCGCCGGGCCGCCATTGCGTCGGCGAGCGATTGCGCGTCCGCCGGGTTGGTAGGTGTGGTCATGCTCGTTCCTTTCAGGTGGGGGCGGACTGCAAGGCGATGGCCGCCCGGGTCTTCACGGCTTCCTCGATGGCGAGCGTCACCTCGACCGTGCGGCGGGCCTCGGCTGCACGCGGCAGGATGCAGGGCCGCCCGGTCGCGAGGTAGTCGAGCCAGCTCCGGGTCTCGTCGGCCTGCGGCCCCCAGAAATCGCCCAGCGCGAAGTCGCCGGAGGACGAGGTGCCGATGAACGCGAGGTTGATGTCGTGCCCCGGAACGTAGCCGTGGCGCACGCCCTTGTTCGTGTACAGCAGGTGCTCGCGATGCTCTTCGTCGAGCAGCAGGACGCCCTCGGTCCCGAGGAGCTCGATGCGCGGGCTCTGGCCCATGCTGGGGTATTTCTCCGGCAGCGCGTAGTCGACGCCGAGGTTCACCACCGCACCGTCGGCGAAGGTCAGCAGCGCCCAGGTGAGGTCTTCCGCGCTGTAGCCAGCCTCGTGGAAGACACCCTTCTGTCCGCGCGCAACCACCTCGACCGGCTCGTTGCCTTCGAGGAACCAGCCGATCAGGTCGACGTAGTAGGTCAGCACATCGAGAACGGGCGTCGCGTGCGCCGAGCGCTTCAGGATCTGGAAGGCCTGGGCGCGCGAGTTGTAGACACGGGCATGCCCCCCGAGCGTGCGGCCGAGGCAGCCGCGGTTGATGTACTCCTTGGCCAGCACGTAGGAGCGGGTGAAACGCTTCGTGTAGCCGATGAACAGGTCGCCGGCATGCTCGGCCACGGCAGCCTCGATGGCCCGCGCGTCCTCGCTGGTGAGTGCAAGCGGCTTCTCGACCAGCACCGGCTTGCCCAGGGACAGCGCATGGATCACCGGCTCCGCGTGCGCGTACTCCGGCGTCGACACGACCACGACGTCGACATCGGGGTGCTCGATCACGTCGGCCGGCCGGACGCTGCTGAACTGCGCGCCGACCTTGTCCGCCACGAAACGGGCACGGTCGGCATCCGTGTCCGCCACGGCCATGAACCGCACCGCTGCATGCATGGCGGCCACGCTGGCGCGCTGCGTCCCCATGCGGCCGGCTCCGACGAAGCCCACACCCATGCTGCGGCGATCGCGGATCGCCGACAGGCGCTGTTCGCACTTCATGCTGGTCTCCTCCAGACCTGTACGGTCCGCGACACGCGTGATCGCGGTCTTGTGTTTCCGGCACTCTACCATCGGCAGGACAGGAGGGCGAAGCCGGTCGATGCCCTGCGGTACCGATCCCGCCGGTCAGTCCGCCGGTGGACCCGGATGAAGCTTTCGTGCCACAGGCCCTCGATGTCTGCGCAGGGAAAGCTACCCTCCCCGCGCCCCGAAGGCTTCCTGGTCCACGAACCGTCCGAAGGCACGAAGCTGTTCGAGCAATACCTCATCCGCATAGGGACACCCCGTCCTGCCCGGGTCGACCTGCCCGCCCTTGTTCGCAGCCTCCGGCGCATGACCGCCACCGGAAGCGACGATGCCCGACAGCTCGGAGTAGCCTGGCTGCCATGCGCCCGCATCCGGGAACACTTCGCGCAGGCTGGCCAGGATCTGCATGCCGGCGAAGTCGAAGTCACCGAAGAACCTGACCGGCATCTCCGCCCGGTCGAACAACCAATCGCCAACCGCAGCGAGGCCCGCGGACGCGTGCGGCTCCAGCGCGAGCGCGTCGCCATGCCCGGCCCGCAGGTAGACGCGGCAGCCTTCGCGATGACGCAGCCTCCGTGCGCTTCCCTTGAAGCCTGCCGCGTAGACCAGCAGGCTATGCCGCCACGCCGGTCGCCGCGCATCCGCCATGCGTTCGAAGGTCACCAGGTTCTCGACGAACAGGGCCTCTTCGATGGCGGGCGGCACCCCGACCAGCAACTGGATAGGCACCTCCCAGAACTGCCCGCGCGATGCGCCCATCAGCCGCAGCAGTTCGTCCCTCGCGTCGAGCACTTTCGAGTGGCCGTGGAACACACGGGCGGACGCCTCGCGCAGTGGCATCGCAACGCCGGACCGGCAGAGTTCGCGCAGCGCGTACAGGCAACGCATCGCCTCGTCCACCGGCACCGTGGCCAGCGCAGGCAGGGGATTGCGGCCGAGGTAGTCCACCAGGACCTGCCCGATTCCATCGCCGTCGTCGGGCCATTGCCGTTGCAGGTGCGCCACCAGCCGGCGCTGCCAGCGGTCGGCCAGGGGCTGGTGGCCGGCCCACCGGGCCAGCGAGTCGAAGTCGACCAACGCCAGCCGCGGATTCCGATCGGCGAATCCGGCGAACGGGCGCTCCGGTGCGAGGTCCAGCCGTACCCAGCCCGTGCCCGCCAACTCGCGCAGCAGCATTTCCACCCGGCGCACCAGGTCAGCATCGACCTGGCCGTGAAGCTCGGGCAGTTCGCGCGCGTCCAGCCTCAGGCGCACGACGCGAAGCCCGTCCGCGCGGTCTGCCCGGGCCAAAAGGCGCATGGCCAGACGCAGCAGCATCGGATCGCGCGGCGGACCGCTTTCGTCATCCGTGACGCCCGGCTCGGCCGGGACGGAATCAGGCCTCTCCACCCGTCACCGACCCTGCGACGTCACTGCCGTCGAGCGTCCCGTGGCCTCGATGGACCGCCTCGTGCGCCAGGCGGCCGGACTCCCGCGCCTTCTGCGCATGCTCTGCCCAGAGCCGGGCGAGCGGGTCGCGCTTGAGCGTCTTCTCCTGCACCTCGCTCACGAACAGCTCGACGCCGTCGCGCGATGCGAGCACCTTGGAGAAGGTGAACTCCTTCTCGAACTCGGGCTTGACCGCGCCCGACTTCGAGGTCGGCATCGCCACGACCAGCTGCAGGCCGAGGCTGCCGGACAGGAACTGCAGCACGCTGCGTGACCGCGACTCGTCCATCTTCGAGAACGCCTCATCCGACAGCATCAGGCGCAGCGCCGGCGCGCCGCGGCGATCGCGTCCGAAGTGCCCGAGTGCATGCGCGAGCACTGCCGAGCGGATCACGTAGAACGGCGTCTCGAGCTCCCCGCCGGAGCCGGTGCCCCAGGTGGAAAGCCGCGTCTGCCCCACCGGGCTGTTGCGGACGATGTCGTAGCGGCGGTAGTTGCGGTAATCGGCCAGCTCCTTCAGTGCACGCTCCGAGGCACCCTGGTCGTTGGCGAGCAAAAGCCGCCGGATCTCCTGCGCCGTCTGACGATGCTCGTCGCCCAGGCGGGGCGATTCGAAGATGGAACCGGTGTCCTTCTCGAGGCTGTCCACCAGTCCTTCCATCGCCTCGAAGAACTCGAACACCTTCTGCAGCCGCGGCACCCAGGCCCATTCGAGTTCGAACGTGTCCGTGCCGAAGCGGATGTTCTTCAGTTCGCGGTTGAGCTTCTGCAGCGTCGATGCGCCCTGCCGGACCTCGTCGCGGACCTTGAAGCAGAAGCTGGTGGTGAACACGGCGTTGAAGCTGGACTCCGCCTCGCGCAACCGGGCGACGTTCTCCGCCAGGCCGATCGAGCGCTGGCGGCGTATCTGCTCGCCGACCACGCCCTTCAGCCGGATCACCGGCGGCAGCAGTTCCTCGATGCGCTCGAAGCTGCGCGGAGGGTCCGCATAGAGGAAACGCTCCTGGTCGTTGCGCACGCCCATCAGGTAGGCCTGTACGCTGGCCGAGACCTCGCGCAGCGAAGCGGGTAGCCGGTCGACCAGCACGGCCACGCGATGGCGCAGCGCATCCAGCGTGACGTCGGCGCTGTCGGCGAGGCGGCGTGCCTCCTCGTGCAACTGGGCCTCGGTGGCGAGTTCGGGCGCACCCTGCACGAAGCGGCTGGCCCACGCCAGCGCAGCGGTACGGTCGGCCTGCAGGCCGGGGGTGCGCTCGAGCAGCCCTTTCTCGCGCGTGCGCAGGTCCTTCAGGGTCTTGTTGTTCTCGCCCACCTGGAGCATCTCTGCGTCGTACGCATCCTTCGACTCGGAGATACGCGCCTCGATCTGCCGGCGTTGCGCCTCGAGGTCTTCGATGGAGGACAGGTCCAGCGCGGCCAGCGCGGTGCAGGCGCTGGCATACTGCGACTGGCACGCACGCACCCCTTCCATCAGCGGTGCCAGCGGCGTGAACGCAGCGCCGTTGAACATGCGCGAGAGCAACTTCAGCGAGCACTCGAATTCCTCGAGCTTTCGCAGCCCGGCGGCCAGCCGCGCCACCTCCTGCACGCACCACGCCATGCGCCGCCGGCGCGTCGCCTCGCCGAAGGCCAGGTCGTGATCGGCCACGCGGCACGCGAACATGCCGTAACCCCGGCTGCCGATGCCTTCCTCCATCAGGCCCTGCGGGGTCCGGGCGAGTTCCTCTTCGGAGTCGACCTTGCGCACCCGGCCGTACTGGGCCAGCAGGAAGGCCTTGGCCACCGGATGCATGCAGGTGAGCTCGTTCAGCACCGCCCGTGCGTCCGGCGTGCGCCCGAGGGTGTCCTCGATCGCCTTGGTGCCCTGCACGACCTTGGGCGAACGGACCGGGAACCTGCGCTTCACCAGCCGCGCGCAGGGCGCCTCGAACCCGGCCTCCACGATCAGCGCAAAACGATCACCGCCCATGTAGCCTTCGATTGCGTTCTGCCAGGTGCTGCCCTGCCTCGGCTCGACCAGCTGCGACAGGATGTGAGGGCGCGCCTCGGGCAGTTCACGCTCGATCAGCTCCAGCGCCGCACGCACGTCGTTCGGTGCCGGCGACCGTCCGGACTGGAGCTGCCGCAGCTCCGCATCGCGCTGCGCCCGCTCTTCCTCCATCGCGGCACGCTGCTGCGCGGCCACGGACAGTGCAGTGATCACGGCGCCCGAGAGCGCATCGTCATGCCCGCGCAGGCCGTGTTCCAGGCGGCCGAGAGCAGCGTCAAGGGCTTCGAGGTCGAGGGCCGGGAACGCCACGTCCAGCCTCGCCGCCTCGCCCAGCGCCTGCTGCAACCCGGGCCACTGTCGAAGCACGCTCTCCGCGTCCGGGCGCAACTGCGCCACTGCCGCATCGAGCGTCGGCGCCTGCGAGAGGTCCAGCGCGAGCAGCCGCTCGACCTGGACCAGCAGGCTGGCGAGGCCCTTCGCCGCCTGCTCGATGGCGGCCCGGTGGCGTCTGAACTGCTCCTGCAGCAAGCGCACCTCGCTCTCCAGCGCGGCCTTACGCTGCGCCACCTCGTTCGCAGCCAGCTTCGCCTTGACGCCGTCGAGCTGTTCGCCCAGCCGTGCCTGGTCCTCGCGCAGGCGCTGCAGCCGTTCCGCCAGCAACTGGTTGCGCTTCTCCTGGAACGAGGCCTGCCTGCGCACCGATTCAAGCTCGGCCTCGGCCTCGTCGAGTGCGCGGATCGCATGCGCCATGGTGTGCACGACATAGCGGCGCGACTCGTCGATCACGCGAGCGGCTGCGTCCTGCACCCCCTCCAGCCGGTCGATGTTCTGCTGCAGCCGCTCGGCTTCGGCCTTCAGGCTGGCCATGGCGCGCATCAGTTCGCGCATCTTGTCGAGGTCGCGGCTGAAGTCGTGCGCATCGAGGATCTCGTCGCGCACCAGGTCGTTGACGTTGCCGAGCTCCTTGTACGCCATCGCCTTCACGATGGACTTCGCGGCACGGAAGGCCTCCGCCTCGGACAGCGCGGTCTTGCCCATCATCGCGCCGTACAGATGGGTGAGGTAGCTGCCCTTGTCCTCGAAGCGCTGCACGACTTCCGGGCCGACGCGCAGCTGGTGCTGCAGGTGCAGGTAGAAGTCCTGCAGGCGCACCGGCGCCTTCGGCATGCCATCGGCCGTGGGCAGCAGCAAGTGGTGCAACCCGATCGCCCGCCGGATGATGAAGAACAGGCTACGCGACAGCACTGCGCGCGCGGCGTCCTCGTGCGCCTCGACGCCGATCAGCGCGGTGAACGGCGACGCCTTCTCGCCCGCGGCGTCCGAGGCCTCGAACACCACCGCGACGTAGCTGGTGGAGCGCTTGCGCAGGAAGACCCCGTCGGCCTGCTGGCCGAGCGCATAGGCGGCCAGCGTGCGCGGCTCCTTGCCGCCACGGCGACCCTGGGTGGACTCGTCCTGGCCGATGTTGAACTGAACCAGGTGGTGGTGCGCGGCGGTGAGCAGGGTCTGGATCGAATCCAGCAGGGTCGACTTCCCGGAACCGGACTCCCCGGTGAGCAGCACCGTGTCGGCGAACGGCCACTCCCGCCCCTCTAGCGTGCCCCACTGCCAGGTGACGAGCCGGGCGATCTTCACAGGAGCGTCCCCTCGGGCGGGACGGGCAGGGGCGCGGCCCTGCCCGCGATCGCGAGCGCATCCTCCAGCGCCTCGTCGCTGACGTAGCTCATGACCGGCCGCAGCACGCTCAGCAGCATCTCCATGCTGCCCGCCCCGTCGCCGTCGTTGAAGCGCACGATGCGGTGCTTGCGCAGGTCGCGCAGCAGCGACAGCCGATCCGCCACCGACGACGGCAGCTGGTGCGCGAGCAGCGACACCACCGCCTGCGACAGTTCTTCCAGGCTGATCACCAGCGCCTCGTTGACCAGTTCCCGTTTGCCGGTCAGGGCTTCGGTGTACAGGAAGCGCAGGGCGATGGCCGCGGCGACGAAGTCGCGCGACAACCGCGCCTTCAGCCGCTTCACGCCCTCTTCGTCACCGTCACCGCCTTCCCCCGGCGGATACAGGCGGAAGATCATCGCATCGACGTCGTGCGCGAGCACGAAGCCGATGGTGGCGAAGTACTCGCGCAACAGCTGCTCGCCTTGCACCGCGTCGTCGT
>LNFM01012661.1_pt1 | contig 11005 bp, 8 predicted proteins | sample 596031 | NCBI WGS metagenome assembly LNFM01 (sample SAMN04254537, study PRJNA301005) | activated carbon metagenome | isolation source: dual media filters at the Ann Arbor, Michigan drinking water treatment plant | place: USA: Ann Arbor | reverse complement strand
TCCGCTGTAGATTTTCGCTGATTCGTCCGATGGCGCCAATCAGTTCGTCGGCCTTGAAGGGGGAGCCCAAAAACTCCCGGATGCCGACCCGCATCAACTCGAGCAGCGCTTGCGGGTTGGTCGTGTGGTTGATTGTAATAACCTGTACGCCCGGAGAAGCGGCCTCAGTGGCTTGCGCGGTAGCAATGGCATCGTCGACCGAGGCCAAACTGAGGAATACGACCTGCGGTGCATGAGCGCGAAGGGTCCGTTGCAGGTCAACCGCGTTGGGATACCGGTCGAGCGTTCGCGTCACGGCGACCAAGCCAACCTGGGCGACAAGGTCGTCAAGCTGATCGGCGAGTTCCCGATCGGGACTAATAATGATTCCGCGTAGCATCAGGATAGCCCCCTTAGGCGAGTCGCCGTGCTAGTTGGATTTGGAACAGACTCCGGGCCCATATGGTGGTTATCGGCAGCCCTAGGGGAGAGCTTTAGAGACCGGAGCGCATTTTCACGGAACGTTCGGGAAAATACCTGACTTTCGGGTAAGCTGAAAGTCATGCGGTCCCCGTTTGACGTCACCTGCCCTTGCTGCCAAGGGGTCTTGACCATCGATCCGGAGCAGAAGACGGTCTTGCGGCATAGGGCGCCCGTTCCCAAAGCGGCCACGTTTGACTTGGCCGCCGAAGTCGCGAAACTAAAGCAAAGTGATTCGCAGCGGGAGAAGCAGTTCTCCCAGGCGCTCGATGGGCACCGGCGGCAGCAGGAGACCCTATCGAAACGATTCGATGAACTCTTCGAGAAGGCCAAGGATAGCGAGAACTCCCCGCCACCGCTCCGCGACATCGATCTATAACGCTCTTTCGACTCTCATCCCGCGGAAGGATGAAAATTCCGAAAGGACCCCGTGGCAAAACCTTTTCGTAAGGGATAGTATATTGGATATCGCTGCAGGAGGCGTTTTTGCTGATTCGACTTTCGATCGTCTTCCTTATTCTTTCTTTTTCTTTGTTAGCGCAGGAAGCGGCCCCCTCCTTTGCCAAGGGAGCCTACGCGGTCTTCGAAAAGGCGGAGTGCCGGTCCTGCCATAATGCCGACGGCGTTGCCGCCGGTACCCGGCTGTTGTTCCCCGAAGGCCAAGTCTCCCCAGAGCGGATCGAAGCCTTCGGCCGTTCGCTCGTCAATTTGGTGGAGCGTCTCGATCCGGCGAAGTCCCTGTTGTTGGAAAAGCCGACCAAGCGAGTGAGCCACGTCGGTGGCGAACGCATCAAGCCCGGCAGCCCGGAAGAAGCGGTCGTCCGCGCCTGGGTGAATCGGCTCACCAAGCTCTCCGGCGACGAGTTAGCCAAGGCTTTGCAGTACCGGGAAGAGGAAGAGACGGGCGGCGGAAAGCCGGCCCCGCGCGTGGAGCTGCGCCGCCTGACCCACAGCCAATACAACCAGACGGTGAAGGACCTGCTCGGCGATGGTTCCCGCCCGGCCGATCGCTTCCCGCCCGAGGATTTTGTGAATGGGTTCCGGAACCAGATTCAGGCGCAGAGCCTATCCCCGCTGTTAATTGAAGGTTATAGCGATGCGGCCGAAAAGATCGCGCAGAGCGCACTGCGGGGCGGCGACACCCGGGGCTTGATCGGCTGCAAGGCCTCTCCTGCCTGCCGGACCAAATTCGTCAAGGAGTTTGGATTAAAGGCTTTCCGGCGGCCGCTCGATGCCGGGGAACAGAAGCGCTACGAAGCCCTCTTTGCTGCTGAGAAAGAGTTTTTGAAGGGGGCGCAGCTGGTGATTGAGGCGATGTTGCAGTCGTCCAATTTCCTGTTCCGGCTCGAAGATACGTCGGACCCGAAGTGGAAGCCCTACGCCACGGCCAGCCGCCTTTCCTACGGCCTGTGGGACACCATGCCCGACGCCGAGCTGTTTGCCGCCGCCGAAAAGGGCCAGCTAGCGACGACCAAGGGCGTCGAGGCGCAGGTTCGCCGCATGCTCGATCATCCGCGTGCCAAACAGGCCTTGAACGAGTTCGTCGGCCAATGGCTTCGTTTTGACCGCATCCTCACCGCGAGCAAGGACCGCCGGAAGCACCCCTCGTTTACGCGAGAGACCGCGGTGGCCATGACCGAAGAGGCCAAGCTGTTCGTGAACGATCTCGTCTGGAACGATCGCAACTTCATGGAGCTGTTTACGGCGCCTTATGGCTACGTGAACGGCGAACTGGCGTCCATCTACGGTGTGGCTACCCCGGCCCAGGAGTTTGGCAAAGTGGACTTCCCAACCGCCTCCGAGCGCGCCGGCATCCTCGGCCAGGCTCTATTCCTGGCGAGCACCGCCAAGCCGGATGAGTCTTCCCCCACGGCGCGCGGGCTCTTCATCCGCGAACAGTTCCTGTGCCAGCACGTGCCGGACCCTCCCGCGGGCGTTAACACGAACCTGCCCCCGTTCTCGGCCGATCGCCCGCAGACCAACCGCGAGCGGCTGTCCGAACACGTCACCAATCCGGGCTGCGCGGCCTGCCACAGCTTGATTGACCCGATCGGCTTCGGCTTTGAGAAGTTCGATGCCGTCGGAGCGCGCCGGGATAAGTTCGTATTGACCCAGCCGGGCCGCACCCGCGAAGATCGCGGCAAGACCGTCAAGGCGTGGGAACTCGAAATCGATTCCAGTGGCTTCGTCGCTGGCGTGGCCGCCTCGCAGTTCTCGTCGCCGGCCAAGCTGGGCGCCGTGCTCGGACAGAGCACCCAGTGCCAGGAGTGCATCGCCAAACAGTATTTCCGCTACACCTACGGCCGTACGGAAACCGCCGCCGACCGGCCCATCATTCGCAAAATGACTGAAGATTTTCGACGCTCTCAGTTCCGCTTCAAAGAGCTCATACTATCGTTAATGCTATCTCGGGAAACTCCTGGAGGGACAGTTCATGCCGCACGTAATTACCAACCGCGTTAGGATCTCGCGCCGCGCCCTGTTGCAGGGTCTCACCGCCGCCGGCAGCCCGGTGATGGTGGGTCTGCCGCCGCTCGTATCCATGTTCAATTCGCACGGCACGGCCTATGCCGCCGCCGCGCCCACCACCCCGGCCAAGCCGATCGAAACCCGGTTTGTCCTTTGGTTCAACGGTAACGGCATCCCGGAGCGCTATTGGATTCCGGCCGAGGAAGGCACCGACTACCGGATGACCCCCTGCCTATCTCCGCTGGCGCAGTTCCGGCGGGACTTCCATGTGCTGAGTGGCGTCGACAACGCCGCGGCCAGCGGGCAGGGAAACGGCCACACGAACTCGATGAGCGGCCTGATGACCGGCACCCTCTTCACGGGCCGCGGACCCTCCGGGCCGTCGGTGGACCAGGTCATCGCGGCCAAGATCGGCGGCGAATCGCGCTTCCGTTCGTTGCAGATTGGCGTGGCGCAAGAGTCCTTCGGCGAGAGTATGCAGCGGAATATGAGCTGGGCCGGTTACGAACGGGCGCTCCCGCCGGAGATGATTCCCCACCGGCTCTTCGACCGTCTGTTCGGCCAGCGCGAAGAAGGCTGGGTAAACCGCAAGCGCAGCATTCTCGACGCCGTCCAGAACGACGCATCGTCGCTCAAAAAGAAGCTGCCCACCGACGACCAGAACCGCTTGGAAGAGCATATGTCCGGCATCCGCGATCTCGAACGGTCGATCGCCGCCCTGCCGGAAGAATATCGCCGCGTCGATCCACCCGATTTTGACGGCGACATGAAGGATTGGCCGCGGATTGCCAAGCTCCAGAGCGATCTGCTGGTGCAGGCGCTCGCGACGCGGCAGACCCGCGTGGCCTCCTACATGTTGACCAAGTGCCAGAGCATTTCGCGCTTCCCCTGGCTCGGCTATACCTCCGCCCGGCACCACGACTATACGCACGCCGAAGGCCGCGTAAGCGGCGCGGACGGGGCCGAAGGCCAGCGCGTTCTGCGGGATATCTGCAAATGGCACGTCGAGGAGTTTGCCTATCTCGTCGCCAAGCTGAAGTCGATTCCCGAAGGCGATGGCAGCGTGTTTGACCGCACGGCGCTCATCTTCGTCCATGAGCATGCCGAAGCGAACCCGCACAAGAATAGCGGTTTGGCGATGCTGGTGGCCGGCGGCGTGGGCAAAATGGCGAAGGGCCGCCATACTCGCGTGACTGGTACGGCGGGTGATATCTACCTGACCGTGGCCGACGAGATCGTGGGCGCCGGCATCGGGAAGTTCCCGACGGCGTCCAAGAAGATCAACAGCCTGCTGGCCTAGACCTCCATGTTGCGAACCTTGCTGTTGTGTCTATTGCCTACCCTCGCGCTCGCCTCTGAGCGCGAGGTGGCAGAGTGGGTGATCCGTTGGGAAGGTACGGTGACGCTGGAAGGCGGAAAACAACCGCTCCGTAGCCTGGGCCAGTTGCCTCCCGGCGAATTGAAGATTACGGGAATCGATCTCACCGGATCCGTCATTCCGGCCACGGAACTCTCCAAACTGGCCGGCCTGACGAATCTACGCGATCTCTTCCTGCCGGGGCCGGTCTGGAATCCCGGTGGTGGTAACGAGGACGCGAACGACGTCTTCAAGCCCCTCGCCACGCTCACCAATCTCGAACGGCTGTTCGTCGGCTGGCATTTCGCCACGAACATCAACATCAGCGACAAAGGGATTCAAGCCCTGCAAGGGCTGAAGAAGCTCCGCGATTTCCGGTGTTCGCAGTGCCGTTTATCGAAGGTGGACTTCTCGGGCTTCACTGGCCTGCGGAGCCTCGATTTAAACAACACCCGGTTCACCGACGCCGGTCTGGCGACTCTCGCCAACCTGACGGGTTTGCGCCGCCTGCTGCTGCGGGACTCGATGGTGACCGATGAGGGCATGCGCCACTTGGCGGAGTTGACTCAACTTGAAGAGCTCGACCTGTCTGGAGTTCGCGTCACCGACAAAGGAATCGCCCACTTGAAGAAGCTCACCGCGCTGCGGGTTTTAAACCTGCGCGGCGCTGAGGCGACCGACGAGAGCGTTGCCGTGTTCGCGGGCATGACTAATCTGCGCGGACTCGACCTGTACCGCACCCGCATCACCAATGCCGGGTTGGCCCGGCTGCAGACACTGAAAAGTTTAACCGACGTCGATCTGCGCTACAGCCGGGTGACCGGCAACGGAGTCGAATCGCTGCGGGCATCCTTGCCGCAAGCGAAGGTGCAGTACGTGGGCGCGGCCGCCATCCGGTCCAAGAACTCGGGCGCCGAGAAGCCCGCCGCGGAGACCCCCGCGGCGATCGCGGCCTGGGTGTCGGCCATCGGCGGGAAGTCGACCCTCCGCGAGGGTCAGCTTTACGCTATCGATCTTTCGACCACCCCGGTGAGCGATGCCCAGTTGGCTTTCCTCGCCCGGTTGCCCCGCCTCGAAGATCTGCATTTGCAAGCGACGCAGGTCGGTGACCTCGGCATCGCCTCGCTCGTGTCGCTGCCCCGGCTCCGGTTGCTCGATGTCAGCAACACGACCGTCTCCGACGCGGGCTTGGCAACCATTGCCAAGATCGGCACGCTTGAAGTTTTGCGCTTGGCGGGAACGCTCGTCGAAGGGCCGGGCGTAAGTGCCTTGGCGGCTCTGCCGAAGCTCCGCGAGTTGGATCTCGGCGCCACTAAGCTCGATGATCGGGCGCTTCCGGCCATTGGTAAGTTGGCGGGATTAACCAGCCTGCGCCTGAGCTACACCGAGATCTCCGACGGTGGCTTCAAGCAAATCGCCGGACTCGACCAATTAGAGACGCTGCATTTGGCAGGGACGGACATCGGCAACGATTCACTCGTGCGCATCGCGAAGTTCAGCCGTATGCGGGATCTTAACTTGAATCAGACGCGGTTCCTCGATGGTGGTCTGGCGGCCTTAGCGCCTCTCGCCAACCTTGAACGGATCACGCTGTTCCGGACGCTGGCGGGAAACGTCAGTGCCCAGACCCTGGCTTCTCTTAAGAACCTGAAGCTGATTGTCCTCGACTACACCGCCCTGAACGACGCCGGCGTCGCACTTCTGCAGACCCTCCCGAACCTCGCCGATCTGAGTATCGACAATACCAACGTCACCGACAAGGGCATTGCCGCGCTCAAGGGCATGGCGGCCTTGAAGTCGTTGAACCTGTATCACACGCTCGTGTCGGAAAAGGGCTACGAAGAACTCAAAGGCACCCTGTCGGCGTGCCAGATCACTTTTGATCGCGATTCGGCGCTACCGCACCGGAGGACCCGCTAAATGAAACGTTGTGCCATCCTGCTTTCTGCTTTTGCGCTGTGTGCGCCGGTCTGGGCCGCCGAAGGGACGGACGATCTGCAGTGGATCGCTGACGCCGGCGGCACGGTGGTTAAGGACGCGGCTGGCCGTGTTACCGGGCTCGACTTCCGAGCCAGTTGGGTGACGGACGCGGACATGCGCCGGGTCGCCCGCATGACGGGCTTGACGTCGCTTAACCTGTCGTTGTCTCGCGTCACGGACCAGGGCATGCAGGAACTGCGCAACCTGACCGGGATCGTGGATCTGGATCTGCGCTTCGCCGAGTACGTCACCGACGAAGGGGTGGCGGCGATTAAGAACTGGAAGAAACTCAAGCGGCTCGATCTCCATGGCACCAAGGCCAGCGACACCTCGCTCGATCACATCGCCGGCATCGTGTCGCTCGAATCGTTGGATGTGGGTTCGGTGATGCTTACTGATGTGGGTCTCGAACGCCTCGCTGGGCTGACCAACTTGAAGGCGCTGACCATCGGCGGCAATGAGCTGGGCGATGCCGGTCTGCAGGCGCTGCGGCAGATGCCGGGGCTGCAGTTTCTGGATCTCAGCGGCCGCCAGGGAACCGACTCGAACGTTTGGTCGGTCAACATGTCTGACGTTGGCTTGGATGCGATCGTGACGCTGACTCAGCTTCAGGAACTGCGCTTCGGCTGTACCTCCATCGGCGTCGGTTCGGAAGGCACGCGCTTTGCGACCGTCAGCGCCATGAGCGTGACCCCGCGGCGCCTCGAGAAGATGAAGGCCCTCACCAAATTGCGGCGCCTGAAGCTCGAAGGGTGCGACCGGATCGACGACGAATCGGTTGGCCTCCTCAGCGGCTTCCCGAGCCTCGAAGAGGTCGACTTGAAAGGTACGGCCGTCTCGGCGAAAGGCTTGGCTGCATTGCGCGCCGCGCGGCCGAAGTTGCGCGTTCTCCATGGGCCCTGGGAAGCCAAGGCCGCCAACTTCCGGAACAACTAGGCTGCCATGGCCACCACGCGACGGCAGTTTCTAGCCACCGCTGCCCTGTCCGCCGCGCCGCCTGGGGCCGTCTCCCGCCCCAACATTCTCTTCCTCATGCCGGACCAGCACCGCGCCCAAGCGGTCGGCTGCCTCGGCAACCCGGACGTCAAGACCCCGCACCTCGACGCCCTCGCCCGCGAAGGGTTGACGATCCCTCACACCTTCGCCAACACCCCCGTCTGCTGCCCCGCCCGCGCCGTCCTGCTCACCGGCCAGTACTGTCATCGCAACGGCATGGTCGCCAACGATCTCCGCCTGCGCGAAGATGGCCCCTCCCTCGCGAAGTCGCTCTCCGCCGCCGGATACCGGACCGGGTTCGTGGGCAAGTGGCATCTCGATGGTGGTCCCCGCCTGCCCGGCTTCGTCCCGCCTGGCCCGCGCCGCCACGGCTATCAGTATTGGGCCGCGAACCAATGCAGCCATCAGCATTTCAACAACACCATCTTTCGCGACACCCCGGAGCCCATCCAGCTCGACCGCTTTGAAGCCGACGCCTACGCCGACTACGCCATCGAGTTCCTCCAGCAAGCGAAGACCGCCGGCCAGCCGTTTTATCTCACCGTGCAGTGGGGCCCGCCGCATGACCCCTACAAAGCGCCGCCGGAGTATCGCAACCAGTACGATCCCGCCAAACTCACCATGCGGCCCAACTGGCAGGCGAAGCCAGGGGTCCCCGGGCCGGAACAGATCGCGGAGTACTACGGCATGGTCACCGCCATTGACGATGCCACGGGGAAGATTCTGCGGGCGCTCGAATCCCTGGGCCTGGCCGGAAACACCATCGTTCTCTACTCGTCCGATCACGGCGACATGCTGGGTTCGCAGGGCGAGCGATTGAAGCGCAAGCCTTGGGAAGAGTCCATCCGCGTGCCCGGCTTCCTGCGCTGGCCAGGCCGGATCGCCCCCGGTACCTCCACCCCCGCCTTCTTCACCCACGTTGATTTCGCACCCACGCTGCTCGGACTCGCGGGCGTCCCAATCCCGGGTGCGATGCAAGGCAAAGACTTGAGCCGGGATCTGCTGCGCGGGAAGGGAACTGGTCCCCGGGAAGCCTTCTTCCAAATCTTTGGCCCCTTTGCCGGTGACGGCACCGCCGGCGGATGGCGCGGCATCCGCACCGACCGCTATGTCTACGCCCGCTACGCGGACCGCCCCTGGGTGCTCTACGACCTCCGGGAAGATCCTTATCAGCAAACCAATCTGATCGGAAAGCGCAAGGCACTCGAAGCCAGTCTCGATCGACGGCTTGCCAGGAAGATGGCCGAGACCGGCGACTCCTGGTCGAACAACTGGACGGCTCCCGTCGAAGACGCCGGACGGCTCTACAAGCACCAGACCTTTCACTCCGTTCAGGAGTACCTCGCCTGGGCGGCGGCGAATCCTGACAAAGCCTGAGCGGCGTCAGAAGAAAAAGCTGCGTCGCGCCGGCCGGATTCCATCCCAAACCATCGCCGCAAAATTCCGCCGGGTGACGAATCCCATGCGCTCGTACAGGCTGATCGCCTTCCGGTTGGCGCTGGTGACGGTCAGGCTGCAATGGGAGCAGCCCGCCGCGCGCATGGACCGCATGGCCTCCACCATCAAGGCAAAGCCAACCCCGCGGCCCCTCATCGCTTGGCTCACACACACCTGCGTGATGTGTCCTGCATCGTGCGCCACACGGCTCGCCAGGCACATGCCCGCCAGGCGTCCCGTGTCGCGGTTCCACGCCAGCAGCGACGCCCGGTCATCAAAGCTCCCGCAGCCCGGGTACTCCACGATATTCGTCAAAAACCGCCGAGCCCCGCCCACGCTCCGGTACTGATCGTTGATCAGGCTGTCCACGTGGCCGTCGTAGGAATCGGCCAACATGCGGGCGGCTTCATCGTGGTAGCGCTCATGCCAGACGTCAACATCCAGGCGGCACTGCTCCACGCGCCTCGGCCACTCGGGCCAGGGATCTAACTCACAATTCATGAACTGCCGCTCATGCACCTGCAGTTGATCGTGATAAGCCGCCGGCATCCGCCGCGGCGAGGACAGGAGCAAAATTTGCGCCTCAATCCTTCGAATCGCGCGCATCTTCGCGAGCGAATCCACACATGCCGCCAGCAGGCGGTTCTCCATCTCGATCGTCCGGAACTGCTCCCGAACGAACAAATCTCCCACCAGACCCTTCTCGTTCTCGGCTACGGTGTATGCGTAGCCGAGAACGTCGCGGCCTGAGACCAAAGCGTGGCCGCCTAGGGTTTGCTCATCGGCGAACTGACGGACCAGCGCAGCGGAGGAATCAAAGTCCCAACGCAGATCCCGTCGCCAGACGGCTATCTCCTCGATCAGGAGATCGTGTAACGAACCCGGAGCAAGCTCCCGGAGTTCGATTAACTCACCAACACTTGCTTGGGAGTGAGCGGCCATCTAGGCAGTATACCTGCCCAAGGTCCACTACCCGTTCGTCCGGCGGCGGGCCATCCCCACCACCACCAGCCCGGCGCCCATGATCAGGAACGTGGCCGGCTCAGGAACCGGGACGCCGAAAGCCGACGGCGCGAAACTTGCCGAGGTCATCAACTGCTGCCGTTCAAGCGGGCCATTCGTGTGCGTGAACACGCTACCCGACGTAACCTCTTTCCCAAGACTGGCTGCGATGTACTGCTCGGCCAAGACAACTACTGGAGAAGGAGCAGCCCCCGCCTGGAGCGAACCAGTCGTCAAACCATTGCCGTTGTCATGCACCACATCCCAAATCGCCACTTGCAGCCCGGCGGCTTGGTCGGCGTTCATCACCCCCGGAAGGAAGTTCTGGATGAGCCAGGCGGCCCGCCGTCCGTTAATCACCTGATCCACCGGGTTGGCAATGACCCCAAAAGTCTCAATGCCGATTGCTGTATAAAGGTCAACGCAGAATGTCACGACTGGCGTGTTTTCGTATTCCGCGAAAATAATGCCGGCAAAGGTCACCTTGCTCTGACCGTTTGCGGATAAGTCCACCACTTGCCCTAGGCTATAGTCGACCCCGGTCACCGACAACGTCGCGGCCGACATCGGAAAGCAGGTCAACGCTAGAGCCATCAGAATGTTCGTTGCGATTGCTGAGGTCTTCATGCATCCATAGTGAAGCGCGGGCGAGGCGATTCCTATTGGGAACCGTTCTCGAAGTCTGAGGCAGATAGCCTGAGGGAGTAGGCATAGTTCTAGAACCCTATACCCTCATGCGGGGGGCCCCTAGTAACCGCCGCCCCGGTGCGCAACGCCCTCTAGACTGTTCCTCGTTTGTGGAAGAATGAAGGTTTCTATTTTCATGCGATTTTTCGGTACTTTTTTGGCCTGCGGGCTATTGTTGACAAGTTGCTCCGGCCCCTATGGGCAGGGCGGCGCCGCGGTGGCCAAGACGGACCCGCCCCCCGTCAACGTCAAGACGGTGGCCGTCACGCGCAGTACTCTCCCCGAGGTGATCAGCGCCAATGGCGAGTTGTTTGCCGAAGAGCTCACCACCGTCTCGGCCAAGGTTCCCGGCCGCGTCGTTAAACTCTATGCCGACCTCGGCAGCGTGCTCAAGGCCGGCGAAATCGTCGCGGAACTCGAAAAAACCGAGTATGAGTTCCGGGTCCGCCAGAGTGAAGCCGCTGTCGATCAGATCCGGGCCCGGCTCGCTCTCTCAAACCGCCCCGACGAAGAGTTCGATCCCGAACGCACCGCCACCGTTCGCGAGGCGGCCGCCGCTCTCAAAGAGGCGCGTTTCATCTTCGACACGACCGCGAAGCTCCAGAAAGAAGGCGTTGT
>LNFM01012658.1_pt1 | contig 11006 bp, 11 predicted proteins | sample 596031 | NCBI WGS metagenome assembly LNFM01 (sample SAMN04254537, study PRJNA301005) | activated carbon metagenome | isolation source: dual media filters at the Ann Arbor, Michigan drinking water treatment plant | place: USA: Ann Arbor | reverse complement strand
CGCCGTCGGCCTGGTCGCCGCACTGACCACGCTGAAGGGCTCGATCGCCACCTTCCTGGCCGCCGTCGGCACCGCCATCGGCGCCGCGATCTGACGCACTGACCCACCCGGTGGCGCTTGCGGCCCGCACGCGGGCCCTGCGCCGCCGACCCCCACTCCACACACGCCGCCATGACACCGTCCGCCCTCCTGTCCTGCCTGTTGCTGGCGCTGCTCGCCTGCGCGGTGGGCACCGACCTGCGGGCGCGGCGCATTCCCAACCGGCTGGTGCTCACCGGCCTGGCCTTGGCGCTGGCGGGCCACGGCGTGCTGCTGGCGCTGGGCACGGCCCCGCTGGCCGGCCCGGGCCTGGCGGCCCCGCTGCTGGGTGCCCTGGCTGGTCTGGCTGCCCTGCTGCCGCTGTACCTGCTGCGCGCCTGCGGTGCCGGCGACGCCAAGCTGATGGCCATGGCCGGCGCCTTCATCGGCGCCGAGCGCATGCTGATCGCGCTGCCCGCCACGCTGGTGGCCGGTGGCCTGCTCGCGCTGGTGGTGATGGTGGCGCGCGGCATCACCCGCCAGACGCTGGCCAACACCCGTTTCATGCTGACCCACTGGCTGGTGCGGCTGCAGTCGGGCGGCGGCGCGCGGCTCGACCCGCTGGCCACCACCGCTGCGCGCCTGCCTTATGCCGTGGCCATCGCCACCGGCACCTTCGTCGCGCTGCTGCAGCGCCCCGCGCTGGCATGAGCCACCCACCGACCCTCCGCGACCTGGACACCCGATGAAATCCCGAGGACTCTTGATGCTGCTGGTGGCGCTGCTGGCGGGGCTGCTGGCCACCGCCGCCGCCGCGCGCTGGCTGCAGCGCCAGAGCGGCGCCCGCGACCTGCTGGTGGTGGCCACCCAGGACATCGCGGCTGGCGCAGTGATCGCCGCCGACCAGGTGCGCACGGCCGAGTGGCCGGCCTCCAGCCGCCCCGAGGGCGGCTTCAGCGACGCCGCTGCCGTGCAGGGCCGGGTGCTGACCGTATCGCTGCAGCGCGGCGAGGCGGTCACCACGGCCCGCCTCGCGCCCACCGGTACCAAGGGCGGCCTGTCGGCGCTGGTGCCGGCCGGCAAGCGGGCGATGACGGTGCGGGTCAACGACGTCGTCGGCGTGGCCGGCTTCGCGCTGCCCGGCACCTTCGTCGATGTCATCGTCAACACCCAGGCCGACGAGGGCGAGCAGGACGCACGCCGCTCGCGGGCCGTTTCCCGCACCGTGCTCGACCGCATCCAGGTGCTGGCGGTCGCCCAGGAGGTGGACCGCGACACCACCAAGCCGCGCGTGGTCAACGCCGTGACGCTGGAGCTCACGCCGCGCCAGGCCGAACTGCTGGACCTGGCTCGCAGCGTCGGCACGCTGTCGCTGGTGCTGCGCAACCCGGCCGAGCTGCACACCGACGACGGTCGGGTCGGCGCCGACCCGGGGGTCACCAAGGACGAACTGCTGGGCCGCGCGCCGGCTGCTGCCGCCCTGCCGGTGCGCCGCAGCGCCGCCCCCGCCCCGACAACCGCCCCCGCTCCCGCCCCCGCCCCGGCTGCCACCGTGCAACTGGTGGAATCGCCGCGCGCGCCGGCGCGCCACTGCGTGGACATCATCCGCGGCCTCGACAAGGTGACCGAGTGCTTCTGACCCCACACCGCCGCCGTGGCCGCCATCCGGCCGCCATGCCCCACGGCCGGGCCAGGCCCCTGCTCGCGCTGACCATGGCGCTGACCCTGGCGCTGGCGGCCGCACTGGCCGGCAAACCGGCCGCCGCCGCCCGCCCGGCGGCGGCCACAACGCCCGCAGCCCCGGCTGCGCCGACCAGCGCTGCAGCCGCCGAGCCGTCGGCACGCTGCGAGCGGCTCGACGTCGGCCCGATGGTGCAGATGGCCGTGGGCAAGTCCACCGTCATCCGGCCGGCCGTGCCGGTCCGGCGCATCCTGCTGGGCAACCCCGACAACGCCCGCGCGGCCCGGCCGGCCGAAGCCGACGAGGCGCGCAAGCCGGACGCCCCGCGCACGGTCGGCCCCGACGCCGACCGCCGGCGGCCGGGCGTCGCCGATGTGGATGTGCTGCTGCTCGGCCCCAACGAGCTCTACCTGCTCGGCCGGTCCATCGGCTCGACCAACATCGTGGTGCTCGACCGCGACGGCGGCTGCACCGCCTTCGACGTGGTGGTGTCGATGGACACCGCGGCGCTGCAGGCCGTGCTGCGCCAGTTGCTGCCCGCGGAGCCGGGCATCGTGGTCAGCGCCGCCTTCGACTCGGTGGTGCTTTCCGGCCAGGTCAGCGACAGCGAAGCCCTGACGCGGGCCACCGACCTGGCGCAGGCCTTCGTGCGCGGCCAGCGCGGTGCCGGCGCCGCCGGCACCGAGCGCATCGTCAACCTGCTGGCGGTCGACGCACCCCAGCAGGTGATGCTGGAGGTCAAGGTGGCCGAGATCTCGAAGAACCTGCTCGACCAGTTCGGCATCGATTTCTCGCGCGCTTACGCCCCGGGCGACGGCGCGATGCTGCGCTTCCTCAACGGCATCCTCGGCGGTGGTGTGGGCGTGCTGGGCCAGATCTCCGGCACCGGGCCGCGCGGCGTGCCGCTGAGCTCGCTCGGCGCGGTGGTCGGCGGCGCGCTGCCCGCCGGCAGCGCCGCCGTGGGTGGCAACGTGACCGCCACCTACGACAGCAACGGCCGCGCCACCTACGCCACCAGCTACGGCACCGTGCCGGGGCGCGGCGTGACCGGCGCCACGCTGAACATGCAGAAGATCGACGGCCTGGTGAAGGTGCTGGCCGAACCTTCGGTGATGGCCATCAGCGGCCAGACCGGCAGCTTTCTGGCCGGCGGCAAGGTCTACCTGCCGGTGTCGCAGGGCGATGGGCAGGGCGGGCGCAGCGTCACGCTGGAGGAGAAGGAGTTCGGCGTCTCGGTCAAGTTCACGCCCACGGTGCTGGGCGGCGGCCGCATCAACCTGCGCGTGCGCCCCGAGGTGTCGGAGCTGAACCCCACCGGCATCAGCATCTCCGGTGGCGGCAGCACCTCGCTGCTGCCGACTTTCACCACGCGCAAGGCCGAGACCACGGTGCAGCTGATGGACGGCCAGAGCTTCGCCATCGGCGGGCTGATCAAGAACAACACCACCACCAACGTCAAGGCCTTCCCCTTCCTCGGCGAGATCCCGGTGCTGGGCTTGCTGTTCCGCAGCACCGAGTTCCAGACCGATCGCAGCGAACTGGTGTTCGTGATCACGCCGCGCCTGGTCAAGCCGCTGCCCGCCGACTACCGCCTGCCCACCGACCAGTACCAGCCGCCGACGCGCAAGGAGCTGATCCTGGAAGGCCGGACAGAAGGCCGTACTGAAGGCCGCCCGCCAGCGGCCGGCACCACCAAGGACACCCCATGACCCGCCTCCTGCCCCGCTGCCTGCGCCCCTGTGCCGGCGTGCTGACCGCTGCCCTCGCCGTGCTGCTGGGCGGTTGCGCAGCCAGCGGCTCGCCGGTGCTCGACCGCCAGTTCGGCGAGGCCTCGCGGCTGATGCGCCAGCAGCAGGCGATCGACCCCGACGCCGCGCGCCGCGCCGACGTGCGGGTGCCGGCCAGCGATGGCCGCACCGTGCGCCATGCGATGGACCGGCTGGCCGAGAGCTACCGCCAGCCCGGCGGCAGCAGCGTGGTCGGCGACGGCGCCAATGCGGGCGGCGTCAGCCTGCCCACGCGCTGAGGGGCGGTGCCCGCCATGGCAGCACCGAGGCGCCGCGCGCCATTGCGCCGCCGTCGACAGGGCGGGGCGGTGGCCCTCCTGGTCGCCCTGGCGATGACCACGCTGCTCGGCATGGCCGGGCTGGCGCTCGACAGTGCCCGGCTGTTCATCAACAAGACCGAGCTGCAGACCGCCGCCGACGCCTGCGCTTTGGCCGCGGCCACGGAGCTGAACTGCACCACCGGCACGGCCCAGTGCCTGCCGGCCGCCGAGGCGGCGGGCCAGGCGGTGGCCGCGCGCAACCGGCGCGACCTGCAATCCGCCAACGTGGCCATCGCCGCGGCCGACGTGCGCTTCAGCACGGCGCTGCAGCCCACGTCGGGCTACCTGGCGCGCAGCGCCGGTGCGCCGGCCGCGGCGCGCCACGCGATGTGCATCGCCCGCAGCAGCGGCCTGACGCCGTGGTTCCTGGGGCTGATCGGTGTCGGCGACGGCAGCGTCAGCGCCCAGGCGGTGGCCACCCAGCTGCCCTCCGGCAACGGCGGCTTCTGCGTCAGCGTGCCGGTGGGCGTGTGCCCGCGCACCGGCGGCGGCAGCTACGCGGTGGGCGATTGGCTGGCCGCCAACGCCACCAGCAGCAACGGCAACCGGGACGCCGGCCTGGGCCCACCCAAGGGCAGCTACAGCAGCACCCAGGTGCGCGGCAGCTTCCGCTGGGTGCAGCTCAACGGCGCGGGCAACCCCGGCAACAGCAGCGATGCACTGGCCAGGCAACTCAGCGGCAATCTCAGCACCTGCGGGGTGGTCACGGCCGGGCTCACGGTCACCGGCCAGGGCAGCAAGCAGGACGTGCGCGGCGCTTGGAATTCGCGCTTCGGCGTTTATGGCGGCAATGGCTCCAGCTACGGCGCCACCGATGCGCCCCCCGACCGCAGCGGCTTTGCCTACCCGTCGAAATCACCGGCGTCGCCGGTGATTTCCGTGGGCATGTCGGCCTATGCCGATTTCCGCAGCCGGCAGGCCGCCTTCACCGCGTTCCAGGGCAGCGGCAGCTATGCGGCAGGCGGCAGCGGCAACCAGACGGTGTCGGGCACGGCCATCACCAGCGCAGCGCACCAGGATTACGGCGTCAACCGGCGGCTGGTCACGCTGCCGCTGCTGTCCGCCTGCCCGAGCTCGGGCACGTCGACCACGGTGACGGCGATGGGCTGTTTCCTGATGCTCAGCCCCATGTCCAACAGCAGCAATGGCGACGTGTTCTTCGAATACCGCGGCCTGGCAGATGCCAGCGGCACACCCTGCCAGCAAGGCGGCGCGCCCGGCGGGCCGGGCGGCACGGGGGCCATGGTGGCCACCCTGGTGCAATGAGCAGACGCCGCCACACCCCCCGTGCTGCCGGGCTGTGCCGGGGCAGCGTCACCGTCGAGTTCGGCCTCACGCTGGCCCTGCTGCTGCTGCTGGCCGCCGGCGTGGTCGACCTCGGGCGGGCGCTGATGCAATACAACACCCTGGCCAAGTCAGTGCGGGTGGCGGCGCGCCACCTGGGCACGCTGACCCCGGGCACCGGCCACGACGCCGTGCGCTGCCTGGCGGTCACCGGCTCGCCCGACATCGACGACGGTGACTGCGAGGACGAGCCGCTGGTGCCCGGCCTGACGCCGGACGCGGTGGTGGTCTGCGACCGCAGCAACTGCGCCGACCACAACCTGCACGACACCGGCCGCGGCCAGGTGCACCTGGTCTCGGTGCGGATCCAGGGCCTGGCCTATGCGCCGCTGACCGGCCTGGTGCTGCAGCGCCTGGGCTTCAGCGCCATCCGCGCCACCTTCTCGATGCCGGCCACATGAACCGCGACCCGACCCTGTCCCGCCGTGCGGGCGCGCGGCAGCGTGGCGTTGCCGCCGTCGAATTCGCGCTGCTGGCGTCGGCCTTCTTCGTGCTGCTGTTCGGGGTGGTCGAACTGGCCCGCCTGATGTACCTGTGGAATGCCGCCGCCGAGACCACCCGGCTGGGCGCGCGCACCGCCGCGGTCTGCGACATCGGCGCTGCCGCCGTCAAGGCGCGCATGCGCACGCTGCTGCCGATGCTGACCGATGCCGAGATCGACGTGAGCTACAGCCCGTCGGGCTGTAGCGCCTCCAGTTGCAGCTTCGTCACCGTGCGGCTGGCGCCCACGCGGCCGGTCCAGACCGCCATCCCATTCCTGCCTCTGTCGGTGAGTCTGCCCGCCTTCAGCACCACGCTGTCGCGCGAAAGCCTGGCCAGCACGGTGAACGGCACCCAGAACCCGGTCTGCCAATGACCCGATTGCAGCTGCCATGAAGATCAAGATCATCACCACCGACTCCGCCCGCGCCGACGCCTGGATCGACGCGCTGGCCGCCGATGAACCGCGCTGGCAGATCGAGGCCGCGGCCGGGCCGCTGCACCTGGCCGGCCCGCTGGCCGCAGGCGGCCTGCCCGACCTGCTGGTGACCGACACCGGCGATGCCCGCGACCTGGCCGCGCTGGAAGCGCTGGCGGCCGCCCACCCGACCGTGGACACGCTGCTGATCGGTGACGACCTGCCGGCCGACCACCTGCTGCGGGCCATGCGCGCCGGCGTGCGCGAAGTGCTGCCCGCGCAAGCCGGCGCCGCCAGCCTGCGCGCCGCGGCGCAGCGGCTGTGGCGCCAACGCCCGCCTGCCGCGTCAGCGCCCTCGATCGTGGGCGAGTTGCTGGCCTTCATCAGCTGCAAGGGCGGCAGCGGCGCCACCTTCATTGCCGCCAACGTGGCCCACCTGCTGGCCAGCAGCGGCAAGCGCGTGGCGCTGATCGACCTGAACCTGCAGTTCGGCGATGCGCTGCTGTTCATCAGCAACGAGCGGCCCGCCAGCGACGTGGCCGACGTGGCGCGCAACCTGCAACGCCTGGACGCCGACTTCCTGCTGTCGGCCATGGTGCCGGTGGCGCCGGGCCTGCATGTGCTGGCCGCCCCCGAAGACCCGGCGCTGGCCAGCGAGGTGACGCCGCAGCAGGTGCAGGCGATCCTGACGCAGGCCCGCACGATGTTCGACTACATCGTCGTCGACGCCGGGCGCTCGCTCAGCGGCGTCACGCTGCAGGCGCTGGACATGGCCGACAGCATCCACGCCGTGCTGCAGCTGACGCTGCCGTTCATCCGCGACGCGCGCCGGCTGCGCGAGATCTTCCGCTCGCTGGGCTACCCGGCCGACAAGCTGCACTGGATCGTCAACCGCTGCGAGAAGAACGGCCAGATCACCCTGGACGACGTGCGCGCAACGCTGGGCGCCGACCGGCTGATCACCTTGCCCAACCAGTACGACGCCGTGGCCGCCTCGGTCAACCAGGGCGTGCCGGTGGCCGACCTGCCCGGCGGCAGCGCCATCACGCGCGCCCTGCGCGAGCTGGCGCAGGGCATTGCGCCGCAGGCGGCACCGGCGCGCAACGGCTGGCTCGCATCGCTGTGGCGCGGCGGTGCGCAGCGCCACGGCGAAGGAGCCAGGTCATGAGCTTGAGAGAACGCCTGGGCACCGCGGTGGCCTACCGCCCCGGACCCGACAACACCGAGGCGCCGCAGCAGTCACGCCGCGCCTACCAGACCATGCAGATGCGCCTGCACCAGGCGGTGCTCGAACGCATCGACCTGGCCGCCATGGAAATCCTGCCGGTCGACGAGATGAAGGACGCGCTGCGCACCATGGTCGAGCGCCTGCTGGCCGAGGAGAACCAGGCGCTCAACAGCGCCGAGCGCCGCAGCCTGGTGCGCGACATCCAGGACGAGATGCTGGGCCTCGGCCCGCTGGAGCCGCTGCTGGCCGACCCCAGCGTCTCCGACATCCTGGTCAACACCGCCAGCCAGGTGTACGTGGAGCGGCGCGGCCAGCTGGAGCTGACCGAGGTGGTCTTCGCCGATGACGAGCACCTGATGAAGACCATCGACAAGATCGTCTCGCGGGTGGGCCGGCGCATCGACGAATCCAGCCCGATGGTCGATGCCCGGCTGCCCGACGGGTCGCGGGTGAACGCCATCATCCCGCCGCTGGCCATCGACGGGCCGGTGCTGTCGATCCGCCGCTTCGGCACCACGCCGCTGCAGATGGACAACCTGCTCGCCCACCAGTCGCTGTCCGAGGAGATGGCCACCTTCCTGGGGGCGCTGTCACAGGTCAAGGTGAACCTGGTGATCTCGGGCGGCACCGGCTCGGGCAAGACCACGCTGCTCAACATCCTCAGCAGCTACATCCCGGCGGGCGAACGCATCATCACCATCGAGGACGCGGCCGAACTGCAGCTGCAGCAGCCGCATGTGGTGCGGCTGGAGACCCGGCCACCCAACATCGAAGGCCGCGGCGAAGTGGCGCAGCGCGCCCTGCTGCGCAACGCCCTGCGCATGCGGCCCGACCGCATCATCCTGGGCGAGACCCGCGGCAGCGAGGCGCTGGACATGCTGCAGGCGATGAACACCGGCCACGAAGGCTCGATGACGACCATCCATGCCAACACCGCGCGCGACGCGCTGACGCGGCTGGAAACCATGATCGCGATGGCCGGGGTCGACCTGCCGGCCAAGGCGGCGCGCGCGCAGGTGGCGTCGGCCATCGGCTGCATCGTGCAGGTCAACCGCCTGAGCGACGGCAGCCGCCGGGTGACCAGCGTGCAGGAGGTCAGCGGCCTGGAAGGCGACGTCATCACGCTGCAGGAGATCTTCAGCTTCAAGCAGACCGGCCTGACGGCCACCGGCATGGTGCAGGGCTACTTCGCCGCCACCGGCGTGCGACCGCGTGTGTGCGAGCTGCTGGCCAGCCGCGGCGTGCGCCTGCCTGAGCAGCTGTTCCAGCCGCTGCGGCGGCTGGTCTGAGGACCTGCGAACGAAGCCCGCGAGACACCGGACCATGGACACCACCTTCGCACTGTTCACCCTGCTCGGCTTCCTGGCCGTGGTGCTGGCGCTCGAGGGCGCCTACAACCTGTGGGCCGGCCGGCACGGCCCGCAGGCCCGGCGCCTGGCGCTGCGCTTGGCGCAGATGCGCGGCGACGCGCTGCCGGCCGTCAACCTGGAGCGCGCCCAGCAGCGGCGCCGGCTGCCCTGGCTGGAAGACCGGCTCGCCGGCCTGCAGATCGCCAGGCCGCTGGCGGGCTTCATCGCCGCGTCGGCGCTGGGCGTCAGCGTGGCCGAGGTGCTGGCGCTGTCGGCCCTGCTCGCGGCCTGCGGCCTGCTGGCCGGCCTGGTGGCCGGTGTGCCGCTGGCAGGCGCCGTGGCCGGCCTGGCGCTGGCGGTGCTGCCGTGGTGGCGGGTGGCCCAGGCGCGCGCCAACCGGCTGCGCCGCTTCGACGCCCAGTTCGCCGAAGCGCTCGACCTGATCGGGCGGGCGCTGCGCGCCGGTCACGCACTGCCGGGCGCCGTACGGCTGTGCGGCGAGGAGATGGCCGAGCCGATCGGACGCGAGTTCCGCTTGCTATCCGACGAGATCAACTACGGCATGCCGGTGAACGATGCGCTGCAGAACCTGGCCCGGCGCATGCCGATCCCGGATGTGTCGTACTTCGTCGTCGCCGTGCTGATCCAGCGCGAGACCGGCGGCAACCTGGCCGAGGTGCTCGACCGCACCAGCGCCCTGGTGCGCCAGCGCCTGAGGCTGCGCGGCCAGGTGCGGGTGCTGTCGTCCGAGGGTCGGCTGTCGGCCACCATCCTGACTCTGCTGCCGTTCGGCATCGCCGGGGCGCTGAACCTGGTCAGCCCCGATTTCATGGCGCTGCTGTGGACCGACCCGGCCGGTCAGCAAGCCGTGGGCATCGCGCTGGGCATGATGGCCGTCGGCGCGGTGTGGGTGCGGCGCGTCGTGCGCATCCGGGTCTGACACACAGGAGCCCGCCATGGACACGACCCTGCTCGTCTTTCTCGGCGCCGTCTTCGTGCTGTCGGCGGCCGGCACGCTGTGGCTGCTGCATCTGGCCCGGCCCCGCCCCGAGCGCCAGCGCCTGCAGCGCCTGGGCGGCGAGGCCAACGACGACACGCCGGTCGGCCGCCGCTGGCTGCGGGTGGTCGAACGCCTGACCCGCCCGCTGAGCAGCCTGGCTGAGCCCGACGAAGGGCTGGCCAGCTCGAACGTGCGGGCGCGCTTCGCCCACGCCGGCATCCGCAGCCCGTCTGCCCCGACCAGCTTCTTCGGGCTGAAGGCCCTGCTGACGCTGGCCCTGCCGCTGCTGGCGCTGCCGCTGGTCCTCTCAAGCGGCACGCCGCTCAACGGCCAGGGCACGCTGGCCCAGCTGCTGGCGCTGGCCGCGCTGGGCTACTACGCGCCCAACATGGTGCTGTCGCGGCTGGTGCAGCGCCGGCAACGAGAGATCTTCGACAGCTTCCCCGACGCGCTCGACCTGCTGACCGTCTGCGTCGAAGCCGGCCTGGGCATCGATGCCGCGCTGGCGCGGGTGGCCGACGACATCCAGATCCGCAGCCAGGCGCTGGCCGAGGAGCTGCGGCTGGTCAACCTGGAGCTGCGCGCCGGCGGCGACCGCAGCCGCGCGCTGCGCAAGCTGGCCAGCCGCACCGGGGTGGAGAAGATCGACAGCTTCGTCACGCTGCTGGTGCAGGCCGAGCGCTTCGGCACCAGCATCGGCGAATCCTTGCGCATGCAGTCGGAGCTGATGCGCACACGCCGCCAGCAGCGCGCCGAGGAGGCCGCGGCCAAGGTCGGCCTGAAGCTGCTGTTCCCGCTGATCTTCTGCATCTTCCCGGCCTTGCTGGTGGTGCTGATGGGCCCGGCCATGATCCAGATGGTGCGCACGCTGTCGGGCATCAGCATCGGCACGCCCTGACGCGGTGTGAACCCGCCTGCCGAGCGCCGCTGCTGCGGTGCGTAGGCGCCCCAGGGACTGGGCCGTGCCCGGAGGCAGCGGCACTTGGCGCGACCTGGCGAACTTCGTGCGCCGGATCGTCAGACCGCCACGGCGCCGATGCACGCCGCCGCGCAGGCGGGCGCCCGAAGAGAAATGCTATTTTTGAAACGTCAAGGAATTCGTTATTCCTGATGTCCAGCGCCTCGTGGAGCGGCGGGCCGCCGTGCCGCCACCTGAGGAACCACTTTCAATGACCCCGCCAAGTCATTCATTCACAACGATTTTCTGCACCGCCAAGCTTGCAAAAAGGAGTGTAAGTACTTGATTTGATTGATATTTCGGCAGCGCGGCATTGACCCTGCACCCCAGGCTCAGTTAAAGTGGGAGTTCGTGGTGTTTAGTGGGGGAAAGTGTCAGTCATGGTCTTTCGTGGTGGTCCGGTACTGACGTTGGATGGGAAGG
>LNFM01012657.1_pt1 | contig 11008 bp, 6 predicted proteins | sample 596031 | NCBI WGS metagenome assembly LNFM01 (sample SAMN04254537, study PRJNA301005) | activated carbon metagenome | isolation source: dual media filters at the Ann Arbor, Michigan drinking water treatment plant | place: USA: Ann Arbor | reverse complement strand
CGCCGGCACGCAGCGCAAGGCCGTCGCGGTCGAGGTGCCCGGCGACGAGGCCGCCGATCCGCGGGCGATCCCCGCCGACTGGGGCGGCCCGCTCGTCGCGCTCGAGGCGCCCAATCCCACGCGCGAGCGCGCGCTCGTCGCCGACCTGCTGCGCGAGCGGCACCTGCTCGACGGCGTGCCCTACGGCCGCATGGCCGTGATCGTGCGCAGCGGCACGATGGTTCCGGGCATCGTGCGGGCGCTCGGCCAGGCCGAGGTGCCGGTGCAGTCGACGGCGGCGGGCAGGCCGTTGCGCGAGCATCCGGCGGCCCGTGCCCTCATCCGCCATGTCGATGTCGGGGTCGGGCGCGCGCCGCTCGACGCCGCGGCCGCGACCGAGCTGCTGCTCGGCCCGCTCGGCGGCCTCGACCGCGTCGGCCTGCGGCGGTTGCGCCGGGCGCTGCGCGCCGAAGAGCTAGCGGGGGAGGGCGACCGCACGGCCGACGAGCTGCTGGTGGATGCCCTCACCGCGCCCGACCGCCTCGCCACGATCGACCACCGCATCGCCCGCCGCGCGGCGCGGCTCGCACGCACCCTCGCGTCGATCGGCGAGCGGCACGCGGCCGGAGCCACGGTCGACGAGCTGCTCTGGCTCGCGTGGAGCGAGTCGCACGTCGCCGAGACCTGGCAGCGCGAGGCGAGCGGGTTCGGGGTCGCGGCGGCCGAGGCCAATCGCGCGCTCGACGCCGTCGTCGCCCTGTTCACGGCCGCGGCGACGATCGTCGACACGGTGCCCGATGCCACGGTCGAGTCGTTCCTCGCGCGCGTGCTCGACAGCGATGTGGGCGACGACCTGCTCGCACCGCTGCGCGGCGACGACGCCGTGCTCGTCGCGACGCCCTCGGCCGTGACGGGACTCGAGGCCGACGTCGTCGTCATCGCGGGGCTCACCGAGGGGGTGTGGCCGAACACGCGCGTGCGCGGCACGCTGCTCGGGGCCCCGCTCATCAGCCGGATCGCGCGCGGGCTGCCCGTCGACGACCTCGACGAGCGGCGCCTCGTGCTCGACGACGAGCTGCGCATGTTCGCCCTCGCCGCCACGCGCGCCCGGCGACAGCTCGTCGTCACGGCGACCGCGGGCGATGACGACCAGCCGAGCGCCCTCTTCGCCCTCGTGCGCGAGCACGCCCGCCGCGAGCGGGCGGCGGCGCTCGGGGTTGACGTCAAGGAAACCAGCCCGGACGCCGTCGCCGCTCTCGATGCCGCAATCGCCGCATCCGGAGCCCGCCCGGTGCGCGCCCGCTCGCTGCGTCGCCTCGTGGGCCGGCTGCGCCGCGAGCTCGTCGACGACGATCGGCTCGCGCGCGACCGCGACAAGGCGGAGGCGGCGCTCGCGCTCGCGCGGCTCGCCGCCGAGCGGGTGCCGGGCGCGAACCCCGAGTCGTGGTGGGGGCTGCTGGGCCCCTCGACCGAGGCGCCGCTGTTCGCCGACGCCGAGACCGTTCCGCTCTCGCCCTCGAAGCTCGAGGCGATCGAGACCTCGCCGCTCGACTGGTTCCTCGACCGCATCGCGCCGGGTGAGTCGGGGCCCGCGATGGGCATCGGCACGATCGTGCACTGGGCGATGGAGACCGCGACCGAGCCCGACGCCGAGGCGATCTGGTCGGCGATCGAGAGCCGCTGGAGCGAGCTCGTCTTCGAGTCGCCGTGGCTCGCCGAGCAGCAGCGGCGGCTCGCGCGCCGCTACGCCGTCGGGGTCGCCGCCTACCTGCGCGACGCCGAGGCCGAGGGTCGCGGGCTCGTCGCGGCCGAGCAGCGCTTCGAGGCCGTGGTCGACCGCGCGCGCGTCTCGGGCGTCGTCGACCGCATCGAGATCGATGCCGACGGTGGCGTGCGCATCATCGACCTCAAGACGGGGGCGGCGACGAAGAGCGCCGCCGCGATCGAGGCCGACGCCCAGCTCGGCGCCTACCAGCTGGCCTACGCCGACGGCGCCTTCGACGCCGTGCTCGATGCCGTGCTCGAGGGGCTGCCGCACCAGGCGGGCGGTGCGCGGCTGCTGTACGTGCGCGAGGGCAAGAAGGGCGCCGACTACCACGAGGCCGTGCAGTCGCCGCTCGATGCCGAGCAGCTCGAGGGCTTCCGTGAGCGGCTGCGGCGGGCCGTCGCGGCGGTGGCCGTCGCGCGGCTCACGGGCGTGCGCACGATCGACCGCTTCGACTTCGCGGCGGCGGCGCACCGCATCCACCGCGTCGGGCCCGTGACGGGAGACGCCTGATGAGCGCCGCGCGCTTCAGCGCGATCGATATCGCCCGAGCCCTGGGGCAGCGCTACGAGCCGACCGCCGAGCAGCGGGCGATCATCGAGGCGCCGCTCGGCCCGGCGCTCGTCGTCGCGGGCGCCGGCTCGGGCAAGACCGAGACGATGGCCGCGCGCGTGCTGTGGCTCGTCGCCAACGGGCTCGTCGCCCCCGAGCAGGTGCTCGGCCTCACGTTCACGCGCAAGGCGGCGGGCGAGCTCGCGGCGCGCATCCGCGAGCGGCTCGTGCAGCTCGGCGCCTCGGGGCTGCTGGGCGCCTCGACCGTCGTCGTCGACGCCTTCACACAACCGACTGTCGCGACCTACAACTCGTTCGCCTCGAGCCTGTACCGCGACCACGCCGTGCTCATCGGGCGCGACCCCGACGGCGTCGTGCTGCGCGAGGCGAGCGCGTGGCAGCTCGCGCGCGAGCTCGTGACGACCTCGCGCGACGACCGCCTCGCCGAGCTCGACCTCAGCGTCGACAAGATCACGGCCTCGGTGCTGCAGCTCGCGCACGCGGTCGCCGAGCACGACGCCGACATCGCCGACGTGCGCCGCGTCGTCACCGAGTTCCTCGCGGTGGCCGAGCTGCCCCTCGGCGATCGCTTCGAGCGCCGTGCCGATTTCGAGAAGCTCATGAAGCTCGCCGCGACCCTGCCGATCGCCGACCTCGTCGAGCGGTTGCAGCACGTGAAGCACCGCGACGGCTACGTCGAGTTCTCCGACCAGGTGAGCCTCGCGCTCTCGATCGTGCGGCGGCACGCGGGTGTCGTCGAGCAGCTGCGCGAGCGCTACCGCGTCGTGCTGCTCGACGAGTACCAAGACACCAACGTCGCGCAGACCTGGCTGCTCGCCGAGCTCTTCGGCGGCACCTCGGTCATGGCGGTCGGCGACCCGCACCAGTCGATCTACGGCTGGCGCGGGGCGAGCGCTTCGAACCTCGACGACTTCGCGCGGCGCTTCGTGAGCGGGGCCGAGCCCGTCGGCCGGTACTCGTTGAGCACCTCGTGGCGCAACGGCACCGAGATCCTCGCGGCCGCCAACGCGCTCGTCGTGCCCTTGACCGCGCGCGGCGGTGTCGCGGTCGAGACCCTCACACCCTCGCCCGTCGCGAGCGCGCAGCCGATCGAGGTCGCGTTCGAGGAGACCGTGCACGACGAGGCCCGCGCCGTCGCGGCCTGGCTCGCCGACCGCGTCGCCGAGCCGCCGCCCGGGAGCGCCCCCGACGCGGTCGACGCCGAGGGCCGGCCGCTGCGGGCGAGCGCCGCGCTGCTCATGCGCAACCGTACGACCCAGCCCGTGTTCCTCGCCGCCCTCCGCGAGGCGAAGGTGCCCGTGCACGTGCTCGGCATCGGCGGCCTGCTCGAGCAGCCCGAGATCACCGACCTCGTGAGCGCCCTCTCGGTCATCGACGATCCGGCCGCAGGCACCGAGCTCGTGCGCCTGCTCGCGGGGCCGCGCTGGCGCATCGGCGCCGCCGACCTGCACGCGCTCAGCCGCATCGCCTCCTGGCTGCGCGACCGCGACCTGGCGCAGCGCGCCTTCAGCGACGAGGTGCGAGAGCGGCTGCGCGCATCCGTCGCCCGCACCGACGGGGTGTCGCTCATCGACGCGCTCGACTTCGTGGCGACCGCGTCCGACGGCCACTCGCAGTTGGCCGCCCTGAGCCCCGCCGGCCTTGAACGGCTGCAGGATGCTGGGCGCCTGTTCGCGACCCTGCGCACCCGCACGGCCCTCGATCTGCCCGACCTCGTGGTGGCGGTCGAGCACGACCTCATGCTCGACATCGAGGTCGCGGCGAACCCCGCGCGCGCGCTCGGCGAGGCGCCGCGCGAGGCGTTCCACGAGGCGCTCGACGGCTACCTCGCGCTCGCCGACCACGCGACGCTCGGCGGGTTCCTCGGCTGGCTGCGCGAGGCCGAGTGGCGCGACAACCTCTCGCCGCGGTCGGAGGACCCGGAGCCCGGCACCGTGCAGGTGCTGACGATCCACGGGTCGAAGGGCCTCGAGTGGGACCACGTCGTCGTGCCCCGCCTCGTCGACGGCGAGCTACCGAGCACCCCGCGCGACGGCACGGTCGGCTGGCTGCGGCTCGGGGTGCTGCCCTACGAGCTGCGCGGCGATGCGGCCGAGCTGCCCGTGTTCGACTGGCGCGGCGCCGAATCGCGCAAAGAACTGCTGCAGCGCCGCGAGGCGTTCGGGCTCGCGGTGGGGGAGCACCTCGAGCGGGAGGAGCGCCGCCTGGCCTACGTGGCCGTGACGCGCGCGCGGCACCGGCTGCTGCTGACGGGCTCGTTCTGGGCCTCGCAGGTCAAGCCGCGCGGCCCCAGCCCCTACCTGCGCGAGCTCGCCGAGCACGGCATCATCGCCCCGCCACCCGATGCGCCCGCGAACGACGAGAACCCGGTCGTCGACGACAGCGGTGACGAGCCCTGGTGGCCGCTCGACCCCTTCGGCGCGCGCCGAGACCGCGTGGTCGCCGCGGCCCAGCGGGTGCGGGCCGCCGATGCGACGGTGCGAGGGGAGGACCGGCGCGGGTGGCAGCGCGAGATCGACCTGCTGCTCGCCGAGCGCGCCGAGCGCCTCGCCGCGAGCGGGCGCGTCGCGGTGCCGCTGCGCGTGCCCGCCTCCTCGTTCAAAGACTTCATCACGGCGCCGGCCGAGGTCGCCGAGCGCCTCCGCCGCCCGATGCCGCAGCGGCCGTACCGCGCGACCCGGCTGGGAACGGTCTTCCACCGCTGGGTCGAGCAGCGGTACGGCGTGGGCGCGATGCCCGACGCCGTCGACGGCCTCGATGCCGAGTTCGACGTCGCCGCCGGCGGGCTCGCGGGCGCCGCATCCGGTGCCGTCGCGCGCGGCGGGGCGGTCGAGGGCATCGATGCGGATGCCCTGCTCGCCCTGCAGGCGACCTTCGAGCGATCGGCCTGGGCCACGCGCACTCCGATCGATGTCGAGCGCGAGCTGCACCTGCCCTTCGAGGGGCGCATCCTGATCTGCAAGATCGACGCCGTGTACTCGACCGACCCCGACTTCGATCCCGTGCGCGACGGGTCGGGCGGCCCGGGCGCGGCGCGTCGCCCGCGCAGCGTCGAGATCGTCGACTGGAAGACCGGCAAGGCGCCGCGCGACGACGCCGACCGCGCGGCGAAAGAGCTGCAGCTCGCGCTCTACCGGCTCGCCTACGCGCGCTGGGCGGGGCTGCCCCTCGAGGCGGTGACGGCCGCCTTCTACTTCGTCGTCGACGACGCCGAGCTGCGCCCCGAGTCGTTGCCCGACGAGGACGAACTGCGCGCGCTCTGGAACGCGGCCCTCGGCACCCCTTGAGCCCCGCCGCCGTCTCCGTGACGCGCGACCCTCTCTCGCGTCGTACGGTTTCCGACACGTCGTACGTTTAGCACCGTGCGACGTGTCGCAAACAGTACGAGGTGGGGCAGCAGACGCTTACTCCAGGCCCCGGGGTGCTCGCGTCGCGGTTCAGGCGGTCGCGGCCGGGAGCGCGAAGCGCGTGCGGTAGGCCTGCACGGCGCTGCGCATCCCGATGCCGCAGACGCCGACGAGCTCGTCGCCGCGGTAGTACTCGACCACGCACTCGTCGTCGACTCGGCCTGCGACGAGCTCGCTGCGGTCGGCGAGGTACGTCATGCCGAACGCGAGCAGGTGGGCGTCGTACTGGTCGCTCCAGAACGAGGGCAGCGGGGCGAAGCCAGCGGCCGCGAGCGGCTCGCAGTTCTCGCCCGCGAGCTGCGCGGCGATGAGCTGGCCGGCTCGCTTGCCGGTCTCTGTCGGCAGGTTCCAGTGCTCGACCCGACGCGGCACGTCGTCGAACAGCGGGTTCGCATACCGGGCCACGTCGCCCACCGCGAAGATCTCGGGGTGCACGGCCCCGTCGACGCCGATCGCCCTCAGGCCGCCGTCGACGAGCACGCCGTTCGACACCTCGAGCCCCGAGCCCTCGAGCCACTCGGTGTTGGGGTCGCTGCCGACCGCGACGATGAGCACGTCGCACTCGAGCATGACGCCGCTCGTGAGGATGACGCGCTCGACGTCAGGGTCGCCCACGAGCCCGAAGAGCGACTCGCCCGTGAAGAACCGAACGCCGTGCTCCTCGTGCCGCCGCCGCATCTCGGCGCCGAGCAGCGGGCCGAGCGCGCGCTCGAGCGGCACGCGGCTCTGCGTCACGATCGACACCGTCGCGCCGTTCTTCGCGGCCGTCGCCGCGATCTCGCAGCCGACGAACCCCGAGCCGAGGATGACGACGTTCGCGCCCGGCCGCAGCACGTCGCGCAGCGCGACCGCGTCGTCGAGCGTGCGCAGCACGTGGATGCCGCCGAGCCCGTGATCATCGATCGGCAGCCCCTTGGGGCGCAGGCCCGTCGCGATGACGAGCGCGCTGTACGGATGCTCGTCCCCGGCATCGTCGACCACCACGCGCCGCGCGGCATCGAGCGACACCGCCGCGCGCCCGAGCACCCACGAGACGCCCTCCTCGAGCGCCGAGCGGATGGGGAACGCGACCTCCGCGTGCCCGTGCCCCTCGGTCTGCAGCAGCTCCTTCGAGAGGGGCGGGCGGTTGTAGGGCGCGTGCGCCTCGGCACCGAGGAACTCGATGGGCCCCGCGTAGCCGGCGCGCCGCGCGCCCTCGGCGGTGCGGAGGCCGGCCATGGAGGCTCCGACGATCAGCAGCGGAGCATCCATCGGATCAGGCCCGGGTGATGAGGATCGCCTGCATGGGGCAGACGTCGGCCGCCGACTCGAGGTCGGCGAGCATCTCGTCGGGCGCCTCGGCCTTGTACTCGAGCTTGTCGTCGGCGTTCAGCTGAAACACCTCGGGGGCCTCGAACACGCACTGGCCGTAGTGCTGGCACTTGTCCATGTCGACCTCGATCTTGATCATGGTCATTCCTTCTCTTCGATACGGGAGGGATACAGGTCTTTCGAGGGCGTGCGGATGCCGCGGAACTCCCAGTCTCCCCCGAGCGCGGTCGAGACGACCTCTTCGCTCGACGTGGGCTGAGCTCCGACATCGGTGCGGATGGGGGTGGGGCCTTCGACGATCGTGTTGGTCAGGCGGCCGAGTCCGTCGACCTCGACCTCGACGACGTCGCCCGGCTGCACGGGCCGCGAGTTCGCGGGCGTGCCCGAGAAGATCATGTCTCCCGGCACGAGCGTGATCGTGCGGGCGAGGTCGGCCACCAGGTAGTGCATGTCCCACTCCATGGTGTCGGTCGAGTCCTCCTGCACGACAGCGCCGTTCACGAGGGTGCGGATCGTCTTGCCGCGGAAATCCCAGTCGGTCACGAGCCCCGGGCCCACGGGTGCAAGCGTGTCGCTGCCCTTGACGCGCAGCATCGAGCCGGCATCCGTGTCGCGAAAATCGTGCAGGCCGTAATCGTTGCCGACCGAGTACCCGGCGATGTAGTCGCCCGCCTCGGCTGGCGAGACATTGCGGCACGTGCGCCCGATGACAATCACGATCTCGCCCTCGTAGTTGAGCCACTGGAGCCCCGCCGGGCGAACCACAGCGCCCTTGTGGCTGTTGAGCGCCGTGATCGGCTTGTGGAAGTAGGTGGGCGCGGGCGGCAGCTTCGTCATGAACTCATCGCTGCGGCTCGGGTAGTTCAAGTGCACGGCGATGATCTTGGTCGGCTCGGTGGGCGGCAGGTGCACCGCCTCGTCGACCCCGACCACGCGGCCGTCGGATGCCCGCAACTCGTCGCCGTGCCGCTCGACCTGCACGGCCACCCCGTCGAGCAGGATGCGCCGGTACTCGGTCATGCGGCACTCCCGCGCGTGGCGGCGACGTCACCCGTCGGGTCTTCACGCGACAGCGTGACGTCTTTCGGCAGCGGGAAGCCGCCCTCGGGCTCGGGGAAGTAGATGTGCACCTGGCCGGTGCCGATCGAGTTCTCGTACTCCGAGTACATGACGCCTTTCGCGGTGTTGGCCTCTTCGCCCGTCGCGCCCGCCATCTGCAGCCAGTGGCTGAAGTTGGCCTCGGGCTTGAACTGCTTGAACTCGGGCATGGTCTCGAGAATGCGCTTGTGGTCGCCCTGCTTCATCCACTCGATGCGCTCGAGGTCGGCCTGCAGGGCGCCCTCGCTGTAGATGTGCGAGGGGTCGCTCGCCTCGTGCTTGCGCAGGTCGCGCAGCTTGTAGAACGTGTGTGAGAGAGCGCCCGAGGCGAGCAGCAGCACCTTGCGGTCGCTGTCGCGAATGGCCTCGCCGAGCGCGCGGCCCGCGCGCAGGAAGTCGTCGGTCTGCGCCGTCTGGCAGACCGAGAGGCTCACCCAGCGCTTGTCGAGGCCGCGGCCCAGGTAGTGCCACAGGTTCACGGTCGCGTAGAAGATCGGCAGGTGCGGGTCGCTGATGGGCGTGACCCAGGTGCCGTTCTTCTCGTCGTAGTTCGCCACGGCGTTCGCGAGCTCGGGGTCGCCGCGGAAGGCGTAGGGGATCTGCGACATCCCGCGCGGCAGCTCCTCGCTCGTGAAGAGCCCCGAGCGCTCGGCCTGCGCGCTGATGACGAACTCGACCGTCGTCGCCCAGTGCGAGTCGAGCACGACGACCGTGTCGTAGTCGAGCGTCTCCATGACCTCGGTGCGGAAGCGCTTGAGCCCCGGGACGAGGCTGATCTCCGTACCGCCGTTGAGGTCGTACCGCACGTCCTGCGGCAGCATGATGGTGGGCACGTGCGCGAGGATCGCGGCGCCGACAACCTCTCCCATGACTTACTCCTTCCACCCTGAGGGTGCGTAGACGGTGTTCTTGACGTCGGCGTAGAAGTCGAACGACCACACGCCGCCCTCGCGGCCGATGCCGCTCTTCTTGCTGCCGCCGAAGGGCGCGGCGAGGTCGCGCACGAAGAAGCAGTTGACCCAGATGGTGCCGGCGACGAGGTTCTTCGTCAGCCGCTCGGCACGCTCGCGGTCGCCGCACACGACCACGGCGGCGAGGCCGTACTCAGTCGCGTTGGCGATCTCGACGGCCTCCTCGTCGGTCGCGTACGTCTGCATGGCGAGCACGGGGCCGAACACCTCGGCCGTGAGGATCTCGCTGCCCGGCTGCGCGCCCGTGATGAGTGTCGGCCGGAAGTACAGCCCGCCGAGGTCGTCGTTGGGCCCACCACCGAAGGCGACCACGGCGCCGGCGGCCTGCGCGCGCTCGACGAAGCCCGCGACGCGCTCGAGGTGCACGCGGTGGATCTGCGGGCCGATCTGCGTCGCCTCGTCGCGCGGGTCGCCCTGCACGATCGCGGCGGCCTTCTCGGCGAAGCGCGCGGCGAACTCGTCGGCGATGCTCTCGTGCACGAGCAGGCGCGTGCCCGAGAGGCACACCTGCCCGGCGTTGTCGTACTGCTCGACCGCGATCTCGACAGCGAGGTCGAGGTCGGCGTCGTCGGTGATGATGAGCGGGCTCTTGCCGCCGAGCTCGAAGCTGACGGGGGTGAGGTTCTCGGCCGCGGCGCGCGCGATCGCCTTCGCTGTCGGCACCGAGCCCGTGAACGCGATGCGGGCGATTCCGGGATGCGCGACGAGGGCCGCACCGACCTCGGCGCCGTAGCCCTGCACGACGTTGAAGACCCCGGCGGGCATCCCCGCCTGCTCGCACAGGTCGGCGAAGACGCTCGCGGTCAGCGGCGTCCATTCCGCAGGCTTGAGCACGACGGTGTCGCCCGCGGCGAGGGCCGGGCCGATGCGCCACGTGGCGAGCATGAGCGGGGCGTTCCAGGGCGTGATGATCGCCGCGACACCGCTGGGGTCCCAGCTGACGACGTTGTCGTGGCCGCGGGTCTGCCAGACGGGGTGGCTGAGTTCGTTGATGGCCCAGTCGGCGAAGAAGCGGATGTTCATGGCGACGCGCGGCATGACCCCGCGGCGGTGGCTGCGCAGCAGCGAGCCGTTGTCGAGGGTCTCGAGCTGCGAGAGCGCCTCGACGTTCGCCTCGATCAGGTCGGCGAGGCGGTGCAAGATCTCGCCGCGGCCGGTGGGCCCGAGGTCGCGCCAGCCCGGGAACGCGGCGCGCGCGGCCTGCACGGCGGCGTCGGCCTCGGCGGCCCCTCCGCGGGCGATGTGCGCGAGCACCGTGCCGTCGATGGGCGAGATGCTCTCGAAGGTCTCGGGCGATGAGACGCGCTGTCCGCCGATCGCGTGCCGCGTGTCGACGGTCAGTCCGGCCAGCTCCACCTGATGCACGCGGGTTGCTCCTTTGCGATCGCGGGTCGTTCGGATACAAACGACTGCCGCGATACTAACCGACCCGGGGTGCCGAGCGGTAGGGCTCGCGGTAAAGGCGCGCGAGCATCCTGAACCGGATGCCCTACCGCTGCCCCTCGGTGACCTGAGTGATCGCGCGCAGCATGTCGGCGAGCTCGCGCCGCCGCTCGGGGTCGAGGCTCGAGGTGATCGTGCGCTCGTGGTCGTTGAAGGTCGGGAAGAGCGTCGCCATGAGCTCGCGCCCCGCGGGCGTCATCGTGACGTTGACGAGCCGGCCGTCTTTATCGCTGCGCTCGCGCAGCAGGTAGCCCTTCGACTCGAGGGTGCCGAGCACGCCCGTGAGGGTGGCCTTCGAGAAGCCGCCCTCCTCGGCGATCTGGCGGGTCTCGATGGGCTCCCAGATCCAGGTGACCCAGAGCACGACGAAGGCCGTCCACGACAGGCCCGTCGCGGCGAGCACGCTGCGCTCGAGATAGTTGCGGGTGGCGTTCGCGGCGCGGAAGAGGTTCGAGACCACG
>LNFM01012655.1_pt1 | contig 11009 bp, 12 predicted proteins | sample 596031 | NCBI WGS metagenome assembly LNFM01 (sample SAMN04254537, study PRJNA301005) | activated carbon metagenome | isolation source: dual media filters at the Ann Arbor, Michigan drinking water treatment plant | place: USA: Ann Arbor | reverse complement strand
GAATTCGTCGTGCTTCTGATGATGACATCGTTCCTCCTTGTAAAAGGTTTGAGGATAACGATGATGTGTCAGGATGTTAATGTGGAGGGGCTGGAGGCTTACGATCAAGCAACATCTTCGTATCCAGCGTTTCTACGGAGCTACTGAGAACGCAGTCAAAACGCAGATATGGATTGCCATATCGGTTTATGTCTTGGTTGACATCGTGAAAAAGCAGCTCAATACCGGAGCTTCGCTTTACACAATTCTACAGATTTTAAGCCTGACTCTTTTCGAGAAAACACCTATCGATCAATTGGTTAAAAATGAGGAGGTGAAAATGAATACCTCAGAGAATTATAATCAACTGAATTTATTCAACTAAATTTCCGGACACTAATGAATTCCTGTGTAAGGTTTCACAGTATTATAGAAGTTAACGAACCTGGCAAGGCTGAGTTTACGATCTTTACGTGAGGTGAAGATTGTTTGTTGATGCCACATCTTCAAGATAGTTTTAATTACGCGTTCAGCCTTGCCATTAGTTTGAGGACGCCGAGCACGTGTAAATTTCTGACCGATACTGTTTGTTTTGCAAAGGGTAACAAAAGCATGATCAAGGGTTCCTTTATATTCCGTGCCATTATCAGAATAAGCGCACTCAATCGTGTAAGGGCATTCTTCGATAATCTGCACAAGGAAAGTAGCTGCAGAATTCTGTGTCTTATCAGGAAGAATGGCAGCATACAATTCCCGTGAGAAATCATCGATGCCTACAAACAAGTAATCTCTCGGCAAAGTTTTGGTCTCACCCTTGAGTAGAGGTAGACGTTTTGTATCGAAATTAACCATCTCACCGGAATAACTTTTATTATAGCGACGGGCTGCAAGCTTTTTCTTGCTTTCAAGAGAAAATTCAATCCAACCCCCTTCAGTCCTCTTCCTCCACCATCTCGTTTGGAATGCCGCAGACGTGGCTCGTGACCGCGCTCATTTAGGAGCAGGGACACTCCTCTGTTCGGTCTTCCCCGTTGCGGCATTCCACTTTGCCTCATGTCTCGCCGCATCGTCTTTCTTTCAAACACATTGTGGACAAAGGCCGATGACTACGCTAATTTCATAGTGGAAGAGGCTTAGAATTGACTTGATGAAGAATCAAGGGTAGCATCGCCCATTTTAGTATGTTTTGGCGAGAGGTAAAATGCGCAGAAAGATGGTAGCGGGTAACTGGAAAATGAACGGTAATTTGTCAGAGAATAAACAGTTACTCAATGCGGTTGTTGCAAGCTTAGATGGATTACAGGGAGTAGAGTTTCTAGTTTGCGTGCCTTATCTTTATCTGCCCTCAGTACAAGACGTATTGCAGAATACGAATATAGCTTGGGGTGCCCAAAATGTGAGTCAGTACGAAAAAGGGCCATATACAGGAGAAATATCGGCTTCCATGTTGAATGACTTTGAATGTCGTTATGTTATTGTAGGGCACTCGGAAAGAAGAGCTTTATTTGGTGAAGATAGTCATACCGTTGCTGAAAAATATCAAGCAGCCCAACGTGCCGGTATAACCCCTATTCTGTGTGTAGGAGAATCACTTGAGCAACGTGAAGCTGGCACAACAGAGCAAGTAATTGAAGATCAATTAGCAGCGGTTATCAAATTAGCAGGAATCGAGTCGCTAGTAAACGCAATTATTGCTTATGAACCTGTATGGGCTATCGGCACGGGTAGATCAGCATCACCTGAGCAAGCTCAAGATATTCATTCTTTTATCAGGGAAGGTATAGAAAAGAGAAATGATAATATTGCCAATGACTTAACGATTCTTTATGGCGGGAGTGTCAAAGCGAGTAATGCATCTGAACTATTTGACATGCCTGATATTGATGGTGGTTTGATAGGCGGTGCATCATTGGTTGCAAAAGATTTTGCTGGGATTTGTCGCGCTTTACATCAATAATTTTTTGGAGTACACGTTGGAAATTTTTGTCTGGGCAGCGCATGTTTTGTTGGCGATTGTACTAATAATTTTGGTATTATTGCAGCATGGAAAGGGTGCGGATATGGGGGCTGCGTTTGGCAGTGGTTCAGCAGGTAGTTTATTTGGAGCGAGTGGCTCAGCGACATTCCTGAGTCGTGCGACAAGTTTTGTTGCGGCGCTTTTTTTTGCTACAAGTATGAGTTTAACTTATCTCTCGATGAATCAAACTGGAAGCACAAAAGCCATGAGCATTATGGATCAAATCGAAGAATCTGAAGGCGGATCTGAAGTCAAGCTAGAAGAAGAGTCTTCTTTAGAAAGAGATAGTAATGTACCAGAGGTTGAGGGTGGTTCAAAAGTTAATCGGATACCTGAGTAGCTTTTTGAAGGTGATATGGTATTTTTATCAAAAAATGCATAGTTTTTTCGCCGACGTGGTGGAATTGGTAGACACGCCGTCTTGAGGGGGCGGTGGCGAAAGCTGTGCGAGTTCGAGTCTCGCCGTCGGCACCACACTAAGATAGTATTTGTAAACTCATAGTTTAAGAAATGTTGTTTCTATAATATGTTGGTTTGTTACGGTTAAATAAAAAATAAGATATGCTTGAAAACTATTTCCCAATCCTACTTTTTCTGATTGTTGGATTCTTCGTTGGTGTTGTACCAATGCTATGTGGTTGGCTACTTGCACCAAATCGTCCGGATAAGGAGAAGTTGTCGCCATACGAATGTGGATTCGATGCCTTTGAAGATGCTCGAATGAAATTTGATGTGCGTTATTATCTGGTCGCAATCTTATTTATCTTATTTGATCTGGAAATTGCTTTTCTATTCCCGTGGGCAATCGTACTTGATGAAATTGGAATGTTTGGATTTGTTGCTATGATGATATTCCTGAGTATCCTGGTGGTTGGTTTTATCTACGAATGGATGAAAGGAGCGCTAGAATGGGATTAGTGATATGAGTATAGAGGGAGTCCTTGAAAAAGGCTTTGTTACTACCAGTTTAGATTCAATTATTAACTGGGGACGGACAGGTTCCATGTGGCCAATGACTTTTGGATTGGCTTGCTGTGCAGTTGAAATGATGGAGACAGGAGCATCACGTTATGATCTCGACCGGTTTGGCATAGTGTTCAGGCCAAGTCCGCGTCAATCAGATGTTATGATCGTTGCGGGCACTTTATGTAACAAAATGGCACCAGCTTTACGTAAGGTTTATGATCAGATGGCTGAGCCACGTTGGGTAATCTCGATGGGATCGTGTGCAAATGGCGGAGGTTATTACCATTATTCATATTCTGTAGTGCGTGGTTGTGATCGTATTGTCCCCGTTGATATATATGTACCGGGTTGTCCTCCAACAGCAGAGGCATTGCTGTATGGCATTATTCAGTTGCAAAATAAAATAAATCGTACTAATACTATTGCACGATAATTCCTATGTATACTACTCATCTGGAGAATCTTGCAGAGTCGCTGCGAGGCGTGCTTGGGGATAAACTGATTGATGTCCAAGTTCGGTTTGGTGAATTAACTATCATTGTTTGTGCAGAAGATATATTTGCTGCGAGCGAAATGTTGCGTGACGATCCTGCTCTTGCTTTTGATACATTGATTGATTTGTGTGGAATTGATTATTCAACGTATAGCAGCGGCGACCTATCAGATAAAAATAACCTGAAGAATAGACGTTTTGCAGTGATTTATCATCTACTTTCGGTTGATCGGAATCATAGATTGCGCATTCGGGTTTTAACCGAAAATAATGATTATCCAGTAGTGGATTCAGTCACTGATATATGGCCTGTTGCTAACTGGTTTGAGCGTGAGGCGTTTGATCTTTATGGTATTGTTTTTACTGGTCATCCGGATTTGCGCAGAATATTGACAGACTATGGTTTTATTGGGAACCCATTTCGTAAAGATTTTCCAATAACAGGCCATGTTGAAATGCGCTATGATGCAGAGCAGAAGCGCGTTATTTACCAGCCTGTCACTATTGAACCGAGGGAAGTAACGCCGTTGGTAATACGGGAAGAGAATTACGGGGATTGTGAATCCTGATGCTCGCATGCGACACCGTATGAATTGTGTTTTTGTTAAGAGTTTTATGAAATAATATATGGCTGAAATACGTAATTACACCATGAATTTTGGACCCCAGCACCCAGCAGCTCACGGTGTGTTGAGATTGGTGCTGGAATTGGATGGAGAAGTTGTGCTGCGTGCGGATCCCCATATTGGATTGCTGCATCGAGCAACTGAAAAATTAGCAGAAAATAAAACGTATATTCAATCAGTTCCATATATGGATCGATTAGACTATGTCTCGATGATGGTTAACGAGCATGCTTACGTGATGGCTATTGAAAAACTGCTGCAAGTTGAAGTACCAATAAGAGCGCAGTACATACGTGTAATGTTTGATGAAATTACTCGTATACTTAATCATTTGTTGTGGATTGGCGCGCATGCCTTGGATGTCGGTGCTATGACAATGTTTCTGTATGCTTTTCGTGAAAGGGAAGATCTGATGGATTGTTATGAAGCGGTATCAGGTGCTCGATTGCACGCAGCCTACTATAGGCCAGGTGGTGTATATCGTGATTTGCCTGATACGATGCCTCAGTATCAGCCATCGAAAATTCATAATCTAAAGCAGACGCGTGCGCGGAACGCCAATCGAGAAGGTTCCTTGTTGGATTTTATTGAAGATTTTACGAATCGTTTTCCAACGTATGTTGACGAATATGAAACATTGCTAACTGACAATAGAATTTGGAAGCAACGCTTGGTGGATATTGGTATTGTTTCTCCTGAGAGAGCTAAAGCGTTAGGTTTTACCGGACCGATGCTACGTGGTTCCGGTGTGGAATGGGATTTAAGAAGAAAGCAACCTTATGAAGTCTACGACCGTATTGATTTTGATATACCTGTAGGGGTTAATGGCGATTGTTATGATCGATATTTGGTACGTATGGAAGAGTTTCGACAATCTAATCGTATCATTAAGCAATGTATCGATTGGCTGCGTATAAATCCAGGGCCGGTGATTACAGATAATCATAAAATTGCACCACCTTCACGTGTTGATATGAAACAAAATATGGAAGAGATGATTCATCATTTCAAATTATTTACTGAGGGTTTTCATGTGCCTCCGGGTGAGGCCTACGCAGCAGTTGAACATCCCAAAGGTGAGTTTGGCATTTATCTGGTATCTAACGGTGCTAATAAACCTTATCGACTGAAAATACGAGCACCTGGATTTGCACATTTAGCTGCTTTGGATGAAATGTCGAGAGGGCACATGATCTCAGATGTGGTAGCAATTATTGGTACGCAAGATATAGTATTTGGTGAGATAGATAGATAAACGATGCTAAGCACTGAATCCCTTAAAAGAATAGATCGAGAGATCGCTAAATATCCGGCTGAACAGAAACAGTCTGCTGTCATGTCAGCGCTTGCAATTGCACAAGATGAAAAGGGCTGGTTGGCCGATGAAACAATGAATTTTGTTGCTGAGTATTTAGGGATGTCGCCCATTGCAGTTTATGAAGTGGCCACTTTTTATAATATGTATAACCTCGAGCCGGTGGGTAAATACAAGATTACGGTATGTACCAATTTGCCTTGTGCCTTATCGGGTAGTAACGATAGTGCAGCTTACTTAAAGAAAAAATTAAATATTGAATTTAACCAGACAACTCCTGATGGTAAGTTTACACTAAAAGAAGGGGAGTGCTTTGGAGCATGTGGTGATGCACCGGTATTATTGGTTAATAACAAACGCATGTGTAGTTTTATGTCCAATGAATTGATTGATAAATTGCTGGAGGAACTGAGCGAATGAGTCAGTACCCGCAAACCTTAATGGGTGGAGTTGATCCATCCGATCCGGAAAATTGGCGGCTCGGAGGCTATGAGGAACGTGAAGGCTATGCAGCGCTCAGGAAAATACTGGTTAAAGAAATTACTCCTGAAGAAGTGATCGAAGAAGTCAAGAAATCTGCACTTCGCGGCCGCGGGGGAGCTGGTTTTCCCACTGGATTGAAGTGGAGCTTCATGCCTAAAGGATATGAAGGGAATAAATATATCGTTTGCAATTCAGATGAAGGGGAACCAGGTACATTTAAAGATCGCGATATCATGCGATTTAACCCGCATTTATTGATCGAAGGTATGATAATAGCCGCATACGCAATGGGCGTTAAAGCAGGCTATAACTATATTCATGGTGAGATTTGGGAAACTTACGAGCGCATGGAAAAGGCTGTTGAAGAAGCCCGAGCAGCCGGTTACCTAGGGAGTAATATTCTTGGATCAGCATTTAGTTTCCAACTATACAATCATCATGGGTATGGCGCTTATATCTGTGGTGAAGAAACGGCATTACTAGAATCTATAGAAGGCAAGAAAGGGCAGCCACGCTTTAAACCGCCTTTTCCAGCAAACTATGGCCTTTATGGCAAACCGACTACTATTAATAATACTGAAACCTTTGCTTCGATTCCATGGATAATCCGAAATGGCGGAGAAAAATATCTGCAACTTGGGAAACCTAATAATGGCGGCACTAAGATATTTTCCGTATCAGGGCATGTTAATAAGCCAGGTAATTATGAAATACCCCTTGGGACGCCTTTCAAAGGGTTATTGGAATTGGCAGGTGGGATGCGAGGGGGGCGGAAATTAAAAGGATGTATTCCGGGTGGATCATCAATGCCTGTATTACCAGGCGATATTATGATGCAAACGGATATGGATTATGACTCAATTGCCAAAGCAGGATCTATGCTTGGCTCAGGCGCGGTCATCATCATGGATGAGACAACTTGTATGGTAAGGGCTCTAGAGCGGTTGTCATATTTTTATTTCGAAGAATCTTGTGGTCAATGTACACCATGCCGCGAAGGTACGGGATGGCTTTACCGTATCGTTAATCGCATTGAGCATGGCAAAGGTAGACTTGAAGATCTTGATTTGCTAGATAATATTGCTGATAACATACAGGGAAGAACAATTTGTGCCCTGGGCGATGCTGCGGCAATGCCGGTGCGCGCTATGATTCAACATTTTCGCGACGAGTTTGTTTACCATATAGAGCACAAGAAATGTATGGTCTAAATGTTCTAATGCTAAACAACCAGTACGTGTCATTTATTAATTCGTGATTAACTCAAGAATTCTATCCGATGGTCAATATAGAAATAGACGGTAAGCAAGTATCTGTTCCTAAAGGAAGCACCATCTTGGAGGGCGCAAAACAGATCGGTGTATATATCCCACATTTTTGCTATCACAAGAAACTATCCATTGCAGCTAATTGCCGCATGTGTCTAGTACAAGTTGAGAAGGCACCTAAACCACTGCCCGCGTGTGCAACACCGGTTATGGATGGAATGAAGGTATATACGCACTCACAGCAGGCAGTAACAGCGCAGAAGGGCGTCATGGAATTCCTACTTATAAATCATCCACTTGACTGCCCAATTTGTGATCAAGGTGGTGAGTGTCAGCTGCAAGATCTTGCCGTTGGGTACGGTGCTAGTGGATCGCGCTATACCGAAGCAAAACGAGTTGTCGTTAACAAAAATTTGGGTCCACTGATATCAACGGATATGACGAGATGTATCCATTGCACGCGTTGCGTTCGCTTTGGTCAGGAAATTGCCGGGATTATGGAGCTTGGAATGGTTGGGCGTGGTGAACATTCAGAAATACTTGCTTTTGTTGGTAAAACCGTGGATTCTGAGTTGTCCGGCAATGTTATTGACCTATGTCCTGTGGGTGCTCTAGTTAGTAAACCATTTCGATATTCAGCCCGTACTTGGGAGTTATCGCGCAGAAAATCAATAAGCCCTCACTGTGGTTTAGGTACAAATTTAATTGTACAAGTCAAACAGAATCGCGTAATGCGTGTTCTTCCTCGAGACAATGAAGCGGTCAATGAATGCTGGTTGTCTGATAAAGATCGTTTTTCCTATGAAGGATTAAACTCAGAAGATAGATTGACACGTCCCATGATCAAACGCGATGACCAATGGTTCGAGTGTAACTGGCAAGAAGCATTGGAATTTACTGCTAATAATCTACAGTCAATCAAACAAAAGTATGGCGCGCAAAGCATAGCTGCATTAGGATCTGCACATAGTACATCTGAAGAATTGTTCTTATTGCAGAAATTATTACGTGCGATGGGGAGCGGCAACATTGATCATCGTTTGCGCCAATCAGACTTTTCCACAGATAAGCATATGAAGGGTGTACCGTGGTTGGGTACTAGTATTGCAGGCATATCACAATTAAAGTCGACTCTTCTTATCGGCAGCACTTTACGTAAAGATCATCCACTTATTGCACAGCGTTTGCGTCAAGCTGTTAAAAGTGGCATGAAATTGAATATTGTAAATCCAATAGATGATGATTTATTGGTTAATATTGCGAATAAGGCCATAATTGCACCTGGTGCAATAGTCACGAAATTGGTAGAAATCTTAAAAGCAGCCGCTGAGATTAAAGACACAGAAAAAACGGATGAGCTTCAGCAAATTATTAATTCAATTGATATTTCTAGTTCTTCTGGCGCGTACGCTATTGCTTCGAGTCTAATTGAAAATGAGCCGGCGGCAGTTTACTTGGGTAATTTATCCCAACACCATCCAGATTATTCAAGAATTAATTTGCTTGCGGGTTTGATTGCACAAATTACAGGAGCAAGCTATGGCATGTTGGGCGAAGCTGCAAATAGTGTCGGTGCATATTTGGTAGGTGCAATACCGGAAATCAACACATTGCCAGTCCCAATAAAATTTGATCATGTAAAATCCGGGCTAAACGCATCACAAATGCTAGGTTATAGCAATGACTTAACCGATGAGCAGTGTCAGGCATTTATATTGATGAATGTTGAGCCAGAATTTGATACCTATAATTCCCAGAAAGCACTAAAAACAATCAAGTCAAGTGAATTTGTGGTATCGCTAAGTGCCTATAAAGGAAATGCAACGGATTACGCAGATATTATATTACCGATTGCGCCTTTTACCGAAACATCAGGAACTTATGTTAATACTGAAGGAAGAGTGCAAAATTTCAATGGCGTTGTTTCCCCGCTGGGAGAAGCTCGTCCTGCTTGGAAGGTACTTCGTGTACTAGCGAATTTGCTCGATCTAGAGAAATTTGAATATGAAACCCCAGAACAAATTCGAGCAGAAATCTTTCCTGAAGGAATAGAAATTAACCGATATCTCGATAATTCTTTGAGGGATTTTGGTGCCGAGATTAGAGTGACAGAAGAGCATGGGATACAACGTATTGGAGAAGTGTCAATTTATCAGACGGATCCGATTGTTCGTCGTGCTGAATCCTTGCAAGCTACTCAGGATGCTGCGCCACCAAAAGCATGGATGACAACTGCAATGCTTGATAATCTTGGTGTTATCTCAGGTGATCAGGTGAAAATTACTCAGGGAGATGAGTCAGTTCGACTCGAGGTTGCTCATGATAATAAATTGCCTGATAAATGTGTACGTGTTGCAAGTTCACACCCTAAGACATTAGCACTCGGTGCTTTGTTCGGGGTAATTCAAGTGGAAAAACAGTGAAAGCAAAGGTTGGAGTTTATTAATGGAGAATATTCAACAACAGTTTGTGAAAATGTTTGGAACAGAATGGGGAGCTATGCTGTTTTCATTAGCATCAAATATGATATTTATTTTTGCTATTGTTATTCCATTGTTGTTAGGTGTTGCTTATTTAACTTTCGCAGAACGCAAAATAATTGCTTATATGCAAATTCGCGTCGGACCCAATAGAGTAACCTTCTTTGGGATACCGTGGTTGCGTGGTTGGGGGCAACCGATTGCGGATGCAGTTAAGGCAATGATGAAAGAAATTATTGTTCCTACGGGAGCAAATAAGTTCTTATTTATTCTTGCACCCGTATTAACAATTATGCCAGCGCTTGCGGCGTGGGCAGTAATACCTTTTTCTCCGGAACTTGTTCTTGCTGATATCAATGCAGGATTGCTATATATTTTAGCCATGACGTCAATGGGTATCTACGGTATCATTATTGCAGGATGGGCATCGAATTCAAAATATGCTTTCATTGGTGCCATGCGGTCTGCTGCTCAGGTGGTTTCATACGAACTGGCAATGGGTTTTGCTTTAGTGTGTGTTTTAATGATGTCACGAAGTTTGAATTTGGGTGATATTGTTAACGGCCAACATGGTAACAGTTTGTTGAACTGGTATTTGATACCTCTGTTTCCAATGTTTCTAGTTTATTTGATTTCAGGGGTAGCTGAAACAAATCGTGCGCCATTTGATGTTGCAGAAGGTGAATCAGAGATTGTTGCAGGTTTTCATGTTGATTACTCGGGTATGGCCTTTACTGTATTTTTTCTGGCCGAATATTCCAACATGATCCTGGTTGCTACACTGACATCAATCATGTTCCTGGGTGGCTGGTTACCTCCGGTTGATATGGAACCATTCACATGGATTCCTGGATTTATTTGGCTATTATTGAAGATTGCATTTATCCTGTTTTTCTTCCTTTGGTTTCGTGCAACCTTCCCGCGCTACCGCTATGATCAGATTATGAGATTGGGGTGGAAGATATTTATTCCGATTACACTCATATGGATTGTTCTATTGGGATCGATAATGCAACTACCAGAATCAATACGGGACACATTTCCTTTAAATATTTGGTTTTAAAATAGAGAAAATACAATGGATCGTATCAGAAAATTTTTTAGTACTTTTTTATTATTTGAACTGTTAAAAGGTATGGCTGTAACTGGACGGTATCTATTCAAACCGAAGATAACTGTACATTTTCCAGAGGAAAAAACTCCGCAATCGCCACGATTCCGTGGATTGCATGCTTTGCGTCGATATCCAAATGGAGAAGAGCGTTGTATTGCATGCAAATTGTGCGAGGCAGTTTGTCCTGCTATGGCAATTACCATCGATTCTGAGCAGCGTGCGGATGGTACACGACGTACTACACGTTATGATATTGACCTGAGTAAAT
>LNFM01012652.1_pt1 | contig 11009 bp, 11 predicted proteins | sample 596031 | NCBI WGS metagenome assembly LNFM01 (sample SAMN04254537, study PRJNA301005) | activated carbon metagenome | isolation source: dual media filters at the Ann Arbor, Michigan drinking water treatment plant | place: USA: Ann Arbor | reverse complement strand
CAGGACGGACAGTCTCACCGAAACCGGCTCAAGGGGGTCAAAGTTGGACGCCGATCCCCCGCCTCACGGGGTCAAACTTGCACGCCGAAACACACGGGCGCTTCGCCAATGCCCTGAGGGAATGATTTCCATCGACGACACCCCACGTTCGTCCCTCAGGTGATCGACGAGCCCCGTGCATCGAGCGCGGGTCGGACGGCGAAGCCTGGAAACACCGCCTATGCGCGACCACTTCGCGCTCGACCCGAAGCCAAGCTCTCGGAACGCTTGATTCCTATGCGTTACGCATATATTATTTGCTCATGGAACCAGCCGCCGCCAGAAGTCATTTCGGGGCGTTGGCGTTGGCGGTAGCCGACGAGATCGCCAATGCTTCCGCATCGTATTCGCCAAGTGGGCCGACGGCGGCGGCCTTGGTGTTCATTTGCCTGGATCCCGGACTGTCCATCGGTGAGTTGGCCGAGAGGATCAGGCTGTCCCACGCCGGCACGGTCCGCCTGATAGACAGGCTCGAACTCGAGAGGCTGGTCGAGCGTCGCAGAAACGACAGCGACCGGCGCGCTCGCTTCATCTACCTGACGACCTCGGGAGAAGAGCTGATGGCCGCGATCATGACGGCCCGAGACGACGCGATTTCGGCCTATCTCTCCGTCCTCTCGCCGGACGAGCTTTCGACACTCGGAGCACTTTCGGAACACCTGCTGCAGATGAAAGAGTTCGACAGGAAACGTGCCGGGGACCTGGGCATCAACGGCAAGATCCGTTTCCCCATCCGTGCGAAATGAGCGCGACGGCGGCGTACCGCCGCCGTTAAGCCCGCTGCCTCGATGAGTACCTTTCGCCATGGACGGCATATCAGGCCTAACGGCGGCGATGCTGGTCTGCGGACTCGCCTTCGGCTTCGGTTATTCGGCAAACCAGGGGGGCACCTGCCTGGTACTGGCGGCGGACGAGTTACACCGACGACGCCGACCCCGAATGCTCGTTGCGTTCCTCGCGGCGTCCTGCTCGGCCGGCCTCGTCGCGGTTCCCCTCGTCTGGTCTGAAGCTACCGCCGCGACGCTTGCCGCCTCGACGGGCTTCAGCGTTCCGCTCTTGTTGGGTGCAGCCGCCTTCGGCGTGGGAGCGCTCGTCAACGACACCTGCATCCTTGGATCGTTGGCTCGGCTGGGAGACGGAGAGATCAGGTTGGCGGCGGTTCCGGTCGGGTTGACGGCCGGCATCGTCCTCGTCGACGACGTTCTGGTCGAGCGAAGCGCGCCTTGGTCCAGCGTTCTGGCGAAGCCGAGCATGTTGGGCGTCGCCTCGCTCGCCGTCTTCGGCGTCGGCCTGATCCTCGCCTTGGCGTTCGTCTCGAGAAAGGAGCCGACGCGCCCGAAGGGCACTTGGGGGCTCGGCCTATCGATGTTGCTGCTCGGTGCCAGCGGCGGAGCGCTCTATGCGATCGCGCCCGCGTGGCATTTCGTGAACCTGCTTCACCGCGACCTTCCCGATGCGATGCCGTCCGGGGCCGAGATGGGGGCCTGGGCCATGGCCTTCTCGACCGGGGGCGCATTCGCGGCGTCCCTGCGGAGAGGGAAACTGCGGCTGCGTCGACCTTCCGCAGCCGACACCATTCGATCGTTGGTCGGCGGAACCCTCATGGGCGCGGGGGTCGCCCTGATCCCTGGCGGCAACGATGGTCTTCTCGTCGCGGCGATACCTGCTCTGTCACCGGGTGGAGCCGCCGCCTATGTTCTGATGACGCTCACGATCGTACTGGGCCTCGTGTTGCGAGGATGGTTCCGGCGCCGGTTCACGCAGGTCGCTAGCCCGTCGCGGTAGGTGGGGCCATCGAGGCCGCGCCTATCGCGATCGTTGCTTCCCGGCATCTATTCCGAGGCTACCGCTCGCTCTCCGTCGATGCGGACCACCTCCGCCGCGAGCGAGTCCGCGTCCAGGTGAAAGTCGGAGAACAATAAGCGTCCATCCCCGTCGATCACCGCGAACCATGGCGTGCCGCGGGTCCGATAGTCCTGCATGAAGCCGGGAGAGCTGGAGCCCGCCTCGACGACGTCGTGCCCGAACGCGATGGGAAGGCCGTACGCCATCTGGTTGTGACGCAACTTCTCGAACGTGTTCTCGCTTTCGCCCTCGAAGACCGTCTGGATCGCCGCGAAGCCGACGCCGCGAACGGACAACGCGGAATGGAGTCTCTGCAACGTCGGGAAGCCGTGCGAATGGCATCCGCCGCACCAGTGCTGGAACGCGAACAGGACCTTCATGCCGGTCCCGAGGTCCGAGAGTTTCAACTGCGAGTCCAGCACCTCGCCGTCCTTACCGATCCATCGCTTGACCCTCAGTTCGGGCGCGAGCCGTTCGGTCGTCTTCATGTCCGACATCTCCCGTAAGGTACCTGGTGGTTGGCGGAGCCGCCCTCGCCGAGGATGGTCGCCATCGAAACGTCGAGAGGGCACTCGCAATCGAACCGGTATTCACGAACCGGGCACGTATCCGCAGCCCGTTTCCCATCGAGAAATTCGTGGGCCGTGATGCCGTGTCGGTTCCGCGCCGAATGGTGCAACGCACGATCCTTTGCCGCACGATCCTGCATCCGCCCCGTGCCCGAGCGCACTGCAACGGAGCGGTCCACCCCAGGCGATCCTATAGCTGGGGCGGGACCATTTCCAATAGTCGTACAGTATAGTTCCGATGCCTTCGCCCAAGTGGTCGAGGCGCTTCGACGCAGGCGCCGATCCTCGTCCGTACTCATCGGGTTCCGAGAAACCGGCAGCCGACGTGTCGGATGTCGCGCGCATCTCGGAGGATGCGACGTCGGACCTGAACGTCGGTCGCTTCCGATGCGCCTCGATGGCTGCCGAAGGGCGGTCCTGTGTCGCCAAAGCTATCGAAACTATGCGTATTCTGTATTTGGCATAGAACGGACCTTGAACCATAGTCGGCCGAAGCTTCCTCTCGTCGCATCCCACACGCGGGCGCCGAGGCAGTCCATCGAGCGACGGAAGGGAACGGGAGATGGTCACCAGGGGGTTCGGCGGTCGGGAAGGCGGACGGGACGAGTCGGGGCGAGTTCCTCCCGGCCAGCATCTTACCGACGGCTTTCCCGTGTTGTCGGCGGGGCCGACGCCGCGGATCGAGCCGGCGGATTGGAAATTCACGCTCAAGGTCGGACCGAGACCCGTCAAGGTCTGGGACTGGGAGGAATTCAACGCGCTCCCGAAGACCAAGATGACCCGCGACATTCATTGCGTCACGTCCTGGTCGAAGCTGAATACCGCTTGGGAAGGCGTGATCATAGACGACATCCTCGCCGACGCCGGAGTCGAGCGGCCTACGGAATTCGTGCTCGCACACTGCTACGACGGCTACTCCACGAACGTTCCGCTCGCGGATCTCGCGTTGGGGAAGGCAATGGTCGCCATGAGCTACGAGGGGCGGCCGCTCCCGCCCGACCACGGAGGGCCCGCGCGCCTGCTCGTTCCCCATCTCTATTTTTGGAAATCCGCCAAATGGGTGAACGGGCTTCAGTTCACCGCCCGGGACGAGGCTGGCTTCTGGGAGCTGCGAGGCTACCATATGTATGGAGATCCCTGGCGCGAGCAGCGATACAAGAGCGACTGAGTTGGCAGCCGTCCCGCGGCATGCCAGACGGGCTTCACCGAGACGTTCGATAGACCGCCAGAACGGATCTGCGGGTCGCATCCCACGGGCCGTCTCCGACGACAGAAACGGCGCAGCTTGAAAACGCTCGAGATCGTCCACGGAACGACCTACCTTTTTCATCAGGCGGTGAGCTTCTGGCCACATCGTCTCTTGCTGCGCCCACGGGAAAGCCGAGATCTCCGACTGATCTCCAGCCAGATCCTCATAGAACCCGCCGCTTCCATCAGTTGGGCTCACGACGTCTTCGGTAACGCGGTCGCCACCGCATCGGTCGGCGGCTTGGCCGATCGCCTGCATATCCGATGCGTATCCGTGCTGGAGATGGACGCCGTGGAGTGGCCGGTATTCGATATCGCCGCCTCTGCCATCGACTATCCCTTTCGTTACTCCGACGCCGACTGGGCCGATCTCGGGGCGCTGAGCGTCCTTCAACATCCCGACCCTTCGGGACGACTGCATCGCTGGGCCAGGAGCTTCGTCCTGGGCGACCGAACGGACACGCTCGCTCTCCTGAAGGACGTGAGCGCGGGGGTCTCGGCGGCGGCCGCGTACGAGATCCGGGAGGACGAGGGCACCCAGTCCCCCACGCATACGCTCGATCGAGCGTGCGGATCGTGCCGCGATTTCGCGGTCCTGTTCGCGGAGGCGGTACGAGCGCTCGGGTTCGGCGCCCGGGTCGTATCAGGGTATCTCCACGACCCGACGCAAGACCTGCTCGGTTCGAGCGGGCCGGGCTCGACGCACGCATGGGCAGAGGTGTTCGTGCCGGGTGCCGGTTGGATCACGTTCGATCCGACGAACAGGAGCGTGGGCAACGTCAACTTGATCCCCGTCGCCGTTGGAAGGGACATGGCTCAGATCATGCCGGTCAGTGGAAGCTTCGTCGGGCCGGCGGATGCATCCGCCGGTCTCTCGGTATCGGTCGAGGTTCGCGCCTACCAACCGTAGCCACCGCACCGAGCCTCCGCCTGTTCGAGGATATGGTTTGTACCAGAGATGCCGCAAGGTTGCGGAGATCCCTGCGAAGATGTGACCCGACCGCCTCCCAAGGGGGTCGACGCCAACTCCGCGATGGGGAGCCCGAAAGCCCCTCCCCGTCCGATTCCAATGCCCGCAAAATAGCCATCTCGAGGAGACGAACCATGACCGACAGCAACGATTACATCCCGCCGAAGGTGTGGGTCTGGGAAAAGGCCAGCGGCGGCGCCTTCGCCAACATCAACCGGCCCATCGCCGGCGCCACGCATGAGAAGGAGCTGCCGGTAGGCAAGCATCCGCTTCAGCTCTATTCGCTGGGCACCCCGAACGGCCAGAAGGTCACGATCATGCTGGAGGAGCTGTTGGCGCTCGGGCACGGTGGCGCCGAATACGACGCCTGGCTGATCAAGATCGGCGACGGCGACCAGTTCGGTTCAGGCTTCGTCGAGATCAACCCCAACTCGAAGATCCCCGCGTTGATGGACCGAAGCGGACCGAAACCCGTCCGCATTTTCGAATCCGGCGCGATCCTCGTGCATCTGGCGGAGAAGTTCGGCGCGTTCCTGCCGACCGAGCCTGCCGCCCGCGCCGAGACGCTGTCCTGGCTGTTCTGGCAGATGGGCTCTGCTCCCTTCCTCGGCGGCGGCTTCGGCCACTTCTACGCCTACGCGCCCGCCAAGTTCGAGTATCCGATCAACCGCTACGCCATGGAGGTGAAACGCCAACTGGACGTGCTCGATCGGCGACTTGCCGACAACGAGTTCATCTCCGGAAACGAGTACACCATCGCCGACATGGCGATCTGGCCCTGGTACGGTGGCCTCGTGAAGGGCTGGCAGTACGGCGCGGCGGAGTTCCTGTCGGTGCAGGACTACACCAACGTGGTGCGCTGGGCCGAGCAGATCTTCGCCCGCCCCGCCGTGGAGCGCGGGCGTAAGGTCAACAAGACCTCCGGCGATCCCACCGGCCAGTTGCACGAGCGTCACGACGCCATCGATTTCGAGACGAGAACCCAGGACAAGCTCGGCGGATAGCCGGGCGCTGGCCCGTCGTATCGGCGGCATATGGCCGATGCGACGGTCGCGGGTGCGGCATTCCAGGGCGATATGCTCCACGCATTCCGCAAGATCCAGCACTTGTTAGTCGGTTGGGCCGGCCTTGGCGTCGCCGCCCTTGCAGATGTGAGAGTCCACATGGTGTGGGCAAAGTTCTTCGTAACGTTCCGAAAATTCGACAACAGCAGCCGGGCGGACGGTGCAAGGGCTTCCTGATTAGCTCGTAGCCACCCCCGTCATCCTGATCGAGCGACGCTCGCCCAGGCTTCCATCGCTGGGCTCTGGCGGTCAACTCAGCTCGATCGAAGATTCTAAGGGCGCAAACGCCAAGCCGGAGGTTTATCGATATGGCAGAAAAGACGTTCGCGTTTCTCAGTGGGACGGGCACGCAGCTTTCCGGGCATCTCGAACCGCCAGAGGGGACGCCACGGGGCTGGGCGATGTTCGCTCACTGCTTCACCTGCGGCAAAGACAATCGTGCCGCCGTCCACATCTCGCGCGCGCTGTCGCGTGCGGGCATCGGGGTCTTGAGGTTCGATTTCGCAGGCACCGGAATCGGCGGGAGGACAGGGGAACCCGTGAGCTTCGCGTCGGACGTCGAGGACCTCCGTGCCGCCGCCGAGGCGATGGCGGTCGCGGGTATGGCGCCCTCCCTCCTGGTCGGGCACAGCCTCGGTGGCATCGCCGCCATCGTGGCCGCGGCCGAAATGCCGGACATCGCGGCGGTGGCGACCATCGGCGCGCCGGCCGACCTTCAGCATATCCTGCGCGTCTTCCGACCGATCGATCTGGACGCCATCGCAAGCGAGGGTGAGGCGTCGGTGGAGATCGCCGGCCGAACCTTCCTCGTTCGCCGCAGCTTCCTGGAGGCGATCGAGCGGATCGACGTCGAGAAGTCGATCGCCTCCTTGAGGCGTCCGGTGCTGGTCATGCATTCGCCGCTGGACCAGGTGGTCGGCATCGACCACGCATCACGTATCTTCGTCGCGTCCAGACACCCCAAGAGCTTCGTCTCGCTCGACACGGCGGATCACCTTCTCACCGACGTCGCCGACGCGAACTACGCGTCGGCTATGGTGGCGGCGTGGGCGGGCCGCTTCCTCCCGCCGCTCACGGCGGATCTTCCGCAGGTCGAGCTCGCCGAGGGCGTCGTCGCCACCGAAACCCTTGCGGGAACGTTCCAGCTCAGCGTCCGCAGCGGCGAGCACACCTTGTTCGCAGATGAGCCGGCATCGGTCGGTGGTCTCGGAACCGGACTGTCCCCATACGAACTGGTATCCGCCGGCCTCGCAGCCTGCACGGTGATGACGATGCGTCTCTACGCGAACCGCAAGGGGTTTCCGCTCGAACGGGCGAGCACGACCGTTCAGCACGAAAAGGTGCCGGACATGATGCCGCCCGACCGTTTTAGCCGTACCATCGTCCTCGAGGGCCAACTGACCGACGATCAGCGCGCCCGCATCGTCGAAATCGCCGATCGGTGCCCGGTCAGTTTGTCTCTTGTACGGGGTTCGGATGTGCAGACCGAGCTCTCGAACGCCGGCCGGGTCGCGGATCTGGAGACGGTGGCTTGATCTTGGCGCTTGCGGAAAGGCGAACGAACGTGAGTCGACCAACTGCCGGCGACGCTGAGGCCGAAACCGAACGGGCGATACTCGCTGGCGGCTGCTTCTGGGGCTTGGAGGATCTGCTGCGCCGAGCCAGGGGAGTTGTCTCGACGCGTGTCGGCTACATAGGCGGCGAAATGCCCGATCCGACCTATGCGCGACATCATGGCCATGCGGAGGCTGTGGAAGTCACCTTCGACCCCTCCGTCCTGAGCTATCGCACTCTCCTCGAGCTTTTCTTCCAGATCCACGATCCCACGACCTACGAGCAACAGGGGAGCGACGTGGGTCCGAGCTACAGGTCGGCGATTTTTCACACCAGCGAGGTGCAGAAGGAGGTCGCCCTGGAGACGGTCGCCGACATCGAGGCGTCAGGTCGCTGGCCCGGCGCGGTCGTGTCGGAGATCAACCCGGAAGAGCCCTTTTGGGAGGCGGAGCCAGAGCACCAGAAATACCTCGTGCGCCGCCCTGGGGGCTATAGCTGCCACTTCGTGCGCCCGACCTGGCGTTTGGAGCGACCAGGTCGATGATTGGGTCGAAGCTTTTCTCTCGGGGATGCGGAAGGGCGGCAAGCTGGGCTCCCGGGGGGAACCCCCGCTCCACTGACCCGTCGGGATCACGCCAGTTCGGTAAAGTGGCCGGCGCAGCCTCCTCGAACGGAGGAAACCGTATGTATCGGCTCGGTGGGAACCGAGCGCCGGCGTCCGATTCCTCGCCGGGTGCTTTTTATCGCAGGGCTCGCGGAGGCAATGAAATTCGATCTTCCGAGTAGGCGCCGCCCCTCTCCGCCGCATCACTCCTCGTGACTTTCCTACCGCTTCCGTCACGGCCGGCAATCAACCGCCGTTTATCGCGAGCCTCCCAACGCGCCGTCGTCCCTCTCGCGATCGACACCTCGCTGATACAATTCGGCATCGACGGGGCAGTTCGCGCAGCCCTCGTAGCAGCACAGTCGGCATATATAGTATGAATGCTCAAGGTTCTCCAAGCGATCGCGCAGAACGCGTTCCGCGATACCGGATAAGAATTTCAATTCGTCAGAATTGAGGATAGATAGTCCTTCGGCAATTACTTTGTCGCGCGAGGCCAGGACCTCGTCGCTCGCGACCTTCCCGGCTGGAGTAAGATAGAGGGAGCGCGTTCGCCCGTCCGTCGAATGCTCCCTGCGTTCAATCAACGCCTCGGCCGCCAATCGATCGACCAGGCGAACGGCTCCTGCGTGCGAAAGGCCTACCCCTATCGCGAGCATGCGGATCGAGAGCCCGGGCTTGTGCGCGAGCAGCGCCAGCGCCGAGGCGGCGGGTCCAGCTTCCGGCGCCCGCGATGAACTGGCGCGAACGATGTCGTCGCTGATCATGAGTGCGAACGCCCCGAATATATTTCGATCCCGAGGTCCATCCATTCCCCATCTATATGTGCGCAGAGCATGGACATCAAGCCTTGCCCTAGGCACCCTCACCCCGCTTTTTGGGTGGATAAATTTACGCTTGGAGAGTTTTTAAGCAGCATTTTGGCCGATCGTCCGAGAAAATCCGGTTCGGATTCATCTCTGGCTGAGGAACGACCTATACTTTGAAGCTATAGCTTAAGGGAAATCTCTGCGTCCATTCCTTGCGCCTGCGGCCAAACTCGCTTCATGTGATTGACGACAGCTGATCACCTGACTGGACTGTGCTTATGTTCGGGTCATCGGAGCAGCGATGGCCCGTCGGCATCCCGACGTCACCTCGTACATGTGGATGGCCATGACCGAAGCACGCTCGCTACGACCGCAACGGGCCACGACCGCCGCAAGTTTCCGGCCGGCGCCGCTGACGTGCAGAGCGCCACATGGTCGCTTGCAAATGCCTAATCGGTCCAGCCTACAAGGACGACACGATGAAGACGCGCAACATCGCCGGACTGGAAGTCTCGGAGCTCGGCTTCGGCTGCATGAACCAGAGCTGCCACTTCAACGCCCCGGTCGCGAAGGATCAGGGCGTCAAGACGATCCGCGCTGCATTCGAGAATGGCGTGACGTTCTTCGATACCGCCGAGGTCTACGGTCCCAATTTCAACGAGGAGCTCGTCGGTGAGGCGCTCCAGCCGTTCCGGGACAAGGTCAAGATCGCGAGCAAATTCGGTATCGCCGTCGCCGGGACAGTTACCCTCGACAGCCGTCCGCAGCACATCAAGCGCTCCGTCGAGGAATCCCTGAAGCGACTGCGGACCGATCGCATCGATCTCTACTACCAGCACCGTGTCGATCCGGCCGTGCCGATCGAGGACGTGGCCGGCGCTGTCCGGGACCTGATCGAGCAAGGCAAGGTGTTGGGCTTCGGCCTTTCGGAGCCCAGCGCAAAAACAATCCGCCGCGCCCACGCCGTGCAGCCGGTGACGGCAGTTCAGAACGAGTATTCCATGTGGACACGCAACGTCGAGCTGAATGGCGTTCTTACCACCTGCGACGAATTAGGGATCGGCCTTGTGCCCTCGTCGCCGCTGGCGATGGGCTTCCTGACCGGCAAGTACGACACGTCCACCCACTTTGACGAAAAGATCGATATCCGCGCGGGCTTTCCGCGTTTCTCGAAGGAGTTCATGCCGCTCAACATGCCGATCGTCGAGTGGCTGAAGCACTATGCCGCCGACAAGGGCGCCACTCCGTCCCAGGTGGCGCTTGCGTGGCTCATGGCGAAGAGCCCGAACATCGTCCCGATCCCGGGCACCCGCAGCGAAGCTCATCTGCTGGAAAATCTCGGAGCGACCCGCGTGAAGCTTACCGTTGCCGACGTCCAGGCGATCGACACGTCGCTGACCCGGTTCCCGGTCTACGGGGATCGCATGGCCAAGAATTACATGGCCTCGATCGACTACTCGATCTAAGCAGACCGAACGGGGAATCGGAAAGAACACTTGGGCCAATATTGAGGGATCGGATGGTGCCGCGGCGACGTATAAGGCGTACAATCAGATTAGTTCAGTGCAACGTCGGCAGGCTCGCCGGATGATTGCTTTCCATCTCCCGTCGCAGTTCCTACTTATCCGAAGATATAATTTATATCCGTGCCGTTTTTGGCGAGGGTGACGAGGTGACCTCGGCAGCGACCTCTCCGTCGCGGGCCTTGATTTCGAACCCGCAATCCTCGCGGCAGCTGCGTCGGCGCAGCGAAGCGCGAGCCAGACAGCCCATCACGACCGCCGATATTTTTGTATGCGCAACGCATGCATTCGTGCATCATTAAAATGGTAAGGGTACCCACATGAGCATTTTCGACCGATACGAATTTCTTGTCGCCGAGAGAGACCGCAGGGACCTAGCCTTGCTCAGGTGGACTCTCGTGATCATTTTCTTGTGGTTCGGCGCGATGAAGTTCACGGCGTACGAGGCCGACGCTATCGCCCCATTGATCGGACACAGTCCTATCATGGGTTGGCTGAGCATTTTCGGGATGCTGGGGCAAAGCTATCTCATCGGCGTCATCGAGCTGTCGACCGCTTTCGTTCTGATGCTCGGCGCCTTCCGCCCCGTCTTCTCCGCGCTCGGTGCGCTGATGTCGGCTGGGACATATCTGATCACACTGACCTTCTTCGTCACCACCCCCGGCGTCGGTGAGCCGACTGCCGGCGGTTTCCCTGCGCTATCAGCTATGCCAGGGCAATTTCTACTTAAGGACGCCGTTCTCTTGGCGGCTTCCCTTGTGCTTCTGCGGGCTTCGATTCGCGA
>LNFM01012651.1_pt1 | contig 11011 bp, 8 predicted proteins | sample 596031 | NCBI WGS metagenome assembly LNFM01 (sample SAMN04254537, study PRJNA301005) | activated carbon metagenome | isolation source: dual media filters at the Ann Arbor, Michigan drinking water treatment plant | place: USA: Ann Arbor | reverse complement strand
CGCGCCTAAAATCAGGTATATTTGCGCAGTCTTTTTTGGACTATTTTTACTGTTAACTTCGAGGGATTTACATGAATAAATTAATGACCGCAGTTTTTGTTTCAACATTTTTAATGACAGCCCATTCAACTGCTGCAATTGATGAAACCATTCGCTTAAAAGAAACCATTGAAATTAACGCGCCTGCTGACAAAGTGTGGGCAAAAGTTGGCAGTTTTGCCGATATGAGCTGGCACCCAGCGATTGCTAAAACAGAAATCACTAGTGGAAAAGCGGCTGAAGTTGGTGCTACGCGCGTATTAAGCATTAAAGATAATGGCGGAAATGTAAATGAGGTGCTTACTGCAATTGACGCAGCAGGCATGACCATGAAATATGAAATCACAGAAAGTGTGCTGCCAGTACGTGATTACGGTGCAACATTAAAAGTAGAATCAGCAGGTGAGGGTAAAAGTTTAGTGACATGGCGCGCCATGTTTAAACGTAAAGACCCAGCAAATCCAGGTGCAAAAGGCCAAGATGATGCAGCTGCAAAAGAAGCGATTGGCGGTATTTTTAAATCAGGTTTAGAAAACTTGAAAAAGATATCAGAATAATAAACGTTAATTCTTCAGACCTTTTAAGTGTTAAGTAAAGCTCCAGTGTGCATGCACTGGAGCTTTTTTACGGCAATTGACTGACAATAATCGAATCAATAGTACTTATCAGGTTTAGTGTTTTGATGCACTAATCTATATAGCAAAGGCAACACAAAAACCGTTAATAATGTAGATGACCATATTCCACCTATCACCACAGTTGCCAGCGGCCGCTGTACCTCGGCGCCTGTACCTATCGCGATTGCCATGGGCATAAATCCTAATGATGCTACTAACGCTGTGATTAAAATCGGTCTTAAGCGGCTTAGGCTGCCTTCTTCAATAGCGATATCTAAGGGCTTCCCCTCGGCTAATAACTGACGGATAAAGCTAATCATCACCAAGCCATTCAACACCGCCACACCAGACAAAGCAATAAACCCAACACCTGCCGAAATAGACAATGGAATATCGCGCAACCAAAGCATTAATACACCACCTGTAAGCGCAAAAGGAATGCCTGTAAACACGATTAAGCCATCTCTAAAATTATTAAACATGGCATACAGCAAAATAAACACAATCAGCAAAGCTACTGGCACGACAATTTTCAAACGATCTGTTGCCGATTGCAGTTGCTCAAAAGTGCCACCCCAGTTAACCCAATAGCCAGCTGGTACATTGACTTCTTGACTGATGCGCTGCTGAGCTTCAGTTACATAAGAACCAATGTCTCTATCGCGCACATTGGCAGTCACAACCACTCTACGTTTGCCATTTTCGCGGCTGAATTGATTAGCGCCTGAGGCAATATCGATTGTCGCCACTTCGCCCAGTTGTAAATAGACTGGTGCATCGCGATTGCCAGATAGCTTGATAGGCAAGCGTTTAAAAGCTTCAATATCCGCTCTAACCTCATCTGGTAAGCGCACAACAATGTCGAATCTTTTGTCACCTTGAAACAAGCGGCCAGTTTCGCGACCATTGATGGCAATGGAGATCGCTTCTTGCAGATCGGCTACATTGACACCTAATCGGGCGATTTTTTGACGGTCTATATTCACCGTTAAAATGGGTAAGCCAGTGGTTTGTTCCACCTTTACATCTTCACCGCCTTGCACGGTTGATAAGACTTTTGAAATTTGTTCCGCAGTGCTTTCCATCAGTTCCATATCGTCACCAAAGACTTTAACGGCCACATCGCTACGTACGCCAGAAATAAGCTCATTAAAGCGCATTTGAATCGGCTGGGTGAATTCGTAATTATTGCCCGGTACATCATTTACGGCAGTTTGTATCTGGCTCACTAATTCACTTTTGCTTAAATTGGAGTTCGGCCATTCAGCTTGCGGCTTGAGCATGATGAAGTTATCGGCAACGCTGGGCGGCACTGGGTCTGTGGCGATTTCAGCTGTTCCAATTTTGGCAAATATACGGTCAACTTGGGGAAACTGCTTAATCACATACTCCAGCTCCTTTTGCATTTCTACCGCCTGCGAAAGGCTAGTGCCAGGAATACGTAGCGCATGCATGGCAATGTCACCCTCACTTAAGCTTGGCACAAATTCACTACCCATACGGCTGGCTAGCAGGCCACTTAATGCAATAGAAACTAAGGCAATTGTCAGCACTAAGGCTTTATTCAACATAGCCCATTTAAACGCAGGAACATAACCTTTTTTAACCCAACTAATCAGTGGTTGTTCCAGTTCACTCACTTTGCCATTAACAAACAATGCAACTGCCGCAGGAATAAATGTCACTGAAAGCAGCATGGCGCCTATTAAGGCGATGACTACAGTAAATGCCATTGGGTGAAACATTTTGCCCTCAATCCCTGTTAATGCGAATATCGGTAAATACACAGCCATAATAATGAGCTGGCCATAAATTAACGGTTTTCTTGCTTCTTGCGATGCAATAAGTACCTCAGAAAAACGCTCTGCTTTAGTGAGTGGTCTGCCCAAATTTGTTTGCGCATGCGCTAATCGCCGCATGCAGTTTTCTACAATCACCACTGCGCCATCAATAATAATGCCGAAATCTAACGCGCCTAAACTCATTAAATTAGCGCTAACTTTTCCTGTGACCATACCCGTGAATGTAAATAGCATCGCTAATGGAATCACTAGCATGGTGATAAGTGCTGCGCGTATATTGCCTAAAAATATAAATAACACGGCAATCACTAGTAAAGCACCTTCTAATAAATTGGTTTTAACCGTATTAATGGCTTTATCAATCAAAATAGTACGGTTGTAAACGGTATTAGCAACGATACCTTTAGGTAGAGTTGTATTGATTTGCGCTAACTGTTTCTCTACGGCAGCAGAAACAGTGCGACTATTCTCGCCTGTCAGCATAAACACAGTGCCCAATACAACTTCCTTACCGTTCTCAGTTGCGGCACCGCTGCGCGATTCACTACCAATGACCACGTTTGCCACATCTTTGATTCGTATAGGCACGCCTGTATTAGTAGTCACGACAATATTGGCAATATCGTCGATATTGCTGACTTGCCCAGGTACGCGAATCAAATACTGCTCACCAGATTTTTCGATATAACCAGCACCTATATTGGCGTTGTTTTTTTCTAGCGCTTCAACTAAATCGTTTAGAGATAAGCCCATTGAGACTAATTTGTCAGTTTGCGGCGCAACTTGATACTGCTTTACATAACCACCAACAGTATTAATTTCGTTTACACCTGGTACATTGCGCAATTGCGGTTTAATAATCCAATCTTGAATCTCGCGTAAATCCATTGGGCTATAAGGCGTTCCATCGGCTTTCAGCGCACCCTCTTTGGCCTCAACCGTCCACATAAAAATCTCGCCTAAGCCAGTAGAGGTTGGCCCCATTTCAGGTGTAATGCCTATGGGTAATTTTTCTTTGGCTTGACTAATGCGCTCGTTGACCAATTGGCGGGCAAAGTAGATGTCTGTACCCTCTGCAAACACGACCGTGACTTGAGATAAGCCGTAGCGCGAAGTTGAGCGCGTTTGTTCTAATTTGGGTATGCCTGCCATTAATGTTTCAATGGGGTAAGTAATGCGTTGCTCCACTTCAAGCGGGGCATAGCCTGGTGCCGCGGTGTTAATTTGCACTTGAATGTTGGTAATATCTGGCACAGCGTCTATTGGCAACTGCCTGTAACTAAATATGCCCAACACTGCAATGCCAAGTGCAATTAACATCACCAGCCAGCGCTGGTTAATTGAAAATCGAATCAGTTTCTCAAACATGACAATACTCCTTAACCGCTAGATGAAATGGCTTAGTGGTCATGTGTAGCACCCGCTTTACCAATATCCGCCTTAATTAAGAAACTATTGCCCGCTGCATATTTGTCACCGATACTTAACCCTTTTAAGACTTCTATATACCGGTCATCTCGCCGGCCTAATTCTAAAGGCCTAGCCTCGAAATAGTCACCATAACGCCCGAAAACCACAGTCCAATCTCTTAAACTTTGCAAGCCCTCAACAGATACCGCTAAAGGCACGGCAATTTCGTCTGAAGTTAGTTCGATATTCACAGGTAAGCCAGGCAACCATGTTCGATTAGGATTGTTCAATACCACACGCGCAACAGCCGTGCGTGACTGTGTGCCAACCAATGCGCCTATGTAAGAAATAGTGCCCAACGATTGCGCTTCATAGGCAGAGGCTTTTACAGTCACTTTTTGACCTGTTTTAACTGCATTAATATCTTTGGCGTAAATGTTCATTTCAACCCACACGGTCGATAAATCAGCCACTTCAAAAATACTATCCACCTCAGAAATGACTTGCCCTTGGCTAATTTGTTTATTCGTGACAACGCCATTAATGGGTGAGCGAATGTCATAACGCGTTTGCCCTTGGCTGGCAGCGCCTAAAGCAGCTAATTTTTGCTGAATACGGCTTGCTTCAATTTCTGCGGTTTGCAAATCGTTTTGTGCTTGCAGATAGTCTTGCTGAGCAGAGATTTTCTCTTCCCAAAGTTGCTTCTCGCGGATGTAAGTAGAGCGGGCTAATCCCACTCTATTTTGCGTCGCTAGTAAATCACTACGCATATCCGCAATTGCTTGGCTAGAAATAGATGCCAGTACTTGCCCCTTGCGCACTTTGTCACCTGCATTAGCACTCACCAACTCAACGACACCCGCTGCACGCGGTACGATATGCACACTTTTATCGGCATTCAGTTTTACTTCGCCTTGTAAGTTCAGCACGGTTTTAATTTTTGCAGGACCAGCGGTTAGTATTTCTACACTGTTGAGCAATAATTGTTTATCGCTTATTTGTACTCTTGCTTCCACTTGATCATAAGCAAACTGGTAGCTTTTATTGTTGTGTTTAGCGGTAATATTCACTTTAAAAGAATGCGGTTCTTCAACGATGGCATCACCTTTTAAATAATCGTTTTCTTGCACAAATTTAAATGTCTGGCTTTCGGCGCCCAGTCTTGCCAGCTCAATACTCACAACAGAGCTAGACGGTTCTAACGCATTGCCATTTAGATAAGTGTAAACCCTGAATTCTGGGGGTATATTTTGTTCAAAAATGGTTACCTCAAGGCCGTAGCCATCTTGCGTAAAAAGCTTACCTCCATGCGGACCTTTCATGATTTCCTGCGCTTGAGCCACATGCTTATGCCCAGCATGTGGCGCGTCAATTGCGCTGCTAGTAATAGGCAAATGATCTTTTTCATGATTGTGCCCAGATTCGCCATGTTGAGGGCGTTCGTCTACTGGTGTTGCCATTTTTTCCTCAGCATGATCACCATGGTCATCGCCCATTTGCTTGGGTTTCTCTGATTTAAGAATGACTACAGCTAAAAAAATACCAGTGATGACAATGGCAATAATTGCAATGAATTGCTTACTCTTTTTGTTTGTTTGCATGGCTTGCTCCTAAGGCTGGCTGGCTTGGTGGCTAGATGTTGAATGAACAATCACATCACCCAGAATGCGTTCGATTTCGGCGATTGCCAGATGTGCTTCTAGCAGTGTCTGAATGTATTGAGATTTAGCTTGGAATAGGGTGCGTTGCGCATCAAGCACGTCTAAAAAATTAAACTTCCCTGCGCTAAAGCCTTTATTTGCTGCATCAAACGCACTTTGTGCACTTGGTAGAATTTCAGTGCGCAAAGATTCGGTTGCCTGTTTTGCTGCATTTAGGCGTTCATGTTGAGCTGATAAATCAGCGCTTAACCGATTTTTTAAGGCAATTAGTTCGTCTTCTGCTTTGTATTTTCGACTGACGGCCTCTTGCAAATTGCCTTGATTGCGATCAAATACAGGAATGGGTATTGATAAGCCGAACAATGCCTGATTTAAGCCACCAAGCTCTTGATTATTAACAACGCCTGCGCTCAAGGTAATATTTGGTGTCGTTTTGCTGCGTTCTATCTGAGTTAACGCATCTCTGGTGTTAATTTCCAGTTTCGCAAGTTTAATTGCTGGTGCGTTATTCAGCATTGAATCTAGTTCATTTAATGCCACGGTTTCAGGCATTTCAGTCACTTGGCCATCTGCACTTTCAAATAGTGGCGCAGCATTTCCCCATAGTGCGGTTAACCTTTTACGGCTAATGATTAATTGACTTACCGCCTGACTTAACTCTATTTTTGCAGCAGATTCTGCAATTTTAGATTTCGTTTCTTCTACAGGTGAACTCTTACCCGCTTTTACACGTTTGGCGGTTGCATCTAATGCTAAGTTGGCAATTTCTAATGAGGATTTGGCTAGCGCTAAGCGTTCCTGAGCAGCTAAAACAGCATAGAAAGCCGCAATCACATTGGCGTGAATATCCGCTTTTTTATTATCCAACTCGGCATCTGCTTTGTTGTAAAAACTATCTGCAGCTTCAATTCTGGCATTGCGCTTATTTCCAAGCTCAATTTCTTGGTTTAGTTGTAAGAATACCTGCCGTGAATCACTACGCGTATCTTGAATCGAGGTCGAAATAGTCGGGTTAGGCCTAACACCAGCCTGCGTTTTAATGCCTTGAATCGCCTCACGTTCGCGCAAAGCAACGACAATTTCTGGATTAGCGTTTAGCGCAAGATTTAACGCATTTTCAAGTGTTAACTGTGCACTTGTTTCTTTTGTTTCTGCAGCAATAACGGAATGATTCACTAACATTGTCAACGACAATACAATGAATAAATATCGCATACCTAACAGGTATTTGGGGTGCAATAATAATTGCATGATGCTCTCCTAATTTCATTTAAAACCAGAAAGCACAACAAAGCTGCGCAATTGGCTAAAAAGGTGCTGAAATTAAAATTGCGGTGGGGCGCGTGAGGCTGGGAGTCGTCGTTTTAGAGATTCATAAGGGGTTAGGCTTAGCAGCCTGTAAGACCTCAGCGTGCTAAGTAAAAAAATTGCAAAACATAAGCAAAATAAGACGACTAAAACGGTATCTGCAAGTAATGCGGGGTTAATCTCTTGTTTAATGCCAGATGCTACTGATATGGTGTGTGAAGCATGTACAACATCAGAAATCGTGTGGTGATGCGCATTTAAAAGAGATTCAGCTTCTTCATGATCAGTTCCAATATGAAAACCGGTGTCTTGAATGGGATGTTCGGTATCTAAATGCCCATGAATAAACGGCTGCAGCGTTTGCAAAATTGCAAAGCACAATGCAACTGTTAATGTAGTCCATTTTGATTGATTTGAAACCATTTGCTTAATTTAACAAACTTTTTTGCAAATAACAAATGAGTTTTGATAATGCATGCTTAGTCACTCGCTCACCATTACTCGCTAGGTAACTTGTTTGTCAAAATTAAGAAGCTTAAATTAATATCCTTAAACTAATATCTTGGTTCGGTTAAAATAGCATGAAATTTTCAGGCAATTGATTCATGCAGGCACTTCCCATTTTTTTCAATATTAACAATCGTCATTGTGTTGTCATCGGCGGCGGCGATGTTGCTACTCGTAAAGTGAGTATGCTACTTAAAGCCAGTGCAGCAATTACTTTATATTCTCCAGATATTTGCCACGAACTGTTAGCAATGGCAGAAGCGGGCAAAATTAAGTATGTCGCTGGCCATTTTGACCCAAGTCAGTTGGCAGGCGCATGTATGGTGATTGCGGCAACAGATGATGAGGCAGTGAATATTGCTGTATCTATTTCAGCAAAATCACAAAATATCCCAGTTAATGTAGTGGATGCCCCCGATTTATGTACGTTTACCATGGGCTCAATCATTGACCGCAGCCCAGTGGTAATCGCCATTTCATCAGAGGGAAATGCACCTGTATTAGCGCGTTATATCCGCGCCAAAATCGAAACCATGTTGCCTGCCACTTACGGCCGTATTGCAGATATCGCGGGTGAATTTCGCGATAAAGTGAAAGAAAAGTTTGCAACGACCCAAGCGCGGCGCATTTTTTGGGAAGGGGTGTTGCAGGGCAGTTTTGTTGAGCGTGTGCTATCAGGTCAAGAGCAGGCGGCACGTGAGGAATTGGCGAATTTAATTCATGACGCCGATGTGGCCAAAAAACAAGGCGAAGTGTTTTTAGTAGGTGGTGGCCCTGGCGACCCAGATTTGCTTACATTTAGAGCATTAAGATTGATGCAGCAATGCGATGTGTGCGTGTACGATAAGTTAGTTTCGCCTGAGGTGATGGAATTAGTGCGCCGCGATGCGGAATTGATATATGTGGGTAAATCGCGCGACCAGCACACGATGCCGCAACAAGAAATCAACGAGTTACTCGCAAAATTAGCATTACAAGGCAAGCGCGTGCTGCGTTTAAAAGGTGGCGATCCATTTATTTTTGGACGCGGTGGCGAAGAGATTGAAACGCTGATGCAACACGGCGTGCCATTTCAAGTGGTGCCAGGCATTACTGCGGCAAACGGCGTTTCTAGTTATGCGGGGATTCCTTTAACACATAGGGATTATGCGCAAGCTTGTCTTTTTATTACAGGGCACCTTAAAGCGAATGCTCATAAAGAGTTAACACTCGATTTGGATTGGATTGCGATGAGCCGTCCCCGCCAAACAGTGGTGATTTATATGGGTTTGGTTGGCTTAAAAGAGATTTGCGAAAAGTTAATCCAACACGGAGTGCCAGCAACAATGCCAGTTGCTGTGGTTCAACAAGGCACAACACAGCGCCAAAAAGTAGTGACTGCTACATTGGCAGATTTGGCCGAAAAAGTGGCAATGGCCGAGATGAAACCGCCTTGTTTGACGATTATTGGCGAAGTGGTACAGCTGCGTGAGAAATTAAATTGGTTTGAACCGAACCGTTAGTTTTGTATTGGTAACGTTAATCTTGCCTCTAAACCACCTTGCGGGCGGTTAACCAGCTCTAAACTGCCCCGATGTAATTTGGCGATGCGGTTACAAATCGCCAGCCCTAAGCCGCTGCCACCCTCATTTTTATTGCGCGCACTATCCATGCGTTCAAATGGACGCAGTAAGCGCTCGGCATGCTGAGGCGGAATGCCGGGGCCATTATCCAGCACACTAATCACAATTTTTTCAGCCGTAATTTTACTGGCTACTTCTACTTCGCCTTTTGAATACGCATAAGCATTGCCAACCAAGTTATCTAACAAACGCTGCATAGCCAAGGGGCGTAAAGGAATAAAATAAGTAGAGGTTAATTTGAGTTTTAAATCACGCCCAGCACGGGCTTGGCGATCAGAAAGTGCTTGTAATAGGGTGTTTATATCCATCATTTTGGTGGGTTCGCCCTCTACGCCACGCACAAAATCTAAAAATTGATGAATGATATTATCCATATCCGCAATGTCTTCAATCATGCCGCTTTTCATGCTGTTGCAACCCTCTTCTGGCAGCATTTCAACCGCCAGCCTCAATCTTGCTAGTGGTGTGCGAATGTCGTGCGAAACACCAGCCAGCAATAAAGTGCGCTCATTATCTAGACGCACTAAAGATTCTGCCATCTCATTAAAAGTGCGACTCACTTCGCGTAATTCATCTACACTATCTTCAGGTAAACGTGGTGCAGGCTCTCCGTTACGCAGCCTATCTGCGGCATGCACTAACAAATTGAGTGGCCGATTAATACGCGCTGCAATTAAATATGCGCCCAACAATGAAAGTAAGCCAACCACTGCCCCCCAGCCAAGCCAGTGCCAAGGAAAAGGCCTATCAACCTGAATTTTTGGAATGACGACCCAATAATCGTCTAGCTCCACATTAAAGCTAATCCATAATCCAGGAATACCATAATGATTCACGGTAATAATGGTCTCCACACCTAAGCGCTCACGGATTTTATCTGCAATTAAATTAATAAAAGCATCATTTGGTAGCGGTTCAATATCTTCTAAAAAATCAGCCGCATACACGCGCACGCCTTCGCGACCAGATAGTTCAGAAAGTAAAGCTAAACGGCGATTTTCGTGCGAGGCAATAAGAGAAGCGCGCGTGTAATTAACAATAGTGACCGCTTGCAAGGCTGCAGTAGTAGCGCGTGGTTCGCGATCAAAGTAATCAAAAATCTTGAGCGATGCATAAATGCTTACCGCCAATAAGATGGCGATAAGCAACATTAAGCGAGATAGTAATCGGCGGGGTAAAAATCTCAATGCAAAAATTTGAATGATTTAAGAGGTTAAGTAATGAATCAATAGACTGTCATACGAGATGTTTAGTGCGATGCTTCGCCATCAGGAATAAACACGTAGCCAAAACCCCACATTGTTTGCAGATAACGCGGGTGTGATGGATCAGGCTCTACAATACGGCGCAAGCGCGATACTTGAACGTCAATGCTACGGTCAAACACATCCAGCTCGCGTCCGCGCGCTAGTTGCATTAGCCTGTCGCGCGAAAGTGGTTGGCGCGGATGTTCTGTGAATACTTTAAGTAATGCGAATTCGCCACTGGTAATTGTAATTGGCATGCCATTACGGCTTAAGCTGCGGCTGGACGGGTCAAATACAAACTCACCAAAGGTGAATGTTTCTAATTTGCCTGAATTTTCTGCATCTGGGTTGTGTTCGTGGCGGCGCAGCACTGCATTGATGCGGGCTAACAATTCACGCGGATTAAAAGGTTTAGGTAGGTAATCATCGGCACCCATTTCTAATCCGATAATGCGGTCAACCTCATCGCCTCGGGCTGTTAGCATAATAACGGGCGTGGTGAATTTGCTCGCGCGTAAGCGTCGGCATATTGCTAAACCATCTTCTCCTGGCAGCATTAAATCTAGCACCAGTAAATCAAACGGCTCATTTGCTAATGTGGCATCCATTTCTTTAGAATCAGACACCGTTTTAATGTTAAAACCTTGCTCGGTAAGGTAGCGTTGTAGCAACTCACGCATACGCATGTCATCATCTACCATTAATATTTTTTTGTTTTCAGCCATTATCTACGCTTTCAGTATGATTGAATCGGCAACATCGTGTTACTCAAAACGTAGTATATGTTCTAAGAATGAA
>LNFM01014318.1_pt1 | contig 11013 bp, 10 predicted proteins | sample 596031 | NCBI WGS metagenome assembly LNFM01 (sample SAMN04254537, study PRJNA301005) | activated carbon metagenome | isolation source: dual media filters at the Ann Arbor, Michigan drinking water treatment plant | place: USA: Ann Arbor | reverse complement strand
GGACGCAGGCGCAGATCAACGCGGCGTTGGCGACGATCAGCTACCAGGGCAATCTGAACTTTACCGGGGCGGACACGCTGACGGTGACGAGCACGGACAGTAACGCGGTGGCGGACACGGACACGGTGGCGATCACGGTGACGCCGGTTGCGAACAGCGCACCGAGTCTTACCACAAATGCCGGCTCAGTAGTAGTCCAGGGACTAACCGACATCATTACTTCAGCCGAATTACGGGTGACGGATTCGGACAACACGCCGGACCAACTGGTTTATACGGTCACAAGCTTGCCCGGGAACGGTCACCTTGAACTAACGACGGCTCCAGGCGTGGCAATCACGACGTTTACGCAGGCGGATATCAATGCAGGCCGACTGGTGTTCGTCCATAATGGCGCAGTGAGCACAAGTGACAGTTTCACGTTTGCCGTGAGTGATGGCGCTGGAGGATCCATCGGGGTATCGACATTTACCATTGCGGTATCGCCGTTTGCGCCGCCGCCGCCGCCGCTGCCGCCGCCACCACCGCCGCCGCCGCCCATTGATCCAGGTCCCGGTCCTCTCCCAGGCCCCGGGCCAGGGCAAGGTTCCACGGGGGGCAAACCGCCGGTGTTGCAGCCTCCACCGGTGCATATTCAGACGGAGGGGGTACCCGATGAACTGGTGAAACGAGTAGCACTGGCGAGCAAAAACAATGTCAGAGCGGAGAATCCGGATATCGCGATCCAGGAGCCGATGCCTCTTTGGGTTGAACCACTTTCAATTCCGGTTAAGAAAATGCTGGCCGTGGGCCATAAGTTAGCTGAGCGTTTAACCAAGATGGCGGACGATCTCGATCGAGAGATAGAAGAGCGTGAACGTCAGACCCACCTTATTGGACGGTTCACCCTACTCACTGGGATAGTTCTCTCTGCTGGTTTCCTGGCGTGGATCATGCGCGGAGGAGCTTTGGTGACGAGTTTTCTCGTTTCGATGCCGGCGTGGCGCCGTTTTGACCCGTTGCCCATACTAAAGGCGAATAATCGAGATCGACGGAAACGCGATCACGAGGTACAAGCGGAGCATGAAAGGGAAGATAAGCAATTCAGTGGTATTGATCGGGTTCTGAGATCATCCGCGAGGCCAACTAAGCCACAGGAGAAAGGTCAAGTCGAAAAACCGAAGTCGCCAAACGATTGATGCCGAGCCGAATTCGATAAGCAACTACTCCCCTACCTGCTGAGTTAAAGCTCAGCCACTTTGCTAAAAAGAAGAATTTGTTACGGGAAACGATGGGTCTTTGCTAAGTTCTCTTATGAGAATCAAAGACTTGTGAGTTTATTGTTGTATCTGAGTGCGCGGTCAAGGTTTGTTTTTCTATCTCGATACGGATCCAGGTGGTGAACCTTTTGGAAAGGCCCATTAAGGGGAAAAGGCGAGCTGTGTGAGGGGGGCGAACTTGTCATGCGAATGACACCCTTAGTCTGGATCAGTTTTGGCCTGGTCAGTCTGACGGTCAGTGTCATATTGGCAGGGGATTCGCTTGTAGACTTGGTGCCGAACCAAGAACGTCAGATCCTTGAGTTCCGTCAAAGTCTTTCGGAATCGTTAGCGGTCCAGTACTCAGCGCTAGCTGAACGCAACCAGATCGAGATAGTGAAGTTTGCAATGGGGGAATTGGCCAAGCGAAACCCGGAGATCCTGTCGCTCGCGCTCCTTAAGAAAGACGGGTCGGTCCTGGCACAGATCGGCGAACATACTCAGGTATGGGTGCAGCCACCAGGGGAAGAGTCTACATTCAATTTTTTCCAGGTTCCGATCTTTGCCGGTGAACAGCCATGGGGTGTGCTGCAGATTGCGTTTCGACAAGCCGACGAGTCTTGGCTTCACTGGTTCCTCACGGACCCGTGGGTGCGATTTCTTGGATTTGTCAGCGGAGTAGGATTTCTAGGGTACCTCTTTTTCATGAAACGCACGCTGCGTCAACTCGATCCGTCCAGAGTCGTTCCGACTCGCGTAAAAGCGGCACTGGATGCGCTCACACAAGGCGTGGTCATGATTGACACGCAGGATCTCATTGTTTTGGCGAATGATGCGTTCTGTGAAGCCGCAGGCAAGCCGGTCACGTCGTTGATTGGGTCAGACCTCGGCGCTCTCACCTGGAAGACTGCCGCATCGTCGGCCCATCAGACAGGAGAGTATCCCTGGACGAGAGCGATCATGGCGAAACAGCCGCAAGATAACGTCTTCTTACTCCTCGATTCCCCGGAGAGTGACCTGAGAAAATTCATCGTGAATGTAGTTCCGATTATGGACGATGGAACTATGGTGAGAGGAGCTCTGGTTTCTTTCCATGATGTCACCGAATTGGATCGTGCGAATTCACGACTCAAAGAAGCGAACAACGAGTTGGAGTCCTCGCGCGGCCAAATTCTGAAAAAGAACCAAGAACTAGAGACCATGAATGCGAATCTTTCTGTCGAGATCAATCAACGAAAAAAAGCTGAGACGGAAAAAGAAAGGCTCTATCAGGAGCTCATGCAGGCATCCCGGCAAGCCGGCATGGCGGATGTGGCATCGAGCGTGCTGCATAACGCCGGAAATGTGCTCAACAGCATCAACGTTTCGACGGATACCTTGTTGAAGACCGTGAAGAAACCGGGAGTCGAGGATGTCTGCCGTATTGCGTCAATGTTTCATGAGCATCAAGACAACCTGTACCAGTTTTTAACCGCCGATCAAAAAGGGAGACAGATTCCTGCGTACTTGAGTTTAGTCGCTGAATCTCTGAGTGGAAATCACCAAACTATCCAGAATGAGCTTGACGCTCTCATGAAACAGGTTGACCACCTCAAGCAAGTGATCACGGTACCAACCGATGTCACGCGCGTAGGGAATGTTCTTGAGCCGGCGCTCGCTGAGGAATTGATGGAGCAAGCCTTGTTTATCGCGATGCCGGAACTAGAGCAGTATCGAATCGAGGTGATACGGGAATACCGCCCTGTTCCAAGAGTTATGACGGATCGGCATCAAGTCCTACAGATATTGGTGAATGTGATCACGAATGCGAGAAATGCCATGGTGGAATATCCGGGCCGGGCGCATCAGCTCAGTTTGCGAGTCGGTATGGTGCAGGACGGTCACCGATCGGTGAGATTTGAGGTGGCCGATACCGGATGCGGCATCGCGGCTGAGAATATCCCTCGTTTGTTCGCTCAGGGCTTTACAACCAGAAAGGCTGGACGAGGCCTCGGGCTTCACAGCGCTGCCATCTCTGCCAAGAGTCTTGGCGGATCCATTCAAGCGCATAGTGAGGGAGAAGGGCACGGCGCGACCTTTACGCTCGATCTCCCGCCGACTCTAGCGGAGGCTGCCGCATGACAAATCAGGAAATGATGAACAATCGGCGGATTCTCGTCGTCGATGACAACCATGCCATCCATGATGATTTTAATAAAGTGTTTCACTCAGATATCCGCGAGGCGAACCTCGATCAGGCGCGGGCTGCTCTGTTCGGTAGCCCGCAACTCGTGCAGGAGTCCGAACGGTTTGTGCTGGATTGTGTCGATCAGGGGCAGCGCGCCCTCACTATGGTGCAGTCAGCACTGAAGGAAGGCCGGCCATATTCCGTGGGATTTATCGACATGAGGATGCCGACCGGGTGGGATGGGCTGGAGACGGTTGAACGTCTTTGGAAAGAGGACCCAGCGCTACAGGTGGTTATCTGCACGGCCTACTCCGATCAGCCGTGGGATGAGATCCGGCGTCGACTCGGTCGAAACGACAAGCTGCTCATCCTCCAAAAACCGTTCAGCAGCGTTGAAGTGTTGCAGCTAGCGAGCGCACTCTGCCGAAAATGGAGTCTGGCTCATCAGGTAAGCAAACAGCTGAGCGAATTAAATCAGCTCGTTGAGGAACGCACGGCAGAACTGCAGCGCACGAACGATCGACTGACGCATCTGAATCAGTGCTTGGTGCGAACCGTGGCAGATCTTGATGCGGCTCAAGCGGAGATTTCCCTCAAGAATACGGAGCTGGAACGGTTAGCTTCTCGCGATTCACTGACTGGGTGCCTCAATCGCCGGGCTGTGTACGTGAGCCTTGAAACGGCGTTTGCGGAAAGTCGTGAACAGGGCGTCGAGCTTTGCTGTGTGATGGTCGATATCGATCATTTCAAGAGCGTGAACGATCAATTCGGGCATATGGTCGGGGATCAAGCCCTCCAAGCAGTCGCTGCTTGTCTGTGCAGTGCGGTGCGGTTGACAGATATCGTCGGTCGTTATGGGGGAGAGGAATTCTGTCTGGTGCTTCCGCGCACGACGTTGGCTGAAGCTGCTGAGATGGCAGAACGGCTTCGAATCCGCATCGAAGGAGAAGCAGGGGATCGGGTACGCACGTCGTTCAAGCTGGCGATGACCGTGAGTTGCGGGATATCTTCCACGAAGCTGGGAGCGGATACCCCGCTAGAATTGATTGATCAAGCGGACAAAGCTCTGTACGCTGCCAAAGAATCCGGGCGGAATTGTGTCATGGTACTCGACCCGATCATTGCCGGGCCAAACGCGCGTGATTTGGTTGAACCGCAAGTCCGGCGGATCACACCACTTCCGCCGGACCCGGAGGATTCCCTGTAGGCGAGTTGTTTCGTGTGCAATTGAGGCATGCCTCTCCCGATCGGCACTCCGCCTGCTCCAGCCAGAGTGGTTCTACTCACACGTCCGGCCGTATTCCCCCCAATGGCAATCGCTGTAACTGTATATGATCGCGAATTCCGGGAGGAGCGAAGTAGGGCGGCTCCCCTTGAGGTCTCAGTGCAAGCAGAGTACATATGGAGTAAGAATATGGCGGGCACCGTAGTGTGAGGCGGCGGTAGTTCGTGGCGCGAGGATCGGGGGACGATGCAGCGTGTCGGCTGGTTTCGGTCATCATTGGGCAGCAGAGTGGTCGTATCGCTGACAGGCCTGGGGCTTGTCGGATTTGTTGTGTTCCACATGCTCGGCAATCTGCAAGTCTTTGAGGGGCCCGACGCGCTCAATAGTTATGCTGCGATGTTGCGCGATATGCCGATGTTTCTCTGGGCTGCGCGGATTGGGCTGCTTGGCGCTGCAATCTTCCACATTGCCTTGGCGATTCAGTTGGCTCTGCGTAATCGACGCGCCCGCCCGGCGGGCTATGCCCTCCGTGAATATCGGCACGCGTCCGTGGCCTCCCGCACGATGGCGCTCACCGGCAGTGTGTTGTTGGTTTTTGTCGTGTTTCATCTCCTGCATCTGACAGCGGGACTCGCCGATTCGTCAGGTAATAATCGATTGGATGCAGGAGGCCATGCCGATGTCTATGGCAAGGTTGTTCATGCCTTTCAGAACCCTCTTTATGTCGTGATCTATCTCGTCGGGCAACTTGCGCTCGGTGTGCATCTGAGCCATGCAGTATCCGGCAGCTTGCAGACGCTGGGGATTGAGCATGCGGCCTTCAACCGCCTGTTCAAAGCGGCCGGACCGGCGGTTGCAGTATTAGTTGTGTTCGGCAATCTGGCGATTATCTTTGCCATCTTTTTTGGAATTGTGCGCGCATGACGAGACTCGATGCCAAGATTCCCTCCGGGCCGCTGGAGGCCAAATGGGACCGACGCCGGTTCAGTGAAAAGCTTGTAAGCCCCGCCAATAAGCGCCGGATCAAGATCATCGTTGTCGGTACCGGTTTGGCTGGTGCCAGTGCGGCCTCCACCTTGGGGCAACTCGGTTATGAGGTGGAATGTTTCTGTTTCCAGGACAGCCCGCGCCGTGCCCACAGTATTGCGGCACAAGGTGGGATCAATGCGGCAAAGAATTATCAGGACGACGGGGATAGCGTCGCGCGGCTTTTCTACGATACGATCAAAGGCGGAGACTTCCGTTCGCGGGAGGCGAACGTCTATCGCCTCGCCCAGGTCAGCACCCAGATTATCGATCAATGTGTGGCGCTTGGTGTTCCCTTTGCCAGGGAATATGGCGGCCAGCTGGCCAACCGTTCGTTCGGTGGCGTGCAAGTGTCGCGGACGTTTTACTGCCGAGGCCAGACCGGACAACAGCTGCTCTTGGGTGCGTACTCCGCGCTCTGCTGGCAAATCGAACGTGGTCGGGTGACCATGCGTCCGCGCACCGACATGCTCGATTTAATCATTGACGAGGGACATGCGCGAGGGATCGTGGTCCGCGATTTGGTCACCGGTCGGATTACGGCCCATACAGCCCACGCCGTCGTGTTGGCTACCGGTGGGTACAGCAATGTCTATTATCTGTCCACGAATGCGAGCGGGAGTAACGTGACCGCGACGTACCGCGCGTGGAAACAAGGCGCCGCCTTTGCCAATCCCTGCTTCACGCAGATCCATCCCACGGCGATCCCGCCGGCTGAAACACAGCAGGCCAAACTGACGCTGATGTCCGAGTCTCTCCGGAACGACGGGCGGCTCTGGGTGCCGGCCATGCCGTCGGACAGACGACCTCCGGGCACGATCCCCCCTTCTGAGCGGGACTATTTCTTGGAACGCCGCTACCCGGGTTTCGGCAACCTGGTGCCCCGAGACGTTGCCTCTCGTGCCGTCAAATCGCTGTGTGATGAGGGGCGGGGAGTCGGGCCGGGCGGCCAAGGGGTCTATTTGGATTTCAGCGATGTCATCGAACAGCAAGGGTCCGATGTCGTGCGCGAGCGGTACGGCAATCTGTTCGATATGTATCGGCGGATTACCGGGGAAGACGCTTACCAGGCACCTATGCGCATCTACCCGGCGCCTCACTATACGATGGGGGGGCTCTGGGTTGATTACAATCTTATGAGTACGGTCCCCGGTCTCTTTGTCATCGGCGAGGCAAATTTCGCGGACCACGGCGCGAACCGATTGGGTGCCAGTTCGCTGATGCAGGGGCTTGCCGACGGGTATTTCATTCTGCCCTATACGATCGGACATTACCTGGCTACGACGAAGATTACGCCTCCTGCCGCGGATCACAGTGTGTCACGCGCGGCGGTGGAGCGTGTCAGCGGCAGGTTGAACACCCTACTTCAGCCGAGCGGACATCGAACGGCTGCCTCGTTCCATCGGGAGCTGGGCAAAATATTGTGGGATTACTGTGGGATGGCACGCTCTAACGCAGGGCTGAATCGGGCGCTACGGGAGATCCCGGCGTTGCGCGAAGAATTCTGGCGCACTGTAGTGGTCCCTGGGTCTGGAGAAACGTTCAATCAAGAGCTGGAGTATGCGGGTCGGGTAGCGGACTTTCTCGAGTTCGGCGAACTGCTCTGCCACGACGCCCTGTATCGGGAGGAGTCTTGCGGGGCGCACTTCCGAGAGGAGTATCAAACCGCCGATGGCGAGCCACAGCGTGACGATGAACGATTCGCCCACGTCGCCGCGTGGGAATATCGGGAGGATGGTCCACCCATTCTGCACAAGGAACCGCTCAGCTTTGAGTTCGTGCAGCCGACGACCAGAAGCTATCAATAGTTGGTGAGGGGTGAGTGGTAAAGGGTGAGGAGTATGGGGTGAGAGGTAAGGAGACAGGGGCAAGGGGTGAAGAGGAAAGTGTGAGGGGATTGGGCAAGAGGCTGATAGGGAAAGTATGAAGTTCACTCTGAAAGTCTGGCGGCAACGGGGGCCTGATGATAAGGGCCGGTTTGAGCCCTATGAAGCCCAGGATGTCAGCCCCGACATGTCGTTTCTGGAAATGCTTGATGGGGTCAATGAGCGCTTGATCCTGGCCGGTGAAGAGCCCGTGGCGTTTGAGCATGACTGCCGCGAGGGGATCTGTGGGAGCTGCTCGCTCGTGATCGACGGGGTGCCTCATGGCCCCGAACGCGGGATCTCGACTTGCCAACTCTATATGCGGCAGTTTTCCGATGGAGCCTCAATTACCATCGAGCCCTGGCGCGCGCGCGCGTTCCCCATTATCAAAGATCTTGTCGTAGACCGGCGGGCGCTGGACCGGGTGATGCAGGCAGGGGGCTATATCTCCATCAACACCGGTGGAGCGGTGGACGGCAATGTGCTGTTGATTGGCAAAGTGCAGGCCGAGACCGCAATGGATGCGGCCTCATGTATCGGCTGCGGTGCGTGTGTCGCTGCGTGCAAGAATGCATCGGCCATGCTGTTTGTGGCGGCCAAAGTCTCTCATTTGGCCGCGCTACCGCAAGGCAAACCGGAACGGGCCCGTCGTGTCATAGCGATGATGGAGGCCATGGACCGGGAAGGCTTTGGTTCCTGCGGGAATCAGTACGAGTGCGAAGCGGTGTGCCCCAAGAACATCAGTGTCCGTTTCATCGCCACCCTCAATCGAGAATATCTCCGTGCCGGCCTTGTCGAGTCCGGTCTGCAGACAGAATCCGACTCAACCGATCAAGAGTCAGGCTAGTGTCCTATCCCAACGAGCTCTGGTCAGTGGCTGGGAGCGCCCGCGTGAGATGGCAATCCGCTTGACTGTGAGCGAAAGGCCTTTATAGTGCTATCTGGAACGAGAGTGGCGCGTCTGTCAGTGACGGAGGCTATGCTGAATGAGCCGTCAAGTCATCTGTCCACATTGTCGGAAGGGCGGCGCGTTTCGTTCACGGCCGCAGTCGCCGCACGAATACATCGCATCGTGGATTTGGATTGTTCCGTTCCAGTGTCAGTTCTGTAGTCATCGATTCCTCGCCTGCCGACTAGGGAAGGAGAGCTCCGATCGTCTGATTGATCGGCGGGAGCATCTCCGTATTCCTGTGCGGCTGTGCCTGTCATTTTCAGGCGGGAAAATGCGAGGGGAGGGCACCGTGATGGATCTGTCTCTGGGCGGATGCATCATCAAAAGCGAGACAAACGTGCATGTTGATGACATCTTCTATCTGGAAATTGCTGTCGCTCAAGATGAACCTCCGATTGAAGTGGCGGCGATGGTCCGTTCCATCAGCGCGCGTGGCATTGCGTTCAAGTTTCTCCGGAAAGCTCAAGAAAACAAACGGCTGCTTTCGTTCATCCAGTCTCATGCAGGATCTACCTCCTCCGTTTTCTCTCACGCGGTCGAGTTGACAGGCACCGTTCCACTTGCCCAGGGCAGGGGTACTTCCGGTAAGTAGTGCGCTAAAGCGGTGTTTCCCAGGCTGAAGAAAGCGGGTAGTCCGTTATCAAACGGTCATGTTCTGGGAGATCGTACGCTTCGATGGTCAGATCATTCCTGTGTAGCGGCTCTACACACTGAGGGGAGGAAAGGAAGTCGATAAGGGCTTGGGCGCTCGCTTCGCTAGAGAACCGACAGAGGCCGTACTCGGGCATGCTGGACGAGGGGTGCCAGAAGGCGAGGTTGATCGCACTTCCTTGATAGATGCCCAGCGTGTGATGTCGCACTTGAAACCCACCCGGTAGCTGGGACGACCGTTCAAGAGACACGCGACCTCCTCTTCCAGATGCTTTTGATAAAGAGTATCTGATAATACCATGAGTGGCACAGGTGTCGCCTCCCCTCACGTGTCGTGTTCCGATGAACAGGTGGCGATCTGGGCCGAACGCCCACCAAGGTTTTCCTCATGTTCTGTGAGCCGCTCAATTAAATTGCAATAGAAACCGATAAAGGAAGGACGCACTATTGACAGGGCACACGATCACATTATTCGAGGGATAGGGGGGCTATCGCATGTGGAAGCAAGAGAATACCGCGTATGCTGAGGATGGAACAGCTCTAGTGAGACAGGGTTTGACAGGAGGGAGGCCTGTGCCCGCGGACACGGTGATTGCCTCGTTCAAGGGCGTGATTACCTATTCCGGTACGGTGCGGATCGACGGGACCTTGGATGGTGAAATCTATACCGACGGAGGATTGATCGTGGGGCCTGAGGCGGTGATCACAGCCAAAGTCACAGCCGGGATGGTTGTCTGCGAAGGCACGGTTAAGGGGGATATTAATGCTGAAGAGCGGATCACACTGCTGAATCCAGCCGTGATCGACGGGAGTCTGAAGACCCCCGTACTCTCGGTTGAGGAGGGTGTCCGCATGAACGGGACGCTGGAGATGGCGCCAGTGGTGCAGCGGGTGGCCCCGCGCGAGGTAAAGCTCCATCCGGTAGGACCTTCCAGCCGATTGCCGGTCAAACAGGCTGAGGAGTAAGGCAGGCTTGACGGCGCGTTCTTTAGAAGCAGGTGCGCTGAGCCACGTGAGAAATGTCGAGGTCGGCAGGTGGCAAGGGCAGCCGTCGGCCTTTGCATTTCCAGACACTGGTTCTTTCGATAGCGTGGCAATCTGCCAAGAGTGAATCCAATGACGGCACTCCGTCGGATCAGCCAGATCAGTACGGGTCATCCTTCTTCAGTAGTTCCCGGAACCCTTCCGGGACAGGCATGGAGACAAAAGGCGGCACGTGCGCGCCTCCGGTATTGCCCACCGGGATCCAGATCCACGTAAAGAACAAGGATCCAAAAATCCTGATAATTTGGCCGGTGATTTCCGTGAAATCCCGCCGTCTGCAGCCGACCATGAGCATTCCCCAATGGGCTCTTGCATGAGAAATGGTGAACGATTGGCCAAGGACATGCGCGCGCTCAAGATGAAGAATGTCTTGTCGAGATCATGGCTGCTGTACTGTTTGATGGCTGCAGCCATCTCTCGCTCGTACGCTTGTCGTAACGTCGTGTGCAGGCTGCCGCCTGGTTGAGTTTTCCCGGTCGTTGCCCCTGTTGCTATGTGCGGTGACCGGCCTGATGCTGCGACATGGCGAATGCCATGCTAGCAGATTTTTCCGGCAGGTTCAGGGGCGTAGATGAGACCGGCCTTGTGTTAGCGGTATACTTGAAGAGATGTGTAATGTACGGAGAAGTCGTTCGGTAGGGACGGGGTAGTACCCCCAAGAAATTGTCGGTTCGATAGACGCCCTCCCATTGTTCCGCTAGAATCCCGATCCATGCCCGATTCCATCACCCCGACGGTCCCGCCACCGGCGCAGCAGGATGAAACCCGTTCAGTCGTGAAAGCGGCCGGGGTGATCAGCGCGGCCACTTTTTCCAGCCGGGTACTGGGTTTCGTCCGTGACATGG
>LNFM01012650.1_pt1 | contig 11013 bp, 10 predicted proteins | sample 596031 | NCBI WGS metagenome assembly LNFM01 (sample SAMN04254537, study PRJNA301005) | activated carbon metagenome | isolation source: dual media filters at the Ann Arbor, Michigan drinking water treatment plant | place: USA: Ann Arbor | reverse complement strand
TTCCAGTCTGCCGGCTTCATCCTCATGACGGTCCACTGGATTTCCTCATGATTGACAGGAATGGACTGCAGTTTTGATTCCGAATTGTAAAGCACCCATCTGATTTCATTTTCACTCATAAGAATTAGTTCGACATATTCAGAATGAAGCTAAAGTTTTTAGCCTGCCACAGATTATAGTTACAAAAGAACTGGACCAAAACCCTGTTAAGAAGTGGAAAATTAGACTGGTGTTGATTTACCGCATTTTAAAAATCATTGAATTTTGATCGAAAAAGGAGTTTTATTCCGTTCGCAGGTGAAAATATGAAGCAACAAATCGAATCAGTCTTAGAAAAAGTCATTTTTGCGAGCCGCTGGTTTCAGGCGCCTCTTTATGCGGGTCTCATCGTTGCGGGGGTGCTTTACACCTACAAATTCATGATCGAGCTATGGCATTTAGTCGTTACCGTGAATGAAATCACCGAAGAGCTTCTTATGCTTGGGGTTCTGACTTTGGTGGATATCACGATGGTTGCGAACCTTTTGGTTATGGTGATTATTGGCGGTTACGCAACATTCGTCAGCCGAATAAATTTGGATAACCATCAAGATAAGCCTGACTGGTTAGATAAAATCGATGCTGGAACTTTGAAAGTAAAGCTTGCGACGGCTCTTGTTGGGATATCAGGCATTCATTTGCTCAAGTCTTTTATCAACATCAAGGAAAAGTCTTCGGATCAAGTCATGTGGCAGGTTATTATTCACGTCGTTTTCTTACTGAGTGCCGTGATGCTGGCTTACACAGAACTGATCATGCACAAAAATCAAAAAAAATAGGCCGAATCCTAAACCAAGAATTTTTTTCCTGTTTTAGGTGTTAGAAAAATAACATCTACTGATTGAAGCCAAACGCTTGTAGGCTCGCCCGATTAGAAACAGGGGGATCCATGAAAAGTATTTTTATCATCGCGTGCATTCTGGCGGTAGCCTCGGTTGCATCCGCAACTTGTGATGTGTCTGAGCTTCCGGGCACTGCTAAAGAATTTAAAAGTGTGATGAGGGCCAGCGAACAAAGCGAAAATGTTGTTGCGATTGGCACCGAATCTCTGAGCACTGCAGCTCAAAGATGCATGAATGAAATCGACATCGCCTTCGAATTGGGCGATGGGTATTACGATGAAGTTAGTCAGCAAATCTATGCAATCTACAATTCTGACTTTGAAGAAGTCCAAGGCTATTTGATCGTATACGGCGCCACTTACACAGAAGCAGAAGATCAAGATCATGTTGAATACTATCGCGTGTATTTCAATGCATTAGGCCAGCGTGTTTCAAAGTACGGAGACTACTAGTTTTAATTGACCTTCAGGCAGCTGGCGTAGTGCTCATTCTTGATGGTTTTCAACTGAGGAACTTGAACACGGCACTCCTCAGAGGCAATTGGACACCTGGGATTAAAATGACATCCTGGCGGAGGATTCATCGGCGATGGAACATCCCCCGTTAAAATAATTCGTTGTTCACGGGGTTTTGGATCGGGGACCGGGATCGCAGAGAGTAAAGCCTTCGTGTACGGATGTTGAGGGTTGCGATAAAGCTCTTCAGAGTCTGCAAGCTCCACAATTTTTCCAAGATACATCACCGCCACTCGTTGCGAGACGTGTTCCACGACTTTTAAATCGTGAGCGATAAAAATATAAGTTAAGCCAAGCTTTTGCTGCAAATCCATCAGTAAGTTGATCACTTGAGCTTGAATGGATACATCCAGGGCCGAAACGGGCTCGTCACAAATAATCAATTCGGGATTCACGGCCAGGGCTCGTGCAATTCCCACACGCTGTCGCTGACCGCCAGAAAATTCATGTGGATAGCGGCTTAAGTGTTCAGGGCGAAGGCCAACAAGGTCAATCAATTCACGCACGCGGTTTTTGCGATCTGCCGCCGAATCAAATAGATTATGAATGATCAAAGGCTCTTCTAAAATTTCACCAATTGTAATTCGCGGATTCAGGGAAGCATACGGATCTTGGAAAATAATCTGCATTTTGCGTCTTAATTTTCGGAGCTCTTCGCCTTGAACCTTTGTGATGTCTTGGCCCTTGAAGAAAATTTCACCGCTGGTCGTGTCGATCAAGCGAATCAAACAGCGGCCTAATGTCGATTTTCCGCAGCCGGATTCACCAACAAGGCCCAGCGTTTCCCCTTTTTTAACTTCAAACGAAACATCTTGAACCGCTTTAACTGCAGCCACTTGTCGTGAAAACAGACCACCGTAAATAGGGAAGTGCTTCACGATGTTATTGGCTTTTAGAAGGACTTCATTTGAAGAGCTGCTCATAGACTTGTTTCCTGACCTGCAGTCGCCAGTGGATGAAAACATGAAACGCGGTGATTGCCGCGACGAATTTCAAGAGCTGGATACGATTTTTTGCAATCATCTGCCGCGTATTTACAACGATCTTGAAAACGACAGCCCACCGGAAGTTTGTATAAATTCGGAACAAGGCCTGGAATTGTATTGAGACGACTCAGGCGCTGACCAGTTTCAAAATGGGGAATGGATTCAAGTAAGCCTTTCGTGTACGGATGCTTCGGGCGATAAAAAATATCTTCAACAGTTCCGTATTCCACGACTCGACCGGCATACATCACTAAAACATCTTGGCACATTTCGGCGACGACACCTAAATCGTGTGTAATCAAAATCATGCCGGCGTTAAATTCTTTTTGAACTTTTCGCATCAAATCCAGAATTTGGGCTTGGATCGTCACATCAAGCGCTGTGGTGGGCTCGTCGGCGATCAAGAGCTGCGGATTACAGCTCATGGCCATCGCGATCATCACACGCTGTCGCATTCCGCCAGAGAGCTGGTGAGGATATTCGTCGTACCGTTTTTCTGGTGCGGGAATGCCGACAAGTTTCAGCATTTCAATTGTTTTAACTTTGGCCTGTGCTTGGTTCAGATTTGTTTGATGCAATCGAATGGCCTCTTCGACTTGATCACCGATGGTGTAAACTGGATTTAGCGAAGTCATCGGTTCTTGGAAAATCATGGCCATTTGATTTCCCAAAATTTTTCGAATTTCAGCTTCTGATTTTTTCAAAAGATTTTCACCTTTGAAAAGAACTTCACCGCCAACAATTTGCCCAGGCTTTTGAATCAGTTGCATGATGGAAAGGGCTGTTTGTGATTTCCCACATCCAGATTCACCAACGATGCCAAGGGTTTGTCCTTTTTTAACCACGAAACTCACGTCATCCACAGGATGAAGGGTTCCATCATCCGTGGTGTAGCGAGTCTTCAAATTTCGAACATCTAATAATATTTCTGACATGCCTGAATGAGCGTACTGGCATTTATTTGCTTCAGCAAATGGAATTCGGCCGAACTGCTACATAACTTCTGCTTAACTTCTACAAATTCAGAGGGTAAGAAGATCTTTATGCGCAAAGTCGACTCCTCCATGGAAGCTTATCTTCGTAGTTACTGCCGTCCGGAAACCTCAGAAATGCAAGGTGCACGCGTTCATGCCGAAACCTTAAACTTAGGTGGAATTAGCCTCTCGACGTTCGAAGCCCAGTTCATCCAAAACTTTGTTAAAGTTTCGGGCCAGCCAATCAAAAAGGCCGTTGAAATTGGAACGCTGACAGGCTTATCAGCGCTGCACTGGATTGAGCTTCTGGAACTGGGTGGAAAGCTTTGGACGTTAGAAAAATCGCCGGAACATGTGCGGCTGGCGAAGCTTTCGCTGGCCCCACATTTAGCTAACGGAGTTTGCGAGATCATTGAAGGTGACGCGCTTGTTTCGCTAGCGGAAGTCTCAAAAAATGGCCCCTTTGATTTTGTTTTCATTGATGGCAACAAAGCCGCTTATTTAGATTATTGGAAATGGGCTTCAGAAAACTGCAGTTCTGGCGGAATCATCGTCGCCGATAATGTGTTTCTGGGTGGTTCGGTATTTCCGAATGCAGATCTCACTCACTCCAAATTCTCTGCGAAACAAATTCGGGTGATGTGTGAGATGACTCAAGTCGCATTTGCTGACCATCGATTTTCAACAAATTTAGTCCCTACGGCCGAAGGTTTGTTGATCGCCCGCCGAAACTAAATCTATTTGGTTTTCATTTTCTTTTCATAATCCGGATCGATTTGTTCACTTTTAGTCGATCCATCTGGAAAGTAATCCACTTTTTTGACTTGCTTTTTTGTGCTGCGCTCAAGAATACGAGTGCTCAAAAGAGTTCCCTTTTCGTCGTATTCATCTTCGAATTCATAGTCTTGATCTTCGGGACTGCGTTTGCAAATTCCAACAGGCTTTCCCTTCACGTATTTACAAATGGCAAAAAGGTGGCCGGTTTTTGTGAAGTTCTTGATTTCGCTATTGTAGATGCCGTCATCACCCCAGGAATCAAGGCCACGTAACTTGCGTCCAGTTTCCGCGATTTGTCCATTGTCATAATAATGGGTATAATCAATATCGGTTAATATTTTATCATCTTTCGAAATCGATTCAACTTTTTCAAATTTCTTTTTTCCATTTTGAAAATAGTTGAGCACTTTGTATTTCCAAACGTCTCGGTAGAAATTGTGGCTTTCAATTTGCCCACTCTCAAAAAAGACTTTCTCTTCTTGTAGGAGTCCGTCTTTGTATTCCGAAATTAGTTTTGGCGTTCCAGATTCGTAAAAAAGTTCGTATTGACCAATTCTTTTGCCATCTACCATTTCATAGCGTTCTCGAGTTTTTCCATTAGGAAATTTTGTATCGACCTTTCGGTTGGCTTCCACCTTTTGTTGATCCTTCGCAGACCTAAAATGAGCCATCATTTGCTTTTCGTAACCCGGAATTAATATCTTCTCACACTCGCCAGCAGATTTTCTGGAGTTATCAATCGTGCAGTTATCTAGGCTTGTGATCTTTTCATTTTTATCCAGGATCAAAGTGTATCCATGGGCTTTATCAGATTTGTATAACGTGATTCGCTTTCGACCGTTCGATAACTCAGAAATGCTGACGCCGTCCCGCTTTCCATTTTTGTATTTAGTGCTGGTGATCCATTTTTTTTCACTGGAACTGTAGGTTTTGTATTCGCCGTCAAGCTCACCATTTTTATAGCTTGCTTGGACAACGGGAATTCCGTCATCATTCGCGCAGAAGAAATCTTTTTCTAACTTGTCATTTTGCCAATGCGCTTTGATCAAGACCAATTCTTTTTTCGAAGCATGATAGCAGGTTTGATCCCCGTGCAGCTGACCTTTTTGGTTTTTAGATTCTTTACAAGTCACGTACGTTGAACAGCCAGATGGCAAGTAGGTGCGCTCTTGTGTATTTGCACCAAACGAAAGATGAACGGCGAAAAAAAAAGTAACGATTACGATAGAATGCATATCGACCCCAAGCGTTGACGGTTAACAGTCCTTATCTTGGCAAGATTTGCTCTGGAGTCAATCCGAAGGCAGAGAGTTTAATTTTTAATCGCGTAACCCATGTATGAAAGAAGAAGACTTTTTGTTAATTCGAACTTTAAACTTTTTGGAACGATCCCGGAGAAAATATTTCGAATCGGAATCGTGCTAAAAATGGGCTTAATGCCGATCATTTCTTTTGGTGTCATCAAGGCCTCGCGGCAGTAGTTTTCAAGTTCTTGGGGTTTAATGAAAAGCTCGATCACGTGCATATGTGGGGGTGTGTTTTTAACCAGCCACTCAACAACTTTGATAATCACCAAATGGGCTAAAGGATTTCGATTGAACGTGTGAAAGATAAACAATCCCCCGGGCTTAAGGACTCTAGAAAATTCCTGAATCACATCTGCGGGACGATCGACGTGCTCTAGAAAATCCATGGCTGTTAGGACATCGAAGGTCCCATCGGCAAAAGGAAGGTGATACGCATCAGCCGTCTGGTACGTCACAGATTTGGTGGAATCATATTTAGCGGCAACACGTAAACTTTCCTCCGATAAATCAACACCCGTAACCTGCATCTTTTGCTTTGCAAGCTCGTTACTAAGAAAGCCAGCACCGCAGCCCACATCCAAAATTTTTGTGCTCGGCGATAGTAAACCATTGGCTTCGATTTTCTGTAAAATCCATGGCGTTTTGGTTTTCGATTCGGCCCTGAGTAGTGCAACCGGATCATCGTCCGCTTCGTACCAACGATCACCGTAGGTGTTGTATATGTCGTTATTTACTTTTGGTTTTGAGACAACGGTTTCCATATAAAACTCCAGTAGATGATTTGATAGAACATAAAGAAAGTAATCAAAATAGGCTGCATGGCGATAAGGGTCGGGTTCAAGCCATCTTTCCAAATGATCCCGGCCGCAAGAAAACTAATTGGGTGAAGCACAAACAAAACTGCGTGCAACCAATTTTCGCTGGCATCACAAACTTCGGTGTGAACGAATTCATCCTTGGTCACGAGTAAGCAAGAAAACGCACAAAGCCCAATATAGATTTTCATGTTCAAATCCGTCGGAGCTTGAAAAAATAAAAAGGCATAACAGATCACGACGGACAATGTATCCAGCGGGTGACCAATGCGTTCCCATTTCGGAAGTCCTCGACGACGGTGAAAATAAAATTCATCAAAAAACATCGCCAATCCTTGAAGAGCAAATGGAGCTATCAACAGCATCATCATTAGCAGATCTCGTAAACAGCGCCGAAAAGGGTTAATCCGGGACCGAAGGCATAGCTGATGACTTGGGTGCCAACGGGATAGTTATTTTCTAAAATTTCGTTCCACACATGCGGAAGAGTCGCCGAGCTCATGTTACCGCGTTCAAAAAGAATTTTTCGGCTCTCTGTCAGTTGCTCTGTGCGCAGTTCTAGACATTCTTGAACGCTGTCGATAATTTTTGGTCCGCCAGGGTGAACCGCAAAGATGGAATTTATGGCTTTACCGTAGGGAATTTTTGCTTTCGCAAATAGTTCTTCGGAAAATCCCTTCAGTTCAAGTTTAATTTTATCCGGGACTTCACGTGATAAATTCATTTGCATTCCCCAGGATGCAGGAATCCAACTCATGTCTTGACCTGAATTGGGAACTACTTTTTCGTGTAAACTAATGACTTTCAGATTTTTGCCAAGCGGACTTTTTTCATTGGTCGCCGTGTATTTGATGTGGCCATCTGCAAACAGGGTCTGGACTACCATTTGCTCAGGAGTTTGTGAAAGTGGGTTCATATGAAGTCCACACATTTCATTGTGAACAATATCTGTAGAAAAAGAATCCTTTTCTAATGTTTCAGATTGAACGATCGATTTGGCCAATCGAACAGCGGGAAGAGCCGCATAACAACCCATATGATACGCATGAGTAATGTCGGTTGTCGCACCCCAGTTGGCCTCTGTGACAACTCGTTGGGCGGCGCTGGGCGAAATATACCCAGTGCATGTGACATGAATCAAATGATCAGGACGTTTCATTTTTTCTTTTAAATTGTAAAATTTTTGAAAGATTTCGTACGCCCGCTTCGAAAAAAATTGAGCACGCTGCTGAATATCCGCACCGCTTTTTTGTTGATCGGTGATTTTATAAATATCGTTATTGGCAAAATCTAAAGAGGTAATGTCGTCCGACTCTAAGTATCGCTGCGATATCAAATTCGGTTTGACTCCGTATCGGTTGAAAAGTTTTTCAATCATTTCAATCGACGGGGCAGCTGTCGAACTATTTAGATTTCCGGGCTCATTTACATTTTGTGTTTCCGCAAACTGATGACATTTGATAATCCAATTCAAAAGGTCTGCTTGCGGAATACAATTCTTGGGTTTTTCGACTTGAAACTGATTTAAAAAAACTGAGTTCACAGGTTCCTACTTTCACGTGCAGGCGCGGTGTATTATTAGCTCATTCAAGCTGCATTCACAATGCCACCGGATCATAACCTGTATTCAAACAAAGAATGTGGCATCGTAGTCCCTTGATATCTAACCTAGGCGAGATCAATCGAGTTCTAGCAAAGACTAGAGAATTTACACAGTTTCGAAAGGATTCAAAAAGCTTTCCTGGTGTCACAAAGTTTCTTCGCAAAAGAAAATTTTTTGAAATCTCAGTTTGATTCAATCTTAAGGGTGGTTCCCTAAATGCCTTGAATCGGACTAAACAAGAATTCGGGATGATTCGAAAAACAGTTAAGAATTTGTCAAAATCGACCGACATTATACGAATGGAACGTCTGTGGAAAATGCCTGCAAACAGCCTATTATTTCTCGTTTTGATGACGAGTCTCATTATTGGGGCGGGCTGTAAACCAAGAACTCCAGTTCCTGACGAACCATCAGTTGTGGGAACACCCCCAACCATTCTAGAAATTTCACCTCAGTCCGTCGATGAAGATACAGCTTTGTCTTTTGATTTTGTCGTCGAAGATCCTGATGAAACTCTCAATTGTGCGACTCAGATTACTTTTTTATCTGCAGCCCCAGATTTGATTGACCCCGCAACAATTTCGTTTTCAGGAGACGCTCCGAATTGTCGGATGTCTTTTTCTGGTTTTGCAAATCAAAATGGGGTTACGTCTGTTACGTTGCAAGTAAAAGATTCGAATGAATTGGTATCGGAGCGACAATTTGAAGTCACGATAAACGCGATTGCGGATGCTCCGGTGATCACGGCACTTTCTAACAGGACTCTGCGAACCGACGAGACATTGAGCTTTAATTTGCTAGTTCAAGATCCCGATGCAGCGATGGACTGTGCGAGCACGATTTCAGTTTCGTCTTCAAACGTGGGTGTCTTACCTTCGGGGGACGTGGGAGTGTCTGGAACGACGCCAACCTGTATCGTGTTTATATCGCCTTCCTTGAATGTCGCGGGGACAACGGAACTGACCTTCACCGCCAACGATGGGGTGCTGTCGGATTCAGAGAGCTTTAATTTGGAATTGTTCTCGCTTCAGTCCATCGTGGCGTCACCTTCGGTCCTCAGTCTTGCCGTTGGGGGTTCGTCGAACCTTCAACTAGTTGCAAATTACTCCAATGGGCCGGTCGTATCTCGCGCGACTTTGGCCAGTTGGAGTTCATCCGACTCTGCTTCGGTGTCCGTGGATAACGGCACATCAAAAGGTTTGGTTCAAGGACTTGCGGCGGGAACTTCTGTCATTCAAGCGACGTATGAAGGACTCACGGCAAATGCGACCATCAATGCTTACGTGATTACTGGAATCGGAGTTTCTCGTGGAGCCGTGACGGGTGGAATCGGATCGCAAACGATCGTTTCGGCGACAGCACAAACAACCACTTCAAGTTTTGACATCACCAATTCAGCTTCTTGGGTTTCGTCGGATTCTTCAGTGGCAACAGCGAGTAACGGGGTGATTCAATTGCTCTCGGCGGGAACTGCAACCATTCAAATCAGCTACGGAAGTTTTTCCGCAGCTGTGAATGTCATCGTTCAAGCAAAAAGCCTGACTTCGATTTCTCTTGAGATTACCGGGGGCGGATCATCGATTCCACTCAATGGAATTAAGAAGATGAAAGCGCTTGCGAACTATTCGGATTTGTCATCAGAAGATGTGACGAATCTAGTTTCGTGGACCACTTCGAATTCAAGTTTTGTAGCGATCGAAACCGCAGCTCCGTATCAGGGAAACGTCATTGGTATGGCTGTGGGTGATAGTACGATCACGGCCACGATTGGTGCCGTGAGCGCGCAAATGCTTGTCACCGTGAATTCAGTTTCCATCGTCAGTATTGCCGTCAGCCCGAGTGATGCGCTCGTTGTTTCCAATGCTTCTTATAAGCTTGTTGCGACGGCGACGTATTCTGATGCAACAACTGCGGATGTGACACAGCTTGCGACATGGTCCTCTTCGTCGACATCCGCCGCGACTGTGAGCAATGCTGCTGGCTTGCGTGGGCTCGTGAGCACCCCGTCCTTCACGGGATATCGATCAACGGTCATTTCTGCTGTGCTTAGCGGAGTGACGGGTTCCACGCCAATGGGTGTTAACGGTGCAACGATCACCTCGATTGTCGTAACGCCAGATCACACATTAACAGTTGCGCAAAGTGAACAAGCACGTGCTTATGCAAATCTTTCTGACGGGGGCCTTATCGATGTAACTGACTTTTCCATTTGGTCTTCATCGCAGCCTGGGGTCGTTTCGGTCAGTAACTCCATCGGTTCAATTGGTTTGATCACTGGAGTTTCAAATGGCACGGCAAGCGTGACGGCCTCATTCGCCGGTCAAAGCGGTTCACGAAATATTTCGGTCGATACAGTTCCATCAAGCGCAGAAATTGGGTTGGGTCTTCTGGCGAATTACTACACCTGGTCTGCATCGCCAGTGTTTAGCGAAGTTAATCGTAGAGGGTCCCGAATTGATTCAAAGATTAATTTCAGTTGGGGTGTTGGTAATGCTCCCATGGGAGTCGGAGAACGATACTTAGTTAGGTGGAGCGGCTTTTACAAAGCGACAGACTCAGCAAATTATTTTTGTACGTATTCAGACGATGGAATCAGAGTTTGGATCAATGGAAGCCTCGTGATTAATCAGTGGAACGATCACGCGGGTCGCTGGGACTGCTCTGGGCTCATCAATCTATCACCCGGGGTCAAATACAGTGTTGTTGTTGAGTTTTTTGAAAACGGTGGTTTTGCAGAGGCTCACTTAACCCAGTCTGCAGTCAGTGCGGTCGATGCGCAAAACACCGCGACACGAGCCGTTCCGCAATCAAAACTATTCCCGAACTAGAACTCATTGACTAGGTTCCCGTCTATTAAACAGGAGCCGGGGCAACAGTCTTAGGTAATTCATGTTCTGCCGTCGGCGTGACGCCAATCCAATCTAACAATGCAGTTCGAGCCTTCGTGATTTGAATTTCTTTTTTTATTTTTTTGTCCCTGATTTTTTCCGGCAGTGGTGGCAGCAGCGCAAAATTGATATTCGTCGGCTGAAAGTGATCTGCGCGAAATGGGTCCGTGATGGCTTCAAGCAAAGAACCTAAAGCAGAATCTCTTGGCGGAGCCTTCAGAGTCTCGTTTTGTGTTCGTTGCCAAATGAAATGCGCCACAAGCAAGC
>LNFM01012649.1_pt1 | contig 11014 bp, 5 predicted proteins | sample 596031 | NCBI WGS metagenome assembly LNFM01 (sample SAMN04254537, study PRJNA301005) | activated carbon metagenome | isolation source: dual media filters at the Ann Arbor, Michigan drinking water treatment plant | place: USA: Ann Arbor | reverse complement strand
CGCGATCGCGCCGCGCTGAGCGCGTCTCGGCCCTTCGGGCTTCGATCCCGGACGTACGTCTTGCGCTTCGTCAGCAACGCGGACCGATCGGTGAAGCTCAAAACGTGATAGCCGGGTTTTACCCGAAGCCGACTGAGCCCCAATGTTCAGTGTTGGGACGAAGAATTGCGACGAGGTCGCGCTCGTACCTCCAAGCTTCCGAAAACACTGGCGTCAGAAGCGCAGGACTGGAGTGCCCGGGCTTTCACGGACACGATAGTTTCAGCAACATTGCGCGCCTTAAGATTACATTGCACTCATCGCTGCGTGCAGTGTATTTCCTATCATAGATTGCACTTCGAGCGGGGGCTGCCATGACGGACGGCGCAAAGCGCTATGAGTACCTGGCTCAACGTTTTCGACAACGCGAGGGGCAAACCTCGGACATGCTTCTCTTTGTGGCGCCCGCGGCGGACGTTCGCACTTGGGCTGGCATTCCACGGAAGACGTTCGACTATCAGCACGGCTTCCAACGCAGTTTAAACTCAGGCCGGGTGGGGGAGATCACCGAGTATTTCTCCGACGACAAGAAGAACATCTCACCGACGGCTATTGTAGTTGGTTTTAATCATAACAGCGAGGCGGTCACCGTTGAGGCCGTGAAGAATGGAGTCCTCTCGGATGGCCTTGTCCAATTGGTCATCGAGATACCCGACTTCGAGGCGCTTGAACTGCGTGATCTGATCGACCGAGCTGCGACCGCGCTGGAACGGAGGTTGCCGAAGGAGACTGTCGACGCGATCCGCGCGGACGTTGAGAGCGCCGTCAACGAAGCGTCGACACTGCACAATGAGACCAACGGCGACGGGGAGGGGCAGGAAGGCGATTCTGCCGCGGCATCGGACGTACTGGAGAAGCCAGACCGTTCCTATTTGGCCGATTTTTATGCGGAGCTATTAGGGTACTCGCGCAGCCTGGCATCGCCGACGGATGAAGAGAAGTTTCGACAGATCCTCTATTCAATCTTGAAGCCGGCCATAATCGTAGATGGTCAGCACCGGGTTTTCGGTGCGGCGAGTGCGGACGAGACAATCAAGTTGGCCGTGTGTGCTCTGACGGAAAGCGACTGGGTCGAAAGCGTCTACCAGTTTGTCGTCATCAACCAGAAGGCCAAGCCGATTAAGCCGGCCTTCTTGAATTCGATCATCGCGACATCACTGAGCGACGCAGAAATCAAGGAAGTCTACGATCGGCTCGACGTCTCGAATGTTGACGTCGAAAAGGCGCAGACTATGAACCGTGTCAACATCGATGCGGATTCACCATTTCGCGGCATGATCGATTTCGAAGTCGAAGGCTCGACGGGTTTCCTGCAATTTCCAGGCATGTCGAAGCTTGTTCGGGATTTTCGAAACATACCCCGCACGCATGCTTCACTGTTGCCGAAATCGGACTGGGGAAAGCCAGATGACATCTGGCTACAGCACTTTTATGCGCTCTGGCGGGGAATTCGGTCATATTTCGAGGGCGAAGACCCGCGCCTTTGGCAAGAACCATCGGAAGGCAATCCCAACAACCTGTTGAAGATCGTGAGTCTTCAGGAGTTACAGCGACTGATGCTCGACAATTGGGCGGACAGCCGCGCCTTTCAGTTCAGTCGTCCGAGCAAGACAGAGGGCGCCGCGAAGGCGTTTTGGAAGGATTTTCCTAGCGCATTCTTCACGGACGAGTGGCGCAAGAAGGGGCTGCAAACCTCGGTCGGGCGAACGGTACTTCGCAATGCCATCACCGACACGCGACGGAATTTAGGTCGTCGGCAGTGGGGCCATCGCAGGTTAGGCCTATTCAGAGAAGAATAGATGCGCTGGCTAGACTTGCTCCTAGTCGACAACGAGCTCGATTTGCGTTCAGAAATCGATGGCTTGGACGCTGATGCGAAGAACGCATTGGTGAACGAGTTTGCTGCTGTGCTTGGAATCGACGCTGATGAACTACTCGCCTCAACGCTTCGTCTTTTGATTGAGAGGGCTCGCCCCACAGCATTGCCGGCCGCTTTGTGGCGCAGGCCATTGACCGCCACCAGCAGCGTGCGCGACCTTGCCAGAATCCATCTTGAGAAACGCAACATTGACCCGACCGACGCGCGGCTGCGCAGGATGCAGGATCTCTACGCCCGCTTCGCCGCCGAGCGCACGAAGCGGGTGAGCGTTACGGAGACGGCGCTCGCGGCCCAATCCTACGCCTGCGGCATATGCGGACTGCGTTTCTATAATGAAGAGTTATTGTCGCTTGGATTTGTGTCCCCGCTCGGCAATCGACCGCGGTCCAAGACGGATGCGCTTAAGCCGCATTGGAGTCGGGCCGACTATCGCAGGCCCACAATTGAGCATGTGTGGCCCGTTTCCAGTTTCGGAAACAACTCTGCCCGGAATCTCGTGGTCGCCTGTCGCGGTTGCAACGAAGGCAAGAGCAACTACATGGCCGTGCATCAGACGAAGCCGTTCGTCGGCATGCCGACGAGGCGAGAATTGCGCGACGGCGGTCATCTATCAACAGAAGCGTTTTTCGCGCAGATGATGCGAAAGCCGCGCTGCGAGACCTCCGGTAAGAGCGCGTTAGACAGCGAATTGACAGTCGGGTTGCGAGATGTCGACGAGGCGATCGTGTTGGACAATCTTGTGACCGTCGCTTCCGCTGACTAGCGGCTGCGCCAGTCAAGTCTGGGTGTGGCGGCCCGTCAAGACACAAGGGGGGCCGCGCTCTTCTGTCGGCGGTCGGTAGCCGTGAGAAAACGTTGTATCGAACACGAAACATGACTCCTTGTTTCAACGGCAGGTCGCAGGAAAGGGATGCAAATAAGCTGGCTGAGCGGCACATTGGCGTTTGTGTGATCGAGTCTCGGCGGCGAGGGCGGGGGAATGTTTGTTCGAGCGAGGCAAGGCGAGTTTGCTGCGCTCGGCGTCGGCAAATTGTTGGGTGCCGAACAAGGCCGATACCTCGTTGAATTCTTTGACGCGCCCTTCGCTGCGCCACGCGTGGAAGCGTTTGATGCCGCCGAGCTTGGCGCCGTTACGTTGCCGCAACAGACGCGGGTGTATTGCTACGACGCTGGGCGCAAGGTTTGGGGTATCGGTCGCCTTCTGGACGATCACGGCGAGACGCAATTGGTGCGCTTGCCAAACAACAAGACCGAACTGTTCGAGGTCGCCAACGTCTATGTTCGCTGCGATCAGCCGATCGTAGATCCAACGCCCTTTCTCGCCGCCCAGATCACGGAAAGCCCGCGCTTCAGCGAAGCTCGGCGGCGTTTTGTGGGTTCGCTTCTATCGCAACGCGCCGCGTCACTGGGCATGGCAGGGCTCATCTCGTCCTCGATCGAGTTGGAGCCGCACCAGATCGAAGTTGTCCGACGCGTCCTGCAAGATCCTGTGCAGCGCTTCTTGCTGGCCGACGAGGTTGGCCTGGGCAAGACAATTGAGGCGGGCGTTCTCATTCGCCAGTGCGCCATCGAGACCAATTGGAGCGGGCGCATTGTGGTCTTGGCTCCCGAGGCCCTGATTGCGCAATGGCGCCATGAGCTTGAGCAGAAATTCGGGCTTGAGACCGCGCTCGACAAGACGGTCTTCGTCTTGAGCTTCGAGTCGCCCGAGTTGATCCATCATCTGTCACGCGCCGCGATGCTGGTGATTGATGAAGCCCATCATCTGTCGTCTCCTACGCATTCAGGCATTTACGGTCTCATTGCCTCGATGACGCCCGCGATCGAGAGGCTGTTGCTCTTGTCGGCGACGCCAGTCTTACACAACGAACGCAGCTTCTTGGAGATGCTGCATCTCATCGACCCAGAGACATACCGACTCGATGAGGAGGACGCTTTTCGCCGGCGCGTCGAAGCGCGGGGTGAACTTGCCGACATTGTTGCCCTGCTGAATCCGCAAACTGCGCTCTACGTGGATAAGGCTCTTGATAAGTTGAACGCGCTCTTCCCAGAGAACACATGGCTGCAGAACGAGATCGCGTCATTGCGCGCCATTCTCGAAGCCATGCCCGACGAAGATGCGCCCGAACTCATCGAAGCCATGATGCGTCTGCGGGCTCACTTGGGCGAAGTCTATCGGCTCGATCGGCGGATTCTTCGCAATCGCCGCACCAAGGTCGTGGGGCTGACGCCGGGACGCGCCGGGGCGCTCGTTGCCGACTATCAATCAGTTGCAGCCGCTCAATTGGCCGACGCGATCGACGCTTGGCGGTTTGAAGCCGCCGAAAAGCCAGATGCGTTTCAGGATGTATGCGCGGCTTTTGTCGAGCGCAGCTTTTCCCCAAGTCGCGATGCAGATCAACTGAAGACCAACCCCATGCCAGACAAACTGGCGCGAGCGCTCGGGCACTCAGAATTGTTCAAGGCTCGCCTTGAGGCGCTTGCTTCTGCGCTCGAACGCGAGAAGCTGGACCACGAGCAGTGGGTGATCTTCTGCTCCGCTGAATCCACCGCTGACGCCGTCGCCGCCCACTTGAACGCTTTGGGCCAGTGGCGGGTTTTTCGACATGATGTGTATGACAACGCCTGGAAGGCGTTCATGGACGACGGCGAGAGCGGAGTTCTCGTCTGCGATCGCCGGGCCGAAGAAGGGCTAAACTTGCAGGGCGCTCAACGCTGGGCGGTGCACTTCGATTTGCCGATAAATCCAAATCGCATCGAGCAAAGGCTGGGCAGGCTTGACCGATACGGATCAGGAGAGGCCGTGAGGTCACTGATCCTGCGCTGCGTCGACAATCCCTATGAAGCAGCGTGGATTGAGTATCTGAGTGCAGGTCTGCGCATCTTCGATCGCTCAGTTGCCAGCCTGCAATATCTGATCGACGCGACGATGCGCTCGCTTTCGAAGGAACTACTCACCGAGGGCACGCGGGCCTTCACCGATCTCACTGAGCGAAGCATCGGCGATGATGGTGAGGTCGAACGCGAACGCAAGGCGATCGAACGGCAAGAGGACTTGGACGCGCTCGTGGCGCCGAGTGCCGAGCAATATGATGCGCTCTTCGATACTGAGAGCGACTGGAGCGTCATTGCTGAAGATTGCAGCGCTTGGCTTGAAGGCATGCTGCAGTTTGATCGTGCGCCGATAGAAAGGGGTCCTGGCGATCTGAACACGCTCTTTCGCTATGTGTATGCCTACGGCGCCCGCCACACCTTGGTGCCACTCCAGACATTCCATGACGCCTGCGCTGCCGCGCTCGAGATCGATCCGATCCAGGCCAGGCGTGTGCAGACGTATCCTTTCTCCTACCGTCGACAAACGACGTTGAACCGAAAGGGCCGCGCAGTCCAGGCGCGGCCGCTTCGGTACGGTGAGGCGTTCATTGACGGGATCAATGCGATTACGGCGCGTGACGATCGCGGGCGCCAGATGGCTATGTGGCGCTACATTGCAAGCGGCTTTGAGCCCTTAGGAAAAGCCGACCTCTTCTTCCGCTTTGACTTCATTGTTGAGTGCGATTTATCGGAAGTGGAGGCCAGGCTCGCCGCGCGCCGCGCGCTTTCCTCTGTTTCAAGCGCCGCCATGCGCCGCCGCGGCGACATGGCGTTCGCCCCTTTGCTGGAGACGATCTGGCTCGACGGCGAATTGCGGGAGATTGGGGATGCTCAGATCCAAGCGCTCCTTGATGCGCCCTATAGCGATGAGGCGAAAGCGCAAGGCGGGCGCGACTTCAATCTGAATGCCCAACGCTGGCGTGCGCTCCGAGATCTTGGGCTTCCCGAGTTGGGCTATTGGCGAGATTTGTGCGAACGCGCACGCACACAAGCGCAGGCGCTTCTGGTTCAGCGGGGCGCGCTTATTGAAGCCTGTTCGCTTGCGGCAAAACGCACCCAGGAGGCTGACGCGGGGCGGCTCGCGCTTCTCCGGACGCGCGCTGAACGAGCGAATGCTGCCGAGAATGACGTGGTCGTCTCTCAAGACGAGCGCGCGCTGTCGCTGGCGCTCATTCGCGGCGTGCAACACCCTAGCGTGCGCGTAGAAAGCGCAAACGCCGTCTTCTTAAGCGCCGACATGGGCATCGCCAACGCTTTGGCGAGGGCGGGATGAGCGAGTTCGATTTCTCGACCTTGTTTGAGGTGCTGGTCAAGTGGCCGAACGCGAGTGTTTCCACCAGCAGCGCCAATGACGGCGTGTTCGAACGCATTCGGCAGATACTGCAGACACCGTCTGGGCCGGCATTGCACCGCGCCGACTTGATGGCGTTGCTTGCACACGTGCTGCGTCGCCACACAGCTCGAACGGGCGTTAAGGCGCACCTGACTGCGCCCGCTGGCGAAGGTTGGCCCACCCGGAACGATTGGCGCGCGTTCGGTGTCGCAGCTCATAGCGAAGCAAACGGCCGTATGATCTTAGAGGCCGAAGCGTGGGCGCCGGATTGGCTGGAGGATGTGGATCGGCCGGTCTTCGCTGATGTTTTTGCCGAGAAGTATATGCGCATCGAGAAGGGGCGCGCCATCGATCCCTTCGTTCGAGAAGCCACCGGGTTCGAAATGTATGTCTCGGCTGGGCAGCGCGAAGCGGTGCGTGCAGCGTTGCTTATGCCTCCCGGTGAAACGCTGGTCGTGTCGCTGCCTACGGGGTCGGGAAAGAGCTTAGTGGCTCAGGCGCCGGTACTGGCGCGTGGGCTTGAAGGGCCGGTGACGATCTGCGTTGCGCCGACGACCGCGCTGGTGCTTGATCAAGCGCGCCAAATGCGGCGTCTCATTGCTGCGCGTTGGCCCGGTCGTAAGATTCCGCCTTTAGCGTGGCATGCGGATCTTAGCGAAGAAGAGCGGAATCTGATCAAGGCGGCGCTCCGGTCGGGCGAGCAAGGCATTCTCTACTGTTCGCCGGAGGCTCTGACGCGTGCGCTCTTGCCGGCGCTCTATGACGCGGCACGGAGAGGTCTCATCGGCTATTTGGTCGTCGATGAGGCGCACCTCGTCAGCCATTGGGGCGATGGGTTTAGGCCCGCCTTTCAATTGTTGGCTGGCGTGCGGCGCGGCCTATTGGATGAGGCGCCAGCGCCCGGCTTTCGCACAATTCTCATGTCGGCGACGCTCACGCCTGAGGCCATACAGACGCTCGATGCACTATTTGGGCCGAAAGTGCAGATGGTTGCTTCTGTTCATTTGCGCCCGGAGGTGCAGTATTGGATTCATCGAGAGAACGATGACGCGGCGAAAGCGGGTAAAGTGCTTGAACTCGTGCGTCACGCACCACGACCTTTCATCCTTTATACGACCAAGCGCGCCGACGCGAGCTATTGGTTAGGGATGCTAAGACGAGAGGGGTTTTCCCGCATCGCCCAATTCGACGGGGACACTATCGACCAAGAGCGGCGCCGCATCATCGATGCGTGGGCCAGCAACGAACTTGACGGCATCGTCGCCACGTCTGCGTTCGGCGTCGGCATCGACAAAGGCGACGTTCGCACCGTCATCCACGCAGCCGTGCCGGAGACGCTTGATCGCTACTATCAGGAAGTAGGTCGCGGCGGTCGCGACGGCCGCGCCAGCGCTTCGTTCTTGATCTACTCAGATCGAGACAAAGCCACCGCCGATCGAATGGCTGCGCCCGCGCTGATCAGTAATGAACTGGGCTTCAAGCGGTGGTCTGCGATGTTCCAACGCGCCGAGCAATTGGACGCGGTCGGCTCGCGTCTTCGGATTAACCTCGATGTCGTGCCCGAGCACGCGGATCGGCAGACCGACTACAACGAGGCTTGGAACATGCGCACGATCATTATGATGGCGCGCGCTCAAGTCATGTCGCTTCGCTCGAGTGCGCCTCAGGGACCGAAGCGAGAGGCATTGGAGGACGAGGCAGCATTCGATGCGCGCCAGGAGGATTATTGGGCCGGGTACTTCCGGCAAGTCGATCTCGCGGTGCTCAAGAACGGACACACAGATGCGAGTGGTTTTGAATCTTTGATGGGAGAAGAACGTGTGCGCGCGGTGCGCGCTTCGGCCACTGGTGGCGCGCTGTTGAACGATTTGCTGGGCGGCGCGAGCGAAGTGGCCGCGCTCTTGGAGCGTCTCTACCGCAATTACGAACCCGGCAGGGCGCTCATCGTCGCCAAAGCTTGTGGAGGATGTCCCGCTGATCGACGCAATTCAGACCTCAAGCCCGCCTGGAGTGAGCCCGCCGTCAGCACCATCTCGCGCGTTAGCGCGCCGTCCCTCGATGCCTGGCGCGAGTCATTCCCGCACCTCAGAGCTTTCAATCAGATCATCATGCCGCTGCCTGAATCGATCGGGCAGCGAGGCATCATTGAGTGTTTGAACGCTCTGGTGAGCTTGTTCGGTATTCGCGAGTTAGCGTTGTCACAAGCTGCTGCGACCCTCCGCACAGAAATTGCCAACATGCATAAGCAGACCAACGATGGGTTGCTGTTGCTGCAGACGCTCGAGGAGGAGGCTACTGTCCAGCCCGCCTACCAACTCCTTCGCGCAAGCATCATCGAGAAGAGGTGGCCAGAGCACTTCGCCGCTCTCAGCCGGCCTCTGCACATCATCATGGCGCCATCTTCGACGCCTGATCCGGATCATCCATCGAGACGGCTCGGCGAGACGGGGCAGAACATTTTGACGGTTGAACAATTGCTAACGGCGGCGCGGGCATGAGTATACTGAACATCGCCAGTGATGGGCACTACAATGTGCTTATCTGTCTTGTCCGCGCGATCGTGAAGTTTGGACCCATGCCGCGCGACCGGCTGCTGGCGTCGTGCGGCGCCGCGAGCCCGACGGTCAATGAGGCTAAGCTCACACAGACGCTCAATCGCTGGAAGGAGCTCGGGCTTTTCTTGGAGGGCGAGCGCGTCAGCCTGAGCGATCCTTATCGCGGCCAATTGGGCGCAAATGAAGATCTGGCGGAAACGGAGTTGCCTAAGTGCGTACGCACGATCGTTCTTGCTGAACGCAACAACCAGCGCTTCTGGGAAAACGAGGAAAATAAAAGCGCCGACTTCACTCGCGCGCTCGCGTGGATGTTGGCCCAAGACGTCTATGCTCTCGACACTTCCAACGCCGAGGCGATCATGGGGCTTGAGCGCCAGCAAGTGGCTGATACTTCGCGTCGCTTTATCCAGAATGATACTCGGTGGCAGGGACTTCGCCTCTGGATGATTTATTTGGGCTTTGCCAGAGAGGACACTCTTGTGCGCGTCGATCCAACCGTAGCAGTGAGAGACGCTTTGGCCACGTCGTTCGGCGACGCGGAAACCGTGATAGCGGCAGAGTTTGTGGCCGCGCTTGGCGCGCAATTGCCGGTGCTAGATGGCGGCCTCTATCGGACGAAGGTGGAACAAGAAGCGATGACCGATCGCTCTTGGAGCCGGCCTGCCGCAGGCTGGCTCTCGAGTTCGCTCTCACGGGCCCTAAGGCGACTGGAGTTCGAGCACTTGATCGGGTTTGACCAGCGTAGTGACACTGCCGACGGTGCGACATTGACCGGCCGGGACGGCTCTGCGTGGCGACGATTTACGCACGTGCGCATTCTCAAGCCAGGAGCGGTCCATGCTTGAGCATTATTGGCCAACACCCGACCGCATAAACGAGTGCATTAAGAACGAGGCTGAGACGGCCGAGGTTTCGGTATTGATGGCGGTCCATCAACCCACGCCTCTCGTCAAGCGCGCGGTTGGCACCGCACGAGAAACGCCGGCGAGCGAGCAAGAACTTCTCGACGCCTTTCTTGCTGATGACGTTCCCGGGGGCGCCTTGCTCATGCCGATCACGGGACCGTCCGGGGTCGGAAAGAGCCACATCATACGGTGGCTTGACGCTCAATTGCAGCGTTCACCTAAGCGCGATCGCTTGCACATCATCCGCGTGCCCAAAAGCGCAAGCCTACGCAAGGTGGTCGAACTCATTTTGGAGCCGTTGGCGGACAATCCCGACTTTGAGGTAGTGCGGAAGGACCTGTCGCGCGCTGTGGCCGAGGTAGACGTCACAAGCGCTGTCGTCACCTTCCGCGCCCATCTTGAAAACGCTCTCACGGCTTATGGGAGACAACTGACCGAAGATCTGAAGCGTGATCCCAGCAGACAGGAATTGCGGCCCCTGATCGGGCATGCGCGCGACTTACCGAAGCTGTTCGCTGATCCAGCGCTCGCGCAATATTTCGCCGACAATGTGCTTCAGCGCGTGATCAAGCGCGCCCTACATGGCCAGCACGCGGAAGATGTGGGCGAGGATACGCTCTCTCAATTCATCGTCGACGACCTTGTCATTCCGTCTGACGCCGTCGATCTGACCCAGGCCTCGCTGCCGGTGCGGCAGTATTACATGACGACGTTGTCGCACGCAGATGACGCGCAACGTAAGGGCATAGTGGATCTGCTCAATAAAGTGGTGGACACCGCCATCGCGCGGGTCTTTCAACTTGAGCAGAGCACGTCGGGCGTCACCCTACAGGACATCATCCTTGCCGTTCGAGAGGTGATGCTCAGGGACGAGAAAGACCTAGTCCTGTTGGTGGAAGATTTTGCAGCGCTTGCTGGTATCCAAGAAGCGCTACTCAAGGTCGCCATCCAAGAGGGCGTTTACGAGGGCAAGAAGGTGCGCGCGACCATGCGCACTGCCATCGCACTGACTGACGGTTACCTTTCATTCCGTGACACCATCTTGACGCGTGCGCAGCGCGAATGGGTGATTGACGGCAAGCAATTGACTGACCAGGAAGTCATTGAGAGCGTGGAGGGGTTGGTCGGCAGCTATCTAGACGCTGCGAGGTGGGGCGGGGATGAGTTGCGCCGACGCTTTACCCAGGCAAACGACATATCGCGCGGCGGTTGGCTAGAGCCGTGGCGCCACGAAGAGCATGCCGAGGAGGAGGCTCAAACGCTTGAGGCGTTCGGTCGGGACGCGCACAAGCGATCGCTCTTTCCGTTTAATCGCGCCGCAATCGAGAAACTGGCGGAGCGCCACCTCTCGGACAACCAGCGCCTGGTGTTTAACCCGCGGCGGGTGATCAACGAGATTTTCCGAGCGCCTCTTTTGATGCGCGACTCT
>LNFM01012648.1_pt1 | contig 11014 bp, 10 predicted proteins | sample 596031 | NCBI WGS metagenome assembly LNFM01 (sample SAMN04254537, study PRJNA301005) | activated carbon metagenome | isolation source: dual media filters at the Ann Arbor, Michigan drinking water treatment plant | place: USA: Ann Arbor | reverse complement strand
TGGCCAGCGCCAGATAGACCGGGTTGCCCTGCGCGCGCTTCACCACCCGCGTCGAATCCTCGAATTCCAGCACGCCAAGCCAGAGGATGCGCGCGAGCTCCGCCTGCTTCACCTTCTTGCCGTCCCAGAGCGCGTTGGCGATGCGCGTCGCCTCCGCATCCAGGCCGACATGCCAGCTCCAGTTGCGGTCCTCGATGACGGGGACGGGCTTGATCCGCACGGTCTCGCCGAACATGTGGCGGGTGAAGCGCTCCAGGGCCCGGGCCAGGCCGAACTGGCCCTGCCGCGATTCGGCGATGTCCAGCGCCAGGTCATGCGCGTCGGAGCGCGGCTTGTAGCCCGGCGCATTCTCCTCGCTTAGCACGTCCAGCTCCACCTCGCGGGGTGGCGCACCGGCCTCGGTCAGCAGGCGGCCGAGCGCGCCCAGGTCGCCATCCTCGTGGCGGGCATCCACCACCTCCTCATCGGCCAGCAGCGTCGCACCCTGGGTGATGGCGGCGCGTTGGGTGCGAAAGAGGCATTCGGCGGCGCGAAGGGTGAAGGCATCGCCCTCGCCCTCCATCGCCGCGCGCGCGACCAGGTGGGTCAGCATCTGGAGAAACAGCGGCGGAATGCCGCTGACATTGCCGCGGAACAGCTTGAGCCAGGCGGCCTCCAGCGTGGGCTCGGCCGCCACCTTGTCGCGGAAGTTCAGGAAGACCTGCCAATTCTCGGCGGCATCGGCGTCGGCGAGACCGGCCGGCTCCACTGCCGCCAGGGGGTCCGCCATCAGCCTTGCGTGCAGCGCGCGCTCGGCGTCGCAGGCCTCGGCGGGCGGGACCAGCTCGGGCCGGGCGAGGAAGGCGCGCCAGAGGTCGGGCGTGCCGCGCAGCCGGCCCGTCTCGTCCAGGTCGCAGAGATGGTGGCCGGAGGCGACCCAGAAATCACCGGGGGAAAGAAGCGTCATTTGCGGGCCTTGATGAGCGCGGTGAGGTCGGGGGAGTCAGGCGGCGCATCCTCCTCCACCTGGGAGATGGCGAAGACCGGCAGGGCGCCGAAATCATGATGCGGCGTCTCGCGCCGGTGCAGCGTGCGGAAGGCCTCGCGGAGCTCGCCGCCTTCGTCATGGCTGCGGTGCAGGGCGAAGACGGTCCCCGGCGGCTGGTCGCAGAGGGACTCGGCGAAGGCCAGTTCCTCGGCCGCCGCGGCGCGGGCGGCGTCGCGGTCGGGCGCGCCGTGCTCGCCCTGGATATGGGTGGCCAGGGATTCCAGCACGACCTCGCGGGCTTCGGCTGTGATCTCCGCGACCTCCACAAGCGTTGACCAGCCGAAGCTGGCGAGGCCGAGGAAGCCGCCGCGAAACGCCTGCTGCCGCTTGCCGGAGAGCGATTCCGGCGCGTCATCCCAGAACTGGAAACCGCCGGGCACCGCCCATTCGCCGGGCTCGGCGGCGCGGGGGAAGATCAGCGTGTCCGAGGGGTCGAGCCGGATGGTCCTCAGCAGCTTTCCCCGCGCCGATTCACGCCCCGTTTCCGGGGCGATCGGAGCTACATGATGGGCCATGTCTCACGCCCCCCTTCGCGGTCCAGCACCAGGGCGGCCGTGTTCGGGTCGATGCCGCGCTTCACGCCCTTCTCGCCGGCGCATTCCTCCAGCCGGGCCAGGAATTTCTCTGCCACGCGCCGGGCACCGCGGGCGTTCCATTCATCCATGTTCGCCATCAGGTGGCGCGCCCAGGCCTCGGTCAGGCCGGCGGGGGTGAGGTCGTCGAAGCCTTCCTCCTGCAGCGAGGTCTCGCCCGGATGCTCGCCGGGGGTGACGGCTTCCGGCCAGGCGAGGCGCAGCTCGAAGCCCACCACCATCCAGTCGGGGATGGCGTCCTCGCTCGCACCCTCGGGCAAGGCGAGCCGCATCCGCCCCACCACGCCGCCATTCACGGCCAGCGTGCCGGGCCAGCGCCAGGTGACCGGCAGCTCCGGTGGCGCAATGGCCGACAGCGCATCCGCCAGCGCATTGGCAGCGGCGAGATAGGCCAGGCGCGCGGGGCCCAGCGGCCGGTCGGGCTCCAGCACCACCGCGGCCTCGGCCCGGCTGAGCGCCCGGACCCAGACCAGCGTGCCCGCGCCGCTCGCGATGGGCGAGGCGCCCTCGGGCGCCAGCTCCACCGCGCGCGCCATGGCATCGCCCCCCTCGCGCAGCATGACCGGCGCGAAGAGACTGGGCAGTGGCGGCAAGGCGTCACCGGTGTTCAAGGCCTGGGCTCCCCCATCTATCCTGACAAGCGTGTAAGGATATAAGCGCCAGCAACGCCGCCGGGAAGGAAGCCACCCCCACATGACCGCATCGCGCATCGCCTTTGTCTGCTCCTGCGAGGATACGATGACGCTGGATGGCAAGGCGCTGGCCAAGGGCTGCGCCGCCCAGGGTCCGAACGCGGGCACCGAATTGCGCATGGCCGAGCATCTCTGCCGCAGCCAGCTGGACCGTTTCCTGGCCGCACTTGGCGAAAACCGCCCCATGACGGTGGCCTGCACACAGGAGGCGCCGCTCTTCACCCAGGAGGCGGAGGAGGCCGGTTTCGCGGGCACGCTGGATTTTGTGAATGTCCGTGAGCATGCGGGCTGGAGCGCCGAGGGCGCCGCGGCGGGGCCGAAGATGGCGGGGCTGCTGGCCTCGGCCGCCGTGCCGCTGCCCAGCATTTCGCTGGTCTCCATGACCAGCCAGGGCATCGCGCTCATCCTGGGCCGGGATGCCGTGGCGCTGGAGGCGGCGCGGGCCCTCTCGGAGAAGCTCGACATCACCGTGCTGCTGACCGGCGAGGAGGCTGTGACGCCGGCGCGCCGCGTGGAATTCCCGGTGCTGCGGGGCCGCGCGCGCACGGCCACCGGGCATCTGGGCGACTTCACGGTCACGGTGGATGACACCTCGGCCGCCTCGCCCGCCTCGCGCGCGGCCTATCTTTGGGGCGAGGGGAAGAACGGCACGCAAAGCCGTTGCGATGTGATCCTGGACCTCTCCGGCCGCCCCGCGCTGTTCCACGAGACCCGCCAGGGCTACCTCCGCGCCGATCCGCGTGATCCGGTGGCGGTGGCCAAGGCCATGGCCGCGGCGGGCGAACTGGTCGGCACCTTCGACAAGCCGCGCTTCGTGAATTTCGAGCAGGGGCTCTGCGCCCATAGCCGCAACAAGAAGACCGGCTGCACCCGCTGCCTCGACCTCTGCCCGACCGGCGCGATCACGCCCTCCGGCAAGGATTGGGTGAATGTCTCGAACGAGATCTGCGCGGGCTGCGGCGCCTGCGCCGCCGTGTGCCCGACCGGCGCCATCCAATATGCGCTCCCCACCGCCGATGCGCTGGCGCGCCGGATGCGCGCCATGCTGCTGGGCTTCGCCGAGGCCGGCGGGCGCGACCCCATCCTGCTGATCCATGACGACGCGCATGGCGAGGCGCTGATTGATGCCCTCGCTCGCCATGGCGAGGGCCTGCCGGCGCGCGTGCTGCCGATCCGGGTGAATGAGGTGAGCCAGCTCGATCTCTCGCTGCTCACCGGCGCCTTCGCCTGGGGCGCGGCGGGCCTGGCGCTGCTGCTGCCTGGCCGGCGCGGCCACGGGACCGAGGGCGTCTTCCGCAACCTGGATTATGTGAACACCGCGCTGACCGGCCTCGGCCTTGCCCCCCGCGCCCAGGCGATCGAGACGGATGACCCCTTCACCCTGGCCGAGGCGCTCTCCGCGCTGAAGCCGCTGCGCACCAGCTGGACGGCCGACGGCTTCCTGCCGCTCGGCGCCCCGCGCGAGGTGATGCGCCAGGCTTTCCGTGCCCTGCATGGCGCGAGCGGCAGCCAGGCCACGCAGGTCGCCATGCCGGAAAAAGCGCCCTTCGGCCTGGCCCGCGTGGACACCGAGGGCTGCACCCTTTGCCTCGCCTGCACCATGGTCTGCCCGACCTCGGCCTTCACCGCGAACCCGGAGACGCCGCAGCTGCGCTTCCTGGAGGAGGCCTGCGTGCAATGCGGCCTCTGCGCCGTGACCTGCCCGGAGAAGGTGATCACGCTGGAGCCGCGCCTGAACTTCGCCCCGGAGGCCGCGCGCCCCGTGGTGGTGAAGGAGGAGCCGCCGGCCGAATGCCCCTCCTGCGGCAAGCTGTTCGGCATGAAGTCCAGCGTGGAGCGGGTGAAGGCCAAGCTCACCGCCTCCGGCCACTGGATGTTCCAGGACCCCGCGCGCCTTGCCATGCTGGACCTTTGCGAGGATTGCCGGGTCAGTGCCGCGACCAACGCCGCGCTCGACCCCTACGCTACCACCGAGCGGCCCAGGACCAAGACGACCGAGGATTACCTGCGCGAGGCGGAGCGGGCGAAGAAGCTGAATTGAGGACCCTGGAGGCAGGCGGGCCGGTTGGTGCTATCCTTGGCCCCGATGAGATGAAAGGGCCGCATGCCATGAGCTTCGCCTCGACCAACGACCTCGCCGAGAAGAAGATCTCCTTCGATGATCTGGGCAGCGGGCTCTATGCCTATACGGCCGAGGGCGACCCGAATTCCGGCGTGATCGTGGGTCCGGAGGGCGTCATCGTGGTGGATGCCCAGGCAACGCCGGCCATGGCGGCCGATGTGATCGCGCGCATCGCCCAGGTGACCAGGCGCAAGGTGCAGCATGTGGTGCTGACGCATTACCATGCGGTGCGGGTGCTGGGCGCCTCGGGCTACGGCACCTCTTCCATCATCGCCTCGGACGGCACGCGCGCCTTGATCCGCGAGCGCGGCGCCCAGGATATGGAGAGCGAGATCGGCCGCTTCCCGCGCCTGTTTCGCGGGCAGGAGAGCATCCCTGGCCTCACCTGGCCGAGCCTGAGCTTCCGCCGCCAGATGACGCTCTGGCTTGGCCGCAGCCAGGCGCGAATCATCCAGATCGGCCGGGCGCACACTTCCGGCGACACGGTGGTCTGGATGCCGCGCGAGAAGGTGCTCTTCGCCGGCGATACCGTGGAATTCGGCGCGACACCCTATTGCGGCGACGCCCATTTCGCCGATTGGCCCGCCACCCTGGCCGCCATCCGCAAGCTCGCCCCGCAGAAGCTGGTGCCTGGCCGTGGGGCCGCGCTGACCACGAAGGATGACGTGGACCAGGCGCTGCACGAGACCGAGAGCTTCGTGACCGACCTCTTTTCCCTGGCCAAGGGGGCGGTGGAGAAGGGGTGGGCACTGAACGACCTCTATCTCCTCGCCATGGATGAGATGCGCCCAAAATACGGCCATTGGGTGATCTTCGAGCATTGCATGCCCTTCAATGTCAGCCGCGCCTTCGACGAGGCCAGCGGCATCGTCAAGCCGCGCATCTGGACCGCCGAGCGCGACCTTGAGATGTGGCGGGCGCTGGAGGGCTCGGCGCCGATGAAATCCGCCGAAGTGAACTGACTTGCCCAGCAGCTTCCCCCAGCCTCGCTACGAGCACCGCCCGCATCCGGGCGGCGAGGAGCGTGCGCCGCTCGTCATCGTGGGCGGCGGGCTTGTGGGGCTGACGGCGGCGCTGGACCTGGCGCGGCGGGGCCTCTCCGTCGTGCTGCTGGATGAGGATGACACGGTGAGCTTCGGCAGCCGTGCGATCTGCTTCGCCAAGCGCAGCCTGGAGATTTTCGCGCGGCTCAGCCTCGGTGAGAAATTCCTGGAGAAGGGTATCACCTGGAACCAGGGCCGCGTCTTCTTCCAGTCGCGCGAGGCCTATAGCTTCAACCTGCTGCCGGAGGATGGCCACGAATTCCCCGCCTTCGTGAACCTCCAGCAGTATTATGCCGAGCAATGGCTGGTGGAGGCCTGCGAGGCCACCGGCCGCGTGGACCTCCGCTGGAAATCCCGCGTCACCGGCATCGAGAACCTGGCCGACGGCGCGCGCCTCACTGTCGAGACGCCGGATGTCACCTATACGCTGCATGCCGATTGGCTGCTGGCCGCCGATGGCGAGCGCAGCTTCATCCGCGAGGCGCTGGGCCTGAGCTTCACGGGCCAGGTCTTCCGCGACCGCTTCCTCATCGCCGATGTGCTGATGAACGCGCCCTTCCCCACTGAGCGCTGGTTCTGGTTCGACCCGCCCTTCCATCCCGGCCAGTCGGTGCTGCTGCACAAGCAGCCCGATGATGTCTGGCGGATCGATTTCCAGCTGGGCTGGGACGCCGACCCCGAGCGCGAGAAGGACCCGGAGCGCGTGCGCCAGCGCGTGAAGGACATGCTGGGCCCGGATGTGCCCTTCGACCTCGAATGGGTCAGCGTCTACACCTTCCGCTGCCGCCGGATGGAGCGCTTCCGCCATGGCCGGGTCTTCTTCCTGGGCGATGCGGCGCATCAGGTCAGCCCCTTCGGCGCGCGTGGCGGCAATGGCGGCGTGCAGGATGCCGACAACCTGTGCTGGAAGCTCGCCGCCGTGCTGCGCGGCGAGGCGCCGGACGCCCTGCTGGACAGCTACGATGCCGAGCGTATCCCGGCGGCGGATGAGAACATCATGAACTCCACCCGCAGCACGGATTTCATCACGCCGAAGAACGAGGCGGCGCGCGCCTTCCGCGACGCCGTGCTGGAACTGGCCGAGGATTGGGCGCTGGCCCGGCCCCTGGTGAATTCCGGCCGGCTCTCGCGCCCCAGCACCCTCACGGCCAGCCCGCTGAACGGCCCGGATGAGGCGCCAGGCCGCGCGCCGCCCGGCACGCCCGCCCCCGATGCGCCGGTCTTGCGGGGCGCGCAGCGGGATTGGCTGCTGCGCCATATCGGCGCGGATGGCGGCTTCACGCTGCTCGCGCGGGAGGCGGTGCCGGTGCCCCTGCCGGGCATCACCACCCTGGTCATCGCCGATACGCCGCGATCCGGCGCGCTGGAGGATCATTCGGGCCTGGTGGCCGCGCGCTATGGGCTCTCGCCCGGGGAATGCTTGCTGCTGCGGCCGGACCAGCACATCGCCGCGCGCTTCACCACCACCGCTCCGGGGCCGATCCTCGCCGCTCGGGACAGGGCGCTCGGGCGATGAAACACCTCCGCACCGAACCCCGCCTGGCCGATCCGGACGGCTTCTATGCCGCGCTGATGGAGGCGCATCGCGCGCTGGACCCGCAGGCCTCGCGCAAGCTGGATGCGAAGCTGATCATCCTGCTGGCCAACCACATCGGCGACATGGATGTGCTGCGCGAGGCGCTGGCGATTGCGCAGGGTGCCAAGCCGGAGGAATAATGCGGGCATGAGCACCCCGACCGAGACCATCTCCCTTTGGCAGGATGAGTTCACCGCCATCCGCCGCGACATCCACGCGCATCCCGAGCTCGGCTTGGAGGAACATCGCACCGCCGATCTGGTGGCGGCGAAGCTGGCCGCAATGGGGATCGAGGTGCATCGCGGCGTGGGCGTCACCGGCGTCGTCGGCGTGATCCGCAACGGCAATGGCCAGGGGCGCATCGGCCTGCGCGCCGATATGGACGCGCTGGCGATGAATGAGGCCAACGACTTCGGCCACGCCAGCACCATCCCCGGCAAGATGCATGCCTGCGGGCATGACGGCCACACCACCATGCTGCTGGCGGCGGCCAAATATCTGCAGACGACCAAGCGCTTCGACGGGACGGTCCATCTGATCTTCCAGCCTGGCGAGGAAGGGGCCGGCGGCGCGCTCGCCATGCTCGAAGATGGGCTGTTCGAGCGCTTCCCCTGCGATGCCGTCTTCGGCCTGCACAACCGTCCCGGCATGCCGCTCGGCAGCTATGGCATCCGCCCCGGCCCGATGATGGCGGGCGTGGCCTTCTACGACATCCAGGTGAACGGCAAGGGCGGCCATGGCGCGCGGCCGGAGACGACGAACGACCCCGTGGTGATGGGGGCCGCCATCGTCCAGGCGCTGCAATCCGTCGTTGCCCGCAATGTGCCGGCGGCCGAACGCGCGGTGCTCAGCGTGACGCGCTTCGATGCCGGCAATGCCTATAACGTGATCCCGAACGAGGTCCGACTGGGCGGCACGGTGCGCGCCTTCAGCAACGAGATCATGAAGCTGGTCGAGGGCCGCATGCGCGCCATCAGCGAGGGCGTGGCCGCCGGGCTGGGCGGTTCGGCCGTGCTGGATTTCCGGGTGATCACCACGCCGCTCGTCAATGACGCGATGGAGACGGTGGCGCTGGCGGATGCGGCAGCCGCGCTGGTGGGCGAAGGCCAGTTGAAGCGCGAATTCCCCGCCGTCATGGGCGGCGAGGATTTTGCCTACATGCTCGAGAAGTGCCCCGGCGCCTATATCGTCACCGGCAATGGCGACAGCGCCGAGGTGCATAATCCGCGCTTCGACTTCAACGACGCCGCCATCCCCTATGGGGCGGGCGTGCTCGCCGCGGTGGTCGAGGCCAAGCTGAAGCGCGTGGAATAGCCGCGCTTCAGCCGCGCGGCATCAGGGCTTCACCAGGCCCTTGACCTCTTCCAGCGCCTCGGCGAAGCGGCGGTTCAGCACGCCAACCGCCTCGCCATTGGACTTCTGGATGAGCTCGGCGATCTCCTGCATGTTGGCGACCGCGCGCTCATAGGCGCCCTTCATCAGCTCGGCCTGCTGGGCGGCCTTGGCGTTGGGCGAGCCTTCGACGGTGGCGATGCTCTGCATCGCCTGCGTCATTTCGCTCATCACCTGCTGGATGATCTCCATGTTGCGGCGGCCGACGGCCTGCGCGCCTTCCATGGCGAGCTTGTTGGCGGTGGTCAGCGCCTCGAGGTTGCGCCTCTGCGTATCGGCGAAGGCCTGGAAATCCGGCATGGCGGGCATCTTCATCGAGGTGAAGGCGCGCATCATTTCTTCGGGGCTGAAGCCATTGCTTGACATGGTGGTATTCTCCAGGCGCCGGCGCCCATCCCGATCCCAGCGATCAGGAGGCCGAGCCCCGGCGTCAACAATTGGTTCCTAGACGGGCAGAGGTTGCAAGGTCAAACGCCTTCGGGTGAGGCTCTCGTGTCAGTTTCGCCGCCCGGCGCGATGTCGGACCCGGCCGCCGAGGGGTCGGCGAGCGGAGGTTCGGCCAGCGGGGGCTCCATCTCGGGTGGCGCCATGCGCAGCCAGCGCGCCACGCGGTCTGCCTGGTCCAGCGCGCGGTCGAGGGCGGCCATGGTGGCGGAGAGGTCCTCGCTCTCATCCTTCTCCCAGGCGCGGAGTGCCGAGAGCCAGACGGCGCCCAGCCCCTGCACGCGCAGCAGGCCGCCGGGCCCCGCCGCATCCAGCCCGGCCGCCTCCAGCATCCAGGCCATGGAGCCGGCCTGGCGGGGGGCGAACCACAGCGCCAGCAGAGGGGCGCGGGGCAGGTCCCGCAGCAGACGGATCACGCCGGCACGGTCAGGTTGGAGGGCATCCAGGCGGCGCATCAGCACATCGAAGAGTCGGTCGCGCGGGGTGCTGCCCAGGTCGTCCACCGTGCCCTCCAGCACCGCCGCATCTAGGGCGCGCTGATGCGCGGCCAGGATATGGAGCGGGCTGGCCGCCTGGCGCCGCAGCTCGGCCAGCGGTAGGCCGGCTTCGGCGGCGATGGCGCGCAGGGTCAGGCCATGCCAGCCGCTGCCGGCCAGGACGCGCCAGAAGGCGCTGATGATCGCGGGGTCGATGCTGCTCATGCCCGCAAGATTGGCCCGAGGGCGCCGATCCGCAAGCCGTTTCAGTCCGGGGTGATATTCCCCGCCGTGATCACCGCCCGCCACCGCGTCAATTCGCTGGCGATCAGGGCGGTGTAGCCGGCCGGCCCCTCGGCTCCCGGCCGCACGCCAATGGCCGTGAAGCGCTCCACCACCGCGGGGTCGGCCAGCGCGGCCGCGATTTCCGCATCCCAGCGGGCGGTGATCTCGGGCGGCAGGCCGGCCGGGGCCGAGAAGCCGAACCAGTTGCTCGACGTCACCTGCGGGAAGCCCTGTTCGGCGAAGGTGGGGATATCGGGCAGCGAGGCGGGGCGGGTGGCCTCGCTGGTGGCCAGGGCCCGCAGCCGCCCGCCGCGCAGATGCGGCAGGGCGATGGGCAGGCTTTCCATGATCGAGGGGATCTGGCCGCTGATCGTGTCGGTCAGGGCCGGCGCTGAGCCGCGATAGGGCACATGCGTCAGCTCCACCCCCGCGGCGCGGGCCAGCACCTGCCCGACCAGATGGTTCAGCGTGCCATTGCCGCCGGAGCCATAGGTCATTGGCCGTTGCCGGGCCAGGGCCAGGTATTCCGCCAGGTTCTGCGCTGGCAGGTCGAGGTTCACGGCCAGCACGGAGGGGAAGGTGCCCACCAGCCGGATATGGGTGAAGTCGCGCAGCGCGTCATAGGGCGGGTTGCGGTAGAGCACGGGCCCGATCCCGTGCGAGGCGGCGGACGAGATCATCACCACGAAGCGGTCGCCCGGGGCCTTGGCCAGGATGTCGGCTCCCAGGGCCCCGCCCGCGCCGGGCCGATTCTCAACCACCACGGGCTGGCCCAGCCGGGCGCTCACCAGCGGGGCGAGGATGCGGGAGAGGGTATCGGCCGCCCCGCCAGGCGGGAAATTCACGATCCAGCGGATTGGCCGGTCCGGCCAGGCGGGTTGTGCCCCTGCCGAAACAAGAATTGCGGGGCTGGCAAGCAGCGGAATGCCCCAAAGCACGGCACGACGGGAGGGTTGCGGCATCGGAGATTCCTGCGGGTGGGTGGTCAGCCTGCGCGAATTACGCAAGCCTTGTGCCAGCCCCGAGGAGATGCCGTTCATGGAATTCGATCTGCTGCTGCGCCGCGCCCGCTTGGCCGATACCGAAGGCCTTACCGAGATCGGCGTGAAGGCGGGCGTGATCGCTGCCATCGGGCCCGATCTGGGCGGCACGGCGGGCGAGGTGGTGGATGCGGGCGGCTGCCTGGTCGCCCCCGGCTTCGTCGAGACGCATATCCACCTGGACAAGAGCGGCATCATCGACCGCTGCGGCTGCGCCCCCGGCCGCAATCCGCACCGCGCGATGGAGCGCGTCTCGGCCGTGAAGCACACATTCACCGTGGAGGATGTGAATGCCCGGGCGCGGGCCACCATCGAGAAGGCGAT
>LNFM01012647.1_pt1 | contig 11015 bp, 10 predicted proteins | sample 596031 | NCBI WGS metagenome assembly LNFM01 (sample SAMN04254537, study PRJNA301005) | activated carbon metagenome | isolation source: dual media filters at the Ann Arbor, Michigan drinking water treatment plant | place: USA: Ann Arbor | reverse complement strand
ACCGCATCGCCACGCACATCCTGGCCGCCGAAGGCGACAGCCAGTGGGTGTTCTTCAACGGCAACTACCAGGAATACGAAGCCGACAAGAAGAAACGTTTGGGTGAAGAGGGCGCGAAACCAAAACGGATGAGATTCAAGGCATTGAAGTGATGCTGGACGTCGAAGCCGCCACGCGCCACTGGCTGGAAAAGGCCGTGATCGGCTTGAACCTGTGTCCGTTTGCGCGGGCGGTTTATGTGAAGAACCAGGTGCGCATCGTGGTGAGCCAGGCGCGCCACCTGGATGCGTTTCTGGACGATCTCGACCGCGAACTCACGTTGCTGGTGAACACGCCGGCTGAGGAAATCGATACCACCCTGCTCGTACACGCCACGCTGTTCCCCGACTTCGAGCTCTTCAACGATTTCCTCAACGTGGTGGACGATGTGGTGGCCGAGCACGAGCTTGAAGGCGTGATCCAGGTCGCGCCGTTCCACCCGCTGTTCCAGTTCGAGGGCACCGAGCCCGACGACGTGACCAACTGCACCAATCGCGCGCCCTTTCCCACGCTGCACCTGCTGCGAGAAGAGAGTGTCGAGCGCGCGGTGGCCAGCGAAGGTGGTGACGCCGATGCCATCGTCGAGCGCAACCTGCAGACCCTGCGCGATCTGGGGTCCGAGGGCTGGCACAGCCTGATGCAGAAGGCTTGAACTGGCGGCGCTTTCAGCGCCTTTTCCCCGTTGTGAACCGGGTGCTGCATCGTCACAATGGGCCAAACCTCAATTTGGCCCATTTCACCGAAAGAGACCGCCCGCATGGATGCCCAGCCCCAGGCCTTTGACGCCTGCCTCAAGGAGGCCCTCGTCCAGACGCGCGAGTGGGTGCCCCGTTGGCTGGACAAACTGCACGCCGCGCTCAAGGACAAGGAGCTGTCGGCCAGGCACCTCAACGACAAACAAGGCCTGGTGGAGGCGCGCACCGCGCTCGAATCCCACCGCGATCTGATCGCTACCCGGTTTCTCGGCGCACTGGCTGATGCCGTGGGCAACGCTTTGCCCGCGTCCGACAACCTGAACCGTCCGCCCAAGACGGTGAGCTTCGACGAGCTCGAACTCATGGGCGACGACCAGGTGCAGGAAACGGTGGAGCTCGCGCGCGTGCAGCAGATCGTGAGCATGACGGTGGACCAGGAAACCGTGGAGCTCACCGCCCGCCTGTGCACGGCGCAAGGCATGCAGCTGGTCCATCCAGACGCCAACCCCCTGCGCGCAGACGTGGTGGTCGGAGCATTGATGAAGACGCTCAAGGGCCTGCACATCGGACCTGCTGTTCGTTCGCGATGGTTGCAGACCGGCGCGATTTCACTGGGCAACGAACTGCAGGGTCTCTATGCGCGGCTGAGCGCCTTGCTCGACCGGATGGGCGTGCAGGCTGCGGGGTATGCCGTGGTCCAGTCGCCCGACTCGCGTCCGTTCACTGGCGATGTGGCCGAGGGCCGGCGCGGTGGAACGCCGCAGGAAGAAGCAGAGCCTGGCTCCGAGGCATTGCTCACCCTGGACCACCTGCACCAGTTGCTGGTGGGCAACCTGAACCAGCCCGGTGAGGATGGCGAGCGAGCGCCCGGCCCCGACGGGGCTGGCAACGCCATGGTGCGCACGCTGGCCAGCGAGGTGGTCTCGCTCATGCTGAAGCAGATTTCCGCTGACGAGCGATTGCTCCTGCCCGTGCGCGAGATGCTGCAAGACATGAAGCCCGCCCTGCTGCAAGTGGCCCGCACCGAACCGCGCTTCTTCGCCGACCGGCAAAACCCCGCGCGCCGCCTGCTCGACGCGATCACCGAGCACAGCCTGGCCTACACCCACGAGCAGGACCGTGGCTATGCCGGGTTTTCGCGGCAGGTGCGCGGCATCATCGACACGCTGCAGAAGCCGGGCGGCGAGCTGACCGATCGTTTCTCCAGCTTGCTGCAGGGCTTCAACCGGTCGCAGACCGAGGCGATGGCGCCTGAGCAGGTGCAGGCGCGCGGCTTGGCGGTGAAGACGCTGGTGCGGGTGGAGCAACGCAACCTGCTGGCCGAGCGTGTGGCCGCCGAATTTCGTTCGCGCAATGATTTCGCCCGTTCGCCGGGTGTGGTGCGGCGTTTCCTCACCGGCCCGTGGGCGCAGGTGGTGGCGCAGGCGCGACTGGAAGTCTCCAACGCCACAGGCATGGATGCCTCCGAAGTCCCGGCCCTGCGTTACAGCGACATCCTGCCCGACCTGCTGTGGTCGAGCCAGCTCGCGCTGGCCAGCCTGAACCGCCCGCGCCTGGTCAAGATCATCCCCGGCGTCCTTCGCACCCTGCGCGAGGGCCTCGACTCCATCGACTATCCGAGGGAGCAGGCAGAGGCGTTTTTCCAGGCGCTGATGGGCCTGCACGAAGCCGCCTACAAGACCCAGCGCGCCGAGCCGCCGCAAGACTCACCGCCCAGCCAGCAGGGGGACATCGATCTGGAGCCGTGGATGCAGCCCGCCGAGGCGCGCGACACCGGGTTCATGGACGACATCGCGTCCGAGTCCCTGCCCGACACCCGGCCGTCGTTCGTCGACACTCAACCGCAGCAGCGCGATTGGGTGGAGCTCAAGGCGGAAATGGCCGCTCAGCAACCGCCGTCGCAGCTCAGCGTGGGTACCTGGGTCGACATGTGGCAGGAAGGTCAGGCTGTCCGTTGCCAGATCACCTGGGCCAGCCCGCACGGCACCTTGTTTCTGTTCTTGGGCCCTCACGGCCGTTCGCTGTCTCTGACCCGCCGCGGTCTTGACCGTCTGATCGAACAGGACAAGCTGCGGGTGGTGGCGGACAACGGGGTGGTCAACGAAGCACTCGATGAAGTCACCCGTCAAGCCTGGTTGAACAGCATCAACGCATCCGGCGCTTAGGCCCTCCTCAGCAGCTTCTTCCTCACCAGGTGGATGTTGTTGCGCAGCGCGTAGAGCTCGTCGGTGTACGACAGCGGCACCACCACTTTTTCCACTTTCGACTCCATGGCGTCAAGCTGTTCCACCAGATCGGCGGCTTTGTCGGCGTCGGCTTCGAAGCGCTGTTCCACGTCGCGCAGTTCGGCGTACCAGCGGAACACCCGTTTGCGGATGCGGAAGGTGTAGAGCGGAGGCACGATGCGCGAGAGCGGCAAGGCCAGCGCCAGGATCAGACCCATGGCCAGCCACATGCGCTCGATCAGGTTGGCCAGCCAGAACGGCAGATAACGCTGCAGAAAGGGCGCGCCGTTCTTGATGGCGCGGGAGGCCTCGGGTGAGACAGGAACCTCGCTGTGCTCGAGGCTGGGGTATTCGCGCGCCTTGCTGAACCAGCCTGAGCCGCCATGCAGCCCGATGGCTGTTTGCGCGAACAATTGCAGGATGGCCGGGTGGGTGCTGCTGCTGCTGAGCAGGCTGGTGGTGGAAGCGACCAGTCGCACGTCTCGGGTCGGGATGTTGCGCGCGAGATCCACCACACCCTGGGGCATCACCACCGGCGTGAGGTAGCCAAAGCGCCGTGAATAGGCCTCGCTCTGCGCGAAGTCCAGCAGCTTCACGCCCGGTGTCTGCAGAAGCATCTGCACCATCAGCGATTCGGGTGCCGAGGCGAACACCACGGCGTCGATCTCGCCGTTGATGAAGGCCACCGTGGCCGGTGTCTGCTCCAGTTCGCTCAGGCGCAGCAGCTTCGGGTCCACGCGGTTCACGTCGAGCAGGGTGGAAAAGAGCCGTGGCACACCACTGCCTGCGGTGCCCACGTTCACCCGCCAGCCTGTGAGCTCGGCCAGGTTGTTCACGGTGGGTGATTTGCGCAGGCGTCTGGCCGAGTCCTCGCGGTAGAAGAGCCACAGCGGCTCCACGAACAGGCTGCCCAATGAGGTGATGGTGCCTTCCTCGTCGTAGCCCACGTCGGCCGTGCCACCCTGCACAAAACCGAGGTCGGCCTTGCCGGCTCGCAGCAGCTCGAGGTTGGCCGAAGAGCCTTCGGAGGACAGCAACTCAACCGTGATGCCGTAGCGTTTCAGTGCTTCGGCGTAACGTTTGCCGAACTCGGCGTAGGCGCTTTGGTCCGGGCCTGTGGCCAGCACCACCCGCTTTGGTGGCGTGGGGTTGAGCCACCAGTAAGCTGCGCCCAGCAAGGCGATGGTGAGCAGGGCAAAGGGGCCGAATGAGACCACCATCTCGCGCAGCGAGATGAGCGTGTAGCGGAGCGTTTTGGGCATGGCGGAACCTTAGCACGCCGCCTTGCAAACGCCTGTTTGCGCGCGCCTTCGCTGTGGCCTCAGGGCATGGTCTCGATGCTCGTCACGGTGTACGCGCCGTTGACCTGCGTGGCAGTGAAGCGCACCTTGTCGCCGGCCTTGACCTTGCTCAGCAGTGCCGGGTTGCTGACTTGAAACACCATGGTCATGGGCGGCATGTCCAGGTTCTTGATCTCCCCGTGTTTGAGCGAGATCTTGCCAGCGGCCGCGTCCACGCGTCGCACCTCGCCCTCGGCCATGGGGAGAGCCTCCGCCGTGGTGGCCGTGCGCTTGAAGCCGGTGTTGCCCGCGTAGTTCTGGTACACGCGGCCCGTGCCGTCGGTTTGCACCAGCACAACGTCGTAGGCATCGCGTCGATCGCCGTACACAGCTCCGTCCATGCCGGGGCTGCCCACTGGCATGCCCGGCACGGCCAGACCGATGGCCTTTGGCTTTTCCGCCAGCAGGCGGCGGATTTCGCGTGGGTTCACGTGGCCTTCGATTGCGTAGCCACCAATGAGGCCGGTGTGGCACGAGCCGAACTTCTCGGGCATGCCCAGGCGCTTGCGCACGGCGGCGTTGCCGGTGTCGAACACCTGAACCTGAAAGCCGTCGGCCTGCAAAATCTTGACCCAGTCCTGACAGCAGCCGCAGTTGGGGTCTTTCCAGACCTGCAGCACCGGCAGGGCGGCGGGTGTTTGTGCCCAGGTGGGCAAGGCTGCAGCGGCGGTGAAGGCGGCGGCTGCGCTGATGAGGGAACGTCGTTGCATGGTGGGCTCCTGTGGAATCAAGCTTTGGGGGCGACGCGGATGGTGCCGCGCATGCCGGCTTCGAAGTGGCCGGCAATCAGGCAGGCGAACTCAAAGTCGCCGGGGCGGTTGAAGGTCCAGACGATCTCGCCTTGTTTGCCGGCTGCTACATGCGCCATGTAAGGCTCGTCGTGCTCCATCTTGGGAAACTTCTTCATCATCTCGGCGTGGGCCTTGAGCTCGTCGCCGGTGCCGATCACGATCTCGTGCAACACCTTGCCGACGTTGACGGCACGGATGCGCAGCGTGTCGCCTTCGCGCACGTCGATGTGGTTCGGGGTCATTTTCATGTCGTCGCTCATGCGGATGTCCACCGTGCGTCGGGCCCGGGCTGGTTCACCGGCGATGCCCCACGGCTTCTGTTCTTTCACCGGGGGCGCGCTGGCCTTGGGGTGCTGGTCACCGTGGGCAAAGGCGCGCGGCAGGGCCAGCACCAAGGGGAGGGCCAACAGGCTGCGTCGTGTCTTGAAGCTCATGTGTTTTCTCCGTGGATGTTTCAATGATTGCCGTGGCCGCCCGCAGGCTTGCGCACGGTGGTGGCGGGTGGAGTTGATGGGGTGGCAGCGGCGGGTCGGGCAGCCACAGGTGCGGCACCGGTGTCCACCAGCCGCGCCTGCGTGCCGGGTGGCATCTTGTAGACGCCGGGGTCGGTGTAGTCGCCTGCCTTCTGGTCGGCGCGCACCTTGAGCGTGGTGAACATGCCGCCCATTTCAATCGGTCCGTAGGGCCCGGTGCCGGTCATCATGGGGAAGGTGTTGGTGGGCAACTCCATCTCCATCTCGCCCATGTCGGCCATGCCGCGTTCGCCCATCACCATGTAGTCGGGCACGGCGCGTTGGAGTGGCGCGACCAGGCCACTGTGGTCCACGCCGATCATGGTCGGTACGCCGTGACCCATGGCGCCCATGGTGTGGTGGCTCTTGTGGCAATGCATGGCCCAGTCGCCGGGTTCGTCGGCGATGAACTCCAGTTGGCGCATCTGGCCCACCGCCACATCGGCCGTGACCTCGGGCCAGCGCGAACCCTTCGGCGTGGGGCCGCCGTCGGTGCCGCTCACTTCGAACTCGATGCCGTGGATGTGGATCGGGTGGTTGGTCATGGTGAGGTTGCCCACGCGCACTCGCACGCGCTCGCCCAGACGCGCCACCAGCGGCGTGATGCCGGGAAACACACGGCTGTTCCAGCTCCAGATGTTCTGGTCGAGCATGGTGTTGACCTGCGGCGTCATGCTGCCGGGCTCCACGTCGTACGCGCTCAGCAGGAAGCAGAAGTCGCGCTGCACGTCCTCGATGAGTGGGTGCTTCGCCTTCGGGTGCGTGACCCAGAAACCCATCATGCCCATGGCCATCTGCGTCATCTCGTCGGCGTGCGGGTGGTACATGAAGGTGCCGGGGCGACGCGCGGTGAACTCATAAACGAAGGTCTGCCCGGGCTTGATCTGCGGCTGGTTCAGCCCACCCACTCCGTCCATGCCGTTGGGCAGGCGCTGGCCGTGCCAGTGGATGGTGGTGTGCTCGGGCAGGCGGTTGGTCACATAGATGCGCACCTGGTCGCCCTCGACCACTTCGATCGTGGGGCCGGGGCTCTGGCCGTTGTAGCCCCACATGTTGACCATGAATCCCGGCGCCATCTCGCGCACCACCGGTTCGGCCACGAGGTGGAATTCCTTGACGCCTGCGTTCATGCGCCAGGGCGCGGTCCAGCCGTTGAGCGTGACCACCGGGTTGTAGGGGCGGCCGGCGCCGGTGACGCCTGGTGGTGTCCAGGGTGGGGCGGTGTTGGCCGAGGTTTGCTGCACCGGCTCGGGGATGGCGGCCAGGGCCACGCGGCTCACGCTGGTGGCCGCGACGGCGCCCACGGCCGCGCCGGCGAGCCAGTTTCTGCGGTTCATTTTCTTGTTCATGTCAGTGTCCTGCCGGTGCTTTGGCCGCGCCTGCGCCGGCGTTGGAAGAAGTGTCGGGGCCTGCATAGTCAGCGCCCCCCAGGAGGGCTTGCATGTCGGCCTGGGCGAGCCAGAAATCGCGCCGGGCCTGCGAGGCGGCGTCGAGCGACTGCATGCGTTCGCGCGCACTGGCCAGGAGGTCCCAGCTGCTTTGCAGCATGCCGTTGTAGCGCAGCAGGGTCTCCTGCTCCAGAGCGGATTGCAGCTGGGCCACCACGTTCTGCGCATGCACCGCGCTGGCGTGGCGTGCCTGCAGAGTCGCCCAGGCCTGACGCGCCATGGAACGGCGTTCGCTGGCTGCGCGCAGCAAGGCGCTCTCGGCCTCGATGGCCCGTTCGAGGGGGTGGTCGCGCAGCAGGGACAAGTTGCCGATGTGGGGCGGGGTCGATGAGGTTCCGGGATCGGGCAGGGCGGCAAGCGAGGTGTCCACCGCGTCGTTCCAGGCCTTGCGGCGACCGGGGTTCGTGGCGGCGAGGTCGCGCTCTGCTTCGGTCCGTTGCAGCGCCAGCAAGGGATGGCTGCGCAGCACGGTGGACTCCAGCGTCGCGTCGCTGACACCCACGCCGGGTGTGGGGCGCGGCGGTACGGCCGGCAGACTGGCGGGCAGACGCTCGCCCAGCTGCGAGGCCGAATCGGCATCCCAGAGGCCCAGCAACTGCGCCAGCCGCTCCTGCGCCACCAGTGCGGCACCTTGCGCATCCACGCTCGTTTGCCAGGCACTCGCCTGTGTCAACTGCTCGCGCATGAGCTTGGCCTGGCTCCAGTTGCCGGCCACCACCATGCGTCTGCCGAGTTCGCTGCCGGTGCGTGTGGCGTCCCACAGCTCGCTCATCTGGCGCCAGCGCTGGCGCGCTGCCACCGCGTCCACCCAGGCGCGCTGCACCTCGCGCACATGCTTCGCGTAGGCCACCTGCACGGCGCCGGTCTCCAGCGCATTCATGTCGGCGCGGGTGAAAAGGTCTGGCCGATGGCGCAGCGACAGACGCAGGGCTTGCGCCATGTCCAGGGGTGCCGGGCCAGCCTTGCCGCTCGTGGCGGGCGGCGCCTCACCGGGGTTCTTTGCTTCCCAGCGCAGCAGGTCGACGTGACCGCGCGGAAACTCGGCCACGCGCTCGTTGGCGCGCTGCCAGATCTCCTTCGCTCGGGCGAGGTCGGCTGGGCGCTCCTGCGGGGCAGCCGAGCCGGTGGGGGGCAGCACCAGCGGCACGGCGGGCGCAGCGGTGTCGGGGTTGGCGGCCTGCAGCGCGCCGGACGTTTGCGCCAGCGCCGGCCAGCAAACCGCCGACAGCGCCAGGCTCCATGCCAGGCCAGGTGCCGCAGCACGACCACGCAAGCATGTCAAAAGCGGTGACCACCGCAAAAAAACCATCATGGGAATCTCCTGAAATCACGAACCGTCGCCCGCCGAGGCAGCCCATTGGGCCCAGTGCGGACGCACCTGTGGTGTGTGAACTCAGGAAATGGGTGGCTTGACGCCCCGTTGGGCCTCGCTGCTGGCGAACGGCTCGGCGGGCTGCGCGAGCTCGCTGCGAACCGTGGGTGGGGTTTGCACATCGAGCACCGCCATCGCCAGGGCCGGCACGTTGCAGACATCGCAGGCACTGTGCTGGTGATCGGCGCTGTCTTGTGAGGCCGGGGCGTGCTCGTCGCAGGCGCAATGGTCGCCGTTCATGACGTGCTGGTCCGCATGGTCTGCCCCGTGGCTGTCCATCGCCAGAGTGGCGTGTGCGGGCTGGGCCAACATCTGCACGGCCATGGCGTCTCCCACCCAGCCGCGCAGGGGCAGCAGGGCGATCATGAGGACGAGTAACCAGTGGCGCATGGGGTTGAATGATACGGAACGGTCGCTGTTGGTTCCCTCGCCGGGGTTGAATGCCGCGTTTTCAGGCGGGGCACTGCAGCACCAGGGCTTGCACCGGCTGGGTCAGACCGGCGCTGGTCACCACGAAGGCCACCCGCTGTCTGGAGCCGGCGGGCAGGGTGAGCCGGGCGCTGCCGCCCTGTGCGGCGGACCAGGCTGCCACCGGCTGGTACAGGCTCACCACGTGGTCGTGGCGCAGGTTTTCACCAGCGTTTTCACCGCGTGTGACCTTGCTCTCCACACCGTCTTGCAGCACCGCCCAATAGCCTGCCAACTCGCCCGCCATCCCGGTGCCCGGGGTTGCCTCGATCTGCGCCGTGACCACGGTGCCCTGGCGGCTCAGGCGCAACGCCGGTGCAGCCGCAGCGGGCAGGCCCGCAAGGCTGCCGGCGCTCTGGCCCTGCCAGTCGCGGTGGTCCCGTCCGTTGAGCACCACCTGCGGCGTGTAAACGTATTTCCCGCGCAGCGCTTCCTTCAACTGGTACTGGCGGGCGGTGGTCTCGGGGGTGGCGAAGGGGTCCTTCCAGCCCAGATGGTTCCAGTAGTTCACATGGAATGAAAGGGCCAGCACCTTGTCCTGCGCCTTGAGGGTGGAGAGCCAGCGGTCGGCCGGCGGGCACGAGCTGCAGCCCTCCGAGGTGTAGAGCTCCACCACGGCCGGTGGTCGAGGGCCGGAGCGCGCCTCGCAGGTTTGGGCAACCACGGACCCGGCGGTCAGCAGGGCACCCGTGAAGGCGGCGAGGCGGGGGAGGGTGTTGGGCATGGCCATCTCCAATGTGGTGATGGCGGTTGGTCGGCCGCGGGACCGCGGGCTTACAGCCGGCCCGACCAGAGGTGGGCGACCGGCGGGTTCAGCGCAGGTCGGGCGCCACGCCGAAGCGCACCGGCTGCGGTCCGGCGTCGGGCAGGGCCACGCGGGCGGTGGGCGCGGGCTTGGTCACGGTGGGTGGCAGCACCATGCCGCGCTCCTGCATCACGGCGCGCAGGCGCTCGGGGTGGTCGGTGATCAGGCCGTCCACGCCCCAGTCGATGAGGCGCGCCATGTCGGCGGTGTCGTTCACCGTCCATGGGATCACACGCAGGCTGAGCGAGCGTGCCCGCGCCAGCGTGGCCTGGCTCAGGTCGTTGAAGTGGGGCGACCAGAGCTTGCCGCCAGCGGCGGCCACCATGCCCGGTGCGTCTTCAAAATCGGCCAGCTTCATGCCCGCAGTCCAATCGCCCTCGGTCAAGGAGTTGAAGCGCGGCAGCTGGGCCGACAGGAAGGACAGCGGAAGGCTGGGCGCGATCGTCTGGCTGGCCTTGAGCACCCGCCAGTCGAAGCTCTGCAGGGTCGTGCGCGAGGCCATGCCCTGGCTGTTGATGACGGCCACCACCGCTCGCACAAAGACGTCAGGCGCGGGTGATTCGTCGGGGCGCCTGGGGTTGAGCTTGAGCTCGATGTTGAAGCGCACGTGACTCGCTCCCAGGCGTTTGATGCGCTCGAACACAGCGGCCAGGGTGGGAATGCGCTCACCGTCCACCGGTGCCTGGTTGGCGAAGTCGCGTGCGTAGCGGCTTGAGGGGTTGATGCGACCCACATCGAGGCCCGAGATCTCATCCAGGCTCATCTGGTTGAAGGGTTTGCCGCGGGCCTGCAACCATTTGCCGCTGGCGTCGCGAGTGATGTCGGGGTTGGGCGTGGTGTCGTGCGAGACCACCGGAACGCCCTCGGCGCTGAGAACCACGTCGAACTCCAGCGTGGTCACGCCGATGGAGAGAGCCTGCTCGATGCCGGCCAATGTGTTCTCGGGCGCCAGGCCCCGGGCGCCGCGGTGGCCCTGCGCGTCAAAGGCCAGCGCTGCCCCGGCGCACCACACCGACAGGCCCAGCGCAGTGGTGCAACTCCAGCGCAACCAGGAGAGCCGTTGAACGGTGAACGGGGGGGGTGTGGACATGGGGCCTCCTTGAGAACCCGCGCATTGTGTCAGCGCCACATGACCCTCACAAGTCAAAAACCCCGCCCCCAAAAGAAGCCATATGAATCAATGGCCGAGGATCTTGGACAGGAAGTCCTGGCTGCGTTCGTTCTGTGGGTTGTTGAAGAATTCGGTGGGCGTGTTCTGCTCCACGATCTGGCCCTGGTCCATGAAGATCACGCGGTCGGCCACGGCCTTGGCAAAGCCCA
>LNFM01015090.1_pt1 | contig 11016 bp, 10 predicted proteins | sample 596031 | NCBI WGS metagenome assembly LNFM01 (sample SAMN04254537, study PRJNA301005) | activated carbon metagenome | isolation source: dual media filters at the Ann Arbor, Michigan drinking water treatment plant | place: USA: Ann Arbor | reverse complement strand
GCTTTCCGGCGGTGGTGAAGAAAGACGGCCGCCGGGTGGACTACATCCCGGGCAAACTCCGCGCATCGTTCGCCCTCGCGCTGCGCAAGCGCCCGGTGAGCACCGAACAAGTGGACGCCGCCATCGAGCGCATCGAAGAAAAGCTGCTCAACCTCGGTGTACGGGAGGTACCGGCCGCCCGTCTCGGCGAGATGGTGATGCGCGAACTGAAGAAACTCGACAAGGTGGCCTATATCCGGTTTGCGAGCGTGTACCGCAGCTTTGAAGACATCGACGAATTCAGAGCTTTGGTGGACGAAGTTCGCCGATAGGCTGCGGGAGCTCAGCCACATTCACTGAGTTGGGCTTGCTGGGTGCGAGGCCGGCCCATGCTGTTGAGCACGATTTGCCTTGCGTGCGTGGGGCCGATGCAGACGCGGGGCAGATGGTCAAGGTCCCCGCCTGAAAGCCCCCATTCGTCAGTTTTGTCGTGCCCGACGGATCGTAGGACACATAGCTGGAGACCAAGGTGTTGCCCGTGATCTGCCATCCGGCTGGCAAGGCGGAACGGTACCGAACCACGAGTTCGCCGACATCGCGTGCACCATTGTTGTTGGCGTCTTCGAACAACAGCCACCCTTGGTCCCAACCACCTGACCCGGCACACGTCGCGTCATTGGCAGCCTTGCAAAGCACCATGCGTTGCCCGCGTCGGATTGCTTCAGATCGGGCCAGATTGAGTTCGACCAACAGCTCGTTGGTCAACGAAGTCAATCTGGTTGAATTCATGAGGTCGCCGAAGTAGGGCACTCCTAGAGCCAGCAGAATGCCTGCAAGCCCCACCACAACGAGCAATTCAATCAACGTTGTGCCCGCCGAATATTGCGTCCGCGCCTTCCCGATGGCCATGCCCCACTCCCTTGCGTTCTATACAGGCCTCAAATGTAAGCCAAAAGAACTCAAAAAGTGTCAACTCCCCTAACGCGGGATGGGGAAGATAGCCCGAGGCGGGGCTGCGCAGGAAGCCGGTAGCCAGGCGAGGGCTACCAGCAGCCCACTGCGGGAGTTGTCACGCCTTGTTGGTTGATGGTCATCACACCGCAGCGATCGCCTACCTGCCCACCCGCAGGAGTCGCAGTCAGGGTGAAGGTTTGACCGGCCCCACCCACCACGGCAGTCAGGTTGTAGCGTGCACCGCCGGTTCTGGGCGACTGGGTGTACGGCAAGCTGGCAGTGAAGTTTCCGTCTGCGGGCGCGTAACGATTGGCGGTTGTGAAGCGCCGCTCCATCCATTGCGCCAATTCCAGCATCCCGGCTTGCGCATCCGCCCGGTTTGCCCGGCGCACATACTCTTGGTAAGAGGGGTAGGCCACGGCGGAGAGTATGCCGACGATGGCCACCACAATCATCAACTCGATCAAGGTCATGCCTCGGTTATGTCGCATGCTCATGGCTGTGCTTCTTACTTTTTTGGTTGGTCGAACGGACTGGTCTCGGCGGGGTTGACCACCACGTGGGTCGCCTTTCCATCTGCAACGAGCAACATGACGCGAGCACCCGATCGCAGTGTCGATCGGTTTACCGGCTTCGCAGCCCCGTCGATGAACTGCACGTCATCCGCCATCTGGTAGGTCTTACCCGTCACCACGATGGTGCTCGCGGCTGCTCTCCACTGCTGCAACACTCCCGTGATCTCCAGTCTCTCCAAGGGCACGGCCGCCACGGCCTGCTGACTCCACAACAGTAAGGGCACAAAAATCGAAGCAAAGAGGTTCTTCATGAGCGTACTTTCGAAAAATGCGCGTCAGCGCAACTGCCGCCAGGACTGCCGACCCACCGGCCCACCAGCACCGGCACCATCGCCAACTTTGTTGCCATCGCCACCGTACATGTGGTCGAGTGAGCGGTCGGCCTTGCGGATGACCGTAAGCCTTTCACCGCTCGTGCCACCAATGCCGCTGACCGAGATACCACCCACCAAGTCGCTCGCGTTGAACACACCATCCCCGGAAAGGTCGAACACCGCCGTGGTGGTGCGGGCACCGCTCAGCAGGTTGAAATCCATGACGAACCCCGAGCGGCCCGAGCCACAAGGATCGCTGCTCGGGATCAGCGTGGTGAATCTGACGCGGGTTTGCACCGGCCCCGAAGGGAAAGTCGGCTCACTGATGACCCGCTCGCCGGAAGCGGGCAGGTCGATGCGCCAACCCCTGTCGGTTGTCGGCACAATGGCGTTGTCCGTCACGAACCTGAGGGTGCCTGCGGCATAGGTCACAGTCCCTATCGTGACCGCGGACGCGTTGGTGGTGATGGTCTGAGCGCGCAGATCAGCTCTGACCGTATTGACCACCGGTGTGACCGCGTCGTAAACGCCGTACATGGTCTGGACTTGAGGCGAGACAATGGAGTCGTCGCCGATGCGGAAGAAGCTGCCCGTGCCAAAAAGGATCACGATTCTGGACGGATTGCTCGGATCCAAGGCCACGCTGGGCCGGGAAGTGATGGGTTGAGGGCTACCCAATGCATCGGTCGCAGAGGCGAGGCGGCTCACTGAGGGAGGTGTCGCCGTCAGGTCGAACCGCCACAAGTTGCCGCGCAAATCACCGGCATAGGCCCTCGACACCCTGAGATCGGATGCAGGCCAGTCCGTCGTTTCAACCGCCGCCAACCCGTTCGGCGTGCCAGCGGATCCGACGCCGGTGTCCAGCAAATGAACCAGGCGGCCCGTCTGCAGGTCCACCACAAAGAGTTTGGCCGTATGGCTGGCACTGTTGTATCCGTTGCCAAACACCACCACCCAGCGACCATCGCGCATGCGGGTGATCTTGGGTTTGGTCACCCCGAAACCAATCTGGTTGCAGGCTGTGCTGCCCAATGTGGGATGGGCCACACAAGGGGTATTAGCGTATTTGAACTCCCACATCACGCTGCTCGCGTCGAAATTCTCCGGGTCGGTGACGTCCAGTGCGAACACCGTGCGCCCGCCGGCACCCATGCTGCCGACCAGCACCGATTTCCACACACCGCCCAAATACGCGTCGGCCTGTGCGGGTGACCCGTCAACATATGGACGCCGCGAATAATCTGGGCGCATGAATTCATTGATCTGAGCGTGGGTTCCGCTCGTGCCCGGCAAGAGCACCTCGCTGGGGACATACGCAAACAGTTCTTTTCCTGCATCCGGGTGCAGCATGGTCGCAGGCGGCGATGCCAGCGGGTCGTTCACGAACGGTGTGCCCGCGTGGAACGCATGCAACATGCCGCCGTTGGATCCCACGAACAGCACGTCGGGACGGCTCCTGTAAGCCGCCGAGTTTCGGAAAATCACGTAGGAAGAACCTTCGGCGCCGCCCAACAAGGAGTTGCCAAAATCCCTCTTGAACATGAACTGGGGGTCGGAACTCACCAAGTCACCAATGCGCCTGTAGGTGGTATCGACCAGGCGACTGCGCAGGCCCGCATGTTCGGTACCACGCAACCAGGCCACCCGATTCGCACCTGTTGCGGCGGTTACGGCTGCACCAGTGGGATTGATGTTGAGCGCGGCCTGCTGCGCCGGGCTCAGATTCGAAAAGTCCAGCGCGACCTTCGTGGTCCCGTCCTCCCACGAGGTGAATATCTGCCTGTTTGACGGTGCTCTGGCGCTCAGGATTTGCTCCGCATTCCACCTCACCGCCCCAGCCGCTCCATCGGCGCGGTTCACCTCGCGCGCGACCACAGTCCCCGACCAGTCGGTGCTTCGAAAGCTCGCGGTGTAGAGCAGCGTGTCCGTTTGTAGCACCGCAGAACTGGTGGCAGCGGCCGTGCCCGAAGCGGCCACACGCGCCACAATGCTCTGCAACACGCCGGAGAGTTCGGTCGCAAAGGTTTCCGGGTCAGCAGCAGAAAAGAACCCGCCCCGGCTGTTCACCGCCGCATGCAAAAGGTCATCGAGTTTGGCCGAGTTAGAGCTCGTGGGCGCCGGCCAGGTCACCGTCACAGGAGGAGAGGCACCAATGGCACCGAAGGCCGTGCTCGGATTGACGGAACCAGTGACACCCAGACCCACGCCATACGTGACCATGTGCTGCCAGAAGGCCGGGTTGGCCTCCGATGTGGGCACCCGGTTGTCCAGCGTTGGGCGCAGATCGCGGCTCCAGTAGTACATGGCAGCGTCGGCTAGCGTGTTGGAATGGGCATCGGTAAAGGGCGTAGCGGGGGCATAGGTGTACGTCTGACCACCTGGCCCTGTGACGTTCGCGCCGGCGGTGCCGTCCACGTTTTCGCGCGCGCCGGCGGTGCTCGCTTGATTGGCTTCGCCTTCGGTCCAATAGCCATCGGTCATCAAAATCGAATAGCTCTGGCGGCACGTCAGATGGGCCGTGGTGTTGTCCGTTCCAGGCACGGCGCCCCAAGGCCCCCGGTTGTCCGCGCGGCTGAAATACTGGCCTGCATCGTTCAGGGCTTTGCGCAGCGGCGTACTGGCAGGCGCCCAAACACCTTCGTACAACTCCGTGTAGAAGTTGGTCCGATTGGCGCCGTTGAAGGGCCTGACCCCCCGGATGATGGTGGAAGTGGCCACATTGTCCACCGTGGTGGAGCCTCTGTTGATGGCGCCAAACCCCACGCGCATTTCGGGTGGCTGGGTGGAGAATGCTCGCCCGATGGAGGCCTGCGACGCCAGCATTCGAGAACGGTAGTAGGTGTACCAGTTGGCGAAGTTCTGAATTTCCTGGGCATAGGTGCACACGCCTGCGGTGCAGTCGCTTCGGTTGGCGCGCCCATCGCCCGAGTAGGTGGCCGTGGTCGAGATGATGTTGACCCGGGTGTAGTTGTTGCCATCCCACAGCGCGCCGCCGTTGTGGCGGAAATACACAGCGGGGTAGTGGGTCAGGGAGTTTTCGGTGCAGCTGATCGAGCAAAAGGCGCCCCCGGTGGTATCTCGGTGCAACCAGATTGCCGACTCCGTGTTGTTCACGGTCAGGTTGCGGGTACCCAAGCCGGTTCGAATAGGATGGTGGGGCGCGGCAGTGGGACTGGCATTGGCATACAAAGTGCCGTCGGCCCTCACCCAGGGCCGGTAAGTGATCGATGGGTCGTAATAGGACTTGTTGACCGTGAACGATCGCAATGCGCGCGCAGTGGCCCTCTCATCGAGATTGGTGGCGTCATAACGCACTGAAGCGACATAGTTGAGGTAGTCACCGCCGCCATAGAGGCCCGCGATCCTCCTGAACGTGAAGTACGGCAGCACGTAGTCGTCCGGCGTCACCTCCCAGTGCATGGATCCCGAGTCATCCAGAATGAACATCACGTTCGGATCCGCCGTGGAAGTCAGGAACAACGGAGTCCTGGCGATGTTCACCTGCGCTGTCGCCATACCTGCACCTGACAGCGTCAGCGCCGAGAACAGCAAGGCGACAAAAGTCTTCCTTTGGTCGTTGACGAATCTTGTTTTGTGCACGACGCCTCTCCTGTTGCTGGTCAAGTCCCGGTATCGGGCAGACCAGAAGTTACTGATCAATTGCTCGGCTCAAACGCGGACTGCACCAGCACCACACTGGTCGGCTGGCCACCCACTCCGCGTGCCGTCACGGGATAGATATAGCGAAACTCCGGCGGCAAGGTCAGTCCCACGCGCACGTACTGTGGTGGACCCACTTGGTAGACGGGTGCGGCTGCCACATCCGCGTCAAAGTTCGCGATATTGCCGTTGCTGCCAGAACCATCCCAGTTTTGAGGATCGGCCAGTGCCACGTTGTTCGTTGCAAAGGGGCCCGTTGCTTCGCCCACACGAAGGGCTGCCTCGGCCGCCTGAAAGGCGATGTTGCGCTCGCGCATGTTGCCCGCCATGCGCTCCTGCACGATATTGGTTCGCATGGCCTGGACGCCTATCAGCGTCAACACGACAAGGATGATGAGTCCCACAACCAGCGCCGCACCCTGCTGCTGCCTGGAATGGATGGGATGATTGACTCTTGCCATGGATGACTCGCTGTTCATGAGACTTCAAGGTGCGCGGTTGCGCAGGGCGATCGTGGTGGCAAACGGCATGGTGACGTCCCTCTCGGTCACTGTGAGGTTCACCCTGACCGACACAACGCTGGGCCAGCCCACTGGCACCAATGCCCCCGGATCTGTCAGATAGTTATTGGCTGAACGGTCTGCATCGGTGTCCACACCGTAGAAGATCTTCATATTGGTGACTCCCGCCGCGATCGCCTGACCGTTGCGTCGCAACTCGTTGCCCACGACCGTGTAGGCCACCGTTTCCAAGCGCATCACGAGCGAGCCGGCGCCGTATTGACGGCTCAAAGGCGCAAGCGAGGTCAGCGTGTTGCCCGCCACGCCAGCGACCTGAAACACCTCGGTGTACGCACAGTCCGTGACCAACAACTGGTCTCCCACTGCAACAGTGCCGAGCGCACCAACGCCGACGAGTTGAACCTGACTGATCGAAGGCATGCTGACCACGGATGTGAGATTCGAACTGCCGCGCGTGACCGTGATGGCATCGGGAAAGGTAGCAACCGCATTGGCGGTACCGGCAATCGCCACGTCGTTCGAAAATATTGGGGAGAGGTGTTGAAGGAATGTCAGATTTCCACACCCTGGATAGCCAGCCATGCGCACATCCCGCGTGAGCACCTCCAACGCGATCCTGCCCGACTCCTGCACTGCGGAAAAGGCTTCCTGGTGCCGATAATTGGTCCGGCTGCCCGCAAACACATAGGTCACAGCCAGCACGATGAGCAGGCCCAGGGCAAGGCTGATCATCAGCTCGACCAAGGACAGACCCTTCTGGCAAACCCTTGAATTCATTAATGCACCAGTGTTTGTCATAGTGGGCTCACTTCCGTTCGCACAACCACGCATTCCGCGTTGTTTTCGTCTTGCAGACGGACGTTGCTCCAAGTTACCTCGATCACAAACAGGTCCCGACCACCCGTTCCTGTGTGGGTGACGCCGCACTGGTCCACGTAGTTGGCACTGCCGGCCAGCCGAGACACCCGCCCTCTGCCCACGGGCAGAACGGCCTCGAGACAACTTTTCCATTGATTGACATCACGAACAGCCGTAGCGGCCCCCAGCACCTCACCACAGGCAGGCCCATTTGCCACAACAAATGTGTCGGCGAAATCGGTCAGATACGCGCCGGAAAGGTTCGCCCGCATCCGGTCGGCTACGTCGTAAGCCAGACTGGTGCCTTGGGAACGGAGATAGGCACTGTGGTTGAACTTGGTGCCGCTGAACTGCAAACCCGCCAGCCCCACGATGCCGAACGTGAGGAGTAGCACGGACACCAATATCTCGATCAGGCTGACCCCGGACTGTCGGCGGGACAGGGTGTTGGGTTGCATGGATCTCTTCACAGTGGTACTTCCCAGCAAGTATTCTTCAAGGACAGGCCGCAACCGCGCTACCCACTCGCCCGCCGGCCCCAACCGTCACGCTTCGTTGATAGGTTCCCAGATCTACCTGAAAACAGCGCGCAGCTGCTGCGCCGCCCAGCGAATTGAAGACTGCAGCTCCGCCGACCGCAATGGCCACGCCCTCCCGAGTGGAAGGCCACACCCGGAGGGGCCCTGCGGCGTTCCTGACCACCCAGCCATTGGTCCAGGCGCCCGAGCATGTGGCCTGATCATTGGTTGAGCAAAACGTCACGTCCTCGCCGCGCCGGATCGACTCGCTGCGCGCAAACTGCAGTGCCCCGATGAGATCGTTCGAAACAGTGGCTATCCTGTTGGACTGTATGGTGTCGCGGAAACTGGGCACCCCGACCCCCAACAGCACGGCGAGCACCGTCGTGACGATGAGAAGTTCAATGAGGGTGAAACCCAGTTGCTTGTTCATTTTTAACAAAAATTAACTACTCTTTTCTCACCACCGATAGATTAGGTTTACGGTCATGCTCACTTATGCTATCGGTGGAGCGAGGGATTCTGTTTCCATATGTGACCGATGGCCTGTTGACTCAGACGGACGGTTTTGTGTGTTTTCGAGCCATCCGACCGCTGCGTCAGGCCATGGCTTGACACAGACGCCCATGGTCCGATCCTCTCCCGAGGTTGAACAATGAACCCACGCAACTGCCCGAACTCAGAAACCATGGCCACCCTAGTTGCCTTGGTCGGAATTGCCTCCAATTCCACCGGAGTGTCTGAACCCAATCCTCGCGTCGCTTGCCGCATCACCACCCTTGAAGGCTTCGTATTCGAGGGGCGTACACAACAAGTCGGAGGCCCCCACGCCGAAATCATGGCATTGCGAGCCGCCCAGGCTGCGGGTACAGATGTGACCGGGTCCACCGTGCACGTCACCCTCGAGCCCTGCTCCCACCATGGGCGCACGCCGCCGTGCTGCGATGCACTGATCCAGGCGCGGGTGGGCAAGGTGGTGGTCGCTACCCTTGATCCCAACCCCCTGGTGGCCGGGCGGGGCATCGAACGCTTGCGCGCGGCGGGCATCGAGGTGGAACTGCTGCCACCCGACAGCGAGGCCGCCCGGGCCTCGCGCGAACTCAACATCGGATTCTTCAGCCGCATGATCCGCGGCACGCCCTGGGTGCGCATGAAGGTGGCTTCGTCGCTGGACGGCACGAGCGCACTTGACAACGGGGTAAGCCAGTGGATCACTGGCGAAGCCGCGCGGGCCGATGGTCATGCGTGGCGCGCCCGGGCCTGTGCGGTGCTCACCGGCATCGGCACGGTGCTGGAAGACAACCCCATGCTGGACGTGCGCTTGGTCGACACCCCGCGCCAACCGCACCTGGTGCTGGTGGACAGCCGGCTGCAGACTCCACCGGATGCGCGCCTGTTCCAGCCCACCGCCAACGGCCAGCCGCGCCAGATCCTGATCTACCACGCTCAAACGGACCCCAACCGGCAGGCTGCTCTGCAAGCGCTGGGGGCGACGCTGGTGCATGCGCCCGGCGCCCATCAAAAGGTGCATCTGGCCGCATTGCTGCACGACCTGGCGCGTCGCGAGGTCAATGAGCTGCACCTGGAAGCCGGTCACAAGCTCAACGGATCGTTTCTCCGCGAGGGTTTGGTGGACGAGTTTCTCGTCTATCTCGCGCCCAGATGGCTGGGCCAGGGCGCCGGTCTGTCCAGCTTCGGGCCGATCGAGCGGCTACAGGACGGTCTGGCGCTGCGCTTCCAGTCCATCGACCGGGTAGGGGGCGACCTGCGCATCCTAGCCCGCGGGGTGGAGCGCGACACGTTTCTGCATGCCTGACCGAAACCAGCGACCATCCACCGGGTCGTTGCACAGGCGAAACCCGGAGCCCACTCAAACCCTGCGATCACCGGCGTGGGGCGCATCGCCGCCCTCCACGACCTGGGCAGCTCTTTGGACCATGGCAAGCGACTCACGATCGAGGCACCCCCCGGGTATCTTGACGACGTCGGCTTGGGCGACAGCATTGCGCTCAACGGCGCCTGCATGACCGTGACCTCGCTGGATCTGCCCCAGCAACGCTTCACCATCGACATTTCCGCCGAATCGCTGGCCCGCACCACAGGGTTGGCGCAGACCGGCTACCGTATCAATTTGGAGAAAGCCCTGCGCGCGCACGACCGGCTGGGCGGACACATCGTCTCCGGGCATGTGGACGGCGTCGGGCGCGTCACCCACTTCGCTCAGGTCGGCGAAAGCTGGGAGTTGCGCGTGGTCGCGCCGCCCGAGCTGGGCAAGTACCTCGCCTACAAGGGGTCCATCACCATCAACGGCGTCAGCCTGACCGTGAACTCGGTCCAGGACAGCGCCGATGGCTGCGAATTCAGCATCAACCTCATTCCCCACACGGTGCAGAACACTGCGTTGGGCCAGTTGACCGGCGAAAGCCCGGTCAACCTGGAAATCGACACCGTGGCGCGCTACGTCGAGCGCATGCTCAACGCTGGCCACATCAATCTCAAGGAATCCGCATGAACGCGCCTGAAACCCTGGCCCCGGTGGCCATTTCCCCTGTGGATGACATCGTGGCCGACATGCGCGCCGGTCGCATGGTGATCCTGGTGGACGAAGAAGACCGCGAAAATGAAGGTGATCTGGTGCTCGCCGCCGATCACGTAACGCCAGAGGCCATCAACTTCATGGCCCGCTTCGGCCGGGGCCTGATCTGCCTCACGCTGACCAAAGAGCGCTGCGAACGCCTGCAACTGCCTCCCATGGTGCCGCGCAACGGCACCAAGATGGGCACGGCTTTCACCATCTCCATCGAAGCCGCAGAGGGCGTGACCACCGGCATTTCAGCCGCCGACCGCGCGCGCACGGTGCAGGTGGCGGTGGCGCCCAACGCCGTGGCCACCGACTTGGTGCAACCCGGCCACATCTTCCCGCTGCAGGCGGTTGAGGGTGGTGTGCTCATGCGTGCCGGCCACACCGAAGCCGGTTGTGATCTCGCCGCCATGGCCGGCTGCAGCCCCAGCGCCGTGATCTGCGAAATCATGAAGGACGACGGCACCATGGCCCGCCTGCCCGACCTGCAGGTGTTCGCCGCCGAACACGGTCTGAAAATCGGCACCATCGCCGACCTGATCGAGCACCGCAGCCGTACCGAAAGCCTGGTCCACAAACTCGGCACGCGCCCTTTGAACACCGCCTTTGGCGAATTCAACGCCACCGCCTTCCGCGACGAACCCAGTGGCGCACTGCATCTGGCGCTGGTCAAGGGCCAGTGGAGCCCCGATCAATCCGTGGACGTGCGTGTGCACGAGCCGCTGTCCGTGCTGGACGCGCTGGAAGTCGGCCGCTCCATGCATTCCTGGAGCCTCGAAGCCAGCCTACGCCACATCAGCGAAGCCGGCGCCGGTGTCGCTGTGCTGCTCAACTGCGGCGAGACCGCTGGCCAGCTTCTGGCGCAGTTTGAAGGCACGGCCCGCTCGGCCCAGGCGCCCGAACGCGGCCGCATGGACCTGCGCACCTACGGCGTGGGCGCGCAGATCCTGCGCGAATGCGGCGTGCAGAAGATGCGCCTCATGGGCAACCCGCGCCGCATGCCCAGCATGACCGGCTACGGCCTGGAAATCACCGGGTACCTCAGCCGCAACGGCT
>LNFM01012646.1_pt1 | contig 11016 bp, 7 predicted proteins | sample 596031 | NCBI WGS metagenome assembly LNFM01 (sample SAMN04254537, study PRJNA301005) | activated carbon metagenome | isolation source: dual media filters at the Ann Arbor, Michigan drinking water treatment plant | place: USA: Ann Arbor | reverse complement strand
CCTGTCATTCGCAGGCAACACCTCGGCTCAAGGCGTCACCGCCAACCTGATCTCCGGCACAGCCAGCGATGGCCAGGGCGGGACGGATAGCATCAGCGGCTTTGAGAACATCACCGGTGGTGCGGGCAATGACAGCCTGACTGGCGATGCGAACGCCAACATCCTCACGGGTGGCGGCGGCAATGACACGCTGGAAGGCGGCGCCGGCAATGATACGCTGGATGGTGGTGCGAACCTCGACCTCTTGAGCTACGCAAGTAACACATCGACGCAGGGGGTCACCGCAAATCTGGCCACTGGGACGGCGAGCGATGGCCGGGGCGGTACCGACAGCATCAGCGGCTTTGAGAACGTTGCCGGCGGTGCAGGCAATGACAGCCTCACCGGGGATAGCAATGACAACAGCATCTACGGCAGAGCTGGCCTTGACACGCTGGTCGGCGGTGCAGGCAACGACACACTGCAGGGCGGTGACGGCAATGATAGCCTCGATGGTGGCTCAGGAATCGATACGGCGGATTTTTCTGATCAGTCGACGACAATAACGGTCAACCTCGCCACGCTCACCGGCCAGAACACTGGCGCCGGCGTCGATACGCTGACTGGCATCGAGAACATAACGGGAGGAACGGGGCGGAATAACCTAGCCGGTGATGGCAATGCCAATCGCCTTGCAGGCAATGGCAGCGCTGACACACTAGCTGGCGCGGCCGGCGATGACAGGCTGGAAGGGTTGGGCGGCAATGACAGCCTGTCAGGCGGCTCGGGCAATGACGCCCTTCTGGGTGGTGCGGGCAATGACGTGCTGTTGGGTGGGAGCGGCAATGATACGCTCGACGGCGGTGACGGCATCGATACTGCGGATTACAGCAGCAACACCGCCGCCCAACCGCTCAACATAAGCCTCGAAAGCGCCTCGGTGAGCGACGCTCAAGGTGGCACCGACACCCTGCTAAGTATCGAAGTCCTGATTGGTGGTGCCGGAAACGATACGCTTACAGGCGACGCCAATAATAACGTGCTAACCGGCAATAACGGCAACGACCTGATTAACGGTGGCGACGGCAATGACAACCTGGAGGCCGGTAACGGGTCTGACACGCTTTCGGGAGGCGTTGGTAACGACACGATAAGCGCCACTGCTGACAGTATAGCCGACTCGCTCGATGGAGGCGCCGGCGACGATGTCATTAATGCGGGCCTCGGCAATGATACGCTTGTCGGTGGCAGTGGTAATGATGGTCTGTTCGGTGGCAGCGGCCACGATCAGCTTTGGGGCGGCACGGGTGAGGATGCCATCCAGGGTAATGCGGGCAACGACACCATTGATGGTGGTTTGGGTAACGACACCCTCGATGGTGGAGCGGATATCGATACACTCAGCTACACCTCGATCGCCGATGATGTGACGGTCAGTCTTGCCAGCGGAACGGTCGCCGGCCCAGCCGGCAATGATGTTTTCAGCAACTTCGAGAACCTCACCGGCGGTTCGGGCAATGACAGCCTGACCGGCGACGCCAATGGCAACGTCATCGAAGGTGGTGCCGGCAATGATACGCTCGACGGCGGCATCGGCATCGACACGCTCAGCTACGCCTCCGCAACAACGAATGTGACGGTGAGCCTCACCGTCACCGGGCCACAGGACACCGGCGGTGCGGGCATCGACACGGCCACCGGCTTCGAGAACCTGAGCGGCGGTGCGGGCAATGACAGCCTGACCGGGAATGCCAAAAACAACGTCATCGAGGGTGGTGCCGGCAATGACACGTTCGATGGCGGCGCCGGCATCGACACGCTCAGCTACGCCTCGGCAACAGCGAATGTAATGGTGAGCCTGGCCATCACCGGGCCACAGGATACTGGCGGTGCGGGCATCGACACCGCCACCGGCTTCGAGAATCTGACCGGCGGCTCGGGCAACGACAGCCTGACCGGCGACGCCAATGACAATGTCATTGAGGGCGGCGCCGGGAATGACACGCTCGACGGTGGCGCTGGCAGCGATACTCTTAGCTTTGCCTCCTCGACCAGCGGCGTGTCCGTTAACATGGGCTTTAGACCGGTGGTGACCAGCGCAGGCACCGATACCTTCTACAGCTTCGAGAACCTGCTCGGCGGTCAGGGCGATGACTATCTGATAGGAGATGGTGGGGACAACGTTATCGAAGGCGGCCCCGGTAATGACACGCTGACTGGCGGTGGCGGCAACAACACCCTGAGCTACGCGTCCGCTCTCGCTGGTGTAACTGTCAGTTTTAGCCTCAATGCTTCGTACCAGAATACGGGCGGCGCCGGCATCGACTACGTGATCGACCCAACCACCTTCATTAATCTCATCGGTAGTAGGGGCAACGACAGCCTGAAGGGCTGGGATAGCCTTAACTTCTATCCTGATAGCGTTATTCAGGGCGGTGATGGCAATGACACGATAATTGGTGGTAATGGAAATGATACCGTCGAGGGCGGTAGTGGCGATGATGTGTTTGACGGGGGCAATGGCCTCGACACTATCAGCTTTGCGTCCGCCACCGCGGATGTGACGCTCAACCTAGCGCAGACTGGCCCTCAGGACACCGGTGGCGCGGGCATCGACATTGTCAGCAATTTCGAGAACCTGAGGGGAGGCGCGGGCAATGACAGTCTGACCGGCGATGCCGGCGCCAATGTGATCGAGGGCGGCGCCGGCAATGATGCGCTGGACGGCGGGAGTGGCATCGACACACTCAGCTATGCCTCGGCAATCGGCAACGTTACCATAAGCCTGCTGTACACCGGCGCGCAGAACACTGGCGGTGCGGGCACCGACACGGTGATTAATTTTGAGAATATTTTGGGCGGAGCCGGCAACGACAATCTTTCGGGGGATGGCGGCGCCAATGTCATCGTAGGTGGCCTGGGCAACGACGTGCTCGATGGCGGCGGCGGTATTGACATCCTGAGCTACGCATCCTCCACAAGCGCGGTGACCGTCTCCCTGGCGGTTACCGGTCCGCAGGCAACTGGTGGTGCGGGCACCGACACGGTGTCCAATTTCGAGGTCCTGATTGGCGGGGCCGGCAACGATAAATTGACCGGAGACGACCGCGACAACACGCTGAGTGGCGGTGATGGCCGCGACGTGATCGATGGTGGTGATGGACAGGACAGCATCCTGGGTGGCAGTGATGCCGACAGCTTACAAGGCGGCAACGGCAACGATACGCTTATCGGTGGTAGTAACGATGGTACCTCAGACACGCTCAGTGGCGGTACCGGCGACGACTTACTGGTGGGCGGCACCTGGATTGACACATTGGACGGCGGTGCCGGCGACGATGTGCTGCAACCCCTCAGCGGATCTGACACTATCGATGGCGGTGTAGGGTTCGATATAGTAGATTATTCCGATCGCACAGAAAATTTAACTATAACTGTAACCGACACTGGCACCTGGCAAAATATTGGCGGATTCCGTCCTACGCTGCTGAATTTGGAGGGTATCCGCGGCGGCTCGGGCAATGACAGCCTCACAGGAAATGCCGACGCGAACCTCATCCTGGGCGGGGCCGGCGATGACTGGATCGAGAGCCTGGCTGGTGATGACACGTTGGACGGCGGCCAGGGCAGCGATACGCTGATCTATGTCCCGGGGACGGCGGACTTGACGGTCAGCCTGCTCCTCCAAGGCGGCGCGCAGAACACCGGCGGCGGCATCGTCACTTTCAGCAATTTCGAGAACCTGACAGTCGGCGCGGGTAATGACAGCCTGATCGGCGATGCCGGCGACAACGTTATCGACGGCGGCGCTGGCAACGATACGATTTTGGGCGGCGTGGGCAAAGACACCCTCAGCTACCGCTCCGCGACTGCCGGCGTCACCGTCAGTCTGGCGACACAGGGCAGCGCCCAAAACACCGGTGGCGCTGGCACTGACACCTTTAGCGGCTTCGAGAACCTGCTCGGTGGCGCCGGCCAGGACCGCCTGACCGGCGATGCCGGCGACAACCGGATTGAAGGCGGGCCGGGCAATGACACCATGGATGGTGGGGCGGGCAGAGATACGCTCAGCTATTCCACGGCTACGGCCGGCGTTACTGTCTATCTGGCGAATGGCTCCGCTAGCGGCGCGGGCTCCGATTCCTTCAGTAATTTCGAGAATGTGATCGGCGGTTCCTACAATGACACACTGGTCGGGACCGCCAGAGATGACGTCATCGAGGGCGGCCCCGGCGATGACTACCTCGATGGCAGCAACGGCGGCATCGACACATTAAGCTATGCCTCCACGCGAGGTGATGTGGTTGTCAGCTTGATCGGCGGCGGGACACAGAACACCGGGGGTGCAGGCTCGGATTTCATTAATTGGACTTATTTTTACAGCAGTCCCAGGAGCAGCTTCGCAAACCTGACCGGCGGCTTTGGCAATGACATCCTGACAGGGTCGATCTATGAGAATGTCCTGATTGGCGGAAAGGGCAACGATACAATCAACGCCTTGGACGGCAACGATACCGTCGTGTGGCGCCTTGGCGACGGCAATGATGTCGTCACGTTGGGTACTGGGTCCAATATCCTTGATCTTGAGGGCTGGAGCGGTGGCTCGGTCACAAATGGCGCGGTGTCGGGCAATTGGTCGGTTGCGGTCGCGGGCAATGCCGCTAGCTTCACCAACTCGGGCGGCGGGGCGGTGACCGTCACCGACTGGTCGGCCAGCACCAATAGCGTCATCTGCTTCTACCCCGGCACCATGATTGCCACCCCGGAAGGCCAGCGCGCCGTCGAAACACTGACGATCCGTGACCTCGTGCTGACCGCCGAGGGCGAGGCACGACCGGTGCGTTGGATGGGCCGGCAGACCGTCTCGACCCGCTTTGCGGACCCGCTGCGGGTGCTGCCCATCCGCATCCAGGCCGGGGCGCTGGACGAGGGCGTGCCGGCGCGCGACCTGCTGCTCTCGCCCGACCATGCGATCTTGGTGAAGGGAGTGCTGGTGCAGGCTGGCGCGCTGGTGAATGGCGTCACCATCACCCGCGAAACCCGGGTGCCGGAGCGCTTCATCTACCACCATGTGGAACTGGCAGATCACGCGCTTATCTTGGCCGAAAACACGCCCTCCGAGACCTTTGTGGACAATGTCGACCGCCTCGGCTTCGACAATTGGGCGGAACATGAGGCGCTCTACGGCCATCTTCCGGGCATTGTGGAGATGGCGCGGCCGCGGGCGAAGTCGCATCGCCAGGTGCCGCGGAGCTTACGGGATTGGCTGGCAGGGCGAGCCCACCGCGCCGCCTGACGGGTGCTTCCCCCCGCGCCGTCAAAGCTGGCGGCGCTTGCGCACCGGCTTGTCCAGGATGCGCCGGTGCGACGGCATCGTGTTGTCCAGCATGGGACGCGCGCGAGATGCGTCCACGGTGAGCATTGCCGATGTCGATCCCATGCCAACCGCAATTCCTTAATTGACGTGCACCCCTGAAATGGCGCCATTTTTCGGTAGAGTCCGTTTCTCGAGAGGACGGACGAATGAAGCGTAAGCATCCGGCGAAGGCCCTCAGCTGCGCTCATGCAGCGGCGGCATTGACCTCCCGCGCCGCGCGCCAGTGCCACGGCAGCAGCTCATGCAGGCGCGAGGCGGGCTGATCGGCGATGCGCCGCAGGACGTCGGCCAGCCAGCTGCGCGGATCCACATCGTTGAGCCTCGCGGTGACGATCAGACTATAGATCGCGGCAGCGCGTTCGCCACCCCGATCCGATCCGGCGAACAGCCAGGCCTTTCGCCCAAGGGCGACCCCACGCAGCGCCCGCTCCGCGGCATTGTTGGTGAGGCAAACCCTGCCGTCATCCAGAAACCGGGTGAACGCGCCCCACCGCTTGAGCATGTAGTCCATCGCCCGCGCGGTATCATTGTGCCGCGACAGCCGGGCGCGCTCGGTGCGCATCCATTGTTCCAATGCGGCCACCAGCGGCGCAATCCTGTCGCGCCGAACCGCCAGCCGCTGCTCCACCGCCACGCCGTTGATCGAGCGTTCGATGGCAAAGATCGCATCGATCCGCCGCACCACCTCGATCGCAACCGGTGCTGCGCCAAGCTCGGCCAGCACGAACAGCTTGCGCCTGCCATGCGCCCAACAACCCGCCTCCAGGACCGGCCCCGGCTTGCGGCCCACCAGATAGAGATCGTTGAACCCGGCATAGGCGTCGGCCTGCAGAATGCCCGCATATCCCGCCAGATGGCGGTTAGGATGCGCCGCCGTTCGGTCCGCCGAGAAATGAAACACCGCCGCCGGTGGGGCCGGTCCGGCGAATGGCCGGTCATCGCGCACATAGGTCCACAATCGGCCGGTGCTGGTGCGACCGCGGGCCAGGACCGGCACCGTGGTGTCGTCGCCATGCAGGCGCGCGGCTGCCATCACATGCGCGCGGATCATCGCGATCAGCGGCGACAGCGCCGCGCTGGCCGCACCCACCCAGTCGGCCAGGGTCGAGACATCGAGGTCGATACCCTCACGCGCAAAACCCTCGCTCTGCCGGTTCAGTGGCAGGTGCTGGCCGAACTTGGCCTCCAGAATGCTGGCCAGGAGTTCTGGCCCAGCCCGGCCACGGGCGATCGGATGAAACGGTGCCGGGGCCTGGTGGACCGTCTGGCAGGCCCGGCAGGCCAGGCGTTCGCGCACGGTCTGGATCACCTTCCAGCTGCGCGGCACCATCTCCAACGTCTCGGTGATATCCTCGCCCAGCTTGGCCAACGGGCCCGCACAGCAGGGACATGCGGCGAGCCCCGGGACCACAACCCTCTCGCGCGGCAGATGGGCGGGCAGCGGGCCACGATGCGGCTTGCGCCGTGCGGTGGTGCTGGCGGCTCGGGCCTCCACCACGGCAGCATCCTCACTCGCGGCGGCCTCCAACTCCTCGAGCTGCAGTTCCAGCTGATCGAGCTTGCTGCCCCGCTCGGCCGAGGCGCCGAACCGTTCCCGTCGCAGCTTGGCGATCAGCAGCTTGAGATGCGCCACCATCGCCTCGGCACCCGAGGCGCGGGCCTCCGCCTCGTGCGCGCCACCTGTTCCGCGGCACGGGCCGCACGCTCCGCCAGCAGGGCTGCCCGCAGCGCGGCAGGATCATCGGGCAGTGTGTCGGGCTGGCTCGTCACACCCGGGATTCAAACATGAGCAGGCGGCGCGTCGCATCCGAAATCAGCGGCTCACGGCGCTATCCCGCTCCCTGGGGCCGCCAGCTGTGCTGCGGGTTTCGCCAATCAATTCCCTCTAGCATGTAGCCGAGCCGCGAGGCCGAGATCGACACGGCGCCGTCCACCGGCGAGGGCCATATGAACCGGCCACGCTCCAACCGCTTGGCGTAGAGCGACATGCCGAGGCCATCATGCCAGAGGATCTTGATCAGGTCGCCGCGGCGGCCGCGAAACACGTAGAGATCCCCCGCATGCGGATCGCGCGCCAAGGCCTGCTGCACCTGCAGGGCCAGGCCGTTCATGCCGCGGCGCATGTCGGTGTGGCCGGTGGCCAGCCAGACCCGCAGGCCGGGCGGGATGGGGATCATCGGCGCAACGCCGACAGCACGCGCCGCAGGGCGGCGGCATCGACGTCGCGGTCGACGCGAAGGCTGGTGCCATCCGGCAGGGTGATCTCGATGCGGCCAACCGTGGGGGAGGAAGCGGGCTGCTCTGGCCGCGGGCCATCCACCCGCAGCGGGAGGAAGTGCGGCGAGGTCCCGTCATGCAGGCGACCCTCTCGCAGATCGCGGCGCCACTGCCACACAAGGCCTCGGCTCACATCGTGTCGGCGCGCCACCTCCGACACCTTCGAACCTGGCTGCTCGATCTCGGCCAGTATCCGGAGCTTGTCCTCGTCCCGCCAACGGCGGCGACGCTCAATGCCCGTGATGATTTCCAAATCGCCGATCCCATCCGTAACGCCACACTTAAGAGCGATGGTAAGATCAGTGGGCACGCCTCAGTTGGGGAGATGGGCCTTCGTCGGATGGTTACGGTCACGCTGCGGACCTCGCTGCTTCAACGGGCGGCGTGGCCAGGTCCCGCGCCAAGCTCGCCAGCCCCTCCAGCTTCAGTCGGACGTCAGCGCCGCCCGCCTCGATTTCCACGCGGTCGACCAGGAGGTGGATGATCCGCGCCTGCTCGGCAGGGAACAGCTCTTCCCAAAGAGGGTCGAGCCGCTCCAGCGCCAACCTCGCATCGTCCTGCGTAATGTCGGGCGCCGATGCCCGTGCGGCGCGCCACGCGCTCAGCACCACCTCCGGCTGACGCAGCAGCCCCCGGAACCCCGCAAAAATGCGCCGCACCAGCGCCGCCTCTGCCTCGTTTACCAGGAGCTTCCCGATCCCGCGTGTCGTAGCCGAGGTGGGCGCGATGAGGATACATCCGCACGTCGGGCATAGTTGCGAGATTGAGCGGGTGTCCAGCCAGGAAATTGTTTTGTCGTCATCGGGACTGCCGCTGGCGATGGCCAGCTCGGAGGGTGTTGTCTTGGGACCCAAGATGGCGAGGGATCATAGCTCTGGGCACGATTGCACAGCCAGTAACATTTATCACGGCGGTATCAACGCCCATATCAGAAAATCATCAATTTACGCATGATTATAATAAATAAATTGAGTTAAACTGGAAAAATTATTGATAATCCTATATAATTTTTGTATAGTTATGATGTTGGCTCAATATAGCTAACATAGATCACTTCCATTGAAGTGATCCCAACCCAACCATACAGGAGAACTATCATGGCCCATGGGCCCTCAGAGTCCGGTGGTGCGCCTACGCGTGCCACCCCGATCCGCGCGATCGTTTGGAACCAGTTCCTCGAGGTCGGCGCAGCAATGCGCAAACTCAGGTCGGTCCACCGCCTCCATCACGCCGAAGCGGCCAGGCTCAACCTGGATTTCGAGACACGGCGCCGTGTGATCTTCGATCACTGGCACAATTGCAACGACCTGCTGGAGGCCGCGATTGGGCACCTCGAGACGGCGTACCGGGAGCTTGCTCCCCATGCGTTGACCGCTGCAGGCCTCGTCAAAGAGGCGAAGGTTTCGGCTGCACTGGCTGAGCGGCATGCCGCTCAGGGAGAACACGATGGCGCGTACTGACACACAGCCAGTTATCTCAACAGCCGCCGGCCTCTGAGGTCGGCGTGCAATAAGCCGACCGGCAAGGGAAAATCATCCCCTCACGGTTTGGCGCCCGGCGAACCGGGGCACCACCCGAATAAAGCAAGCAACACAACAGAAGACCCCGCCATCCCGGCGGGGTCTTTTTTTGTTTTACCCAGCGCCACGGCAAAATCCATCGTGCCATTTGTTCCACGCAGTTTCGCGTGACGGCCCTGCCGTCGTGCTGCAGCAGATGGGAAGCCTTCGCGGTACGACCCGGGCAGGCAGCTCCAGCGTGGTCGGTTTGATACGGCAGCGCGCTGGTTCCATCCCAGACTGTGGGGGTGGCGGCATATCTGGGAAGGGCACCGCGCAGGTTTGATGCCCATGGCCGCCCGGGGGAGAGAGACATCCCTCGTGAAGAAGCGAACCTTCCGGGCACCCGTCTTCATCGGGGTGCCAGGGCCCGGGCGAGGGGCCGGCTCCGCCGGAACATCTTGCTGGGCAGCGGGATCACCTTGCGCCAGGCGCGGGGGTGGTCCCGCTTTGCCCAAGCTCCGAGCCTCACCACCAGACCATGAGCTTGGAGAATGAAGGGGATTGCCCTCAGCTCACTGTGACGACCACACCAGAGGTACCCCACGAGGATTGTCAGGATGAGCCCAACCCACCCAAGCCCGACGAAACCATCGCGTCGGCAGCCCGCGCAGCCCAGAGCGAAAGCCCCCCGTACCGGCGCCGCCGGCCAGCAGAAACCTCGTCGGGGACGAGGTGCCGAAGCTCAGGCGATGGCCATCGCGAATTCCTCGATGATCCTGCGAGGTCTGCGCGAGCTGAACGAACGCGACCTGGCTGAGTTGATGCATCCCGAGCCCAGCACTCTCTTCGACGGCAAGCTTCAAGTCGGGCGCCCCAACGCACTGACCTCGCTCCGGGACGCCTGCGGACTGCGGGAGGCGCTCATCGCATTTCGAGCGAGCCTATCCGCCTCCCCGGCTCATCACACAATGCCAGCCCAGGACATCAGGGCCAGCGGCGATCTTCCCTCTGGCGCTGAGGTACTGCAGGCCCTGGCTACTGCGCAGCCCTTCATCACTTCGTGCTGTCAGGAGGCAGGTCTTGGCGCGCCTGAGATGGTCCCGCGGGTCCAGGCCGTGATCCGGTCTGCCGCTATGCAGCTGAATGGGCAGGCCAGGAATACCGTCGGTAAGGAGCGAGGCCGCATCCTCGTTCCCATGCGCAGCAGCGCCATCACCCTGATCGGCCTGGTTGCCCGATCCGGTAAGGTCAGCCCCTCGCCTGACGAATCGCGCAGCAGTGAGGCCTTCTCGCCGAGCGCGATGGAGCTTCTTCAGGACCTCCTGGTCCGGCTGGTTGCCGGCATCGACGCCATGCTGGGCGCGATGCCCACACGAGGCCGCGGCTGCTCCCGGGCGCCGGATGCGATCCACTTTGGCGTCGAAGCGTTGCTGACCCTCTGGTGCGCAAAGAAGCCGGCCACGCCGCCCACGGGAGGAAAGCGCGGCGGGTTCCTGGCCCTGGCCGAAGACTGCTTAGGAGTGGCCGTGCGCGCGAACGGCAGTGCCCTAGCCTTTGTCCATGCGACGACCATTCGCAACGTCGCCCGGCAGGTTATCCGCAACCTTCATGCCGCCGAGCCGCGAGGGATGGAGGGGCCAGAGGAGCTCCAGGCGAGGGCTGCATCGTTGGCTTGATCGTCGCGCGCGCACGTCCACCAGCGCGTGCGCCTCCCGAAAGTGCTCGAGATGGGGGATATGCTTTGCCAGGGCGCCCATCGTGACCGCCGGATCGGTCTCCTCGCCGCTAGAGCCATTTCACCTCGACCGGAATCATTTTGAAGATTCCGGCACCCCCCTGATGTGTGATTCATCGATCTCCGGCACTGGATCCGGAGGCGAT
>LNFM01012645.1_pt1 | contig 11016 bp, 10 predicted proteins | sample 596031 | NCBI WGS metagenome assembly LNFM01 (sample SAMN04254537, study PRJNA301005) | activated carbon metagenome | isolation source: dual media filters at the Ann Arbor, Michigan drinking water treatment plant | place: USA: Ann Arbor | reverse complement strand
CGACAAATTAGTGCCAGCTCTCGCCGCTCGCGCCAAGGCGCTGAAGGTCAAGAACGGGATGGAGCCAGACGCCGAGATGGGCCCGATCGTGACGAAGCAGGCGCTCGAGCGCATCGAGGGCTACATCGGGCTTGGTGTCGAGGAAGGCGCCACGCTGGTGGTCGATGGCCGCGTGGACCCACAAACGGGCAAGCCCTTCAAGGTGCCCGGCCACGAGGGCGGCTTCTTCACCGGTGGCACGCTGTTCGACCACGTGACGCCCGAGATGCGCATCTACCGCGAAGAAATCTTCGGCCCGGTGCTCGTGGTGGTGCGGGTGCCCGATTTCGCAGCGGCGGTGAAGCTGGTCAACGACCATGAATATGGCAACGGCGTCGCGTGTTTCACCAGCGACGGCAACGTGGCGCGCGAATTCGCGCGGCGCATTCAGGTCGGCATGGTCGGCATCAACGTGCCGATCCCGGTGCCGATGGCCTGGCACGGTTTCGGAGGCTGGAAGAAGAGCCTCTTCGGGGACATGCACGCCTACGGCGAAGAAGGCGTGCGCTTCTACTCCAAGCAGAAGAGCGTGATGCAGCGCTGGCCGGCCAGCATCGCCAAGGGCGCTGAGTTCGTCATGCCGACGGCGAAGTAGGGCCCCTTCGCGACCCTTGGACGCCGCTATCAGCGGCGTTCAATCACCACTGGCACGAGTGAAGCTGCGGCACGCACCTGTTGTGCGACGCGGGTGGCCTCGGCCTTGTCGGCGTAGGGGCCTGCCTGCACGCGGAGCAGGTCGCGGTCGCTGAACACTGCCAGCACCGGCGCCAGCCACGACAGGTCGCTCGACAGGCGTTGATGCAGTCGGTCGGCGCCATCGCGCTGGCGGAATGCGCCCAGCTGAACCCAGAAGCCGCGCGCTGGCGCTGCGGGCTGCGCTGCTTCTTCAGCGGGAGCGATGTCCGCCAACAACGGTGGCGTGGTCGATGTCGGGACGTCCGTGGCAACGGCAGTTGCCGGTGCCGTCTGTCGCCAGGCGCCGGTGCGTATAGCGTCGTGCGTCAGCCGTTCCACCACCACCGGTGCCACGCCACGCAGCAGGTCCAGTTTCAGCGCGGCGGTGTAGCTCAGGTCGATGATGCGACCGCTGTGGAAAGGGCCGCGGTCGTTGACGCGCACCACGATCTCGCGGCCGTTGGCCGGGTTGCGCACCTTTGCGTAGCTCGGGATCGGCAAGGTCGGGTGCGCGGCTGTCATGGCGTACATGTCGTAGGGCTCACCACTTGCGGTGGGGCGGCCATGGAACTTGCGGCCGTACCAGGATGCGAGCCCGCGTTCCTGGTACGGCACATCGGCCGCCATGGGTTCGTAGCGCTGACCGGCGATCTCGTAGGGCTTGTTGGCGCCGCGTGGCTTGATGGTCTCGACGCGCGGCTGGGCATCGGGCACATCGGCCAGATCTGGCGGTGGTGCGGCTGGTGGGCCATCTCGGCCGGTGTTGTCGGCAGGGGGAGTCGACGCGGGCACTGACCCTCCCGACCCCCCTGGCGTGCTGGCACAGCCGACCAGCCACAGCACGACGGTCAAGGCCAGCGAGGTGCGCCACATGGTCACAGCGAGTCAGGGCGTCAGCGCAGCCATCGCATCGCAGGCCCCGCCCAGCATGGCACTCAGGGTGGGCTGAAGGCGTTCGGCCCGCTCAGATCGGTACTCGAAGGGCTTGTCTTCGTCCATGTAAAGGCACTGGCACAGCTCGAGCTGAATGGCATGAACCCCCTGCGACGGATTCCCGTAGTGCCGTGTGATGTGACCTCCCTTGAAACGACCGTTGACCACTGTGCTGAAGCTGCTGCCCTGAGCGATGGCCGCCACGGGAGACAGCACCTCGGCGGCGCAGCTTGCGCCGTCTGCGGTGCCCAGGTTCAGATCGGGCAGCTTGCCCTCGAACAAGCGCGGCAGCTGGCTCGCGATCGAATGCGCATCCCACAGCAGCACCTGGCCGTGCAGAGATTTCAGCCGTTCGAGCTCGGCGGCCAAGGTGTCGTGGTACGGCCGCCAGTACAACGCCAGGCGTTGCGCCGTTTCGGCGGCATCCGGCCCACGGCCCGGGTGGTACAGCGCCTCGCCGCGGAAGGTCTCGGTCGGACACAGCCCCGTGGTGATGCGCCCGGGGTACAGGCTCTGGTTGTCGGGCGGGCGGTTCAAGTCGATCACGCTGCGCGAGTGCGTCGCCCGCAGCACTGATGCGCCGAACTGGTGCGCGAAGGCGTACAACCGGTCCAGGTGCCAGTCGGTATCGGCCCGTTGCAGTGCGACCTCGGTGTAGTCGCCGCGAAGTACCTCGGGAATGTGTGTGCCCACATGCGGGATCGACAACAGCACGGGACGGGTGCCGGTCATAAGGTGAAATGGCGCAACAGCGTCAGGGGTCGTCATGCAGGAAGAGCGCAGCCAGCGCTGTGTGGAAGACACAAGCCCCGAAGACTGGTTCGGTTTGTGCGTGCCGTCAAGCCTCCGCAGGCAGACCCTGCCCTGGCATGTGAATCCGGGACCGGTAAGCTGCTCGCTGCGACAACCTGCGAAACAAACCGCTGAAAGCAAGCTTGCATGCAAACCTACGATGTGATCGTGATCGGTGCCGGGGTCATCGGCGCTTCGGTGGCCTTTCACCTGGCCCAGCTGGGCGCGAAGCGGGTGCTGGTGCTTGACCGCACGCAGATCGGCGCGGGCACCACCTCGCAGTCCTCCGGCATCCTGCGCACCCATTACTCTGTGCGTGAAAACGTGGCGATGGCGAAGGAGTCGTGGAAGGTGTTCACCGATTTCGCGAACTACCTCGGCGACGAAGAAGCCGCCAGTGGCCTCGTGAAATGCGGCTATCTGATCGCCGCACCTGACGGCCCGAAGCTCAAGCCCTTGGCGGCGGCCCTCGACGGCCAGCGCCAGCAGGGCATCGAGGTGCGGCTGCTCGACCGCCAGCAGGCCGAGACCTTGCTGCCGATTGCCAACTTGCACGATGCGGCCCTGATCGGCTTCGAGCCCGAGGCCGGTTTCGCCGATGCTTACCTGGTGGCGACCAGCTTCGCGCGCTGCGCGCGGCGTGCCGGCGTGAAGATCATCGAAGGCGTCGAGGTGCAGCAATTGCTCGTCGACAACGGGAAGGTGATCGGCGTCGATACCGACCAGGGCCGTTTCCTCGCTGGCACCGTGATCAGCACGCAGAACATCTGGGCCACGCAGATCGAGCAGTGGACCGGGATTGCGACGCCGCTGAAGTCAGAGCGCCACACCGTGCTGGCGCTCGAAGGCCCCGAGCCTTACACCTACGCGATGCCTGTGTTCAAGGACCTCGGCTCCGAAGGCATGCTGTATTGCCGCAGCTACGGCGGCACGCAGATGCTGGTCAGCGAAGGCATCGCCGGCGAGGTGCTGCCGGGCCCCGACAACGAGCAGGGTGACGTGTCGCTGGACACCGTGGCCTCGGTCGGCGCGCAGGCGGCCGAGCGCTTCCCGAGCTTTGAGACTGCGGGTCTCGCGTCCTCGTGGACCGGCGTCTACGACGTGACGCCCGACTGGAACCCGGTGCTGGGCCGCCTGCCCGGCCTCAGTGGTCTGGTGGTCGGTTATGGCTTCTCGGGCCATGGCTTCAAGCTGTCGCCGGCGGTGGGACGCGTGCTCGCGCAAGAAGCGCTGGGCCTCGCGCCGGACATCTCGCTTTCGCCGTACGCGCTGGAGCGCTTTGCCGCAGGCCGTCCACTGATCGGGCAGTACGGGGTCGGCGCGGTGTCCTGATGACCTGGCGCGTTGTTGCGCTCGATGCGCTGCCCGACGAGCCGTGGCGCAATGGCGGTGGGCGAACCCGAACGATCGCCGCGCAGCAACGAGCAGGGGGAGAGCCGCCTTGGGACTGGCGCATCAGCGTGGCCACGATCGAGCGAAGCGCTGCCTTTTCGGCATTTCCCGGCGCCGATCGGGCCAGCGTGCTGCTCGGAACTGGGCACATCAAACTGAGCGCCGACGGCGAGGAGACGGTCGAGATGCACCAGCCCGGTGACCTGGCCGTCTACCGCGGTGAGGCGCCGTGGCACGCCGAGCTTCACCGCGTCGGGCCGCCGCTGTTGCTGCTGAATGTGATGACGCGTCGCGGCGCCGTCCGCGCTCGGGTGCAAGCCTTGCGCAAGGACGCCGCCCTGTCGGGCCAGATGCTCGCCGTCGTGGTCGTCGACGGGGTCTGGCGTGTGACCGACACCCCGTCGGGTGAAGCGCTGACGCTATCAGCGGGCTGCTGTGCCGTGCTGGATAACGCGCCACGTCGATCGATGACTGGCTGCCGGATTGAACACGTGTCGAATCCTGGCTGGCTGGCCGCCGTCTCGATCGAGTTGGACTGAGCACGGCACGCCGCAGACGCCCTGCCTCCTGGCGGGCTCAACGCCGCCACTCGATGCTGGCGTGAATCTCGCATCACGTAGCGCCTGCAGAGTGGAGAACGCCATGAATGTGCATGCTGCTGTCGATTCAAGATGGTCCCGTCTGGCGCGCCCGAGCGGCGAGCCGATTCGGCTGAACCACCAGTGCTTCGTCGCGATCGATCGCCACCGGGATGCGAAGTACGAGGCGACCTATCGCCCGCAGGCCCTCTACAACCGCGCCGACGCGGGCTTTCATGCCAACCACGAGGCCTTTCTGCTGCACGAGGTGTCGACCAACCTGCCCATCTACCGCGAAGACACCGGCCCCACCGATTTCCACCTTCACCTGCCCCCCGGGGGCTTCCAACTCGTGATGGTCACCTCGGGGGTGTTCACCTTCGATTACGACGGCCGCTTTCATCACGTGGGTCCGGGCACGGTCATGCTGCAAAGCGCCATCGTGCATCGGCAGCTCTTCTACACCTGGTCCGGCCTGCCCACGCACGAGAACCTGATGACGCCGCAGTCGGCGGTACCGGAGCCGATGGTCATGGGCTATTCGGGCAAGTTTCTGGAAGCCTTCATCACCGATCCGACGAGCTTTCCGAACCCCACGATCGTCGCGCCGGGTCAGATCAGTGAGGCCGACACGCCGTGGATGGCCTGGAGCCATCTCCTGCACGACCGCCCGGCGGGTGCAGGCTTCTGGCTTCAGGATCCGCTGGCGCTCGATGCGCTTTACAAGCCGCTGGCCGCGACTTCGGCCGAGGGCTCGATCCAATCGGCCATGCCTGTCTATCTGCGCGACATGGGCATCGAGGCGCCGAGCGGTCACCTGGTCACGGGGCACATCATCGCCACCGATCCGAAAGGGCATGCCCTGCTGCCCAAGAGCAGTTCGGGTGCGGCCGACATCACATCCTTCTCGAAGGCCGAAGTGGTGATCTACCGAGTGATTCGCGGTACGGCTGAGTTCCGTGATGCTGCCGGCCAGGTGATCGATCTGGCGACCGGTGACGTGGTGACCGCCAGCCGCGACGCCCTACAGCTCATCGGCGTCGGGGACGACTCGCAAATCCTGCGTCTGGGTCTGCTCAGCGGCATGGAACAGCTGTGCCAATGGACGCCCAGCCAGCGTGACGAGATCGACGGTCTGGCCGAGCAAATCATCACCCGACAGGAAGTTCGACCCTTGCGCACCGAAGGCCGGCCGATCGGATACCTGTACGACTGACCGCGGAGACAACTGCGGCCCAGCTCTGGAGCGCGTTCCGGTTGACGTTGGCTCAGGCCATTCGCCTCACACCGCCCTAGGCGTAGCTGGCCTGCGCCAGCTTGAACACGGCCACTGCCTGCACCAGCTGCTGAGCCTGGCTCTTCAGGCTTTCTGCCGCCGCGGCGCTTTGTTCCACCAGCGCAGCGTTCTGCTGGGTGGACTGATCCATCTGGCTCACCGACTGACCCACCTGCTGCACGCCCGAGCTTTGCTCGACGCTGGCCGAGCTGATCTCGGCCACGATGGCACTCACGCGCTGGACCGAGCCGACGATCTCGTCCATCGTCTGGCCGGCCTGGCTGACCAGGGCCGTGCCTTGCTCGACCTGTTCGACGCTGCGGCCGATGAGCGTCTTGATCTCGCGTGCCGCCTCGGCGCTGCGTTGGGCCAGATTGCGCACCTCGGAAGCCACCACCGCGAAACCGCGACCCTGTTCACCCGCACGGGCAGCCTCGACCGCAGCGTTCAGCGCCAGGATGTTGGTCTGGAAGGCAATGCCGTCGATGACTCCGATGATGTCTCCGATCTTGCGGCTGCTGTCGCTGATGCCCTGCATGGTGTCCACCACCTGACCCACCACCTTTCCACCTTGGGCGGCCACGGTCGAGGCGCTTTGGGCCAGCTGGTTGGCCTGCCTGGCGTTGTCGGCGTTGTTGCGAACCGTGGTGCCTAACTGCTCCATGGTGGCCGCGGTCTGCTGCAACGCGCTGGCCTGCTGCTCGGTCCGGCCCGAGAGGTCCAGGTTGCCTTGGGCAATCTGCGTGCTGGCGGTGGCCACGCTCTCCGCGGTGCCACGCACGCTGCCAACCAGGCGCGACAGGCTTTGCTGCATCTCGGCCAGCGTTGTTAGCAAAGGGCTGATCTCGTCCCGTGCCGAATCCACCACCCGCGTTGCCAGGTCGCCGTCGCGCACCTGCTCGGCCACCTTGCGGGCCTGTTCGATGCGGCGGCGCAGCAGGCTTGCGATGTGTACGCTGACCAGCGCCAGCACCAAGGCGGCAGCCAGCAGCAGAGCCAGCACCACGTACTTGGCCTGTTGGGCGCCGGCCTCGATGGTGTCTATCTCCTTGTCCAGGCTCTCGGTCTGGTACTTCACCGTTTGTTGCAGTTGTTCCAGCAGCTGGTTGCGCGCCGGAATGGTCTTTTCGACCAGGAACGCGAAGGCTTCGTCCTTCTTGCCGGCCTGGATGAGCGCCAGGTTCTCGCCGCCCACGCGCCAGAAATTGGCCACCACGGGGGGCAGCGTCGCGAAACGGTCGCGCCCGGCCTGCGTGAACAGCCCTTTCTCATAGGTGCTCAGGGCATCCTCGATCAGCTTGCGCTTCGCGCCCACGTCGGCCAACGTGGCCGCCAATTCCTCGGGTGTCCTGGAGAGCATGGCATGCCGCACCTGCAGCGAGACCCGGGTCACGTTCAACTCCAGTTCAGCCATCAACAGCAGTTGCGGCACACGCTGGCTGCCGGTGGACTCGGCCTTGTCGACCACCGCGTTCAGCCGCACCGTGGTGATGAAGGCGGCTGCGGCAAAGGCCAGTCCCAACATGGCCACGACGCCGTACAGGCGTTTGGAAATGCTCAGCGATGCGAGTAGCGACACGTTCGAGGTCCTTTCAACCATTCAAGCGACTGGGCGCCGCAATGCGCCCAACGATCCAGCGAGATCTGCGTCAGGAGTCGTACCGGCACTTCGGACTCGATGGGCGAAACTTGAGGAAAAACGCCCCGCTTTGTATGCATCAGGCAAAACGCTGGTGGGGAGCGTGCTGTTTTGCCCGGCGGTTGCCGGCGCACGGCGGGCCATAATCGGGTCATGCTGGCTATGCGTCTGATCACCCCATTGCGCTGGTGCGGGCTTTGGCGCAAGCCATCAGCCTGACGAACCCCAGCCCAGGCGCTGCCGACCGCCGCCTCCAGACCCGCCCCCGCCCCCTCCTGCGCTGGCGTCTCCAGTAACACCCACAGCGGACACAGATGCGGGATGCAAAGGGGCGCATCCGCTCACATCAAAGGCTTCAAGCGCACATGCTGCTGATGATCGACAACTACGACAGCTTCACCTTCAACCTGGTGCAGTATTTCGCCGAGCTGGGCGAAGACGTGCGCGTGTTCCGCAACGACGAGCTGTCGCTGCAGGACATTGCCGCGCTGCGACCTGACAAGCTGGTGCTGTCGCCCGGGCCATGCTCGCCGGCCGAAGCGGGCATCTGCGTCCCGGCGATCCAGCATTTCACCGGCAAGCTGCCGATCCTGGGCGTGTGCCTGGGCCACCAGAGCATCGGTGCGGCGCTGGGCGGCAAGGTTATCCGTGCGCAGGTGCAGATGCACGGCAAGACCAGTGTGATCTCGACCGATGAGCAGGGCGTCTACACCGCGCTGCCGAAGCAGTTCACCGTGATCCGCTACCACTCGCTGGCGATCGAGCGCGAGTCGCTGCCTGCGGTGTTGCAAATCACCGCCACCTCCGAAGACGGCGAGATCATGGGCGTGCGGCACCGCGAGCTGGCGGGCACCGCCACGCCGCTCGAAGGCGTGCAATTCCATCCCGAATCAATCCTGACCGAGCACGGCCACGCGATGCTGAAGAACTTCCTGGAGTTGCGGCCATGAGTTTCAGCAATGCCGAAGCGCTGGCGCGGGTGATCGATCACCGCGAGATCTTTCACGACGAGATGCTGGTGCTGATGCGCCGCATCATGAACGGTGAGATGCCGCCGGCGATGCTGGCCGCGCTGCTGATCGGCCTGCGCGTGAAGAAGGAAACCATCGGCGAAATCACGGCAGCTGCGCAGGTTATGCGCGAGTTTTCAACGCCGGTCGAGGTGGCTGACCGCCGGCATCTGGTCGACATCGTCGGCACCGGCGGCGATGGATCCCACACCTTCAACATTTCCACCTGCAGCATGTTTGTCGCGGCGGCGGCTGGCGCGCGGGTCAGCAAGCATGGCAACCGCAGCGTGTCGAGCAAGTCGGGCAGCGCGGATGTTCTGGAAGCGCTGGGGGTGCATCTGGCGCTGCCGCCAGCGGCCATTGCGCAGTGCATTGCCGACACCGGTGTCGGCTTCATGTTTGCGCCCAACCACCATCCGGCGATGAAGAACGTCGCGCCGGTGCGCCGGGAGCTCGGCGTGCGCACCATCTTCAACATCCTCGGGCCGCTGACCAACCCGGCCGGCGCGCCGAACATCCTCATGGGCGTGTTCCATCCCGATCTGGTCGGCATCCAGGCGCGCGCGCTGCAGCGCCTCGGTGCACAGCACGCGGTGGTGGTTTACGGCCGCGACGGCATGGACGAGGTGACGCTGGGTGCATCGACGCTCGTTTGCGAAATCCAGGCTGGCGAGGTACGTGAGTACGAGATTCACCCCGAAGACTTCGGCTTGCCGATGGCCAGCCACCGCTCGCTGCGCGTCGAGACGCCCGACGATTCGAAGCGCATGCTGCTGGCGGTGCTCGATGACCAGCCCGGCGCTGCACGCGACATCGTGCTGCTGAATGCCGGAGTGGCGCTGTATGCGGCCGATGTCGCCGCGACGATGGCTGACGGAATCGCCTTGGCACGCGAGGCACTGGCGTCGGGCCGCGCGCGAGAGAAGCTGCATCAGTTCGTCGGCGCCACGCAGTCGTTGGCGCCCACGGCGGCTGGGGCGGGGGCGGCATGAGCAGCGACATCCTCAATCACATCGTCGAGGTCAAGCGCGACGAGATCCGCGCAGCACGTACGCGGCGCGATCTGGCCTCGTTGCGCCGCGATGCCGAGTCGCTGGGCGGTGTGCGCGATTTCGCTGGTGCCATGCGCAGCAAGATGACTGCCGGGCATGCGGCCGTCATCGCCGAGATCAAGAAAGCGAGCCCCAGCAAGGGCGTGCTGCGTGAACACTTCGTGCCGAACGCCATCGCCGAGAGCTACGAGCGCGGCGGCGCGGCGTGCCTGAGCGTGCTCACCGACGTGCAGTTCTTCCAGGGGTCGGTGGCTTACCTTGAGCAAGCCCGCGCCGCCTGCAGTCTGCCTGTACTGCGCAAGGATTTCATGGTCGACGCCTACCAGGTGTTTGAAGCTCGCGCGATGGGCGCCGATTGCATCTTGCTGATCGCTGCATGCCTGGATGACTCGCAGATGGCCGACCTCGAAGCCCAAGCTCATGCGCTTGGCCTGGCCGTTTTAGTCGAGGTGCACGATGGCCTCGAACTGGACCGCGCGCTGCGGTTGAAGACGCCACTGGTCGGCATTAACAACCGCAACCTGCGAACCTTCGAGGTGACGCTGGACACCACGCTCGGTTTGCTGAAGAACGTACCGACCGATCGCCTGCTCGTCACCGAGAGCGGCGTGCTGGTCAAGGCCGATGTCGGGCGCATGCGCAGCGCGGGCGTGGCGGCGTTCCTGGTCGGCGAGGCCTTCATGCGGGCGGTCGATCCAGGGCAGGCGCTGGCCGATCTGTTCCAGTGAACGTTGCCGGGCGACGTTGGCCGACATCCGCAGCAGCGTGTGGATGAGCGATTCCCGGTTGAGCGAGCCGATCGATGCGCTGATCGATCGCCTGCAAGGGGATTGGCGGCCGATCGTCGACGCCTGGCGATCGAGTGACGCAGGTCGCGCCCTGATCGATCACGTCGATCGCCGGGTGACGTCCGGCGCCGTGGTCTACCCGGCGGCGGTGTTCCGCGCGCTCGATGCGACACCGTTGGCACGCACGCGCGTTGTGATCCTCGGGCAAGACCCGTATCACGGCGAGGGGCAGGCGGAAGGCCTGTCTTTTTCGGTGCCACTGGGCGTGCCTGTGCCACCCAGTCTGCGCAATGTCTTCAAGGAGTTGCGGCGAGATTCTGGTCGGCCTGCGCCGGCCAGCGGACACCTGGGCGCCTGGGCCGCACGGGGCGTGCTTCTGCTCAATACAAGCTTGACCGTCGAAGCGGGAATCCCAGGTAGTCATGGGAAATTAGGATGGCAAGCGCTCACTGACATCATTGTGTCCGCCGCTGCGCATGACCCAACCCCGAAGGTATTCATGCTGTGGGGGGCGCATGCTCAGCTCAAGTCGGGGCTGATCGACGTCGCGCCGACGCGGCATCTGGTCCTGCGCAGCAATCACCCGTCCCCGCTGGCAGCGCTGCGTCCGCCAATGCCATTCATCGGCTGTGGCCATTTCGGGGCGGCGATGCGCTTTCTCGACGAGCATCACGCTTCGTCGCCTGCCGCACAACACTGGCCCAGCTTCTTCGACCTCGATTGAGCCGCGTGCCAAGCCGCCAAATGCCGTGGTAAACTCTTGGGCTCGCCGCGGAGGGGTGGCCGAGTGGTTAATGGCAGCAGACTGTAAATCTGCCCTCTAACGAGTACGCTGGTTCGAA
>LNFM01015853.1_pt1 | contig 11017 bp, 5 predicted proteins | sample 596031 | NCBI WGS metagenome assembly LNFM01 (sample SAMN04254537, study PRJNA301005) | activated carbon metagenome | isolation source: dual media filters at the Ann Arbor, Michigan drinking water treatment plant | place: USA: Ann Arbor | reverse complement strand
CGATGAACCGACAACGGAGTCGGTCACGATGGGCCGAAATCCTCGGTCACGATACCGAAACCAGCGGTCACGTTGGTCCGAAATACCCAACTGGTCGTACATGCCTTGGTAAATGTGGCCATGCGCGCGGCCAATCGCTGCGTTGTCGCAGGTGCTGCAGCGAGTTCGCTCAAGATCATTGCCGATACACAGGTTGTCATCGGCGGTGCACCAAGCGTGGCCCGTACTGCGGATAGCAGTACTCGCTGCAATCGACCTCACCATGTGCTCACGATTCTTAAAGATCGTAACTGCATCGCTGCCTCGCCAAGCTACGATGTTTGTTCCATAGCCACCAGCGAGCGGCTCTCGAGGATCCAGCCAGATCCGCGCAACCCCCTCCTTGATGACGTCGAGCTCTTGGAGGATGTCTAGGTAGAGCGCAACTTCTTGATTCTCGTTGAGCGCATAACCTAACGTCATGTCTATGGACCAGTGCTTGAAATGTTCTTTGAGGTAGCGAAGGTCTGCAAACTGGCTCCGTGCCGCGTAGTTGGCAAAAGTCCTTCGAAACTGGTGGCTCGCGAGCTCCCATGAAATCTCATGCGCGCTGCAGAAATGTGCAAGGTCCTTGCGCCACGCATGGAGAGATAGCGTACGAATGCGAGAGTCAGCTCTCGAATGGCCAAGGAACAATGCATTTTGATGCCGCAATGCTTCGGCGATCTCGAGGTCTGCGGGGTTTGCCTTCCGACGCTGGCTGACCTCCATCTTCAAGATCTCCTGCAACGGCTTGGCAAGGCGCTCCATGACGGCGATTGCCCGCACGGCCGCTTCTGGAATCATCCACTCCGTGTGTCCTTCATCTGTCTTGGTCGATTGAGAGCGCATCCACCAGTAGGTATTCCCCTCGTCATCTTGCGTGCTGTAGCACGCCCCGTTCTCCAGAAATGAAAGCTCATGGTTTCTACAGCCCGACAAGCTTGCAAGGACGATGTAGCAGGCCGTCCTTAGCAACCTGATTTCCACTTTGATGCTAGCGCAGCCGCAATCGATTCCTTCGGCTTGCAAGTACGCGTTTTTGATTTGGTTGACGCGCGAAGCACACAGCCGGGAACCATCTCGAGCCTCGATCTCTTGAAGACCATCACGCGCATCCAGCAGCTTCTCTGCGGCTTGCACCCGACTCCACGCTGCTTGAAAGAGGCTGGAAAATACATCGTCGGGAATTAAAGGTGTGCGACCGCCGCGCCGGCCCTTGGAATCCCTTCCCGTCACCCCGGCGATGTGCGAAGCCGAAGTGTCAGGCCAAGGATGACTCTGCATGGGGTCGGATGTGAACTGGCTGACCTCATAGAGTGTTTCAACTGCGGAGAGGCAAGAGACCAGCGTAGCCTTGCTGATACGTCTGAGACCAGACTGGCCACCTTCACGGCGCCATTGAACGTATGCCGCAGCGACAAAAGGCGTAACTTGCCCAAAACGCGAGATGTTCAAGCGAACCAGAAACTCAGCGAACGCCACTGAGGCCTGGAATCGGTCTCGAATCGTTGTTGAGACAGATCGCTTTCGTAGTCCCTTGCGCAAGTATCGGTAGAAACATTCCTTCCACGTATCCCGGAGGGGTGCCGCAATACGGCCAAAGTCGAGTTTTGAACGACCCAAGCGTGTGTTGGAAGTCGTCGGGAGCAACTGCCAAACCTCGTCACCGAAACGGCTTAGGACGATCCAATGCCCATCGATTAAAGCTATGGAAACCACCAGCTTATCTCTCTCTGCGCGCGACAGAACAGACGGGCTCGAAGGTTGACGATCGAACTCTTCCTGCAAGTTCGGCAAAGATCTGGCTGGCCTCATAGCGATGCGAGAGCCTCCATCAATCCTTCTGCTCGCCAAAACGGATGGGGATCGATTCTTGCCCGCTCTCGTGCCTCATCCACCTCGGCCTTCTCAAAGACGCGCTTCTTGACGCCAGCTGCGATGACATCACGCTCGATAAGCCGGACGATGTGGGCGAACTGCCGGTCCCATCTCCGTCGCTCCATCCCCGCTCGCTCACCCAATACACGCCAATAGAACGAGAACAACCGGTACAAATCATCGCCTGTCACCACATAGTTGGCACACCGTAGGCAATTCAAGAAGCTCGTGCAGACTGCGCCGTCACTATTCTTGGGGGCGAATTCACCGTGGTGGCCGTCCGTGCATTGGCCCACTGGCGTCTTTTCAGTTTTTCCCACTTCGTTCATTAATAGCTCGCGCACGAGAGTTTCGCCCATGAATCGCCAGTTCCTTTTGGCATTTTCGCCTGGCCGAAGATAGCTATTTGCAGCGACCTTCGGCGAGTGCCCCGCCGCATAAGCCGTCGCCGCGATATCGCTATTGAGCAGCTCGTGAAGCCGGTTGACGAAGGTCTTACGCAATCTGCTGATGTTGAGGCGAAGGGGCAGTCCATCGCAGTTGAGCAGTTGCGCTCGCTTTACTAGCACGGCCACATTCATGCCTAACGAAGAAGCTTCAAGCGCGGACACCTCACCGCTTCGCGCACCCTTAAGCGCCTCAAATAGCCAGAGCCGATTTTTGATTGCGTCAGGCGCCCTCTGCCGCAGAGGCTCCGATAGCTCCAAGACCCTCTTGATCAAGACGACGATATTCCACTTGACCGTGGACGTTCCTTCGATCATTTGCCAAGTTTTAAGATCGTTGCGGAGTGCGACTTTGCTGTAACTATTCCCGCGGCGCTTGTACAGGATCAGAAACATCGTGTCCTCTTTCGGATGTGGCTTTAGGCATTTAGTTGACATCTGAAGAATGGGCGTCGTGTTCCGTCCCGTGTACAGCGCTACCGCCAGCGCCGCGTATGAGACCAACTCGCTAGTCAGGGTGACCGGTTCAGACGTGAAAAGCGGAGATAGCGCTTCATTGAGCGCGCGTGCGAACTGCTTGCGTTCGTCACTTGTGAGCGGAGTCTCTCCTTTAACCTTTCTTTGCGCACCCGGGAAAGGCGACACAGGGAAGGTGACCAGTTCACCCGCATGTTCGATCTGAAGCCTGCCGCGTCTGCCCAACGCCTTTAGCACCGCTTTGGTCTTGTCGTACTTGCCCTTTTGACTAGGCGTCGAGAGTCCCGACACCTGAAGAAACTGTAGGTATCCGTCGATTTGATCCCTCGTGATGTCGGGAAGGCACAATGAAGTTCCCTTCGCTTCAGAAATCATCTTCAGGTATTCGAGGAAGGGCGCGATTCCTAGCGTGCAGTAGCCTGCGATTGTCACTTTCGATAGCTCAGCGTCCTGTCCAGCAATGAATCGTTCGATCTGCTCTTGCAACGCGAACGTGATCTCGTCGATCCCGCAGCCGTACCAGCGAGCAAAGTCAAACGTTTTTCCTCCAGTTAGAGAATCGGGCTCAAACCTGACGGATGTCTTCTCGGGTGGGCACTGAGAGCGCACATCATCGACATGGATTGCATCAATCCGGAGATTCGTCTTGGTAAAGGTCTTTTTCTTGCGTAGCATCTAGCCCCTCATCCAATCGTTGAGTTCGTCCGCGTAGGCAAGCACCGCGTCGTCGGCGAGCTCGTTGATCATGTGGAGATAGATCATGGTGGTCTGGACTGAAGCGTGCCCTAGCTGCTTCTGCACGAACACCAAAGGATCCAGTCCCACTGTCCGATCACGTTGCAGCGCAACCAACGTATGTGTCGCATACGTGTGACGCAGCATGTGCGTGTGAACTTGAACACCGCAGCGGATTCCGACAGTCCGTACGATGCGCTCGATAGCCTTGCCTCCGCCGGCAAACGGCCTACCTAAGTGGTTGACGAAGAGCGTTGGGGAATCTGCATCTGCAACAATGTTTTCGTTCCTGTGAAGCTTGACGTATTGCGCCAACTCCTTCATGAACCACCTAGTCATGAAGATCTCTCGGCTTCGCATCCCCTTGGTACGAATTCCATAGCCGTCTTCTGGGTCCAGTAGCACACGAACATTGCGCGAGGTCCAATGGACTTTGTCTGGATCGAACACATAGGCGACTGGGAAGGTCGCCAGTTCTTCCCTACGCAGCCCGGTGTGTAGCGCCAGCCTGATAAGCATCCTATGATGAATGTTCGCGGGTGCATTGAGGAGCGCATGGATCTGCGATCGAGGGAGAAATTTGATCGGTTGAGGGCGCCTCTTTGGCATGATGTCGCGGACTTCTGTCGTCGGACGACCTCGCGCGTGTGCCAAGAAGCTGTTCGCAGTCAGGCTACGCCGGTCCTCGAGTTCGAACGGAAGCTTGGGGATCCATCCTCGATGAAATGCGAACTCATAGAACTCGCAAACATAGAGAAGCCGCAATCGAACGGTATTCAGCTTTTGGCGGAGTTCGTTGAGGCAATAGTCCCGATATCCTGCGACCAAGCTGCGCTGCGTCTGGTCCCGATCGACATCGTTCCAAGCAAGCTCGTTCGCCTCAAGGAATTCGAAATAGTCGTACAGGGATCTTCCAATCGTTGTCCACGAATTCTTCGAGGAGATTTGTCCACGCTGAAGGTAGTGCTGCAGGAAGCGATTCGCGGGTAAGCAGCTCTCCATGGATGACCAAAGAAGGATGGGGAAGCCCTCCCTTGGCAGGCCCGCAACGGTGTAATCGCGTGTTGCGAAAACTAGTTGCACTACATCTCCCCTTCTCGCATCACTCGAGGCTCTGCCTCGAACTTCACCCGTTGAAGATGCATCGTGGGTTTGACGGCGCCCTCACTGTTGTCCTGTGCTCTTTCGTCGAAAGATCTCGTCCTTCGTCGAGTGAATTCACGCAGGAGCCTGCCAGCGGCAACGCTCCACCGTGCGGGCCAAGATGAAAACCTGAAATTAATGTCATGCGTTGCGCACTCCGCCTGAACAGGTGGAACGCTTGTTACGTATTGGCAGTGCCGGAACACGAGAAATGAATTATTCATGAGCTCGTGGTGCTTACGTACCCGTCGAATTCCACCTTCTACCCCCTTTGAAGCAGATGAATCAGTTCTATCCTAACAGGTGATTAGGCCCGTAACCGGGCTCCACGTGACCATGTTCGCCTGGCTGGCCACCGCGCTGCTGGCCTGGGGCTGGCGCCGGTTGGCGCCGGTCTGGCCGCAGGCCTTGCTGGCGGTGCCCGTGCCGGTGGTGGCTGGCTGGGGCGGCGTGGCGCTGGCGGCGGCTTATGCGCTGTTTTCCGGCTGGGGTGTGCCGGCGCAGCGCACGGTCATCATGCTGGCCGTGGTGGTGGGTTTGCGTCTCGGGGTGCGGCCCTGGCCCTGGCCGGTGGTGTGGCTGCTGGCCATGTCGGCCGTGTTGTTGCTTGATCCGTGGGCGCTGATGCAGCCGGGCTTCTGGCTCAGTTTTGTGGCGGTGGGCATTCTGTTTGCCACCGACCCCGGGCGCACGCAGCGCTCATCCGGGGGCGGGGTGCTGGGGCGTGCGGGTCGATCGGTGGCGGGGCTGGTGCGCGAGCAGGGCGTGGTGACCATCGCGCTGGCGCCGCTCACGCTGTGGTTGTTCGGGCAGTTTTCGGTGGTGGGCTTGCTGGCCAACCTGGCTGCGATTCCGGTGGTGACCTTGCTCATCACGCCCCTGGCCCTGCTGGGTGTGGCGCTGCCGCCGCTGTGGGATGCCGCCGCCTGGGTGGTGCAGGCCATGGCCTCGGGACTGCAGTGGATGGGGCAGGTGCCTTGGGCCGCGGTGTTCCGCCCGGCGGCGCCCTGGCCGCTGGCGCTGGCCGCGGTGGCCGGTGGTGCGCTGCTGGTGCTGCGCCTGCCGTGGGTGATGCGCTCGGCCGCGGTGTTGTTGCTCGCGCCCGCGCTGCTGTACGCGCCGCCGCGCCCGGCGTCGGGGACATTCGAACTCATCGCGCTGGACGTGGGGCAGGGCAGCGCCGTGCTGGTGCGCACCGCCGGCCACAGCCTGCTGTACGACGCGGGCCCTCGCTTCGGCCCCGACAGCGATGCCGGCGAGCGTGTGGTGCTGCCGCTGCTGCGCGCGCTGGGCGAGCGGCTCGATGCCGTGGTGGTGAGCCACCGCGACAGCGACCACGCCGGCGGCGCCGAGGCGGTGCGCGCCGCGCACCCGCAGGCCCGCTGGTTGTCGTCGTTCGGCGCCGACGCGCCCGAGCGGTGCGTGGCGGGTCAGCGCTGGACCTGGGACGGCGTGGACTTCGAGGTGCTGCGTCCGGACCCGGACGACTACGGCCCCGATGGCCAGGGTCTGCTGAGCACCAACGCCATGTCGTGTGTGCTGCGGATCGCCGGCGTGCGGCACAGCGCCTGGTTGGGCGGCGACATCGATGCTGCGCGCGAGGTCCAGCTGGCGCTGGCCCGTCCGCAGGACCGCGCCACCGTGATGCTGGCACCTCACCACGGCAGCCTCACGTCGAGCACCCCGGTGCTGCTCAACACCCTGCAGCCGCGCTGGGTGCTGGTGCAGTCGGGTTACCGCAACCGGTTCGGCCACCCGGCGCCCGCCGTGCTGGAGCGCTACCGGCAGCGCGGCGTGCGCTGGGTGAATTCACCGGACTGCGGCGCAGCGACCTGGCGCAGCGCCGAGCCCGAGGTGGTGCACTGCCACCGGGAGGAACACCGGCGCTATTGGCACCACGCCGGTGCTGGCCAGGCCGCGGGGCTCAGCGCAGGTGGTGCACCGCCGCCTGCTCGTACACCGGTGTCGACAAGCCCTCGTAGCGCGCCTTGAGCTGCAGCGAGAGGAATTGCGAGTAGTGCCGGCTCTGGTGCAGGTTGCCCCCGTGGATCCACAGCTGCGGTTGGTTGGTGGGTTTCCACATGTTGCGCAACTCACCTTCCCAAGGCCCCGGGTCCTTGGTCGTGGCCGAACCCAGGCCCCAGACCTTGCCCACGCGGTCCGCCACCTCGGGAGAGACCAGATCGGCCAGCCAGTGGTTCATGGAGCCGAACCCCGTGGCATAGACCAGCACGTCGGCGGGCAACTCCGTGCCATCGGTCAACGTCACGGATTGGGGGTTGATGCGTTCGATGTTCACACCGCTCTTGAGCTTGATGCTGCCGTTGGCCACCAGTTCGCAGGCGCCCACGTCGATGTAGTAGCCCGAGCCCCGGCGCAGGTACTTCATGAACAGACCCGAGCCGTCGTCACCGAAATCGAGCATGAAGCCGGCCTTCTCCAGGCGGCCGTACAGATCGGCATCGCGTTTCTTCATCTCGTCGTACACTGGGATGTGGAAGGTGTGCATGATCTTGTAGGGCACGCTGGCGAAGATCAGGTCGGCCTTGTGGTGGTCGATGCCGCTCTTGACCGCCTGCTCCGAGTACAGCCCGCCCAAGGCCAGCTCCATCAGCGAATCCGACGGTGCGATGTGCGTGCTGCTGCGCTGGACCATGGTCACATCGACGTCGTTTTCCCACAGCGCTGCGCAGATGTCGTGCGCCGAGTTGTTGGAGCCCAGCACCACCACCTTCTTGCCCTGGCAGGCCTCGGGTCCGGGGTGCTTGCTGGAATGGTGCTGGTCGCCCAGGAAGGTCTCGGCGCCGGCAATCTTCGGCACGTTGGCGTAGCCCGACACCCCCAGCGCAAACACCAGCTGCTTGGGGCGCAAGGTCACTTCCTGGCCGTCGCGATCCACCACCACTTCCCACTCGCCTTTGGCCTCGTCGAACCGCGCTTTTTTGGCGGTGGTCGAGCCCCAGTAGTTGAGCTCCATGACCTTGGTGTACATCTCCAGCCAGTCGCCCACCTTGTCCTTGGGCGCGAACACCGGCCAGTCGTCCGGGAAGGGCATGTAAGGCAGGTGGTCGTACCACACCGGGTCGTGCAGGCAGAGCGATTTGTAGCGGTTGCGCCAGCTGTCGCCAGCCCGCGCGTTTTTCTCCACCACGATGGTGGGCACACCCAGCTTTTTCAACCGGGCCGCGAGGATGATGCCGCCCTGACCGCCGCCGATGATCAGCACATACGGCTGCTCCTCGTAACCCAGTTTCGCTTCTTCTTCCTGCCGCAGCTCCAGCCAGCTCTTGCGCGCTTTTTTCGATCCGTGCTCGGCCCCTTTGATGCGGTTGTCGCCGCGCTTTTCCTCGAAACCCTTGAGCTCGGTCATGGTCGTGAGGAAGGTCCAGGCCTGGTCGCCTTGGGGCGTGGCCTTCAGGCGCAGGTGCCCTCGACCGCGGGCCACGGTGGTCTCGAAAGTGAACCAGGCATCCACAATGCCGTCGGCCTCGGTGGCCTCGCCTTCGAGCGCAAAGTGGCTGGGCGCTGTGTCGGCCAGGCGATCGCGCAGCATGGCCGCGATGGCGGGGCGGCCTTCCTGCGTGCGGATGTTCCAGGTGAAGGCCACGAGGTCGCGCCAGAAGCTGTCCTCGGTGAAGGCGGACGTGACGGCATGGATGTCGCCGGTGGACAAGGCGGTCTCGAAATCCGACAGCCAGCTCGATGCCCTTTGGGAAGGGGTGTGGGTCATGGGTCTTGTCTCCTGTTGTGGGTCGCCTTCAACATGAAGGTTCGACCGGCTCAACCATCACAAGACCCGTGCCAGCACGCGGAGAACGTCAAGTCTTTGAATCAGAACGGTATTTTTTTGAACGCGGGGGCGTTCACCTGTCACGGTGTGACACCCCGCCTGTGACACCTGTCACGGCAGCGTGGGCTGCCGGTTGGGCGACACAATTCCCGCGCGTTTCATGCGGCGGTACATCGTCATGCGCGACAGCCCGAGTTGCCGCGCCACGGCACTCACGTTCCACTGCGCCTGGGTGAGCGCTTCCAGCAACGCATCGTCCGAGGCCATGTTTTCGGCGGGCGGGGCCGCCGCACGGAAGGGGGTGGTCATCGGCGAGCGCGGTCTCAGCTCGGGCATGGCGAAGTCCAGCGCGTTGCGCAGTTCGCGCAGGTTGCCCGGCCAGTCGTGCGCCAGCAGCCGGGCGCGGGCGGGCGGCGTCAGCGTCTTGCCGTCGAGCATGCGCTCGACCATGGCGCCCAGGTCGGAGCGTTCGCGCAGCGGGGGCAGGTCGATGTGGGCACCGTTGAGGCGGTAGTACAGATCGTCTCGGAAGCGCCCCGCCTTCACCAGTGCCTCCAGCGGCGCGTGGGTCGCAGCGATCACGCGGATGTTCACGGGCACGGGCTTGAGCGCGCCGACCGGCAGCACCTCGCGCTCCGAGAGCACGCGCAGCAGGCGCGCCTGCAGGGCCAGCGGCATGTCGCCGATTTCATCCAGGAACAGGGTGCCGCCATCGGCTTCCGGGATCAGGCCGCGTTTGCCTCTGGGCGCCGCCCCGGAAAAGCTGCCGGGCAAATGCCCGAAGAGTTCGCTCTCGATCAGGCTTTCGGGGATGGCGGCGCAGTTGACCGCCACGAACGGTCGGTGGCGCCGCTCGCTGCTGGCGTGCACCGCCTTGGCGAAATACTCCTTGCCCACCCCGGTTTCGCCGGTCACCAGCAAGCTGATGGGCGAGTTCACCAGGCGCGCGGCGCGGTGGATCTGTCGCTCCAGCGTGGCGTCGCCCGCCGACAGGGCGCGCAGCGGCTGCGGCAAGGGGGACGGTGGGGTGCTCTGTGCAGCGCTCAGGCGCGGGGGCGGGGGGGACGCAGAGAGGAACAGGAGCTGGCGCTTGTTGGTGGGCATCAGCGCGCGCTGGTCCGAGGGGCGCGCCTGCACGAAGTCGCCGATGCGGGAGAACGGCACATCGAACAGGTCTTCGAAGCGCAGATCGGTCAGGGCCTGGGCACCGGGGCGCTCAAACGCCAGCTGGGCGCGGCGGTTGTGCCCGATCACGCGACCGTTGGTGTCGAGTGCCAGCATGTACTCGGGCTGCACGTCGAGGAACTGGGGCGCCGCGGAGAGTCGAAGGATCCAGTCGCGGCGGTGCCGGTGCAGGAACGCGGCGTTCTCGATGTCGTGCGCGTACATCTGCACCAGTTGCAGCGCGAGGTGCTGGCTGGCCTTGGGTTGCTGCGAGCTGAGCTGGGAGATGTCGAGCACCGCGCTGAGAACGCCCTTGCTGTCGAAGATGGGTGCGGTGGTGCAGGTGAGCGGGATGTGGGTGGCGTCAAAGTGGTCGTCCAGGTGCACGGTGAGCGCCTGCCCGGTGGTGATGCAGGTGCCCACCCCGCAAGTGCCGGCGTGTTGCTCGCTCCAGTCCGCACCCAAGTACAGCCCGGCCTTGCGCAGGCTGGGCTCGAACACCAGGTCGCCCAGAAAATCGACCGTGACGCCGCGCGCGTCGGTGAGCAGCACCACGTAGCCCAGCCCCGCCACCTTGGTGTAGAGCGACTCCAGGCCGTGCCGCGCGATGTGCAGGAAAGCCTCCATCTGGTCCTGGTGCTCCCGCAGGCGCGCTTGCGGCAGGATCACCGCCTCCTGCATGCGCGTGGGGTCCAGCTGGTGCTGGTGCACGCAACGGTGCCACGACTCGCGGATGACCCGCTCGTTGCCGATGGCCACCGGCGCGCCCAGGCCGCTTTCGGCCACTCGCATCACCGCGGCAATGTGCTGATGCTGGCTGGCATTCATGGCAGAACTCCCGGTTCGACTCGCACGGATGTTGGCTCGCGCCAACGCGGCCCTTGATTAGAAGTCGACCCGGGGGTGCGGCTTCACAGGGTTTTCCGTAAGAGCCTCTGCCGTCAAAAGATGAAGGAAAGCCCTGTGCCGGCCTTTTGCTGGCCCACTCCTTGCTATGCTGTGGGCAGGAGAAAAAAGCCCATGAGCAGACCCATGTTTGACGAAATGAATGCCTCGCCCAGCGAGGTTCGGGCCCACTACGAGAACTACGCCCGCTGGTTGGCGCAGCAACCCGAGGAGGTCATGGCGTCCCGCCGTGAAGAGGCTGAGATGATCTTTCGGCGCGTCGGCATCACCTTTGCGGTGTACGGCGCCAAGGACGAAGACGGCTCCGGCACCGAGCGCCTGATCCCGTTCGACCTGATTCCCCGCATCATTCCGGCCCACGAGTGGCACAGCATGGAAGAGGGCCTGGTGCAGCGCGTGACCGCGCTCAACCGCTTCATCCACGACGTCTACCACGACCAGGAAATCATCAAGGCGG
>LNFM01012644.1_pt1 | contig 11017 bp, 10 predicted proteins | sample 596031 | NCBI WGS metagenome assembly LNFM01 (sample SAMN04254537, study PRJNA301005) | activated carbon metagenome | isolation source: dual media filters at the Ann Arbor, Michigan drinking water treatment plant | place: USA: Ann Arbor | reverse complement strand
AACGTCGCGGTGTCGATCGATCTCGACGCGTGCTTCACCGACGCCAACGGCGATCCGCTGTCGTTCACCGTCGGCACGCTGCCCTCGTGGCTGAACTACAATGCGACGACGCACGTTCTGTCCGGCACGCCGCCGGTCGACAACGCCGGCAACGCCACGATCCCGGTGACCGTCACCGACGGCCGCGGTGGCAGCCTCGCCGCCAGCATCACCATCGCCCCGGTGAACCCCGGCCCCGATGCGGTGAACGACAACTCCGTGTCGACGGACGGCATGGCAATCGTGGTCGACCTCCTGGCCAACGATACCGACCGGGACGGAGATCCCCTTACGGTGGTTGCTGCCACGGTTCCCGGCACGGAAGGAACGGTTGCTTTCGACGGAACCAACTGGCTGTTTACCCCGGCGAGCGGCTTTAGCGGCACGGCCACGATCAGCTACACGATCCGCGACCAGGATGGTGGAACGTCGAGCGCGACCCACACGATCGCGGTCACCCGCGAAGACCCGCCATCGCCGCTTCCGACGCCGCAGCCGCCGAATTTTCCGCCGCTGATGGACCCACCGCGCGACCCGGTCCATGTCGATGGCATGATCATCGAAACGGTGCAGAAGATCGGATCACTCGACGGTATCAGCGGTCGGATCGGCACCAGTGGTATCGTGATAGAAACTGTCAACGGCGCGGGCAGCCTCGGCGGCATCGTGGGTGTCGTCAACGGAGAGATGACAGTCGCGGCTGCGACGGCTGACCGGCCAGGTCACACGACCGACTTGGCTGGGCCCATCGCGACGTCAGCGGCAATCGATTTCCATGGCCTCACCGGGTTCTCTCTGCGGATCGACCTCGCCAACCCCGGCAATTCCGGCAGGACTGACCCGCAGATCGTGATCGAGACGCTGGTGCGGGAAGAAACCTTGATCATCCAACTGTCGAGCCGCGCCGCAACCGGAACGAACTCGATTGCTGACTACAAGGTAATGTCTGCCGACGGCAGCCCGCTGCCAACTTGGCTCGATCCGGTCGACAGACATCTGATCGTCGGCCGCCGTCCCGCCGATGTCGAGGAGGTGCTGTTGCGGGTGTTGGTGGTCTACGCCGACGGGCACACAGAGGCGCGCAACGTGCAGATCGAAACGGTCAGCGGTGAAATCAAACCGCTGGCTGCAGCACAAAGGGTCTCCGTGCCGTCAGGCGCTCGGGATGCGGGCGCAGCCGCCGGCGCACCGGGCTGATCGGATCGGGCGCGCCTTCGAGAGAACCGGCGGCGTCGCCCACCTCACATCACGCCCTCCCAATCGTCGGTGCCATTGGTCCGCAGACGCGATCGGCGGGCGGTTGTTGCATGGCCTTCAGCGGCGCTCGATGGTCGATCCGTGGTCGCTCTGCGTGCAAGACTCCCGATGGACCACCTTCCATGCCGAGGGGGCATCTCACCGGCGCACGCCTGGAGCCGGCGGCCGACGGCCCGGCCTCACAACGAAAAAAACGCCCTATTCCGCCGCGTGCTTGGCCCCGCCGGTCTTCGCGGCGTACTCGTCGATGCGGGCTTCGATCAGGTGGCGGTAGTTGCGGATCAGGCCCTGCACCGGCCACGCTGCGGCGTCGCCCAGCGCGCAGATGGTGTGGCCTTCGATCTGCTTGGAGACGTCGAACAGGCGGTCGATTTCAGCGCGGTTCGACTGGCCCTTGGCCATCCGCTCGAGCACGCGCCACATCCAGCCCGTGCCTTCGCGGCACGGCGTGCACTGGCCGCAACTCTCGTGCTTGTAGAAATACGCGATCCGCGCGATCGCCTTGATCGGGTCGGCACTCTTGTCCATCACGATGATCGCGGCGGTGCCCATGCCGGATTTGAGCTTCGACAGCGTGTCGAAGTCCATCGTCAGGTCCTGGCATTGCGCTTCCGTCAGCATCGGCATCGACGAGCCGCCGGGAATGACGGCCTGCAGGTTGCCCCAGCCGCCGCGAACGCCGCCCGCATGCCGCTCGATCAGCTCGCGCAGGGGAATGCCCATCTCCTCCTCGACGACGCACGGCTGCGCGACGTGACCGGAGATCTGGAACAGCTTGGTGCCGGTATTGTTCGGCTTGCCGATGCCGGCGAACCAACCCGCACCCCGGCGCAGGATGGTCGGCGCAACCGCGATACTTTCGACATTGTTGACCGTCGTCGGGCAGCCGTAGAGACCCGAACCCGCCGGGAACGGCGGCTTCATGCGCGGCTGGCCCTTCTTGCCCTCCAGGCTTTCGAGCAGCGCGGTCTCCTCGCCGCAGATGTAGGCGCCGGCACCGTGGTGCACGTAGAGGTCGAAATCCCAGCCGGTGACGTTGTCCCGCCCGATCAGCTTGGCCGCATACGCCTCGTCGACCGCACGCTGCAGCGCCTCGCGCTCGCGGATGAACTCGCCGCGCACGTAGATGTAGCAGGTGTGCGCGCGCATCGCGAACGACGCGACGAGACAGCCCTCGACCAGCAGATGCGGATCATGCCGCATGATCTCGCGGTCCTTGCACGAGCCGGGCTCGGATTCGTCCGCGTTTACGACGAGATAGCTCGGACGCGGATCGTTCTTCGGCATGAACGACCACTTGAGACCCGTCGGGAAGCCGGCACCGCCGCGACCGCGCAGCCCGGACGCCTTCATCTCGTTCATGATCCAATCCGGACCGCGGTCGATCAGCACCTTCGTGCCGTCCCACGCCCCGCGCTTCTTCGCGGCCTCGAGCCCCGGGGAGTGGAAGCCGTAGACGTTGGTGAAGATGCGGTCTTTGTCAGCGAGAGCCATGGATCATGAACCGTGGGAGCGTGGACCGTGGACGATGCAGTCGAGTGAAGCGACCGCAGGAGTAGCGCAGCGCCCGGAGTGACTCAAGGCTTGGCTGTGACGCAGGCAACGGGGCCGACGCCATGGCGCCCCAAGGCTGCAAGCAAAGCGCTGCACACCGATGCCCGACACCACCGGAATCGCGAAATCGTGTCTGTCACGTTATCGCATCGCCCGTCATGGTCACCGAAAACAACGTGGAGACGGGAACATGCCGCGACTTCAGGCCTCGATTGCAACGCTGATGATCGCAGGCTTTTCCGCTTGCATGCTCGCATGGCCGGCTTCAGCCGTGACCGCGGTCGGAAAATCCGTCGACCACGCGCCCTTTACGGCGCTGCTGGCCGAGTTCGTCAAGCCGAACAAGGACGGGATCAACCGGGTCGACTTCGCCGGCATGAAGTCGCGCGGGCACGACCGCCTCAAGGCCTATCTCACGACACTCGAGGCCGCCCGCCCTTCGGCGATGTCACCAGCAAACCGCAAGGCATTCTGGATCAATCTCTACAACGGCAAGACGCTGGATATCGTGCTGGCCCGCTATCCCGTCGCCTCGATCCGCGACATCCGTCTGCCCGGCCCCGATGGCAAGGCCGCCGACGGGCCATGGGGCGCCAAGGTGATGACGGTCGAGCGCGCTCAGCTCAGCCTCGACGAGATCGAGAAGAAAATACTGGGGCCCGAATTCAAGGATGTGCGCATTCACTATGCGCTGAACTGCCTGTCGATCGGTTGCCCGAACCTGCTGCGAGAAGCATTCGTCGGGTCTCGCCTCGACCGCCAACTCGACGGCGCAGCGCGGGCCTTCGTCAATCATCCGCGCGGCATCACCATAAAGCCCGGTCGTGTCGAGGCGTCGAATATATACGAATGGTACGAGGCCGAGTTCGGTGGCTTCAAGGGCGTGATCGCGCATCTCCGACGCTATGCCCGCCAGGAGTTGCGGCGGCAGTTGGCGAACGTGAAGAAGATCGACGCCTACGACTACGACTGGAAGCTCAGCGATGCCGGCAAGCCTTAGTTGTCATTCACCTTCTTCAGGAAGAACATCCCCACGGCCACACCCAGGCCGGTCGCCACGATCAGGGCCGGATCGACGCCGACATCGAGCAGATAGCGCAAGCCGAGGAACACGCCCGAGGCGGTCATCAGGCCGAACATGCAGCCCTTGAAGATCTTCTGCTTGCGCTCGTCGTCTCCCGGCCCGATCATATTCCGCCTCCCAATGGACGCTATGTCACTCAGCTCTTCGACTGATGCCAGGCGAACCAACCGGCCCCGGCCCCGCCGGCCAAGGCCCATACGAAACTGGTCTCCGTATCGGCCTTCATCAGAAATTTCTGCAGCACGAAGAAGAACGCGGCAGCGCCGACGACATGAAACAACATAGATTGCCAGCCGCCTCCCGGGCCGCCGCGCATCACTTCTTCTCTGACGCTGCAGCAGCGGCAGCGGCAGCAGCCGCCTCTTCTATTTTCGAGATCCGCTCGTCGAACTTCACCCGCCAGCCGCCGACGACCGACCCGTCGTATAGCGCCGGCTCCTTCAGCGTCGTCGAACCTCCAGCCGGCGCTGAAGCCGTGCGCCCGGTCTGCGAACCGGGTCTGGGTGGCTGCCCCTTTGCGAAACCGTCGAGCACCCGCTCCATCAGTTCCGGCGTCAGGTCCTCGTAGGTGTCCTTCCCGATCTGAACCATCGGTGAGTTGGCGCAGGTGCCCGCGCACTCGACTTCTTCCCAGGAGAACGAGCCGTCCGCCGACAGATGGAACGGCTCCTCGTGGATGCGCCGCTTGCAGACGTCGCGGATGGCCTCGGCCCCCCGCAACATGCACGGCGTCGTCCCGCACACCTGCACGTGCGCCTTGGCGCCGACCGGCGCGAGCTGGAACTGCGTGTAGAACGTCGCGACCTCGTAGACACGAATCTCAGCCATGCCGAGCATCCGCGCCACCAGCTTGCACGCCGGTTCCGGCAGCCAACCGTTGCATTGCTCCTGCGCGCGCATCAGCAGCGGGATCACGGCAGAAGCCTCCCGCCCCGGCGGATACTTGGCGATGGTGGCACGGGCCCAGACCTCGTTCTCCGCGTTGAACGCGAAGCTCGCCGGCTGCTCGGGATGAAATCGTCGATTGGACAATGGCCACCTGCCAAACTGCTTTAGAGACGGGCTGCTGTAGAGGCTGCGATCGGACAGCCATCCACTACGGCCACGACGCGGCGCGCGCAAGGTGGGTATCGGGATTAGAGACCGGGTATTTGGGACGCACATCCCACGGGCCGCAGCCCCCCGGGTCCGCCCCCCCGCTCGCCGGCTTTTGCCTGCAATTGCGCCGACCGCCTTAAACAACCTCACATCCCCGGCGATTACGGTCGAGCGGGCTCGCATCGACTTAGCGGCTGGGGACACTGCCATGCGCATGAAAGCAGAATATTACGTCTTCATGCTGCTGGTCGCCATCACATTCGGCGTTATCGCCGGCTTGGAGCCTTCCGCTTCGTCCACCGCCCATAGGAAGCCTTCCCTGGACGATGGCGAAGTCTGGAAGCTCGTCGTCTATGAAACCGCCTCGTGCGGCTGGTGCGTACGCTTCCGCAAGGACATCGCGCCTGACTATCGAGCCTCCCGATATCAGAAGCTGGCGCCACTGACCTACGTCGGGCTCGATCGCCCCCTAACGCACGACTTCAAGCTCTCGGGCCGGATCTCCGTCACGCCGACCGTCGTCCTCGTCGACGCTGACGGCAAGGAGATCAATAGGTTGCAGGGCTATCCCGGCAAAGAGCGCCTTTACACGTTTCTCGCCAGGCATATGTGAAGGACGCCGCCTGAAACGCGTGGCGCCCTATTGCTGTAGCGGCGCGAGTACCCATCCGAGCACGATCAATGCCGCAGCGCCCGGCGCGAGAAACAAGGACCATTGCGACGCCACGCGCAGCACGCCCGTCCAGATCACGGCCAGGAAGACGCCGGCGAACAGGATCGACCAACCGCCGATTTCACCGCGATTGCGCAGCGCGAACACGAACCCGACGATCAGGCACGCCAACCCCAGGATGACCGGCAACGCCGGCTTGTTGACGTGCAACTCGCCCATCGGCCAGCCGTAGTGCAGCGCGAACATGCGGTAGGTGGCAAGGCTCAGCCCCCATCCGAAGGCACCGGCCGCAGCATAGAACAGAACGTCGAAGATCATGGTGGTCGGGCTCGCGGAGGGAAGTGAAAACTCCTCTTGTCGAAACAGTATAACCCGAATCGCATGGCGACGGGAGGGCGTATACCCCAGACCATGCGGCTCCCGGCCGGAAGGGTTAAGCGCGAGCCGCCTCGGGGCGCTCGGCCGGCGGCAAGCGAAGCTCAGGGTTGCATCAACAGGCCCCTAAAGCGCAGTATCGCAAGACCCTGTTCTTGTCTCAAGTTCCCCCCCGATCACCGGATGAGCATCGCCATGCCGCGTCACATTACGAGCGCACTCGCCGCGATCTCGGCCCTCCTCGCCGCGAGCACGGTCACGATAGCCGGGCCCCTTCACGATGTGCTGGACCGCGAGGCAAAAACGATCGAACCGCGCATGATCGCGTGGCGGCGCGACATCCATCAGAACCCCGAGCTCGGCAATCGCGAGTTCCGCACATCCGCCCTCGTCGCAGCCCACCTGAAGAAGCTCGGCTACGAGGTCCGCGAGAAGGTCGCCACGACAGGCGTCGTCGCCACCCTGAAAGGCGGCAGGCCCGGGCCGGTGATTGCGCTGCGTGCCGATATGGACGCCCTGCCCGTCGCCGAGGAGGTCGACCTGCCATTCGCTTCGAAGGCTAAGACATTATGGCGCGGCAAGGAAACCGGCGTCATGCACGCCTGCGGTCACGATGCCCACGTCGCCATCCTGATGGCCGCCGCCGAGGTCTTCGCCAAGATGAAGGTCGACCTCCCCGGAACCGTGAAACTGGTCTTCCAGCCGGCCGAGGAAGGCCTGCCGATCGGTGAGAAGGGCGGCGCCAAGCAGATGCTCGTCGAAGGCGCCTTCGCCGACCCCAAGCCCGACGCGGTGCTCGGCCTGCACGTCTCGTCGGCGATGCCGGCAGGCAAGATGGGCTATCGCGCCGGCCCCCGCAATGCCGGTGCTGACGTGTTCCGCATCACCGTGAAGGGCCGCCAGACCCACGGCGCCTCGCCCTGGCGCGGCGTCGACCCGATCGTGCTCGGCTCGCAGATCGTGCTCGGCCTCCAGACCATCGTCAGCCGTCAGGTCGATGTGACGACATCCCCCGCCGTTCTCACCGTCGGCATCTTCAATGGTGGCAATCGCTCCAACATCATTCCCGATTCCGTCGAGCTGGAAGGCACCCTGCGCAGCCAGGACATGGACATGCGCAACTTCATCGTGAAGCGCGTTACCGAAACGGCAGAAGGCATCGCCAAGGGCGGCGGTGGCGAGGCGATCGTGCTTTGGTCCGACGCTGATCACGTCATCCCGCTCGTCAACAACGTCGCGATGACAGCCAAGTTGGTGCCCGCCCTCCAGCGCGTCGCCGGCAAGGACAACGTCTCGGAAGTACCCCGCGGCATGGCCTACGACGACTTCTCGTTCTTCGCCAAGGAAGTGCCGGGCTTCTTCTTCAACGTCGGGGTCGCACCCAACCGCCCGCGCGGACAAATCGCGCCGAACCATTCGCCGCGCTTCGAGGTCGACGAAGCCGGCCTTATCGTCGGCCTCCGCGCCATCATGCACGCAACCCTGGATCGCATGACGGAGAAGTAGGCACGTGCCTCAGAACAGCTTCGTCACCGTCAGACGTACCGACGTCGGCTCGAGCGGATGGAAGTGAATGTCACCGACGCCGGCCTCGCCGATCTCACTGCGCAGCCGTGATTGATAGAAATAGTCGATCTGGCTTGCCTTCTGGTTGAGCAGATTGAAGCCGTCGAGACGTGCGATGAACGTGTCGGAGAACTTGTAGCCGAGTTGCGCCGAAAGCGGTGCCGTAGGCTTGGAGCGAACCGAGTTGTCCTCGATCAGCGGACGCGGGCCGAAGTAGCGCAAGTTCACACGGCCGAACCAGCCGGCAAATCCCCCGGGCAGATTGTCGAACTTGATACCCACTTTCGCCACGCCCTCGACTGCCCCGGGAATCCGCCGTCCCGCCGCATCCAGATCGTCAGCAGTGAAGCGCGCCTGCGTCGACGCGTACTCGGCATCGAGCGCGAGCCAGGGCAGGATCTTCCACAGAGCCGTTACCTCCCAACCGACACGACGGCTGGGCCGACTCGCCTCGGTCGTGCCGGCATCACCCACGAAAACGATCTCGGAGTCGTAGTCGAGCAGGAACGTCGAGCCGGTGACCTGCAGGCCGGGCAAAGCCTCACTGCGCACACCGATCTCCGCGCCTTTGGAGCGAACCAGCAAGGGTGACTTGGATATCGCCGTTGCTCCGTCCGTCGGATCGACCACGGAAGTCGCCCCGCGCAGATCGTTGCTGTGATGACCGAACCCACCGCTCAGGTAGAGCTCGGTGCGGGCCCACGGCCCGAACACGATTCCCGCTTTCGGGCTGGCGATGAAATCCGACGCACTGCCGGAGTTCTCCCCGAGATTGCTCGAGACCTCGCCGCGGTGCCAGTCGCCGCGCAACCCCGCGATCGTACGCAACCACGGGGTCCACCGCAGCGTGTTCTGACCGTAGACGCCGGCCGTCGTCTCCGAGATCTTGTCCTCGCGCACGGTCGACAGACGGTCGCGCGCCTGCGTCTTGAACAAGCCGTTGTGGATGTCGTCGTGGCGCACTTGCACCCCGACCTCGGTCTCCGTCTTCACGCTCCCGAGAGTGCCATGGAATATCCGCGCTGCGCGCCCGCCGAGGACCGTGCGGCGATCCATCTGTTGGAACTGGTCGCCGTTGACATCGTCGTCGAGAAAATAAGTGAAGTTGGAAAAGAGATTGAGATTGCTGCGGATCGCATAGGCGCTGATGCGCGTGGCCTGATCGCCGTCGCGTTTCGCCCAGCGGGCGGAGAGACTGTAGCGACCGGTTTCGCCGCCAGCGGTATCATCGAGATTCCCGAAGCGGCCGATGAGCCCCTGGTCTACCGCTCGCTGCGGAATCTGATCGGTCGCATACCACGTCGCGGAGTAACCCATGCCGGTGATCGCCCAGCCGTTGTCCCGCGTTCCGTCGGAATAGCGCACGACGCCGGTCGCCTTGCGCAGGTCGTCGGGTCGCGCCCACGGACCATCGTAGGTCTGCAGTGCCAGCGCGACGAGCGTATTTCCCGAACCATTGGGTGCGGACATGGCGCCCAGCGCGCGACGATGGCCGAAGCTGCCGACCTCGATCTGACCGATGTTCTTGGAGAGCTTGTCGACATAATCCGTGTGGATCGCTCCAGCCGACGCGAAGTTGCCCTCGTCGGCAAAGTAGGGGCCTTTATGGAATGAAAGCCCCCGCGCCAGTTCCGGGATCATGAAGTTTGCGTCGGCGTAGCCCTGGCCGTGTCCATGGCTCGGCATATTGACGGGCATGCCGTCGAAGAAGATCGCGATGTCCGTACCGTGATCGAGATTGAAGCCCCGCAGATAGTATTGGTTGGCTTTGCCTTCACCCGAATGCTGCGTGATGACGAGACCGGGCACCGCCTCGAGGATTTCGGCTGGACGATAGGGCGAGCGAGCCTCCAGCCGGTCCTGGCCGATGATGCCCGAACTCGCCGAGTTCGCGAGGCCGACAAGCGGAATATCACCGCGCAGGGCGTCTGGAGAAGGGGGCCAAGCGGAACTGACGGCACCAGCTGGCGCGGACGAGGCGACGCCGGTCCCGGTTTCAGGCGCCGGATCGCTGCTCGCTGCCGGAGCGGGAGCCGGTCGTGACGTTCCCGCGCTCTTAGCTGCCGGACGAGACTTCGGTGCAGCTGGCTGGGCCTTCGGCGGCGATTGAACCACGACGGTGGGCAAGGTCACGGCCGACTGGGCGAGCGCGCCCGAGCAAGCCAGTCCGCAACCGATGATGATCAGGCTCGTGAAGACGAATGTCTGCAAGTAGAACCCCGCTGCGTGTTGGCGAACCCCAAGCCACAGAGAGTGCTAGCGCAGAATTCCGACGAATCATACTATTTAAACAAATCATCATACTCACCGCGCGACTCGTGTTGCGCTTCACCCACTCTGTCGCACTTTGAAGTGATCGTGCAGGTGTGGCCGGCCAGGACCGTGCTGGTGCGACACCCGCTCGACGTCGACCGGCACGACGACCAGTTTGCCGTGACGCACGCCCCGCTCAGCCACGATGTGCGTTCCGACGTGACGGATCGCATCGGTCGGCCCGCGCATCAGCGCAACCTCCAGGCAACTCCTGTGATCGAGATCGAAACTGGTGGTGGCGACCATGAGATCGTGATGATCGGCGCGCACCTCGGCTAGTCGTTTGGCGAGTTCGCGCACGTCGCGCTCGTAGACATAGACCAGCGCCGCCACGCACGACGTGCCGTCCGCGTCCTTGTCTTCCTCGCTTCTCTCGAGCCCCGCCCTGACGATATCCCGCACCGCCTCCGAACGGCTCTGGTATCCGCGCCGCGTCATGAACTGGTCGATCTCGGTGACGAGATCGTCGTCGAGCGTGAGCGTGACGCGTTGCATGAGGTCTCTCGCCTGCTGACGCTGATGCCTGTTTGGCAGTTCGTCCGGGACCAAGGCGGATCGGACAAGTCGAGCGAAGCATACCTCGACTGTGCACCATAAGGACAGCGTTACCTATGACCGCTCGGCTTGCGCCGCAATCCATTCGATGAGGTCGAGTTGCAGGGGCCCTGCACCATGATCGGGGGAGCGCCGCTTCGAAGCGCCACCTACCTTCCCCGACTTACCGCGAGGAACGATGCGCATCGAATTCCCGCGTCGCCGGATTTCTGCGGGGCGCGGTGAAACGGTGGCAGGTGGTCGGGTCGGCAGGGACACGCGGAATGGGACCTTCACGCGATGAGCTGGGAAAAGCTCTGCAAGGGCCCCTTTTTCTCACGGATTGAGTTAACGGAAATACAACGAGACGATCTTCTCGACCCCGTCATTGCCATTTTAGGGAGTTGTCCCCAACGATCTCGCACCCGGCGATCGGCGGTCGAGATGGCCCCTCGCGAGGTCCTCGCCCCACACTAGTCTTTCTTCGCCCGCTCGATCGCCTCGAGGATCATGCGCTTTGCCGC
>LNFM01017281.1_pt1 | contig 11018 bp, 10 predicted proteins | sample 596031 | NCBI WGS metagenome assembly LNFM01 (sample SAMN04254537, study PRJNA301005) | activated carbon metagenome | isolation source: dual media filters at the Ann Arbor, Michigan drinking water treatment plant | place: USA: Ann Arbor | reverse complement strand
ACCCGTAGCTCAGCTGGATAGAGCGCTGCCCTCCGAAGGCTGATGTCAAGGGCGGCTGGTCTTTAAGTGATGACGAAAAGGAGTTCGTTTACAAAGGTTTGCGAGAAACGCGAGTAGAGCTTCCAACTCACAGGTTTTCCGCGTAAGCACGGCGTAAGCAATAGGCACCCATAGCTCAGCTGGATAGAGCGCTACCCTCCGAAGGTAGAGGTCTCAGGTTCGAATCCTGATGGGTGCGCCATCCCTGCCTTGATTGACTTCTGGGTCGAGCGACTGCTCCCCATTCGAAGCTACTCAGACTTACGTCACAGTTTGGTCTGTGACGGCGGGGCGGAGTAGACCCACTCCAGTTTCCACAACTTTGAGCCGGGCTTGGAGCACGGACATCACCTGCGATGAGCTCCGATACTCGGCCTTCCCTGTATGGCCCAGTGCCAGCCCCGGCCGGCAGAGGCCTGCGCCTCATCGCGGCGGTGTATGTTCTGTGAACCGTTTGCTTTCAAAGCCTGGCCGCCGACCCCACCGAGATGTCCCCCGATTTTCGGCTTATTAAGACACGCCAGTCCCGAAATTGATGGTGCCATGTGTATCCGCCGGGTACACATAGGGCCATGAAGGACTCAGGGCTTCGCATCCGCATTGAGCGGGATTTAAGGGAGAAATTCCTAGCAGCATGCCGGGAGCAGGACCGGCCTGCTGCACAAGTCATTCGCGAATTTATGAAGAATTACATCAGTTTGCACACCAGTAATGCGGGCGCTTCAAGAGTCGGGGCGGAGAAGAAATGAACGCGGTTGAAATTGAGCAAGCCGTTAGCGATTTGGCCGAGCGCCCATTCGACCCAGTGGAATTCCCCTTCGCGTTTCTAGAGGCCTTCGGCAACAAGGAAACCACTATCAAGCGCCTGCGAAGCGGCGTGTCGAACAAGTCGGACATGGGCGGAGTCCTCCAAACTAACAACATCCATATCGTTAGCTGCGCCGTGGGAGAGGTCACGAAAACCCTTCTCGCGCTAAGGGCCAGTCCAGCCACCTCGCGGGCCAAGGCGAAGTTCGTGCTCGCGACGGATGGCGATATGTTCGAGGCGGAAGATATCGAGAGCGGCGAGACCGTCGCGTCCGCATATGGGGATTTTCCTGATCATTTCGGCTTCTTCCTGCCGCTTGCAGGGATTTCGACCGTTCAGCAAATCCGCGATAACTCGTTCGACATCAGAGCGACTAGTCGCCTCAATCGCCTCTATGTCGAGCTTTTGAAGGACAATCCTGATTGGGGCACGGCAGAGCGGCGGCCCGACATGAATCATTTCATGGCGCGCTTGATCTTCTGCTTTTTCGCCGAAGACACAGACATCTTCAGCAAGACAAGGCTATTTACCGACACAATCGATAAGATGAGCGCGAAAGACTCGTCAAACACCCATAGTGTCATAGGCACGCTCTTCCGCGCAATGAACACCAAAGGCGAAGATCGAAGTTCGGCGTCTCTTCCTCGATGGGCCGAGCCGTTTCCCTACGTGAACGGCGGGCTGTTCTCGGGAAACACGGACGTACCGAGCTTCAGCCGGATCGCGCGATCATATTTAATCCATATAGGGAAGCTCGACTGGAGGCAGATCAATCCCGATATTTTTGGGTCGATGATCCAAGCCGTCGCAGACGACGAAGAGCGCAGTGCGCTCGGGATGCACTACACCAGCGTGCCGAACATTCTGAAGGTACTGAATCCGCTATTCCTCGATGATTTGCGGCAGCGGCTCGAAGAAGCTGGCGACAACGCTCGCACGCTATTTAATCTGCGCAAACGCTTATCGAAAATCAGAGTGTTCGATCCAGCCTGCGGCAGCGGAAATTTCCTTGTCATTGCCTACAAGGAAATGCGCGATATCGAAGCCACTATCAACACGCGGCGTGGCGAAGCCGATCGACCTTCTGATATCCCGGTGACGAACTTCCGCGGTATCGAGTTGCGTGACTTCCCTGCAGAGATTGCGAGACTTGCGCTCATAATTGCAGAGTACCAGTGCGACGTGCTCTATCGAGGCCAAAAGCTGGCTCTTGCGGACCTTCTGCCGCTTGATGCCCAGAACTGGATTTTTAGAGGCAACGCCCTGCGCCTAGATTGGCTAAGCATTTGCCCTCCAACCGGAACAGGGGTGAAACTGGTAGGTGAAGATCTATTCAGCATCCCGCTCGACCAGGCTCAAATCGACTTCGAGAATGAGGGTGGCGAAACGTACATTTGTGGTAACCCGCCTTACCTCGGAAGTAAGTGGCAGAACGAGGATCAGAAGGACGATTTAAGGGCGATTTTTGACAGTCGCACGCCCGCATGGAAGTCCCTAGACTATGTCGCAGGCTGGTTCATGAAGGCTGCGGATTACGGCTTGAGATCGAACGCCGCTGCGGCGTTCGTTTCAACCAATTCGGTCTGTCAGGGACAACAGGTTCCGATCCTGTGGCCCCTGATTTTCGGCACCGGCCACCAGATCTCGTTTGCCCATACCTCATTCAAATGGGCCAATCTTGCGAGCCACAACGCGGGCGTGATTGTGGCAATCGTCGCCATTTCGCGGGAGGCACCGGCTTCCAAACGCCTGTTCTCGATCGCCGATGACGGTTCGGTGACCGAGCGGCAGGTGAGCAACATCAACGCCTACCTTGCGGCCGGCGCCAACACTTCCGTCGATGCGGCACGAAGCCCGATCGGAGGTCTATCTCCAATGCTCTTTGGAAACATGCCGCGTGATGGCGGCCATTTCATCTTGTCGCCAGATGAGCGTAGGCAGGTTCTCCACCAGTATCCCGAGTTGGGTCGGTTCGTCCGGCCCTATCTGGGCTCCGAGCAGATGATTCAGGGAAAGCCCCGCTGGTGCGTTTGGATCGAGGCCAAGGACTCCGAGTTTGCGGAGGCCCACCCATATTTACGAGCCCTGTTAGCCCGCGTGCGGGATTTCCGCGCCAGCAGCGCAGCCGCATCGACTCGGGATTTCGCTTCCAAGCCCTATCGGTTCGTCCAGATCGCGGGCACTGCCAAGCGCTACACACTGGCCGTGGCGAAAGTGTCGTCGGAAAGACGCCCCTACCTGCCCGTGCATCTTTTCGATCGGGAGACGATCGTAAGCGATCTGTTGTTCGCCCTCTACGATGCACCGTTGTGGAATATGTCGATCGTGGCGTCGCGGCTTCATCTGGTCTGGGTCGCCACCGTCTGCGGAAAGCTAAAAACGGACTTCCGATACTCGAATACGATTGGCTGGAACACCTTTCCGGTTCCAATCCTCACCGACAAGAACAAGGCTGATCTGACACGATGCGCGGAAGATATTCTCCTCGCCCGTGAGGCCCATTTTCCTGCAACGATTGCAGATCTCTATGAGCCCGAGCACATGCCGTCTGACCTGCGGCAGGCGCACGAGCACAACGACGAGGTTCTGGAGCGCATCTATATCGGGCGGAGATTTCGCAATGATACCGAGCGGCTGGAGAAACTGTTCGATCTTTACACGAAGATGACCACTTCGCAGGGCGAAACCAGAAGACGCAGGGCGGGGGCAAACGCATGACCGACGAAAAGAGATCCGTCCCCTCTGTTTCGGTTTCATATGTGCGCAACGGCGCTTCGACCAAAGCCAATGCGCTCGGCATGCGGCCCATGCAGGAGCGCGCCTTCGAAAAGCGCGGTGAGCAGTACCTTCTCATCAAGTCGCCTCCAGCCTCCGGGAAAAGCCGTGCGCTGATGTTCATCGCGCTCGACAAGCTGGCGCATCAAGACGTGAAGCAGGCTATCATCGTCGTGCCGGAAAAATCGATCGGCTCCAGCTTCAATGACGAGCCGCTCACCCGGTACGGCTTTGAGGCCGACTGGCATGTCGAGCCGAGGTGGAATCTCTGCAATGCGCCTGGCGGGGACAACGGCGGTAAGGTCAAGTCCGTCGTCGCCTTTCTTGATAGCGAGGACAAGGTGCTGGTTTGCACCCACGCCACGTTCCGCTTCGCCGTGGACGAATACGGCGTGGAGCGATTCGATGGCCGCCTGATCGCGGTGGACGAGTTCCACCACGTCTCGGCCAATCCCGACAACAAGCTCGGTCAGCATCTCGGCCAGTTTATGGCCCGTGACCGCGTGCATATCGTGGCGATGACGGGCTCGTATTTCCGTGGCGACGCGGAGGCCGTGCTCGCGCCGCACGACGAAGCGAAGTTCGAGAGCGTCACCTACACCTATTACGAGCAGCTCAACGGCTACGAGTATCTCAAGCAACTCGACATCGGATACTTCTTTTATTCCGGCTCCTATGCCGACGACATTCTTGGGGTGCTTGATCCCGCCGAGAAGACGATCATCCACATTCCGAACGTCAACTCGCGCGAGAGCACGAAGGACAAGATCAAGGAGGTCGAGCACATCATCGGCGAGCTGGGCGAGTGGCAAGGGGCTGATCCGCTCACAGGCTTTCAACTCGTCAAAACGCTCGAGGGGCGAATTCTGCGCATCGCCGATCTCGTCGATGACGATCCGGTCAAGCGGGATCGTGTCTCGCTGGCGCTCAAGGATCCCAGGCAGAAGAACAACCGAGATTTTGTGGACATCATCATCGCGCTCGGGATGGCGAAGGAGGGTTTTGACTGGATTTGGTGTGAGCATGCCCTCACAGTCGGATACCGCTCCAGCCTGACCGAGATCGTCCAGATCATTGGACGCGCCACGAGAGATGCGCCGAACAAGACCCGTGCTCGCTTCACCAATCTGATCGCGGAACCCGATGCGTCGGAGGCGGCTGTTACCGAAGCGGTGAACGACACACTTAAGGCCATCGCCGCAAGCCTCCTCATGGAGCAGGTTCTTGCGCCGCGCTTCGAATTCAAGCCAAAGAATCCGGCGAGCGGCCCTTCGCCTGGCTTCGACTATGGCGAAGGCGGATACGACCCCACCAAATGCAATGTCGGCTTCAACGAGCAGACCGGCCAGTTCCAGATCGAAATCAACGGGCTTGTGGAGCCTAAATCCAGCGAAGCTGCGCGCATCTGTCAGGAGGACCTCAACGAGGTGATCGCGGCCTTCGTGCAAGACAAGACCGCGATCGAGAGAGGTCTGTTCGACGAGGAGCTCGTGCCAGAGGAGCTTACGCAAGTGCGTCTCGGGAAGATCATCAAGGATAAGTATCCCGAGCTGAGCGACGAGGACCAGGAGGCGGTGCGCCAGCACGCTATCGCCGCGCTCACCCTGACGCAGCAGGCGAAGAAGGAAGCAGATGGCGAGCCGAGCGCTAACACTGCCCTGATCGATGGCGTGCGTAAATTCGCGCTTAGCGTCACCGAACTCGACATTGATCTTATCGACCGGATCAACCCATTCGGCGAAGCATACGCCATCCTTGCAAAAACGATGAGCGAGGAAAGCCTCAAACAGGTAGCTGCCGCCATCGCAGCCAAACGCACGACCCTCACGCCCGATGAGGCCAAGGAACTGGCCGTGCGCGCCGTGAAGTTCAAGAACGAGCGCGGACGGCTTCCTTCCATCAGTGCGACCGATGCGTGGGAAAAGCGCATGGCAGAGGGCGCGGCCGCGTTTGTCCGCTTCAAGGATGAGGGCCGCTATGAGTGATCTCAACCTCGATGAACTGCGCGAGGAGCTGGCCGAGTTTGCCCAGCCGGAAAAGAACGCCGGACGCTCCCAGCGTGAGGAGCGCATCATTGCGGGTTTTGAGGAAATCCAGCGCTTCACCGAGGAGCATGGCCGCGCCCCGAAGCACGGCGAAGAAGGGGATGTTTTCGAGCGGCTCTATGCCGTCCGGCTTGACCGTCTTCGTGGTCTAGAGGAGTGCCACTCCCTTCTAGCGCCGCTCGACCATCAAGGATTGCTGACTGGTGCGGAGAGCGCTTCCGCCTCGTCGGTGGAGGAAATGGACGAGGATGAGCTACTCGCCGAGCTAGAAGGCGCGGCAGGATCGGCCGACATCACCGAACTTCGTCATGTGCGAACGACCGCCGAAAAGCGTGCAGCGGAGGAAATCGCCAACCGTGAGCGGTGTGAGGATTTTGAGCGGTTTGAACCTTTGTTCGAAGCCGTTCAGGCCGAGATCGATTCCGGTCTGCGCGAAACGCGTCCGTTCGAAATGAAAGCGGAGATCGGCCCCGGCGCATGGTTCATCGTCAGCGGGCAAAAGGCTTATGTTGCCGATATGGAGGAGGTCTTCGTCAACGCGCAGGGCAAGACCGATGCTCGGCTCCGTGTGGTTTTCGACAACGGCACCGAGAGCAATATGCTCATGCGCTCGCTCCAGCGGGCGCTGCATAAAGACGAGGTCGGAAGGCGTATAACCGACCCCGTTGCAGGGCCGCTGTTTTCCGGTGAGCACGCCGGCGATGATCTGGCTTCCGGCACGATCTACGTGCTTCGGAGCAAGTCCGATTATCCAACCGTTGCCGCTAATCGCGATCTGGTCCACAAGATCGGCGTAACGAACATGAGTGTCGAACAGCGTATCGCAGGCGCGCGCTTGCAGCCGACATTCATGATGGCCGACGTAGAAATCGTCGCGACCTACGATCTCTTCAACATCAATCGTGCCAAGCTGGAGCGTCTCATCCACCGCGTTTTCGATCCCGCGCGGCTGGACATCACCATTACCGATCGCTTCGGTAATCCTGTGGTGCCGCAGGAATGGTTTCTTGTGCCGCTGTTCGTCATCGACGAAGCGGTCGATCGCATCAAAGACGGCTCGATCACTGGGTTCGTTTACGACCCAAGCAAAGCCGCCCTCGTTCGATCGGGGAACAAGGCATGAGGCTGCGCACGTTCCTTCACAGCGATCAGAATTCACCTACGACCCTCTCGGAGATACAACGGGCTCACGATTGGATCGGCTCGGAAGAATATTTGGGCGTATACGCCTACGCCACTCAGTCCGGCGCTTCCGCCTTCAGCATTGCGATGTCGCCTGCCTTTTGGGCCGGAACGCAATCGCGATGGTTGTTCGGGCTGGATTACGGACGGACCCAGCCTTACGCCCTACGGATAATCAGCGACAAACCCAATGCGGAGGTCCGCATCTACGATGGGGCGTGGATTGTCGAGCAAAACGGATTTCTGCCCCGCCGAGACTTCCATGCGAAGTCATCGATATTGGCAAACCGTACCAACGGCCGAGCGGGGATGATCGTAGGGTCCGGCAACTTTTCCTCAAACGGCCTGCGGAAGAGTATCGAGGCGGGAGCCTCGATCTGCACCGATGTTCAAGTGGAATACGAACGCAGGATCCGCAATATCGAGGCGATGGCCGATGACCTTTGGGCACAAGCCACACCGCTGGACGATATCCTGGAGATATATGAGGAACGCTGGAAGGCAGATTTCGCTGCGGTAACGGCTGAAGATGAGGACGAAGCCGGCCAACCAGCCCCAAACATGTTCTGGATTGAGGCTGGCTACGTCACACAGAATCGTGGACCGCATCGTCCTGGGAACCAGATCGATTTGCCGAGAGGGATGAGCGGTTTCTTTGGCTTTAATCCCCCTGCGAATCTTGCGCGCAACTCGGTAATCGGGACCATTACATTTGAACCGCCGAGCGGCGGCCTCGTTTCGCGAGACTTAAGACTTGGCAATAATCTGATGGAGAAGATAACGCTGCCGATCCCTGAAACGCATGGTTTTGACCTCTATGACGGCAAGGTTCTTGTGTTTCGCCGCAGCGGCAACCGGTTCAAGATGTGGGCATTGGAAGCGGACGATTTCCTCACGGCCTTTGGCAACAGGCTGCACGACGTCAAGGCAATGGCGAGTGGGAGACGTTTTGGACCGATAGCCGACTAGACAATCACTAGTTGCGAGCCGTTCTCAAAAGCCCGGCTTCAAACCTTTTGCGGCCGTCGACTTGGCAGCGATCGCGAAGCGGCTCTTATGGGGTGTACCACGCTGCGGACGCCAATCCGCCAGCTTGATTGAACGCTGCGCCTGAAGCGGCAGAAGTCCGTGTCGGGAGGAATGCCAGCGCAGCATTGGCTACTCAGGCAACGCGTTCTCCGAAAAATGTTTGCGGATGAAGTCGAGCTTCGGATCGATGTATCGACGACAGAAGGGTCTGTTCGGGTCAGTGCGATAATAGTTCTGGTAGCGCTCGTCCGAAGCTTTGAAGCCCGCGAACGGCAGGACGACGGAATTCGCGTATCGCCTCGTCGGCTTCGACCCGCTGGCTCTCGTCAAAGATATAGATCGCGCTTCGGTATTTGTTCTGCGGTGAGCGGGCACGTGTAGCGGAGTGTGTGCGCAGGTGCACCTCGGACAGTGTCCCCAGCCCGATAACGGAGGGTTCGAACGTTACAATCACCCCCTCGGCCCAGGTGTCAGCCGGAGCGGCCGATTGCAGAAAACCCTGGTCGACCTGCGTGACGCCGCGCAACGCTTGGAAAACGCCCTCGGTGCACCAGTGGCAACCTCCTCCAAAGCCCACCTTCGCCATACTCAACTCCCGCGCAAAGGCACAACGGCCGGGCCAGACCTATCGAGCTGGCGCACGAACGCGATGATCCGCTGTCCGACATCGTTCGCCATTTCGACATGAGGGTAGTGCCCGGCACCCTCGACAATCATGGTTTCCCCATTGAGCCTGGAAGCCAAGCTCCGGGCTCGGGATCCTTTGTGCCCATGACGATGAGGCTCGGCACAGAGATCTCGTCCAAGATCGCTGCGGTGTCGGACTTCGACAATGAGAGCATCGTCAAGAGAGCCTGCATGCGCTTTGGCTCCCTGAGGTTTGCAGCAATCGCCGCTTTTACCTCAGCGTGATCCGGCGCCGGTTTCGTCGGGAATAGGCTGCTCCAGTAAGTGGTCCAAAACCAGGTTCGCCATGGCCCCGCAAATCCGAGCCCAAGGACAAGTTTCTGGATCGTCGTGAGGGGAAGGTCGCGAACGATCGGACCGAGCAGCACCACCCCGTTGACGTGACTAGGAGCTTCCTTGGCAGCCCAAAGCGCGGAGCCGGCTGCGAACGAGTTGCCCATGATCACGGCTGGCCCGGCAGCCAACTGTCGGAGGATGGCGACGGCGTCACGGCCGACCGCTCGCGCGGAGTAATCCGACCACTCCGGCGACGATTGGCCGAAGGCATCCCGCATGCTGCAGCATGGGCTTGATGAGCCGATACTCGGAGCGCAGGTCTCCCATTCCTGGGATGCCTACGACGAGAGGTCCGGTTCCACCCGTATCGTCGAAGGCTATCCTACCGCCCTCTGTCTGAAGGAACTGGGTCTGCACATCGTTAGGCGCCATGAAACGATCCGATCCGTTGAGCAGCAGACCTATCGGCTGACTTCGAAAAGGAACCACGCTCGGCGTTCCGCTTCGTCGGTCCAGGTATCGATCAGGCCGGAGGTCGCGTTGTCCTTCGCCCCGTCGGCGACGTCCTTTGCGCGGCGCAGCGACTCGACCATGTGAAGATTATCGGCACGCAGCTCCGCCAGCATGTCCTGCGGCGTGACGAACTCAGCGTCGTTGTCCTTGATCGTCTGGTGGCGGGCGATATCGCCGATCGATCGTATGGTCGTATTTCCGGTCTTCCGGGCGCGCTCCGCCATCGCATCGGTCGCTGCGAGGATTTCCGCAGCTTGCTCATCGAGAAGGAGATGGTAGTCCCTGAAGTACGGGCCCGAGACATGCCAGTGAAAGTTCTTTGTCTTGAGGTAGACCGCATAGCTGTTCGCCAAAATGATCTTCAGCGCGTCCGCAACCGTCATGGTCGCGTTCTCGTCGAGGTCAGATGGTGAAGGCACGGTTGCAGCACTGGAGTTTGTCATCGCGTGAACTTCCTCGATGATGGCTTGCGCAAAAGATCAGCGCCGATTCTCTAGCACGCTGAGGTATAGAAGATGAATTTACCTCAGATCGAAGTCCAATGGCCTGTGTCTATAGTTTCGATAGTTCTGGCGACTAGAAAGGGCGCTTGGAGCGGCATGGAACATGGGAAGGCAGCGAGTCCCACATGCTCATCAGGCGTTCGGTCGATAGCCCAATACGAAAGCGATAACCTTCTCCGAGGACATCTCGCACGGCTTCAGCGACACACTGCCCGAAGCAACGCGATACAGATTGAAGCTGACGATGTCGTTCCCTGCCAGTTCTTGAGCAAAAAGGCTGTTCCTCCGTCCATCGTCCGACCGACGAACCGTCACGCCGAAACGCCTGCCTTCGTAAGCGCCTTCGCTATACCCCTTAGGCAGGCGCTCGAAAGCCGAATCGAATTCCGGATGGTCCATTCCACATCACCGCCAATCGGCCTTCGTCCGGCGAACGCGATTGCCGCACCGGGCGATTGGGGTCATCGCGTCAGCCTGACATTGCGGCCCCAAAGAAATCCCGCGTCATTAGCGCTAGCAAAGTCCGGGTCCACATAGATGAAAACACGCTTGATAAGCGCGCCGTCGAACTCGAATACGTTGGCGAAGCGGCCTTCGGACAGGCCCTTGACCGGCCACGCCGTGCCGTCAGCCATAACGCCACCTTCAAAGCCCTCCACGATCACGTGGTCACCGGCTACGTGGAAGGTCATGCGACCGAAATCGTGCTCGATCCGCTGAAGCGACCCCAACAGGCCCTTTGCGACTTCCATGAATTCGGCCTTGCCATATCCAACTCCGAACTTCGGGAAGTACGTCACGACATCGTCAGTCAGAATGTCGAGAATGGTGAGATCGCCACTGTCGATTTTCCGGAAATAGTCGGTGGCGACGGCGATGCGCTCTTGGGTCAGCTCTGCATTCGGCACTCTATGAACTCCTGAAATGCGGAAGCTTTATCCGCTGTGGCTTCGAGAATAATGGGCCCTGCAGGATCAGCCGATCTGCTGCCCGGAATTCAACGGAGCGCTGAGGCGCGGAAGCGATCGTCCTTCAGTTATCCGCGTGACACGCCCGTCGCGCATCGATTCAGACCAGGACGCCCCCTGACACATCTATCACCGCGCCAGCTGTGTAGCTTGCAGCGGGACTAACGAGGTAACTGACGGCGCCCGCCACTTC
>LNFM01012643.1_pt1 | contig 11018 bp, 9 predicted proteins | sample 596031 | NCBI WGS metagenome assembly LNFM01 (sample SAMN04254537, study PRJNA301005) | activated carbon metagenome | isolation source: dual media filters at the Ann Arbor, Michigan drinking water treatment plant | place: USA: Ann Arbor | reverse complement strand
CACTTACCCCACCAAGCCCTTCGACGCGGAGCTTCTAGGCCGCGAGTGCTTCGTATGCCAGCCGGCCAGTTTTGTCCGCGCCGCGGCGATCCGGGAGGTGGGCGGTTTCGACGTCAAGCTGCACACGGCGTTTGACTATGATCTGTGGCTGCGGTTGGCGCGGCGGCACAAGCTGCGGCGCATCGAGGTGCTGCTGGCGAATTCCCGCATGCACCTGGACAACAAGACCTTCAGCCGGCGGGGCACCGTCTTCCGCGAAGCCATCACGTGCGTCCAACGCCATCAGGGCTATGTGCCGTTTCAATGGATCCATGGCTACTGCTCGTATTTGATTGACGGGCGCGACCAGTTTTTCGAGCCGCTGCAGCCCTCCTTCACGAAGTTTGCGTTCAGCCTGGGACTCGGTGTGGTTGTGAACTGGCGGCATCCGTTGCGCTACGTGCGTGAATGGTGCAGTATCATGAGCCCTGATGCCTTTGTTCGCCGGTGGAACGCCACCTGGATTGCGCGACGGACCGGCATACAGATTCGCTAATGGCACAAAAGAAAGCCCTCATTACGGGCGTGAACGGACAGGACGGCTCCTATCTCGCCGAGTTGCTGCTGCACAAGGGGTACGAAGTGCACGGGTTGGTGCGGCGGGTGGGCCTCGAAGCGCCCGAACGGCGGCTCGAACGCGTGGTGGGTCTGCGCGATCAGATTAAGCTCCACCCGGCTTCGCTCGAAAACTACGCCGCCCTCTACCAGGCGATCTCCAAGATCCGCCCGGACGAGTGTTATCACTTGGCCGCCGCCAGCTTCGTCAGCTACGAGTTCGACGACGAGTTTTCGACGCTGACGACGAACATCAACGGGACTCACTACCTGCTCGCCTCGTTGAAGGACCTGGCGCCGCAGTGCCGCTTCTACTTCGCCGGTACGTCGGAGATGTTCGGCGCGGCGGAGCGTTCGCCGCAGGATGAGTCCACGCGGTTCCGGCCGCGCTCCATCTACGGCATCAGCAAGGTGGCCGGCTTCGAGCTGACGCGGAACTACCGCGAACGGTACGGCATGCACGCTTCAAGCGGCATCCTGTTCAACCACGAATCGCCCCGGCGGGGCTTTGAATTCGTCACCCGGAAGATTACCAGCACCGTGGCCCGTATTCTCGCCGGGCAATCGAACGAGCTGCGGCTCGGCAACCTGGAGCCGCTCCGCGACTGGGGCGACGCCCGGCAGTACGTCGACGCCATGTGGCGCATGTTGCAACAGGAACAGGCGGATGACTACGTGATTGCGACCGGCAAGCTGCATTCGGTGAAGCAGTTCGTGGAGATTGCGTTTTCCAGCGCGGGTCTCGACTGGCAGAAGTACGTCGTCGTGGACCAGAACTACTACCGGCCCGCGGAGAAGATTCCGCTGTGCGGCAATCCGGCCAAGGCGAGCCGCGCCCTGGGCTGGGAGGCGACCACGGACTTTGCTATTCTCGTCCGCGAGATGGTCGCCGAGGATTGCCGGCTGCTTGGCTTGCAACTCCCCGTCATCGAATCCACCACGAGCTGAGGTTTGCCTATGATCACCCGCCGCACGTTGCTGGCCGCCCCGGCTGCCGGCGCGGCCTTCGCCGCCGCCCCCGGACTGGGCGAGAAGCTGGCCGCCGCGATGGCCGCCCCGGTGCTGAAGGCGGCGCTGGTCCGCGAGGCGGTGAAGATCGCCTCCATCGACCTGCTCAAGAACGGCGCCAGCTATATTGTCCGGGTTCGCTCCACCTCCGGCGCGACTGGCTACGCCGACGCGCATAGCAACGTGATGAGCGCGGCCTATCCGATTCTGATCAGGAAGGTGGCGCCCTTCTTCGTGGGTAAGGACGCCCGGGAGCTTGAGTCCCTGCTTACCGGCGTCTATCTGGCCAGCTCGAACTACAAGTGGCAGGGTCTACCGTTCTGGGTGAGCGTGGCCGTCGTCGAGATCGCGATTCTCGACCTGCTCGGCAAAGTGGCTGACCAGCCGCTTGGCGCGCTGATCGGCAAGCCGCAGCGGTTGAAGATCCCGGTCTATCGCGCCAGCGGCAACCGTGGCAATTCGGCGGAGGAGGAGGTCGCCTACCTGCAGAAGATCGTCGGCGAGACCGGCGCCGGCGCGATCAAGTTTCGACTCGGCGCACGCATGACGTACAACGACGCCTCCACCCGCCGAGACCGCGCCCTCATTCCCCTTACCCGCAAAACCTTCGGCGACAAGTTCGCCATCTACGCCGACGCCAACGGATCCTACGACGTGCCGCAGGCCATCCGCATCGGCAAGCTGATGGAAGAGTACAAGCTGGCGTTCTATGAAGAGCCCGTGCCCTTTGACTACTACGACGAGACCAAGCAGATCGCGGACGCCCTGAAGATCCCGATCGCGCTGGGCGAGGAAGAACCCAGCCTGCGCGGCATGCGCCGGATTATCGAGCACGGCATCGCCCGCGTCATCCAGCCGGACCTGCTCTACTTCGGCGGGCTGATCCGCTCGATGAAGGTGGCCCGCATGGCGGAAGTGGCGGGCCTCGATTGCACGGCGCACATGTCCGGCGGCGGGTTGGGGTTCCTCTACGTCGCCCACTTCGCGTCGTCGATTCCCAACCCCGGCGCACATCAGGAGTACAAAGGGGAGGACGATATTCTGCCGGTGCGATCCGCCACCAGCTCACTGAAGAGCGAAGGCGGCATGTTGACCGTGCCGACGGGTCCCGGCCTCGGCGTGGAGATTGACCCCGCCTTTCTCGCCAAAGCGACCGTGGTTACCGCTTAGGCTTCTGCCAGGAGCCGATGAATTCGACCAGTCGGCGGACCCGGACCAAGCCCAAATCCTGATCGTTCTCGACCTGACGGAACAGCGGCCCCCAAACCGGCATCTCGCGAGAGCCATGGGCCGTCCGCGGGTCGCCTTCGCCCAGAATCATCTTTTCGAGCTCCGCGGCCGGATACTTGCCGCCGCGGCGAAAGGCAAGCGTGGTCAGATCGGGGACTTTGTCCTTCAACGCCGCCGCCACCGGCCCCTTGCCCTTCCCGTCCATCCCGTGGCAGGAGGCACAATAGGCTCCGAACAGGCTTTTGCCGTCCATCTCCGGAATGAGTTTCCGGGGCGAGCGGTCCTGGCCGGCCAGGGGCAGCACGGTGCCTAGCGCCAGAAGAAGAAATGCGATTCGCATGGATTTGTCCTCTGGCGCTAGTATATGGCGAACGCGGTTAGCCGTTGCGAACGATGCCTCGCAGGTCATACGGTTCGCTGCTGCCGCGCTGCACAAAGTTGCCATTTTCGAGGTAGAGGCGGTTCTGTGGATTCTGGTCGCTGCCCTGCGCGGCGTCGGTATACTTGGGGTCGTTGAAGCTGATGTACTGGCGGCCCTTATCGTCGACGCCCATCCCCGTGGCCACCACATAGTGGTCGATGCCGAACAGGTTGCTCGACGGGTTTGTACCATGAGGACGGTTTACGCCGAGCATCACCGGCTTGCCGGCTTTCAACTGGCTTTCGAGGTAGTTGAGCGCGGCCGAATCCGACTTCATGACGGAGGCGTTGCTCTGGCCGGGGACCACGCGATGGTTCCGGTCGCTCGTGTTCCGCATCATGTACTCGCAGGCGTTGTCGCACCGGGCGGCTGGGCGCTGGCCGGCGTAGTCGCCGGGGACCCGGGAATCGAACTGCGAGACGAAGTCGATGTTGACGTGAACGGACGGGCCGGCCTTCGGAGGCGTATCCCCGACGACTTTCACGAGTTCCGTCATCCGCCGCTTCTGATCGGCCTTCAGGTCCTTTAGGGACATGTTGGTATCGAACTTTCCGGTGGCCGGGTCGTAAAAGGATTGGTACCGCGCCTCGGCCAGGCTCTGCGCAGTGACGCCCTTTTTGGCGAGCGCCGGGAGTTGATCGAGCAGGCCGCCCTTGCCGGTGGCGGCTTTCGGGGCTTGGTTATAAAGGTCAAAGGCGGCGGCGGCGAGCATCTTGTTGCTCGGGTCGAGGCCCGCTTTCCGGCAGGCGGCTTCGTACTGTGGGCGGAACTGGCGAAGGGTCTCGAGCTGCTTGGAGTCGGCGTTGCGCGGCGAATAGGCCTCGCCCTGGTAGGAGAAGGTGCCCTTGTTTGGCTTGTGATTGGCAGGGTCGATGTGGCCTTCGTAGGCGGCGGTCATGCTGCCGTCCGGTTTGCGGGTTCCTTCGGCGACGCCGATGGCGACGGAGAGTTGGGAATCGGCGCTGGAGAGTTCTTTGGTGAGATCAAAGGTGGGGCTAGGCCGGGAGGGCGGCGGCGGGGCCGCGGCGCCAGATGCTTTGGCCAAGGCGGCTTGGGTCTTCGGTCCCACGATGCCGTCGGCCTTCAGGCCATGGCTCTGTTGAAACTGCCGCACGGCGGCGTCGGTTTTCGGTCCCCAGTCGCCGTCTGCCTCGAGAGGGAAGCCAGCCTTCGTGAGCTGCTTTTGCAGTTGGGTGACGGCGGGGCCCTGGTCGCCTTTCATCAATTCGAGGGGGGCGGAAACTGGCGCGTTGGAGGAAGAGACGGGGTTGATCGTGGACATCGGGAAGATTCTCCTGGCTGACGTCCGTGTTATCGGGCCTCCTGCAAGGAGGTTGCTTCGAGAAAACGCAGGATGCGTTCTCCGAGGAAGCGGCGGAACTCTGGCGTCAACGGGGGGCAGTGCTTGCTGCCGCGGAGCAACTCGGTTTCCGCCTGCGGGAGCCAGGCTTTGATCCGCCGGAGCAGCGCCTCGCCGGGGGCGTGGATATCGTGTTCGGCGCCGAAGACGAGCACGGGACAGCGCAAATTCTTCCAGCCGTCGCTTGCTTTGAACGGCGGAACATGGAAGTCGAGCCGGTACGCCAGCAGGGCCTCGCCCAAGTACTGCGCCCACTCAGCGTTTCGCGTCGTGAACTGCGTATTCAGAATCGGCTCCAGCCGGGCTGGGGTTGGCCTCCAGCGGTACAGCATCAACGGCCAGGCGGCGTCCACGATGCCCGCCCAAACCGACCCTGTTACGATGCCTACCGGCACGACCAACACGAGATGCCGCAGCCGTTCCGGCATGGCCAGCGCAACCCGCAGTGCGGTCATGCCGCCCCAACTTGCGCCGAGCAGCGCAAATTGATCCAGGCCCAGTTCGTCCGCTACTTGCCGCAGCCACGAGGCCAGATCCTTCAGCCGGCGATCATCGCTCCAGGGTGATTGGCCCAGCACATCGACGGCGTAAACGCGGCAGTGGTCCACCACGGGGCCCAGTTCCGGCAGGATGTGGGCCGCCGACGCCATCGCTCCATGCAGCGCCACCAACGGCGGCCCATCGACGGGCCCAGTGACCAGTACGCGCGTTCGGCCCTGCGTGGTGGCGACGAATCGCTCCTCCACTGGGCCGGGGAACCGCGCGAGAAATTCCGCGCTCGCCAGCTGCATTCGCGCTCGGGCCTCTTCACTCTGAAACACGATGGACGCCATGACTATTTCTCCTGTTTGAGATGTTGGCTGAGCAGCTTCTTGAAAAGGCCCAGCGGGTCGGGGTGCCCGCCCTGCAGCCAGGCCAGCAGGGCGAAATAGTAGAACGAGAAGAAGGCGGCTCCGAACAGCGCGGCTTCTTCGGGCTTCGATTGTCGCGCCGCCCGATGCAGCGCTGCGACATGCTGATGCACTTCGGCCACCTGCGCGGCGAAGCGGTCGCTCCAGGGCGGTTCGGCAAAGAGCGACTCCCGCAGCAGCGCCCGCGATAGCACCGGCCGCTTGGCGTAGTAGGCAAAGAAGGTGCCGGCGATGTGGCTCAACTCCTGCTCCAGGGTGCGTTTCCGCTTTGCCGCCCGCGCCGCCGTCCACGTTTGTTCCAGGTCTTCGAAGAGTGCGGTGTGGAGCAGGTCCTGCTTGTCGCGGAAGTGAGAAAGCACGGCGCCGGTGGAGACGCCGGCCGCCTGCGCGACCGACCGGAGGTTCATGGCTTCGTAGCCCACCGCGTCCAGCGCCTCGCGGGCAGCGTCGAGGATGCGGGCCCGGGTGGCGGCCTTCTGCACGGCGCGGTTGTTTTCCGATAACATGTTCACTGAACATGTTATCCCATTTTCGACGGTACCAGCACGCGATCTATCTAGCCGGGATTCTATGGCTGAACGTCTATCTGGTGCGGCAGATTTTCTCGATCGAGTTTTCGGCGCAGCCACAGTCGATGCATGGGTTTTGGATGGCGATTGCGCGGTTGGCCGACGGGCATTGGTGGACGCCGCACTGGTGGCCCTACTGGTACGGGGGCATGCCGTTTGAGTTGACGTATGCGCCGCTGGTGCCGTGGCTCACGAAGCATCTGGGGCTCTACCGGGTCATCGGTGTTTCGTTGTGTCTCGTACCGGTGGCCGTTTCTTGGTTCGCTTGGCGTCTGACGGGGAGAGCCGGCTGGAGCTTCGTGGCGGCCATCGTTTACTCGCTGTCCGCACCGACGGAATTGCTTTTCCCGGACGGGAAGTTCGACTGGTTGCACGTCGGCGATGCCCGGCGCATCTATCTGCAGATGGTTTGGGATGAGACGCCGCATTACCTCGCGCTGGGGTTTCTGTTGCTCGGCTGGCGGTGGTGGTCGATTGCGCTCGCAGCGCTGGCAAATCCGTTCGGCGTGACCGGGGCCATGGTGTTCGGGCTGTGTTGGGTGCTGGCCTCGGGCGAATGGCGGAAGGTGGCCGGCGCCGGCTTACTCGGCTACCTCATCGTTTGCCCGTTCTATCCGCCTTCCCTGCTCCCGTTGCTTCGAGCAAACGCCGCGCTATTTGGGGAGAGCGCCTGGAGCACGGCCTCAGCATTGGGGCTGGCGGCGACGGCCGCCGGGCTGGCGATTCTTTGGGCGATCAGCCGGAGGCTGCCGGTTTACGCCCGCTTCTTGCTGCTGTTGACCTGTTTGCTTGCGGCGATTCTTTGGCTCGAGGTCCGTTGGGGCAGCCACTTCTTGTTGCAGCCGATGCGCTACAAGATTGAGTTGGAGCTCGCCCTGGTGCTCAGCGCCGTATTTACCGCCGCGGCATTGGTGGACCGCACCCCGGTATGGTGCCGGGTGGTCCTCGGCCTGGCTTTGCTTTGGCCGGCGTCGGAGCAGGTCATTCGGCATCGACGCTTCAGCAAGGATCTGATCCGATCGTGGGGGCCCGCTGGCACAATCGAGTACAAAACGGCGAGCTGGATGGAGCAGAACATTCCGGATAAGTTCGTCTTCGCGCCGGGCTCCATCGCGCAATGGATGAATGCATTCTCCAACGTGAAGCAGTATACCGGCGGCTCCTATCCCACCGCGCCCACCACAATGCAACAGAGGTTAATGTATGGCGTCTTCGCCGAGAAGGATGCCGATCGGGCCGTTGCCCTTCTACAAGAGGCCGGCGTTGAGGCGATCGTTGTCTCCGGCCACAGCGAGATCAGTACTGAGTTCTGGCATCCGTATGCTCATCCGAGGATCTACGAAGGCCGACTGGAGTTGCTCTGGGAGGAGAAAGGCACGCGCATCTACGCGGTGCCACGCCAAGGCACCATCCCGGTCGAGTGGCGCGACGACAACCACTTCTTCGCGGCCGGGCCGGGCACGACGCCCGTGAACTGGCACATCGGCTGGCGCGCGTTTCGGGCGGACGGTTCGCCTTCTCCCATCACCGCCAATGCCCAAGGACAGATCGTCGTCAACGAACCCGTGCTGCTCGCCTACGACGGCGGCCTGGAGGCCAAGCTCTGCCGCGCGGTCAGCTTGCTGACGCTGCTCGGCTGCATCGCTTGGCCCCTCTGGCGGCGACGGCTACCAGTCGATCACTGAGCCATCGTCCGGATCGAACTGCGTCAAGTATGGCCGCGGTTCGCCCACCTGCGCCTTCAGCTTGTCTTCGTCGATCTCGATGCCGAGGCCCGGACCCGTCGGCAGCGGGCGGTAACCACCCACCACTGGCGGCAGCGGCTTCTTCAGCAGGTCGGCGTACTCGTTGTCGCCGCGCTCCTGAATCAGGAAGTTCGGCACGGAGCCGGCAATCTGCAGGCTGGCCGCGAGCGAGCAGGGGCCCTGCGGATTGTGCGGCGCGATCGGCAGATAGTAAGCCTCCGCCATACCCGCAATGATCTTCAGTTCCGTGATGCCGCCTGCGTAGCAGATGTCCGGCTGCAGAATCATGGCCGCCTTCTTCTCGAGGATTTCGCGGAAGCCCCACTTCGTGAAGATGCGCTCGCCAGTGGCCAGCGGCACGCTGGTTTTCTTCGCGAGCTCGGCCATCACGTCCACGTTCAACGCCTGCACCACTTCCTCGTAGAACCAGGGGTTGTAGGGTTCGAGCGCCTTCATCATCACCATGGCCGTCGGCGGCTGCACCGCTCCGTGGAACTCGACGCCGATATCGACCGCCTTGCCCACCTTCTCACGCAGCGCTTTGAAACGCTCGACTACTTCCTCGACGAACATCTGGCCTTCGTTGTATTTGAACGCCGCCCGCTTGTTGCCGCGCAGGCCTACCTTCATCGCGTTCACGCCGGTCTTGTCGCTGAGCACGCCATAGACGCGGACCTTGTCGCGCGTCGGGCCGCCGAGCAGCTTGTACACCGGCACGCCGTAGACCTTGCCCTTGATGTCCCACAGCGCTTGGTCGATGCCGCTTGAGATGGCGGTCTTGATGGGGCCGCCGCGGTAGAACGCGCCGCGATGGATCGCCTGCCAATGGTGCACGACGCGGCACGGGTCCTGCCCGATGAGGTAGTTTCCCACTTCGAGCGCGCCCGCGGCGCAGGCCTTGGCGTCGTCCTTCAACATCTCACCCCAGCCGGTGACGCCAGCGTCGGTGGAGATTTTGACGAACACCCAGGAGTTCTTCAGAACGAAGGTTTCAATCTTCGTCACCTTGATCGTATCGTTCGGTCCTACCGCGGCAGCGTCGCTGCGCGCGGCGGTGAACATGGCGTCCATGCCCAGCACGCCCGCACCTCGCAGTAGGGTTCGGCGGTCTATTGCCATCGTCGTTATCTCCTTTAAGCCAACAAGTCTTTCACTACGCGCCCATGCACATCGGTCAACCGGAAGTCCCGGCCGGCATAGCGATAGGTGAACTTTTCATGGTCGAAGCCCAGCAGGTGCAGCATGGTCGCATGGAGGTCGTGCACGTGCACCTTCTGCTCCGCAGCGGCGAAGCCGAACTCATCGGTGGCGCCGTAGGCGAGGCCCTTCTTCACGCCGCCGCCGGCCAGCCACATGGAGAAGCCGTAGGGGTTGTGGTCGCGGCCATTCACCATGCCGGAGTTCGCGCCGAGGTCGGGCAGTTCCACCGTGGGGGTGCGGCCAAACTCGCCGCCCCACAGCACGAGCGTATCTTCGAGCATGCCGCGCTGCTTCAGATCCTTGAGCAGGGCCGCAATCGGCTGATCGCACTCGCGGGCCAGGCGGCCATGATTGGTCTTGATGTCGTCGTGGCTATCCCACGGTTGCCCCGCGCCGTGCCACACCTGCACGAAACGAACGCCGCGTTCAAGCAGGCGGCGGGCGATCATCATCTGCCGGGCCTGCAGGCCTTCGCCGTAAAGCTTGTGGATGTGCTCGGGTTCCTTCGTGAGGTCGAAGGCGTCGTCGGCCTCCATCTGCATGCGGTAGGCGAGTTCGAACGATTGCACGCGGGCTTCGAGCAGCGCGTCGTTTTGCCGACGCTCTTCGAAGCTGCGATTCAACTGCTGCAGCAGATCGAGCTGCCGGCGCTGCTCTTTGGTGGAGGTCGCCGTGTTGCGAATATTCTCGATCAGCTTCTCGATCTGCACTTCGCGCGTGTCGATGTGCGTCGCCTGGTAGGCACCGGGCAGGAAGGCGCTACGCCAGTTCTGGTTGCCCTGCGTCGGAAGGCCGTCCGGACAGAGGACGATGAAGCCGGGAAGGTTCTCGTTTTCCGTGCCGAGGCCATAGGTGACCCAGGAGCCGAAGCTGGGGCGCACCTGCCGGACGTCGCCGCAGTTGAGCATCATCAGCGACGGCTCATGGTTCGGGATATCCGTGTGCATGGAGCGGATGACACAGAGGTCGTCGACGCAGCCGCCCACGTTTGAGAAGATCTCGCTGACTTCGATGCCGCTTTGGCCGTAGGGCTTGAAGGAGAACGGCGAGCCGAAGGCCGCGCCGGTGCGGCGCTCGGTCTTGAGCGTAATAGGAATCGGCTTGCCGCTGAACTTGGTCAGAGCGGGCTTCGGGTCAAACGTGTCGACGTGCGAGCAGCCGCCATTCATGAACAGATGCAGCACGCGTTTGGCTTTGAAGGGCAGCGGCGGGCGCTTGGCGCCTTGCAGTTCTGACGTCAGCGCGAGCGCGCCCATGCCCATCCCACAGCGGGCAAGCATTTCGCGGCGAGTGAGGAAAAGGTCTTTGGACTTCATTCGACAAAAGCAAATTCGTTGGTTTGAAAAAGCACGTGCGCCAAGCGGGCGAGCACGTTGGGCCGCGCCGGGGAGAGGCCGGCGAAATCATCCTTCGCGTTCCAGGTTTGCGGGCCGGCCTTGATGACCGGGGTCCAGTTGAAGTTGTCGTTCTCGGGATCCTGGCGGGGGTCGACAGCGAAGTCGAGGGTTTCGCCGGCTTCGACTTTGATGCCGTTGAGCCGGGTCTCCGCCGAGGAGCCGTTGGCCACCCAAGTGGCGAGTTCGCCCTGGCGCGAGGAGACGATGCGGCCGCGGACGCCGTCGCCATAGGGCACCGCGCCCTGGCCGTGGCGCAGGGTGCCTTCGATGTTGATGACGCCGCCAAGCGGGCTGACCCAGCGGCGGACGACGGCGATGTCGTCGCCGGGCTCTCCGCCGGCGGGCCGGAGGACGGCTTTGCTAAACGGACCGGCGGGCACCGCATAACCGCCTTGCCACCGGTCACCGTTGAAGACGGGGAAGGGCTGGAACTGGCCTTTGCGGAGGACGCCGTACTGCCATGGGCTCATCGAGGCGGTTGGCTTCGTTTCGTTATCCGCACTCAGGAACTGGACGGCGGCGGCGAGTTCGGCGGAGGAGGGTTCGCGGCTCAGCACGCGGCGGTAGAGTTCGCGGGCCTGTT
>LNFM01012642.1_pt1 | contig 11019 bp, 11 predicted proteins | sample 596031 | NCBI WGS metagenome assembly LNFM01 (sample SAMN04254537, study PRJNA301005) | activated carbon metagenome | isolation source: dual media filters at the Ann Arbor, Michigan drinking water treatment plant | place: USA: Ann Arbor | reverse complement strand
GCATATGAGCGTCTTGGAGAACGCGGCCTACGGGCCCACGGTCAAGGGTCTCGGCAAGGAGGCCGCCCGCGAGATGGCCATGGCCAAGCTGGCGCTGGTCGGCCTGAAGGGCTTCGAGAAGCGCTATCCGTCCGAACTGTCGGGCGGCCAGCAGCAGCGCGTCGCGGTGGCCCGCGCCCTTGTGCTGGAGCCGCAGGTGCTGCTGTTCGACGAGCCGCTCTCGAACCTCGACGCCAAGCTGCGCCGTCGCGTCCGCGAGGAAATCCGCGAACTTCAGCAGGACCTCAACCTCACCGTCGCCTATGTCACGCATGATCAGGAGGAGGCGTTGGCCGTTTCCGACCGCATCATCGTGATGTCGAACGCGAGGATCGCGCAGGAGGGCGCGCCGCGCGAACTCTACGAGCAGCCCGCCAACGCCTTCGTGGCTGATTTCATCGGCGATGCGAATCTCATCGATGTGGCTATCACGCGCGTCACGGACGGCCGCGCCGACGTCGCGCTCGGGCCGCTGACGGTGTCGCTGCCGGCGCGGGGACTGTCGGTCGGTCCGGCCCGGATCGCGATCAGGCCTGAAAGCCTGCTGATCGGGCCCGCCGCCGATGCTGCGGGCCTTCCCGGCACGATCCGCAAATGCGCTTACCTGGGCAATCATCTCGACATCATGGTGACGACGGCGGTCGGCGAGCTCTTCGTGATCCAGTACGGCTCGCGCGAGATGCTGCCGGAGGGCTCGCCCGTCTCGCTGTCCTTTGCCGGCTTAGGCGTGACCCTGATCCCGCCGGTCTGAACCCTGGCCGCAAAACCGGCAATTTCTGTCGATCTGCGCAATAAATCGCAGGCGGCTGCCGCATTATCAGCATGTTTGAGCGTCATCGTCGTTGAGTTGGCTAATGAAAAAGACAGGATTCTGCGGTAGAATCTGTCACTGAATCGCGAGGCACCCGCTAGACATGACCGGCAACGACAGCGCCACCACGATCCTGATCCACCTCGCTGGCGGCGTGGCGCTGCTGATCTGGGCGGTCAGGCTGGTTCGGACGGGGGCGATGCGCGCCTTCGGCGGCTCGCTGCGCCAGGCGATCGCGCGCTTCACGCAGAACCGCATCGCCGCCTTCGGCAGCGGCGTCGGCGTCACCATGGTGCTGCAGAGCTCGACGGCGACGACGCTGCTGGTGTCCTCCTTCGCCGGCCGCGACCTGATCGCGCCCGCCATGGCGTTGGCCGTGCTGCTGGGGGCGAATTTCGGCACGGCGCTGGCCGCCTTCGTGATCTCGCTCGATCTCGGCTGGCTCTGGGGCCTGTGCATCGCCATCGGCGTCGGCCTCTATCTCAGCCATGAGGCGATGGACCGCGCCCGCAATATCGGCCGCGTCGTCGTCGGCGTCGGCCTGATCCTGCTCGCCCTGATCGAACTCAACGCGGCCGCCGCTCCGCTGGCGCAGTCGCCGACCTTCCGCACCCTGCTGGCCGCCATAGCCGGCGAGCCCCTGCTCGCGGTGCTCGTCGCGGTCGCCGCCACCTGGCTGACCCATTCCAGCATCGCCATCATCCTGCTGATCGCGACCTTCGCGTCGTCGGGCCTGTTTCCACCCGCGACCGCGCTGACGCTGGTCATTGGCGCCAATCTGGGCAATGCGCTGATCCCGGTGCTCGACCAGTTCGGTTCGCCCATCGCGCAGCGCCGCGCGGCCATCGGCAACCTCCTCACGCGCGTTGTGCTGGCGGTGCTGCTCCTGCCCTTCGTCCAGCCGCTCTCGACCTGGCTCATCGCGCTGCCGGCCGCCGATGCGCGGCTGGCGATCGAGTTCCATGTCGCGCTGAACCTGCTGGGGGCGTTGGCCTTTCTGCCGCTTGTCGGCCCCATCGCCGCACTCGTGGAGCGCTTCACGCCGGGCCGCGCCAGCGCCGAGGCGGAGGTCAAGCCGCGCCATCTCGACCCCAATCTGCTCGACAGCCCCTCCGAGGCGCTGGCCGGCGCGATGCGCGAGGCGCTGAGCCTCGGCGACCGGGTCGAGACCATGCTGCGCGACACCATGACCCTGATCGAGACCGACGAACTCAAGCTCTCCCGCGCCATCGCGGCGCAGGATGACGGCGTCGATACGATCCATGAATCGATCAAGCTCTATCTGGTCAAGGTTTCGCGCAACGAACTGAACGACGCCGACAGCCGCCGCCTGTTCGAGATCATGACGCTGATCACCAATCTCGAGCATATCGGCGACATCATCGACAAGAACCTGCGCGAACTGGCCGAGAAGAAGATACGCAAGCGCTACGCCTTCTCACCCGAGGGGCTGGCCGAGATCAGGGATTTCCACCAGCGCGTGGCGTCGGGGCTGGTGCTGGCGCTGAACGTCTTCGCGACGCGCGATCTCGCGCTCGCCCGGCAGCTCTTCACCGAGAAGGCGGTGATGCGGGATGCCGAGCGGCGCGCCACCGAAAGCCACTTCGAACGCCTGCGCTCGGGCCGCAGCGAGACGATCGAGACCAGCGCAATCCATCTCGACATCATCCGCGACCTCAAGCGCATCCACGGCCACATCGCCTCGATCGGCTATCCGATCCTCGAAAGCGCCAACGCGCTGCGCGAGAGCCGGCTGATGGAAAGCCGCGACGCCCGGCTGCAGCAGGACCAGCCCAGCCTGGCCGGCGCGCCGCGCTGACGCGCTTTTTACGAATCCCAACCGTCGTCATCCCGGACAAGCGGCGCAGCCGCGCCGCTCCGGGATCCATCGTAAAGCGCCATCATACCCTATGATGGATCCCGGAGCTCCGCTTCGCTCGGTCTGGGATGACGGCTTATGGTGAATTCAGGCCAGGAGGGCACGCGATGAACGACAGAGATCCATCATTGCCCGAGCCCTTCGCCATTGCACTCGCCCGTCTCCGCGCCGCGCTGGCCGACGTCGCCAATGGCGATGTCGCCGCGATCAAGGCGCTCTACGCCCATGACGACGACGCCACCTCCTTCTATGGCTGGGGCGGCTACGAGAAGGGCTGGGACGAGGTTTCGCGCCGCTGGGACTGGGCGGCGACACAGTTCGGCGGCGGCACGGTCGCGCATGACAACGTCACCACCGTGGTCGGCGCTGACCTCGCCTTCATGACGGACATCGAGACCTTCGTCGTCATCCGGCCGGGCGCCAGCGAGCCGACGCGCTGGTCGAACCGCGTCACGCATGTCTTCCGGTTGCGGGATGGACGCTGGCGGCTGCTCCACCGCCATGCGAACCGGCTGGAGACGCGCTACGAGCCCGCCTCCCGCGAGGGCGGCTGAGCCGAGGCCTCAGTTTTTGCTGACGACGGGCTCCAGCGCCGCGATCAGCGTCTTGAGCCCGGGTTCGTCGACCAGATCGGCGGCGTCCTGCCGGCTGAACCAGTGGCACCGCCTCTGCGACTGCTCGGCCCAGTTCTCGAGTTGGCGTTCGAAATCGAGCCGGTAGAGCTTGACCTCGCAGAGCACGAAATGGTCGTCCAGCCGCTTCCAGTAGGTATAGCGGCCGACCGGCTTGCGGCCGATCCTGCCGACGACGCCGGCCTCCTCATAGGCCTCGCGCGCGGCGGCGTCGTTGTCGTCCAGCCCCTTGATCGGCCAGCCCTTGGGCACGATCCAGCGCTGCGTCGTGCGCGAGGTCACGAGCAGCACGTCGACACCGCCATCGACGGCGTGGCGGACGGGGACGGCTGCGACCTGCACCCGGGTCTCTGCGACGCCGCCCTTGGACTTCTTCATGGATCGTGGATGCTCCCTTGGCCCGTCCGGGCTCCCGCGTTGGCTTCGCACGGATCGTCATCGTCTTCCGCCGAGATCGTTCCATAAGGGACGATTCTCCAGCTTCCCATATAAGATCATTGTCCGGCTTTGCGACATATGCAGGGCCCCCAGACCCTGCCGGCATGACGCCTTGCCGGCTTAGCGATCGGCCGTCGCCGACGCCTTTCAAACACGCGTCGAACCCGCCTTGCCGATGCCGTCATCGCAGTCCAAAAGCTGCGGGAGACAGACGGGACGGCGTTGGCGGACATCGGGAGCGAACATGAGCTGGAGCGACGCGCTTGGACTCTTGGGCTTCGTCGCGGCCTGCGTCGCAGTGGCGAGTTCGGGCGCGATCTTCAGGCCGGGCGACTGGTATGAGCGGCTGAGGAAGCCGTGGTGGCGACCGCCGAACTGGCTGTTCGCCCCGGCCTGGACGGTGCTCTATCTGATGATCGCGGTCTCGGGCTGGCTCGTCTGGCGTAAGGCGGGTTTTGCGGGAGCAGCCCTGCCACTGGCCCTCTACGGCGTCCAGCTCGGCCTCAACGCCGCCTGGTCGGGCCTCTTCTTCGGCCTGCGGCGGATGGATCTTGCTCTGGTCGATGTCGCGCTGCTCTGGCTCTCCATCCTGGGGCTGATCGTGCTGTTCAGGCCGATCGACGACATGGCGACGCTTCTGCTCGTCCCCTATCTCGCCTGGGTCAGCTTCGCGGCCTTCCTCAACTGGACGATGTTGCGGCTGAATCCCGACGCCGTGGCGGCCTGAACCGGCTCAATCGCCGCGCAGTCTGGCAAGGAAACGCGCCTGCGACAGCCGGCGCGTGCGTGTGGCCTCGACCGCCGCCTGCGGTGACATGGCGCTGAACGCGACCTGCGCCCGGCTGCGAAGCTGGGCGAAACCGTCGAGATGGCCTGAGATGATCGTCGCGATCTTGGGGTAGCCGCCGGTGGTCTGGTGGTCGGCGAGCAGCACGGCCGGCACGCCGTCGCCCGAAACCTGAATCGAACCCCGCGCGATCGGCTCCGACGGCATGTCGAGCACGGCGTCGGGCCTGAGCGACGGGCCTGCCAGCCGCACGCCCATCCGGTCATAGGCGTCGGTCAGGGTAAAGGGCTGCGACAGCAGCGTCTCGATCGTCTCGGGCGAAAAGAACCGGTCCTGCGGGCCGAGCACGATCTTGGCGGTTTGGCGCGGTCGCGCCGTGACCGGGCAGTCGAGTTCGCCGACCCGCGCCTCGCGGCGCTCGGCGTCGGCGATCACGACACGCTGCCCCGCCATCAGCCTGCCGCCGCCGAAGCCGGACGGCCCGTGGGTCGAGACGCTGCCGAGCCAGGGTTTGGCGTCGAGCCGCCCGGCGAAGGCGAGATAGGTCCAGCTCCCCCAGAGGCCGGGCCTGATCGTCAGCCGCATGCCGGCCTTCAGCTCGGCCACGATCCAGGACGGGTGCTCAAGGCCATCGAGCGTGACGCGAAATCCGCCGCCGGCGAGCGCGATCGTCACGCCGCCCTCGACGCACTCCAGCGCCAGCCCGCCGACCGAGACCTCGATGCCGGCCGCGCCGTCGGGATTGCCGAGCGCCGCATTGGCGATGGCGAAGGCGCCGCGATCCATCGGCCCCGACTCCGGCACGCCATAGCGCATCAGCCCTGGCCTGCCGCCATCCTGCACGGTGACGAGCGGCCCGGCCTGAACGATCTCGATGACGGTGCTGGCCATGGCTCAGGCGCTCCGAACTGCCGAGAGTTTGGCCGCAGAATCGAAGTCGGCGCGGTCGATCCGCCGGAAGCGCACATCGTCGCCGATCTCGAACAGGAAGGGGCGCCCTGTCTCCTCGCGCAGGATCTGCGTCGGCGAGCGGCCGATGATGTGCCAGCCGGTCGGCATGATCAGCGTGGTGACGAGGCATTGCGGCCCGGCGATGAGCACACTGCCCGCCGCGATCCCCCGAACGGGTGCGGGCTTGCGCGGCAGCCTGATCGCCTCGGGGACGCCGGCGAGATAGGCATAGCCCGGCGCGAAGCCATACATGAACACGCTGTAGTCGCCGGCCAGATGCGCCGCGATCACCGCCTCGCGGGTGAGGCCCGTGGCGGCGGCGACCGCGTCGAGATCGGGCGCGAACTCGCCCTCGTAGCAGACCAGAACCTCGCGCGGCTCGCCCTTGGGCCGGAGGGTCGCCGGCTCCCTCAGCAACGCCGTCATCGCCGTCTCGACCAGATCATGGTCGCTGACCAGCGGATCGAAGCCGACGAGCAGGCTGGCATAGGCCGGCACGGCTTCCGTAAAGCCCGGAAACGGCGCTGCCGACAGCGCCGCGTCGAGCCGCCGGACCTGCGCGTTGATGCTGGCGTCGATGGTGTCGCCAAGCTCCACCAGCAAGGCATGCTCCGCCACCGGCTGGAAGCGCGGGAAGCCTTGCTTGTGAGAGTTCATGCAAGCGGCCCTCGACGCAGACTGGTCAACGCTCTCACCGTCTTTGCGAGCGAAGCGAAGCAATCCAGAGGGCGGCGCGAGAGGGTGGATTGCTTCGCTGCGCTCGCAAAGACGGAAAGGTCGCTGTCGTGCGCCGTGGGCATCATTCCAGCACTCAAGCCGGGCGCGGCAGGAAGGGCGCGATGGCGATGCCAGCCTTCGTCAACGCCTCGCGCACCGCCCGCGCCATCGCGACCGCGCCTGCGCTGTCGCCATGCACGCAGATCGAATGCGCCGCCAGCGCGATCGGCGGCCCGTCCAGCGCCGGCATCAGCCCGGTGTCGAGCATATCGACCAGCCGCTGCGAGGCGGCGGCGGCATCATGGATCATCGCGCCCGCACGGCTGCGCGGCACCAATCGGCCATTGGGCAGATAGGCCCGGTCGGCGAAGATCTCGCTATGGACGGCGAGCCCGCAGGCGCTGGCGGCGGGCTCCAGTTCCGTGCCCGAGATCGCCAGCACCGCGAGATCGCGCGAGACGGCCGCGACAGCGCGCGCGATCGCGTCGGCGACGTCGCGGTCGTCGCAGGCGAGGTTGCCGAGAGCGCCGTGCGGCTTCACGTAAGCGACGCTCGCACCTGCCAGCGCGGCCGCGCCCATCAGCGCGCCGATCTGCACGGCGGTGAAACGCTCGATCTCGCGGGCCGTGCAGGGGATGATCCGCCGGCCGAAACCCTCGCGGTCGGCATAGCCAGGATGCGCGCCGATCACGACGCCGCGCGCTTTCGCCAGCGAAACCGTCTCGACCATCGTGTCGGGATCGCCGGCATGGCCGCCGCAGGCGATGTTGGCGCTGCTGACGAGGTCGAGCATGGCGGCGTCGTCGCCGGCGCGCCAGGGCCCGTAGCCTTCGCCGAGATCGGAGTTGAGGTCGATGCTGCGCGTCATCGCGTCATCCTAGCACGGAGCGGGGCAGAGCGGCCTGCCGCCTCAGCCATCCGCCACCGGCACAGTGTAGTTCAGCACCAGCCGCCCGCCATCGGGATAGATCGTCTGGCCCGTCATGTAGGAGGCGTCGTCGCTGGCGAGGAAGGCGGCGACCGAGGCGATCTCGGACGGCTCGCCGCAGCGGCCGATCGGCGTGCGCGAAAGCACGGCGCGGCGCGCCTCGTCGGAGGTCATGATCGCCTTCTCGACCATCTCGGTGAGGATCGTGCCCGGCCCGATGCCGACGACGCGGATGCCGTGCGGCGCGAGCGCCATCGCCGCGACCGCCGTGAGCTGGTTCATGCCGCCCTTCGACATGGCGTAGGTGGCAAGGTTCGGGTTCGCCAGCAGTGCGTTGATCGACGACATGTTGACGATCACGCCGCCGCCGCCTTGCGTGACCATCTGCCGCCCGGCGGCCTGCGTGCCGAAGAAGGCGCCTTTCAGGTTGACCCCGAGCACCGCGTCGAAATCGCCCTCCGCGATGTCCAGAAAAGGCTGGCTGCGGGCGATGCCGGCATTGTTGAGCATGATGTCGAGCCGGCCGAAGCGCTCGACCGCAGCCGCGATGAGCGCACCGACCTGCTCGCGTTTCGTCACGTCGGTCGGGACGGCGAGGACGTTCGCTGGTCTCCCGAGCGCATCGGCCGTCCGGGCAAGCTCCGCGCCGTCGATATCGGCGAGGACGAGCTTCGCGCCCTCCTGCAGGAAGCGCTCGGCGCAGGCGCGGCCCAGCCCCCGCGCCGCGCCCGTGATCACCGCGACCTTGCCGTCGAGCTTCATGATGCCGTCTCCCGTCAGCGCTTCAGCCTCGGCTTCTCGATTCCGGCCTGATGGCACAGCGCATCGACCATCGCGGAGAAGTCGCGCCCGCCGAAGCCGCCGGCGCGGGCCGCGCTGAAGGCCTCGCGCGCGGCCGCCGCCAGCGGCATCGGCACTTTCGCGGCGTTCGCCGCGTCCACGATCAGGCTGAGGTCCTTGTGCGCCAGATCGATGGTGAAGCCAGGCTCCGTGTCGTCGATCAGCACCTTTTTGGGCCAGTTGACCTTGAGCTGCCCGTTCACGGCCGTGGTGCCGTAGAGCACGTCGAGCGTCGTCTCCAGCGTCAGCCCGAAGCGCTGCGACAGCGCCAGCGCCTCGGCGTTCATCTGGCACAGCGAGACGGCGAGGTAGTTGTTGACCAGCTTTGTCCGCATGCCGCTGCCGACCGGGCCGCAATGATGAATCGTCGAGCCCATGCCCTCCAGCAGCGGTTTCACGCGCGCGAAATCGGCCTCAGTGCCGCCGACCATGAAGAGCGATTCACCCCGGTCGGCATGCACCGCCAGCCGGCCGACCGGCGCATCGACATAGCCGATGCCTTTGGCCGCGGCCTGCTTCGCCAGCGCGTCGGTGACGAGCGGGTCGATCGTGCTCATGTCCATGATCACGCTGCCGGGTTTGGCATGCTCCAGCACACCGCCGGGGCCGGCCACGACCTGCTCGACGATGGCCGAGTTCGGCAGCATGGTGACGATCACATCGGATTGGGCCGCGACCTCGCCGGCCGACTCCGCCGGGCGCGCCTGCAGCGAGGCAAGTTCGTCGACGGCGTCGCGATTGACGTCATGGACGACGAGCCGAAAACCCTTGCGGCACAAATTGGAGGCCATGGGCCGGCCCATGCGGCCAAGCCCGACGAAACCGATCATGTCTGTCACAGCATTTCCTCGTTGTTTTTTTGTTGTCGGTGTTGGTTTGCTCTGAACCACCACGTCATCCCGGACAAGCGGCGAAGCCGCGCCGCTCCGGGATCCATCATAGAGAGCCGTCATGTCCTATGATGGATCCCGGAGCTCCGCTTCGCTGCGTCCGGGATGACGCAGTGGGTGTGGACGGCAATGGGCATTACCCCTGCGGCAGGCCGAGATGAGCCCGGAAGCGGTTCTTGATGTGGACAGCGTCGCGCGAGGGCAGGGAGCGCGGCGGATTTTCGGCCGCGACCTTGATCACGAACAGGCGCGGACCTTCGGCCTTGGCCTGCAGCGTTCCCGCCAGCGTCTCGACCTCGTCCATTTCCGTCAGAGTCTCGGCCGTCGCGAAGCCGCAGACTTCCGCCACCTTCGCCAGATCGATGCCATGGCCGGTATGGCTGCCCTGCATCCCGGTCTCGCCGAAATGCTGGTTGTCGATCACGACGATATCGAGATTCGTCGGCTTCGCCACCGCGATGGTGGCGAGCGCGCCAAAAGCCATCAACTGCTCGCCGTCGCCGGTGATGACCAGCACGCGCCGCGAGGCTTGCGCCTGCGCGATGCCGAGGCCCACCAGCGCTGCCCCGCCCATCGCTCCCCAGAGATAATAATTGCCCTCATGGTCGCCGGCTGCGTGGACGTCGTATGTCGCCGAGCCCAGCCCGGTCACCACGAGCATGTCGCCGCGATCCTTCAGCAGAGCGGCGACGACGGCGCGGCGAGCGAGCGGTGCTGCATCGGGATTGGCCATGACGCTCACCACTTCTTCTTGCCGAGCAGGCGCTGGCCGATCAGCACCGCGATCTGCTGGTCGCCCTCATAGGCGAGCGCGGCCGCCGCCTCGACCGTATCGACGAGGTCTTCGGCCGTATCGGCCCGCATCACCTTGACGCCGACCGCCTCCAGCGCGGGCTGGGTGCCGCGTCCCATCGGCACCTGCCAGGGATTGAACTCGGCCCATTCGCCACGCATCGTCACCAGTATCAGCAACGGCGCCCGCGTCATCAGCGGCAGCGACAGCATGTTGATGCAGTTGCCGACGCCGCTCGACTGCATCAGCAGCACGCAGCGCTGTCCGCCGAGCCAGGCCCCGGTCGAGATCGCGACTCCCTCCTCCTCCGTGGTGAGGACATTGGTCTTCACTTGGCGGTCGGCCTGGAACATGCGGATCAGCGCGCTGTGGCCGGCATCGGGCACGAAGGCCATCTGACGGACATCGGCCGCCTTCAGAATGGCGTAAAGCCGCGCCGGCCAGCCGCTGATGGCGGCTGCAGCGGCTTCTGCGTCGGCGGCATTTGAAACGGTGGTCTGCTGCACGGCGTCCTCCGGTGATTTTGCGGGCGAGGATGGCCGCTGGCGGCGCTGGGCTCAAGCCCGGTGCGCCTGCGTTTGCAGGCAGGCGTCATGTCCTTTGGGCATGTGGCGCGCGGAGCCGGAATCCAGGGCTCCGCTTTCGCTGGATTTGCGCTAGCTTTCCGCATGTCGGCGGCCGCCGTCGCCAGCATCGCCGCGCCATGATCATCCGCCAGCTTGTCTATCTCGACGCGCTCGCCCGCGAGCGGCATTTCCGCAGGGCGGCCGAGGCCTGCCATGTCTCGCAGCCGACATTGTCTGCGGCCATTGCGCAGCTCGAGGCCGAGCTCGGCGTTCTGATCGTCGAGCGCGGCCGCCGTTTCCAGGGTTTCACGCGCGAGGGCGAGGTCGTGCTCGGCCATGCGCGGCGCATTCTCGCCGAGGCCGATCTGCTGAAGGAATCGATCGCCGGGCGCGGCGAGACGCCGACCGAGCGGAAGATGCCATCGACGATGCGGCGGTTCTGCATGTCGGGCGTCAGCAGGCAGAGTTTTTGCGCGCCGGCATCCGCCCAGCTGATGCTCTCGCGACCGGCGAGCGGGCCGTCCTCGCGCGTCAGCAGGACGTAGGATTCCTGATAGACCGGCTTCGAGATCACCCGCTCCAGCGGCTCGTTGTCGAGATAGGTCAGGCCGACATCGAGCTCGAAGGCGTCGATGCGGCTCTGGATCTCGGCCGAGGTCAGCGACAGGACGGTGAGCGAGACGCCCGGATAGCGCGCCGAGAAAGGCGCGGTGATGTGAGCGACCATCGGCAGCGCGGTCGGGATCGC
>LNFM01023678.1_pt1 | contig 11020 bp, 9 predicted proteins | sample 596031 | NCBI WGS metagenome assembly LNFM01 (sample SAMN04254537, study PRJNA301005) | activated carbon metagenome | isolation source: dual media filters at the Ann Arbor, Michigan drinking water treatment plant | place: USA: Ann Arbor | reverse complement strand
GCGGGGAGAGGGTGCCGCGCTTTAGCGCGGCGGGTGAGGGGCATAGCGGGGGAACGCCGGGCGGGCCGCGGGTGGTGCAAGGCACAGCCTCCGCTACGCTCTCTGGCGTCATGCGCGGGCTTCATCCGTTCATCCATGCTGCGCGATTGTTCGCGACTGCATCTTTGGCATGCGGACATTCATTAGAGGCCCTGATAGCGGTGGATGGATATCAGGCTTCAATAGATTTCTAGGAGAGAATTTGTATTGATATCCCCTGGGGTTGTATCGCGAACTACGGGGGGTGGGTAATGGGAAGTAGCGGATCGGGAAGTATCTCCGACTATCCGGGTTCGTCGCCGCAGGGAAAATCCGGCGGCGGCGCGGGAGGTGGCTCACAAGAAGATCGCTGTGCCCGGGCGTTCAACACCCGTCTAGAAGACGTCGAGCGTTCTGATTACTACAGGGCGAACGGCGCCGTGCCGCCAGTTGGGACGCCATTGACGGTGGTCCACCGTAAGCGCCTTATCGCGCAGACTTCAGCGGGCGAAAGCGTCGGCAACCTACCGACAGCTCTGAATTATTTAGCCGCCTGTATTAAGGACGGATGGCGATATATTGGTACAGTGCAAAGTGCTTCCAATCCCCCGCCTGAGGCAAACATTTCTGCTGACTTTGCTGCAACTCCCCCAACGTGATGAGCGGCGTGGGGCGAATCCCTCTAGTGATCGGAGAAGTCTTCATCGACTTCACCGTTACCGCGCCCGGCAGCGAGAATAAGCTGAGGCTTGGCGGCATTGCTCATGCCGCACGCGGTTTCTGGGCCCTCGACATACCATTCCGCGCGGCGGTGGTCCTCCCGGAGTATTTGGAAGAGGCGGCACGAAAGTATTTCAAGGCGCTTGGGTGCGTTGACTTTCGGGTCGTCGGCCTAGTGCGTGGTGCCCCGAATGTCACAGTCCTATTCGACCAAATCGAGCTAGCAGACCAAGGGTATGATACGCTTTTGCGCGACGAGAAGACGGTCGAATTGCTTCCGGCCGTATTGGCAGACATCGCATGCGAAGATGTCTTGATCTTCCCGGGGAGCTTCGATCTTCCCGCGGTTTGCGCAGCGTTACCGTCTACAGCGAAACTGCACATCGATATAGCGTACGATGTCGATAATCCCGACGTTCTCGCCGCCATTCCGCAGAAAATCGAAACAATCTTAATCTCGACGTCATCGCCGTTGTTTAAATCGGTTGCCAACGACGGCCTTGATGGACTTATGGGAGCATTCAACGAGATTGCTCCTGCCGCCGTGATACTTAAGGAAAACCGTGGCGGCTCCAGAATGGTTATCGCAGCCAAAGGCAGCGTCGACGCGTTGCCAGCCCAGCTTGGGACAACGATAAATTCGGTGGGCGTTGGCGATGTGTTCGCGGCTAGTTACGTCTCGCTTTATATTAACGGACGTGTTGAAGCCGCCTGGCGAGCCACGTTCGCGGCAGCTGCATACTCGCAGACGACCGAGCCAGATCTTTTCAAGGCCTATGTTAAGCGCGACCTGAGGCTTGATTTTGATGAACTGCAACAGCTCGAAGGGGTTTTCTTGCCCTGGGAGAAGCGGCAAGAACTTGCGATCTATCTCGCGGCGCCAGATTTCAGTTACGCTGACCGAAGCGCCATAGATAAGGCGCTCGCATCCCTCTGCTATCATAATTTTCGTGTGCGGCGCCCCGTTGTAGAAAATGGGGAGCTACCACCCGGTTCGTCACCTGCAATGCTCCAGCGAACCTACCGATCAGACTACGACTTGCTGAAAGAGTGTGCGTTGGTTTTCGCGGTGCCGACCGGGCGGGATCCTGGAACGCTGGTGGAGGTCGGAATCGCAATTGAAGCCAAAATTCCCGTCGTCGTCTACGACCCAACGGGCGAAAACGAAAACACGATGGTAGTGGCGGGTGCCGACTGTTACTCAGCAGACTTGGACCAATGCCTTAACAGTGTATTTGGGATTCTATCTGGAGCCGCCAGCCCATGACTGCTGCCATCCTTCTCTCCTCAGGTGGGCTCGATTCTACGACGCTCGCATATTGGATGCGAGAACGTGACATTGAGGTCGTTCCAATCTTTTTCGATTATGGTCAGCATTGCGTCGAAACAGAATGGGAGACACTAGAGCGCGTGCTTCCGTCGGCTGGTACTCGGCAACCGGAGAGGATTGATGTTTCGGGAATCTTTCGAGGGTCGCAGTCTCGCTTGATCGTCGAGCCAGATTTATGGAATGAACATGTAGTCGACAGTGATCTTTATGTGCCGTATCGCACGCTTTTGTTCTTTTCGATGGGTGCGGCGGCCGCGCAGACGCGGAATCTCTCGGATGTTTATAGTGGCTTTATCAACAGCAATCATGCGAAAGAGATCGACTGCTCCGCTGCTTTTTTGAATGGACTCGAGTCTCTAGCGGAGAATGTTGGTCCGGTTCGATTCCACATTCCATTTCGCGCTTGGTCGAAGGCTCAGGTAGTGGCAGAAGCGGTAAGGCTGGGCGTCGAAGTTGGCGCCACTTATTCGTGCCAGCTGTTCAGCGACACTCCTTGCGGAGCATGCCCAAATTGCGTCGAGCGCCTAAATGCAATCGAGGCTACTCGAGGCGTAGCGTCATGACTGCAGCAGTGCTTGAACAGCTATCACTCGCTCGCCGAGTTGCCGATCACGCCAATCGTCTTGGCGTTCACGAAGCGCCATTATTATCGAGGCCGGCATCTGACCATATAGGTGCGGTTCTCGCCGATTCTATCCTGCAAGCTGGCGTAAATTATCAAACTGTAGTTCGTACCCGAATCGAGCGAATTTACTCGGAGTTCCCAGAAGCGGCAATTCTTTCTGGAGTTACAGAATTGATCGATCGCGAAGGTGTAGAGTTCTTCTTGCAATGGAAGCATCCGACTAAAATACAGCGCTTCTCTATGCTGGCGCGATATCTCGCGGTCCAAGAGATTGAAACCATCGCCGAATTTAGAGGCTGGCTTTGTCTCGGCAGCGCGCGCGAAAACCTTCTGAGTTTGAACGGGATTGGGCCAAAGACTTGTGATTACATGTGCGGTCTAGTTGGTATCGATTGCATAGCGGTGGACCGCCATATCGTGCGATTTGCCGCTGACGCGGGTGTGCATGTTGCAGACTATGAATCCCTTAAGCTGGTTGTTTCCTTCGCGGCCGATCTTCTGGGCATTAAGCGTCGCGACTTTGATGGTTGGATCTGGCGCGCACTTTCCGGTCCCGCGTACCTCGAAACTGCGGCTTCCTGACTCTACGAATCGGCGGAACGTTAGCCCTTGGGGATTGAAACCTCATGGGCAAAAGGACCGAGCGTTTCAGGTCTTGGAAAGCGGTCCCGCAGGTGGTTCAACATTTTGATGCACAAAGAAAGGGACCAAACGACAGTCGCTTTGTCGAATGCCCTGTGGTCGTCGCGGTCCGTTCCTTTTGGCTTGTCGTCAAATTGGATGTGCACACGATTTCGAAACTCGCGGAGACGGTGCAAATCGGCGTAGATGGTCTTGCCAAGACCATTGAGTAGTTCGTATTTCGACATTGCTTCAATAATATTGTGAAACCGCTCGATCTCTGTTTCGCGAATTTTCTTCAGGGACTCTGCCGCTATGTTGGGTACGCCTTCGTTCGTAAAATTTTGCGCCCGATAAAAAATCTGATCAAGTGCAGCTTCGACTATTGATCCTGCTTGAATAACCATAAGCTTATTGAAGGTGCCATCTTCGTTCATGGCGCTTAGGCGACACAGCGCTTTGCCATTTGCGATAATATTGTCGCCAACCTTGAACTCGCCGATGAAATTGCATTTTATCGTTTCGACGTTTTCCGTCATGTCGCTTCCCTTAGATTTTCTGTCATTCCAGTCCTCTTGAATATTTAAGTCTAGCGAAATTCTCCACCCCCGGATGTCGCTTCGCTCATCCGGGCTACGGCGCTGCGGTCTGCGGCAAAGCGTCCCGTCGTCACCGCCGGTGATGAATCGCCAACGCCTGCGTTGACTGGGTCCCCGCTTTCGCGGGGACGAGCGGGTGGGGGGCGCGCCCAACTCGCCAACACGCGCCGAGCGCCCGCCGCGCACTGACCGCCACCAGGCACGCGCGTCTACTTCTTCTCCCTCTCCCTTTTCTCCCACCCCCTCGGCATCAGGTCGGGATGCTCGGCGACCGCCGGCGCATGCGCCGCGCAGACGAGGTCGACCGAAAGGTCCGGCGCCCAGGCGAGGTCGACGCCGCCGCGGGTCATCTCGGCCAGCGCCGTGCGCATCGCCGCGTCGCGCGCCATCCATTGCGCGCCGGTCAGCGTCTCGCCGTCGAGCCGGCGGCGCCGCCGCCGGCCCATGGCCTCGAGCCGCGCCATCTTCAGCGCCTGCAGCGCCTCCATCAGCTGGTTGAGGGTGATGTGCTCGCTCGTCTCCAGCGCGCGGATGTGACGCTCGGCCACCGCCAGCAGCCGCTCGGCCAGCATGCGCAGCTTGAGCTTCCGCCCGGCGCGGCGGCGCGGCACCGTGTCGGTGGCGCGCGGCGCGCCCGCGGGCCGCACCCAGGCCTGGTCGCGCGCCCAGCGGCAGATGCTGGCGCGGCCGACGCCGGTGCGCGCGGATATCGCGCCATAGGTCAGCACGCTGTGTTCGATCAGCTCGCGCACCGCTTCGACCGCGGCGTCGTCATGCGGCCGGCGGCAGCCGCGCAGCCGCGGCGTCACCGGCGCGGCGGCGCTGTGGCCTCGGCGCGGGGCCGGGGCGTCGGCGGCGCGGCCGCTGAGGCGGACAACCGGCATCGGCGGACGGCGGAAGAGGGGGACCAGGGGCATGAGTAGGAATATATGCTGGGGCAGAGGGTGGGGCAAAGGCGCTTTCTTTCTTACCCTCCCCTGGAGGGGGAGGGTCGGATCGCTTGAGCGAAGCGCCGTAGCCCGGGTGGAGCGAAGCGTAACCCGGGGTCTGCTGGCGCCGGCCCCGGATTGCGCCGCCGGGCGCGCTGTCGCGCGGCCCGCCGGCTCCATCCGGGCTACGGGCCGGGGCCGAGCCCGGTGTACTCTTTGTGCCTGATCGACAACCGCGCCGGGTCGCCCCATATACGCAGCATGAAAAAAATCGGCTTTCTCTCCTTCGGTCACTGGACCCCGTCGCCGCATTCGCAGACGCGCACCGCCGCCGACGCGCTGCTGCAATCGATCGAGCTGGCGGTCGCCGCCGAACAGCTCGGCGCCGACGGCGCCTATTTCCGCGTCCATCATTTCGCCCGTCAGCTCGCCTCGCCGTTTCCGCTGCTGGCCGCATGCGCCGCGCGCACGTCCAAGATCGAGCTCGGCACCGCGGTGATCGACATGCGCTACGAGAACCCGCTCTACATGGCGGAGGACGCCGGCGCCGCCGATCTCATCGCCCGCGGCCGGCTGCAGCTCGGCATCTCGCGCGGCTCGCCGGAGCAGGTGATCGACGGCTTCCGCCATTTCGGTTACGCGCCGCCCGAGGGCATGACCGACGCCGACATGGCGCGCCGGCATACGGAAGTGTTTCTCGACGTGCTGCGCGGCCAGGGCTTCGCCAAGCCGAACCCGCGGCCGATGTTTCCCAATCCGCCGGGCCTGCTGCGGCTCGAGCCGTTCTCGGACGGCCTGCGCGAGCGCATCTGGTGGGGCGCCGCCACCAACGCCACGGCGGAATGGGCGGCGAAACTGGGGATGAATTTGCAGTCGTCGACGCTGAAGATCGACGAGAGCGGCAAGCCGTTCCACGTCCAGCAGGCCGAGCAGATCCGGCTGTATCGCGACGCCTGGAAAGCGGCCGGGCATGCGCGCACGCCGCGCGTCTCGGTGTCGCGCTCGATCTTCGCGCTGGTCGATGACCGCGACCGCGGCTATTTCGGCGGCGGCTCGGAGGACAGCGACCAGATCGGCCTGCTCGGCGGCGCCGAGCGCGCCATCTTCGGCCGCAGTTACGCGGCCGAGCCGGATGTGCTGATCGCGCAGCTCAAGCAGGACGAGGCGATTGCCGAACCAGCTCGGCGTCGACTACAACGCGCATGTCATCGAGGCGATCCTCAAGCACGTCGCGCCGGGGTTGGGCTGGCGCTGAGGCGCGAGGCCGGCGCTAGCGCACCAGCTTCTCCAACGCCCGCTTCAGATCGTCCGGCAGCGCCACCGGTTTGCCGCTGGCGCGGTCGACATAGACATGGACGAAATGGCCCTGCGCCGCGGCGCTGTCATCGTCGCCGCGGAAGATGCCGACCTCGTAGCGCACGCTGGACGTGCCGAGATGCGCGACGCGCAAGCCCGCGCGCACCGTGTCGGGAAAGGCGATGGGCTTGAAATACGTGCAGCGCGTCTCGACCACCAGGCCGATGGTGGCGCCGCCGGCGATGTCGAGCACGCCTTGCGCGATCAGATAACCGTTCACCGCGGTGTCGAAGAACGAATAATAGACCACGTTGTTGACGTGGCCGTAGACGTCGTTGTCCATCCACCGCGTGGTGATGGCGGCGAGGTGCGGGAAGTCGGCGATGTTGAAGGGCGTGGGGCGGTCCATGATCAAGCCGCTCGTCCCCGCGCATAGCCGTTCGAAGAACGGCGTTCTTTCAGAGCGCCTATGAGCGGGGACCCAGAATTGTCGGCTGAGGCGCCTGAGTTTGCCGCCCTGGGTTCCCGCTTGCGCGGGAACGAGCGGAGTCTGGATCGCTGCATCATGATAATAACTACGTATCCGAACTGGCCGCCGACTTCACCGCCTGCGGCTTGGCTTGCGCCCTGGCCCTCGGCTTCGCCGCCGCCTTCGGCTTCGCCACCTTGGCCACCTTCGCCGCCTGGGCTTTGACCTCGCCGCCTTCCAGCACGCGGCCGTCGATATCGGCGATGCGGCCGACGCCGGTCAGCGCCATGGTGACGCTGAGTTCGTTCTTGAGAATGTCGATGGCCTTGGCGACGCCGGCCTTGCCGCCGGCGCCCAGCCCGTAGACGTAAGACCGGCCGACCAGACAGGCGCGCGCGCCGAGCGCCAGCGCCCGCATGATGTCGGCGCCGGTGCGGATGCCGCCGTCGAACAGCACCTCGGTATCCGAGCCGACCGCCTGCGCGATGCGCGGCAGCATCGATATCGACGACGACGTGCCGTCGAGCTGGCGGCCGCCATGGTTCGACACCACGATGCCGTCGGCGCCGAGCGTCACCGCCATCTTGGCGTCATCGACGTCGAGGATGCCCTTGATGATCATCTTGCCCGGCCAGTAGTCGCGGATCCACTCGACGTCCTTCCAGTTCAGCGCCGGATCGAACTGGTCCTGCGTCCACTTGGCCAGCGAGTTGACGTTCTCCATGCCGGGCACGTGGCCGGAGATGTTGCCGAAGGTCTTGCTCTTGCCCTTCAGCACGCTCCACGCCCAGGCCGGCTTGGTGGCGATGTCGATGACGTTCTTGATGCGGAATTCCGGCGGCACCGTCATGCCGTTCTTGACGTCGCGGTGGCGCTGGCCGAGCACCTGGAGATCGACGGTGAGCACCAGCGTGTTGACCTTGGCGGCGAGCGCGCGGTCCATCAGCTGCTTGGAGAAGCCGCGGTCGCGGATGACGTAGAGCTGGAACCAGAACGGCCGGCCGGTCGCTTCCGCGACATGCTCGATCGAGCAGATCGACATGGTCGACAGTGTGAAGGGAATGCCGGCCTCGTGCGCCGCTTCCGCCGCCAGGATCTCGCCGTCGCCGTGCTGCATGCCGCACAGGCCGATCGGCGCCAGCGCGAAGGGCAGCGCGATCTTCTGGCCGAGGATGGTGGTGGACAGGCTGCGCTCCGACACGTCGACCAGCACGCGCTGGCGCAGCTTGATGGCCTCGAGGTCGGCGCGGTTGGCGCGCAGCGTGTACTCGCCATAGGAACCGCTATCGGCATAGTCGAAGAAGGCGCGCGGAACCCGGCGCCGCGCCAACGTCCGCAGATCGTCGATGGAGGTAATGCTCTTCTTCATGGTCCCGGCCCGGAAATGCTGAAAACGACGCCATTCCGGTTAGCACAGGGGCAGGGGGCGGCGAAATGGCTGTCGCCGGCGCGTTTTCCGGTAATCTAGTATGGAACCGGTGGTTAACCCCGCACGGTAATGATTTGTCACATTTTTTGCAGTAAATGCTGGTCCCTGGCCCTATAGAACAGCGAGACTCTCTATCGGGCGTTCAGGGGCAATTCATGGTTCGTCGCTATTTCGGCACCGACGGCATTCGCGGCCGGGCCAACAAGGTCATCACGCCGGATCTGGCGCTCAGGGTCGGCCAGGCGGCGGGCCTGATCTTCAAGAATGGCGACCACCGTCACCGCGTGCTGATCGGCAAGGACACGCGGCTGTCCGGCTACATGATCGAGAACGCGCTGGTCGCGGGCTTCACCTCGGTCGGCATGGACGTGCTGCTGACCGGCCCGATCCCGACGCCGGCCGTCGGCATGCTGACGCGCTCGATGCGCGCCGATCTCGGCGTCATGATCTCGGCCTCGCACAATCCTTACGACGACAACGGCATCAAGCTGTTCGGGCCCGACGGTTTCAAGCTCAACGACGCGGTCGAGGTGCAGATCGAAACGCTGCTGGATTCCGACCTCGGCAAGCAACTGGCCAATAGCGGCGATCTCGGCCGCGCCAAGCGCATCGACGGCGTGCAGGACCGCTACATCGAATTCGCCAAGCGCACGCTGCCGCGCGCGCTCGACCTCGCCGGCCTGCGCGTGGTGATCGATTGCGCCAACGGCGCGGCCTACAAGGTGGCGCCCGGCGCGCTGTGGGAACTCGGCGCCGACGTGGTCCCGATCGGCGTCGATCCCGACGGCTTCAACATCAACAAGGACTGCGGCTCGACCGATCTCGGCGCCATCTCGCGCAAGGTGCGCGAGATGCGTGCCGACATCGGCATCGCGCTGGACGGCGACGCCGACCGCGTCATGATCGTCGACGAGCTGGGCCGCGTCGTCGACGGCGACCAGCTGCTCGCGGTGATCGCCGAGTCGTGGAAGGAAGACGGCAGGCTGCAGGGCAACGGCGTGGTCTCGACCGTGATGTCGAACCTCGGCCTCGAGCGTCATCTGCAGAGCATCGGCCTCGACCTCGTGCGCACGCCGGTCGGCGACCGCTACGTGCTCGAGCGCATGCGCGCCGACGGCTACAATGTCGGCGGCGAGCAATCCGGCCATATCATCATGTCGGACTACACCACCACCGGCGACGGCTTCGTCGCCGCGTTGCAGGTGCTGTCGGTGGTCAAGCGCCACAACAAGCCGGTCTCGGACGTCTGCCACCGCTTCGAGCCGCTGCCGCAGATTCTCAAGAACATCCGCTACCAGGCCGGCAAGCCGATGGAGAGCGCCGCGGTGATCTCGGCCATCGCCAGCGCCGAGAAGAAACTCGGGCAGGGCGGCCGGCTGCTGGTGCGCCCCTCCGGCACCGAACCGGTGATCCGCGTCATGGCCGAAGGCGACGACAAGGCGCTGGTCGAGCAGGCGGTCGACGACGTGATCGAGGCGCTGGGCAAGGTCGCGGCGTAGATCCATCGCGCGGCGCCGTAGCCCGGATGAGCGCAGCGAAATCCGGGGCAGGCCTTTCCGTATCGTGATGCCGTTCCCGGGTTGCGCTTCGCTCCACCCGGGCTACGGGCTGCGTGTTGCGTTTGTAGCCCGGATGAGCGCAGCGAAATCCGGGGCAAGCCTTTCCGCATCGTGATGCCGTTCCCGGGTTGCGCTTCGCTTCACCCGGGCTACGGGGCCGCGTCTTGCGTTCGTAGCCCTGATGAGCGCAGCGAAATCCGGGGCCAGCCTCACGGCTCGCCGAAATTCATCATTGATTCCCCGGCATCGCCCGCCCAATCCACCGGCAACACGCCGCGCCGGACATAGATGTGGAACGACGAAGAGGGCCAGTCGCGCACCCGGCTCACCAGCCCGTGTTTCACCGGATTGTAATGCACATAATCGACATGCCGCGCAAAATCGGTGTCGTCGCGAATGGTGTGCTCCCAGAAGCGCCTTTGCCACAGCGCGTATTCGCCGGTCCGATGGCGCGCGACCGGAATGCCGGCGTCAACCAGCCGATGCGTGAAGTGCGCCTTGATGCGCCGCCAGCGGCCGGAAAAATCGGCGTCGTCGGCCGGCAGCGTCCAGATCGCATGCAGATGCTCCGGCAGGATCACAACGGCATCGACGGTGAAAGGACGCTCCTGCCGCACGATGCGGAACGCCGTCCGCAAGGCATCGACGTGATCGATCAACGCCGAAGACGAGCGGTCGGCGAGCGTGACCGTGAAGAAGTAGGTGCCGCCCGGAACGATATTGCGCCGATATCGAACCATCCGGGTATGTTACTCCCAAGTTGCGCTTCGCTCCACCCGGGCTACGGGGCCGTGATGTGTCGCCGTAGCCCGGATGAGCGCAGCGAAATCCGGGGCAAGCCTTTCCGTATCGTGATGTTGTTCCCGGGTTACGCTTCGCTTCACCCGGGCTACGAGGCTGCGCTGTGAAATGCCCCAGCCTTGTGCGCACTTGCACGCGGTCCTATCTACCCCCCGCGCGTCACGCGTCTTCCTCCCACCAGAAACATCCCGATGAGCGTCGCCTTCACCAAAGAGGAAGACACCGAAGCCGCGGCGGCGTATCTGCCGGAGCGGCCGATTTCGCCGCATCCGAATCTCGTGACCGAGCGCGGTCTGGCCCAGCTCGATGCCGCGCTGGCGTCGGCGAAAGAGGCCGTCGCGCTGGCGCAGACCAATGACGACCTGAAAACAGATCGCACGGCGATGTCGCGCGCGACCCGCGACCTGCGCTACTACACGGCGCGCCGGGCGAGCGCCCAGTTGTTCCAGGCCAGCGGCGCGCCCGACCTTGTGCAGTTCGGCCGGCGCGTGACGTTCCGGCGCGATGACGGACGCACGCAGTCGTTTCGGATTGTCGGCGAGGATGAAGCCGACGCCGCGCAGGGATCGATTTCGCACGTGTCGCCGATTGCCAGGGCGCTGGCCGGAAAGCGCGTCGGTGACA
>LNFM01012641.1_pt1 | contig 11020 bp, 9 predicted proteins | sample 596031 | NCBI WGS metagenome assembly LNFM01 (sample SAMN04254537, study PRJNA301005) | activated carbon metagenome | isolation source: dual media filters at the Ann Arbor, Michigan drinking water treatment plant | place: USA: Ann Arbor | reverse complement strand
CCTGGATCTCGCCGTTGAAGAACTTCTTGTTGGCTTCGCGGTCGGCCCACTTGATCTTGGACTGCGACTTCTCGAACTGCTCGGCCGTCTGCTTGACGTCGGCGCCCATGATCGTGAAGGCCTTCTGCCTGTCCTTCTCGATCATGTCGAGGGCCTGGAAGTAGCTGTCGACGAGTGCCTTCACGGCCTTCGGGTTCTCCTTGATGAACTTCGGCGTGCAGCCGAAGGAGTCGAACACCATCGGGTACTGCAGCGAGTCGGCGATCAGCTTGCCGGTCTCGGGCTTGTCGCGCACCAGACTGAGATAGGGCTCGTAGGTGACGGCGGCGTCGAGGTCCTTGCCGGTGACGAAGGCGTTGGCGGCCGGCGCCGGCTCCAGGGTGACGAGCTTCACGTCCTTCAGGGACATGCCGTTCTTCTTCAGAATCCAGGCCAGGGTGAAGTGCGGGTTGGTGCCCGGCGCCGAGGCGGCGACGGTCTTGCCCTTGAGGTCGGCGACCTTGGTGATGCTGTTGCGGGCGACGATGCCGTCCGAGCCCATGCCCTGGTCCATCTTGAACAGCTGGGTGGTGGCGATACCGTTGGTATTCCACACGATCCAGGTCTCGACCGTGGTGGCGGCGCACTGCAGGTCGCCCGAGGCGATCGCGAGGTGGCGGTCCTTCTGCGGGATCTTCTTGATCGTGACGTCGAGGCCGTTGGCCTTGTAGATGCCGGCCTCCTTGGCCAGCGTGAGCGGCGCGAAGCCGGTCCAGCCGGAAATGCCGATGGCGACCTTGGTGTCCTGTGCCTGGGCGACCGTTGCGCCGCCCGCGACGGCGGCGGCCGCCACGACGGCGGCAAATGCTGTGAACCTGGCCATTGAATAACTCCGTTTGAGGTGACTGCTAGGAACGATAGATGACGGGAAAGATCGGGACATCGAGCGGATCGCCGTCGTGCAACCCGAGATCGGGGAAGGGTGGAGAAGTCCTGCCGGCCCGCTGGGCAAAGACCGCATCGTCGCCGACCCAGCGCGCCGAGAAGACGCGGCGCATGCGCGCCGACGGGTTGCCCGGCGCGCCGTGGACCGTGCGGAAGTTGAAGGCGATGGCGTCGCCCGGCTGCATGTCCCAGCCCGCAATGTCGAGCGTGGGGCGCATCGCCTCGATATCGGGCATCACCTCGAAATCGTCATTGGCGTAGAGCCGCGTACCGTCGAAGCGCATCGGCCGGAAGCCCTTGCCCCAGCCGTGCGAGCCCTTGATGCATTCCATCACGACATCGCGCGGCACGGGATCGAGTGGAATCCAGAAGCTGACGCTCTGCCGGCCCTCGACACAGTAATAGGGCTGGTCCTGGTGCCAGGGCGTGACCGTGCTGCCGCCCGGCTGTTTCACGAGCACATGGTCATGGAAGAAGCGGGCCGTGCGCGACCCCATGAGGCGGGCGGCGATCTCGGCGGCGGGCGACTTCCAGACGAAGGCCTCGAATTCCGGGATGCGCTGCCAGTTGCACAGATCCTGGAAGAAGGGCGCCGTTCCGTCGGCCGGCCGGACCGTCCGCTCCAGCGGGCTGGGATTGGTCATCAGCGCGTCGACGCCGGCGCGCAGCGGCTCGACCCAGGCATCGAAGACGCCGCGCAGCAGGAGGACGCCATCCTGGCGATAACGCCCCGCGGAGTCGTCCGTTTCCTGGGGTTTGGGGTCTGGATGCATACCTTGCCTGTAGCCTGTCTATACAGGTCGAGTCAGCAGATTCTGTGCCATTCGGGACCGGAAGCGCCCAAAGCCTGCGCGCCGCGGCTGGCATGCCGCTTGCTGCCTGTCCGGCAGCAAGGGCAGGTGCAGGATGGAAATCGGTGTCTTCATTCCCATCGGCAACAATGGCTGGCTGATCTCGTCGACCTCGCCGCAATACACGCCGAGTTTCGACCTCAACCGCGAGGTCGTGCAGCGCGCCGAGCGCTACGGCTTCGACTTCGCCATGTCGATGATCAAGCTGCGCGGCTTCGGCGGCACGTCGCGCCACTGGGACGACAATCTCGAATCCTTCACCCTGATGGCGGGCCTGGCGGCGGTGACGACGCGCATCGACCTGATCGCCACCGTCGCCGTGTTGACCCTGCCGCCCGCGATTACCGCGCGCATGGCGGTGACGATCGACAGCATCTCGCGCGGGCGCTTCGGCGTGAACCTCGTCACCGGCTGGCAGAAGGCCGAATACGACCAGATGGGCCTGTGGCCGGGCGAGGAGCATTTCAAGCACCGCTACGACATGGTCACCGAGTACGTCACGGTGATGAAAGAGCTCTGGGAGAAGGGCCGGTCCGACTTCAAGGGCAGTTACTTCACGATGAACGACTGCCGGCTGTCGCCCCGGCCGTCGCGTCCGATCAGGCTGATCTCCGCCGGCACCAGCGATGCCGGCATGAGCTTCGCCGCCCGCCACTGCACGTACAATTTCTGCAGCGGCCAGGGCGAGGCCAACGATCCGCGCGACTGCGCCGAGGCGGTGGGTCGCCTGAAGTCCGCTTGCGCCGCCGCCGGGCGCGACGTGAAGGCGCTGGCCCTCACCATGATCATCGCCGACGAGACCGACGAAGCCGCGATGGCCAAGTGGGAGCACTACAAGGCGGGCGTCGACCTCGATGCCATCGGCTGGCGCTCCGACCAGGCCGCGTCCGACAAGTTCGCCGCCGAGAACTCGACCGCGGGCCGCATCCGCCGCCGCGAACCGCTGCCCAACAACGGCTCGCGCCTGATCGGCTCCTACGCCACGGTCGCCCGTCTGCTCGACGAGATGGCGGAGATCGACGGGCTGGCCGGCGTGATGCTGACCTTCGACGACTTCATCATCGGCATCGAACAGTTCGGCCAGCGCATCCAACCGCTGATGAAAAGCCGCATGAAGTTCTCGGCTGCGGCGTCATGACGGGGATTTTCTAGACGACGCAGCCATAATGCGCGGACGACACCAGCTTCGTGTACTTGTCGTGCACGGAGCCCGGGCGCGGACGGTCGGCCGGATCGGGCGGGCGCCAGTCGGCCATGCGGCGGGCCAGCTCGTCGTCGGAGATTTCGAGGTTCAGCGTTCGGGCGCCCGGGTCGATGACGATCGTGTCGCCGTCGCGCACCGCCGCAATCGGGCCGCCACGCGCCGCTTCCGGCGAGATGTGACCGATCAGGATGCCGTGGCTGACGCCGGAGAAGCGGCCGTCGGTGATCAGCGCCACGTCCTCGCCCAGCCCGCGTCCCTGAAGCTGGATGGTAAGCATCACCATCTCCGGCATGCCGGGGCCGCCGACGGGCCCGACATTGCGCACCACGACGACGTTGCCGGGCACGATCTCGCCGGCGCGAATCGCCTTCATCGTGTCGGCCTCCGATTCGAAGACGCGCGCGGTGCCGCGGAACTCGCCCTTCTCCAGGGTCTTGCCGCTCAGCTTCAGGAGGCAACTCTCCGGCGCGAGATTGCCCTTGAGCACGCTGATATGGTTGTTCGCGGGCGCCGCCGGCTTCGACACAGGCAACACGATGTCCTGCTGGCCGATCTCCTCGAGCGTGGGCACAGAGGCCAGGTTCTCGGCCAGCGTCTTGCCCGTCACGGTCATCACGTCGCCATGCAGGAAGCCATGGCGCAGCAGCTCCTTCATCACCACGGGCACGCCGCCGATCTCGTGCAGGCTCACCATCGCGTAGGGGCCGTGCGGCTGCAGATTGCAGATCAGCGGCATGCGCTCGCCGATCTGCTGGATGCGCTCGATGGTGATCGGCACCTGCGCCTCGCGCGCGATCGCCAGCAGATGGAGGTACATGTTGGTCGATCCACCCATCGCGTAGACCGTCGCGATGGCATTCTCGAAGGCCTTCTCCGTCATGATGTCGCGCGGGCGGATGCCGGCTTCCATCAGGCGATAGAGCGCGTCGACCGACGCCCTGGCCTGGGCGCGCACGTCGGCATGGATGTCGCTGCCTGCCTTGTAATCCGCCGGATGCGAGGCGCCGCGCGGCAGCATCATACCCATTGCCTCGGCGATCGTGCTCATCGTGTTGGCGGTGAACATCGCCCCGCAGGTGCCGCTGCCTGGCATGACGTTGCTTTCGAGTTCGAGCAGTTCCTCGCCCGAGATTCGGCCGGCCTCGTTGGCGGCGCGACCCTCGACATAGTCCATGATGGTGAGATTGTTGCCCTTCGAGGCCCATGCGCCGAACGACACACGGCCGGGCGAGCTGGTGCCGGGATAGAGGACCAGGCCGAAGGCGTTGGTGCGGGCCAGCGGCATCAGGGCGGCCGCGCCGGTCTTGTCGCAGCCCGAGATCACGATCATCGCGTCGCCGTGATGGGCGTAGTGGCCGATCTCGAAACAGTCGGCCACGACGTCACGCGACACCAGGCTGTAGCCGGCCGTCGGCGTTCCTTGAGTCAGCGCGTCGGACACCGCCGGCGCTCCGACGATCAAGCCGTTTCCGCCGCGCTCTGCCAGCAGTTCGACCAGCAGGTCGCTGATGGTGCGCACCCGATTGTTGCAGCGATGAGCGTTGGTATAGGCGCTGGCGATGGTGACGACGGCGCTGGTCTTCGCCGTCTTGTCGGGCTCGAAACCGGCGGCGCGGAGCTCGACGCGGGACTTCTTCCAGTAGGTGCTGCTGTCTTTCTTCATTTCGTTCCTGCAGGAAAGGTTCTCGGCCAGCCATGTCTACGCCAATTTGACCTTCACGGCATCAGGAGGGACGATCCCACGGTCCTGCGGCCCTCCAGGGCCCGGTGCGCCTCCTCGGCATTCCGAAGCGGAAAGGTCTGCGCGATCGTTATCTTGACCGCACCCGATTGCACCACCTCGAGAAGGTCGCGCGCGCACTCTTCGAGGCCCGCCCGCGTCTCGGTGTAGGTCGCGAGCGTGCCGCGGGTCAGGGTGAGCGAACCCTTGTTTCCAAGTATCGAAATATCGAAGGGCGGGACCGGGCCCGAGGCATTGCCGTACGAAACCAGGTGGCCGAAGCGCCGTAGCGAATCGAGGGACGATTCGAATGTGTCCTTGCCGACGGCATCGAACACGACCGTGGCCATGGCCCCGCCTGTGATCTTCCTGACTTCGGCAACAACATCCTCGCGTCCATAGATGATCGGATAGTCGCAGCCATGATCGCGCGCGAGGGCGGCCTTCTCGTCGGTCGAGACCGTGCCGAGCACGAGGGCGCCCAGCGACTTGGCCCACTGGCAGAGGATCAGGCCCATTCCGCCCGCGGCGGCGTGAACCAGCACGACGTCCTGCGGTCCCACGCGATGGATCTGCCGCAGGAGATACTGCGCGGTCATGCCTTGCAGCATCATTGCCGCCGCCGTCCGGTCGTCGATGGAATCGGGAATGAGGATCAGGCGTTCTGCGGGAATGACGCGGATCTCGCTGTAGCTGCCCGGCACCGGCGCATAGGCAACCCGATCGCCCACCTTTATCCCGGTGACCTCGGCGCCCACTTCCTCGACGATGCCTGCGCCTTCGTTGCCCGGAATGAAGGGCAGTCTGAAGGGGAAGTTGCCCCGGCGTTGCGAGACCTCGACGAAGTTCAGGCCGATCGCCGTATGGCGCAGACGTACCTCGTGCGGCCGGGGCGGCCTGACAGTGACCTCTTCCCAGCGAAGCACTTCAGGACCACCGAACTGATGAATGCGAATGGCGTGCGGCATGCTTTTCTCCCCTAAACCCGAACCTTGGCGGCATGCATGGGCACGCCGGAGACGTCGCTGCGGATCCGGTAGATGCTACCGCATCTGTCGGACGGCCCGCCCTTCGATCCGGTCACGACATACAGGTCCCGAAGGTCGTCGCCGCCGAAGGTCGCGAAGGGGCGCCACGGTCCGAGCGCGCCGTCCGGGTGGACATCGTAGACGCGCACGACATCGGCCCTTGCATTAGCGTGGTACAGGAGGCGCCCGTCGGCCGAGAAGGCAATGCCGTTGCTGAGCAGGATGCCCTCGGCGACGGTATGGATCGTGCCGTCCAGATCGATCCGGTGCAGGAAGCCCGGGGTCGGCGTATCACCGCTGAAGACACGGAACGTCAGCGATCCGACATACACGCGGCCCATCGCATCGACCGTCAGGTCGTTGAAGCCGGTCGCGCCGGGCAGCTGCGACAGCGACAGTATCGGCGACGTCTTGCCGTCGGCGATCCTGACGACGGCGATGTCGCGCCCGCCAACGACGAGAGCGTCTCCGCCGTGCAGCGACATCCCGCCGACACCGCGCCGCTTGGGTACGACCGTCGAGATATTGCCGGCCCGGTCGAGCAGGTTGACACCGCCGGCGGCCGCATCGCTGAAATAGAGGCCAGCACCCGCATCCCAGACCGGTCCTTCGATCAGTCCAAATCCTGTCGCCAGGCATTCCATGTGGAGTTCCCTTCCGTCTTTCATTCGAGGCCCCGGCGCAGTTCGCGCAGGATGTGGGAACACCGCGCTTCCAGTCGGTCGACGCGGCCGCCCACGCCGATGGCCAGGATGCGGCCATGGTGCCGGACCGGCAGCAGCATGGCGATCAGACCGAAGCCCGGCATAATGTTGCGCGAGAAGACGTAACCTTGCCGGCGAACGTCGTTCACCTGCTCCATGAGCGTGGCGAGTGGAATGCGCCGGCTCGGATCGCGCTTGCGGGCGTTGATCCGGCGCAGGAGCGTCTCGATCTCGTCATCCGGTCGCGCGCTCAGCAGGAGATAGCCGAGGCCCGAACCGGCCAGCGGTCGCACGGTTCCGGATCGCAGTCGCAGGTCGAGCGGCCGGTTCGACGAGATGACGTAGATGTATTGCGCCAGCAGATCGCTCTGCGTGCCGAGGCAGACCATCTCGCCGGTGACGGCGCTCAGGTGCTGCATGAAAGGCAGGATGCGATTGTCGCCGAACAGCGCGTCCTGGACCCAGTGTCCAAGGGTGGCCACCCGCATCGTGGGCATGTACGTGCGCGAGGCCTTGTCGTAGTCGAGATAGCCCATTGCCACGATGCTCTTGAGGAGCGAGTAGCCGCTCGAGAGCGGATATCCGAAGTGGGAAACGATGTCGTGCAGGCTCGCAGGCCGCCGCATGTCGTCGAAGTATTCGAGAACCTCGAAGACGCGACGGGCGGATTTTATGACGCTGCTGGGCATGCTTCGCGGCCCACTATGGATCACGGATCGGAGCCTGCGAAGAAGCCTGGACGATATTCACATATGTGAAAATAGCTGGCGGAGGATATGGGATCCTGCGCGATGGGCCGGGATCGTGCGACGATGAGCCTGTGACATTGCGGAAACGAAGGGGAGCAGGAGGGTCATGAAGGACACCGATAGTCTCATTGCAGAGGCGGCCGAGCGGCTCCTCGGCGACCTGTGCGATCCGCAAACGGTCAACAACGCCAAAGACGACAAATGGAATGACCGGCTGTGGCAGGCACTCGCCGAGAACGGGCTGATCCATGCCAGCATCCCCGAGGAACTCGGAGGATCTGGGGCCGGCCTGAGCGACGGCTTCGAACTGATGCGACTGGCGGGCCGTTTCGCCGTGCCGGTGCCGTTGGCCGAGACGATGCTGGCGGGCTGGCTCCTGGCGAAGGGCGGCCTGGCCGTTCCGCAGGGGCGGATGTCGATCGCGCCGGTGCAGCCGACCGATACGATTGCGCTCAAGGACGACGGAACGCTGGCCGGGCGGGCCCGCGCTGTTTCCTTCGCGCGCGAGGCGCTCCACTTCGCGGTACTCGCCACGGGGCCGTCCGGGCCTGCCGTGGCGCTGGTTGCTGCCGGCGATTGCCGCCGCGAGGAGGATGAGAATCTCGCGGGCGAACCGCTGGATGATCTGGTGTTCGAGGGCACACGTCCGCTGGGAATGGCGCCGCTGCCAGCCGGGTTTGGCCAGCAGGACCTCATGCTGATGGGGTGTGTCGTGCGATCCCTGCAGATCGCCGGCGCCCTGGAGGACATGCTCACGCGCAGCGTCGCCTATGCCCAGCAGCGGGTGGCCTTCGAGAAGAAGATCTCGAAGTTCCAGGCCGTGCAGCACAACCTGGCCCGTCTCGCCGGCGAAACGTCCGCGGCCCTCGCGGCCGCGGGATCGGCCGCTGATGCGCTGGCGAGCGGTACGGCCGACGCGGATGCCGTCTTTCTCGAAGCGGCAGCCGCGAAGATCCGGTGCGCGGAGGCGGCCAGCACGGGCGTCGCCATCGCCCACCAGGTGCACGGCGCCATCGGCTACACGACGGAGTACGTGCTGCACCGTTTCAGCCTCCGGGCCCTGGGATGGCGCGACGACTTCGGAAACGAAAGCTACTGGGCGGTCGAGTTGGGCAAGATGCTGGCCCGCCGTGGCGCCGACGATCTTTGGCCCCTCGTGGCCTCCCGTTAACCCCCTTGGGCGACCAGAGACAGGATTGCAAGACATGTCCTCAGCGCTGACTTTCGACCCCATCCGCTTGCCGGAAGCCTGCCAGGTGCTGCGGCAGGAAGTGCGTGCCTTCGTTGCCGAAGAGATCGCCATGGGAACCTTCGATCCCACCGGTGCCAGCATCGGCAACGACGACAATGCACGAGCCTTCGCCAAGCGGGTGGCGGCAAAAGGCTGGATCGGCATGACCTGGCCCAAGAAGTATGGCGGTCGCGAGCGGAGCTTCCTCGAGCGCTATGTGGTGACGGAAGAGTGCCGCATCGCCAATGCTCCGGTAAGCGTCTTCTTCACCGCCGACCGCCAGAGCGGCCCGACGATCATCAAGTACGGTTCGGAGAAGATTAAACAGTCGATCCTGCCGCGCATCGTGCAGGGAGAGCTTCACTTCTGCATCGGCATGAGCGAGCCGGGCTCGGGGTCCGACCTGTTCGCCGCCAAGACGAAAGCCACCAAGACCGACGGCGGCTATCTCATCAACGGCACGAAGATCTGGACCAGCAACGCCCACAAGGCGGACTACATGATCGGGCTGTTCCGGACGTCGGCTTCGACGAAGGAGAACCGGCGCCACGGGCTGACGTCGTTCCTGGTCGACATGAAGACCGCGGGCATCAGCTGTAATCCGATAGGACAGATGAGCGGCCTGCGTGAATTCAACGAAGTGGTCTTCCAGGACGCCTTCATTCCCGACGATCACGTGCTGGGCGAAATCGACGGCGCCTGGAAGCAGGCCACCACCGAGCTTGCCTATGAACGGTCCGGCCCCGAGCGGTTCCTCGAGACCTACTACGTGCTGACCGAGCTGGTGCGTGCCGTGGGCCCCGATCCGGACACGCGTTCCGCCGAAGGAATCGGACGCCTGGTCGCCCAGCTCCACACGCTGCGGCGCATGTCGGTGTCGGTGGCGGGAATGCTGGAAGCGGGCAAGGAGCCGGTCGTCGAATCCTCGATCGTGAAGGACCTCGGAACGGTCTGGGAGCAGGAGCTGCCGGCGAAGGTGAGAAACCTCGCAGCCTTCATTGAGCCGGTGCCCGGCAACCAGCCGCCGCTCGCCAGGCGCCTGGCCTTCGCCACGAAGGTTGCGCCGAAGCTCACCATCCAGGGCGGCACCACGGAAGTGCTGCGGGGAATCATCGCGCGAGGCCTCGGCCTGCGGTGACCCTCGCGGACCTGTGAGAGCGCGGAAATCGAACCGGCTTTCCGCGTGTCGAGGCGTGCGTCGAGGGCTTGGACTTTCATATGGATGAAAGCAATGCAGTCGGTCCAAAACTGCTGGCCCCGGGCGCGTGGTCGAACCCATAGTTCGTTCCAGCCAAGGTGAGGCCGCTCCAGCGGACTCCAAAAGCAAGGCAGCGCTCGGAGGAAATCGATCATGCGGGACGGCGCATACGAGTTGCCGGCGGGCGATTGCCGTCGGTCGCGTCACGGTCTCTAATCGTCCTCCGGGACAGGGCGGAAACATCAGGAGCGATCGTATGGCCAGCAGCAGCATCACCGTGACGCCGATCGCGGGTTCCCTCGGGGCGGAGGTGACGGGCGTCGACCTGCGCACCATGGACAATCACGACTGGGCGCAGGTCCACCAGGCGTTCCTCGACCACAAGGTGATCGCGATCCGCGACCAGGATCTGTCGCCGCAGGACCTGATGGACGTAGGCGCGCGGTTCGGCGAGCCCAACCACTATCCCTTCGTGAAGGGCATGGACGATTTCCCGTTCCTGTTCGACATCGTCAAGGAGCCCTCCGAGACGCGCAACTTCGGCGGCGGCTGGCATTCCGACACGACCTACATGAAGACCCCGCCGCTCGCGACCCTGCTGTATGCGCTGGAGACGCCGGAGCGGGGCGGCGACACGCTCTACTGCGACATGGTCGCGGCCTACGAGAGTCTGTCGGATCGCATGAAGGAGATGCTGGGCACGCTCAAAGGGGTGAACAGCGCCGGCCTGAAGCATCTCGGCGGCCGCAAGGCACATCACTCGGTGGTCGGCGGCATGAAGATCACCGGCACCGAAGACGCGGACTCCTACGAGGCGGTGCATCCGATCGTGCGCACGGTCGAGGAGACCGGCCAGAAGGCGCTCTATTGCAGCATCGGCCACACCGTCGCCTTCGAGGGCATGACGCCGGAGGAGAGCAAGCCGATGATCGACTGGCTGCAGGCGCACGCGACGCGGCCTGAATTCACCTGCCGCGTCCACTGGAAGCCCGGCACGCTCACGATCTGGGACAACCGCCGCACGATGCACAACGCCATCAACGACTATCACGGCATGCGCCGCCACATGCGGCGCCTGACCTCGGGCCCGACGAACCCGGTCTGATGCGGCAAACAGACCTCTGCCGTCAGTGCATTTCGGTGATCGGCTTGGCGCGCTTTCGTTGTGCCCTGCGCTTGTCTATCTGAGTCGTCGAACCGACCATCCGTGGGATTTGCAATGACCGAGGCAACCGGGCCGCTCGCCGGCCTACGCATTCTGGACCTGACGACCGTCCTGTTCGGTCCCTTCGGGGCCCAGACGCTGGGCGACTGGGGGGCCGAGCTCATCAAGGTCGAGGGGCTCACCGGCGACCAGTGGCGCTATACCGGCCAGTTCCGCAACAGGGGCATGAGCGGGCAGTTCATGGCC
>LNFM01012640.1_pt1 | contig 11022 bp, 8 predicted proteins | sample 596031 | NCBI WGS metagenome assembly LNFM01 (sample SAMN04254537, study PRJNA301005) | activated carbon metagenome | isolation source: dual media filters at the Ann Arbor, Michigan drinking water treatment plant | place: USA: Ann Arbor | reverse complement strand
AGGCGGGCGAACGGCGCTAGGGAAGCGTCGCCGACAAGCAAAGCGCCAGAATCAGCGCGTCCCGCCGCTCGCCGCCGGGCCGGGCGTAATAGCCCGGGCGCCGCCCCACCTCGGCGAAGCCGGCGCGGGCGTAGAGGGCCCGAGCGGCGGTGTTGTCGTCGGCGACCTCGAGGAACAGGCGGGTCACGCCGCGCGCCGCCGCTGCGGTCCCCGCCTCCCGGACCAGTCGCGCACCGAGACCCTGCCGTCGCCCGGCCGGATGGACCGCCAGGGTCAGAATTTCCGCCTCGTCGGCCACCGTGCGCAGCAGGATGAAACCCCTGGCCTGCTCAATGACGAGGACACCGGACTGATTCAGCAGGGCCTCGAAGGCCGGGGCGTCCCACGGGACGGAAAAGGCCTCGGCATGAAGCGCGGTCAGGCGAGTGGCTGTAGCCAGGACGCTCACGGCGTCCGCACCGGCCCGCGGGCCTGACCCGGCAGGCGGGTGGGCGGGGTGGCGTCGGGCGCTCGCAGATAGAGGGGCCGCGCCGGCGCGTGCAGGGGGTCCGCCGCCGCCGCCAGTCGGGCCAGCGCCTCAGGTGCCGGGCCGTCCAGCACCTGAAGGGCGGGGCCGGTGACCGTTTGCGCGAACAGGGCCGCACCGGACCCGACCAGCACCGCCCCGGACCCCAGGGTCGCGATCCGCGCTTGCGCAGCGTCGAGCATGAGGGCCTCGGGGTCGCCTTCCGGGCCGCCGTCACGCCAGAACCGGGCGTAGACCTGTCCTCGCCGGGCATCAATCAGGGCCGCGACCCGCGAGGCTCCGGATACAGAGGCCGCCAGGGCGTCAAGAGCCGAGACGCCGACCACCGGTCGGTCCAGCGCCGCCGCCAGCCCTTGGGCGAAGGCCAGGCCGACGCGCAGCCCCGTGAACGAGCCCGGCCCCACTGTGACGCCGATCCGGTCGAGGTCGGCGAACGCCATACCCGCCTCCTTCGCCGCATCGCGGGCGAAGCCGGCGATGCGTTCGGAATGGCCCTTGACCATCGACTCGGATCGCAAACCCAGCCGATGCACGCCCGCGCCATCGACCGCGAACACGCCGACGCTGCACAGGCCGAGGGCCGTATCAACGACCAGCAGCCTCATGCCCGCGCCTCTGCGGCGGTGGTCAGTCGCCCTGCGCCAGCGCCCGAACGATCCGCGCCACAGCCCGGCGGGTTTCGCGATTCCCGATCAGGGGAAAACCCGCCGCCACGGCCCGGCCGTCGGCCGTCGCGGTGATGGAGCGCAGCGCCTCCCAGCCGTCGTCGGCAACGCCCCTTGCCGTCCCGACCGGTGGAAAGAAGGTATCGACCGAGGTGCCCAGCACTGTCGCCGCCCGATGCAGACGGGAGGCCGAAATGCGGTTCTGTCCGGTCTCGTATTTCTGCACCTGCTGGAAACTGATCCCCAGCTGCTGGGCGAGGGCGCTTTGCGACAGGCCGAGGGCTGATCGCCGAAGCCCGATCCGCGCGCCGACATAGGCGTCGACTTCGTCCCTTTCGCCGATCCTCGCCATGGCCGTCCGTCTCCTTCCGGTCGAAGGAAGACTGTTTCATGGAAACGAAAACGTTGCAATACTTTCGTTTCATTCAGAACTCCAGCCGCGCGACGACGACAGAGACGGCGCGGGTCCCGGCCCGGACGAGCCGCTCCCGGACCTCCAGACCACCGGGACCGCCCCGCACGGTCAGAGTCTCGGCATCGGCCCCCTCATAGAGCCGGACCCGGAGCTCGCCGTCCGCCATCTCGATCACACAGCCCTGGTCGCGTCGCGGCCAGCGGCCCGGTTCATAGGCCACCACCACGCCCGAGACGGCCCAGGGCGCGAGGTCGTCATTGGACAGTTGCAGCCGTCGGGTCGCGGCGGGTGCATGGATGAAGGCCAGGCCGTCGCTGGCCACGCCACGGCTGGACGGGCCGGCGGAGGACACGGGGTCCACAATCGCCTGTCGTGACATAAGGTCATCCGGAGTCGCGCCCAGTGCGGCCGTCAGGCGACGCTGGACATCCGGACGGTAAAGGCCGGAGCGTTTGCCGGTTTCGTACAGGCCCCAGCCCTGGCTGGTCATGCCCGCCCTCCGGCCGGCCTCGGCCTGGCTCAGGGCGCGCTCGCGCCGCAGGGCGGCGAGGGCCTCGCCAAGACGCCGGGCGTCGCCGTCACTTTGAAACCGGGGCATGGGGTGATGATGGCGCCGTCTGCCCGCAGACGCGAGGACGGATTCGTTTCAGCCGCTCTCGCGCTCAAGCAGTGAGCCGCCGCGCGGCGAACGATAGCGCCCCAAAAGGTCAGATCACCTGTTCGACGCTGGTCACTTCGGGAATGTAGTGTTTCATCATCTGTTCGACGCCGGACTTCAGGGTGGCCGTCGATGACGGGCAGCCGGCGCAGGCCCCGCGCATGCGCAAGGTCAGGACGCCGGTCGCCGCGTCAAAGGCGTCGAACAGGATGTCGCCGCCATCCTGGGCCACCGCCGGACGGACCCGGCTGTCCAGCAGTTGTTTGATCTCGGCCACGATCTCGGAGTCCTCGCCGGCCTCTGCCTCTGCGGACGCTCCGTCGCGCATCAGCGGTGCGCCTGAGACGAAATGATCCATGATGCCGGCCAGAATGGGGGCCTTCATCTGCATCCAGTCCAGCCCGTCGGCCCGCCGGGTCACGGAGATATAGTCAGCGCCAAAGAAGACGCCGGCCACGCTCTCAAGCCCGAACAGGGCCTCCGCCAGAGGCGAGGCCGCCGCCTCCTCGGCATTCAGGAACTCCCGCGGCTCGGCCGAAACCTCGCGACCGGGCAGGAATTTCAGGGCGTTGGGGTTCGGGGTCGGTTCGGTCTGGATGAACATGGCGCTCAAATGCGCTCCCGAAGCGGCAGGTTCAAGACCTGAGGAGTGGCTGGTGGCCAGGCGACGGTAGCGTCCGGCTTCGAAAGCAAGTCACCCTGGCCAGACCGGGCAATCACTAATCACCAGCCACCAGCCACTGACCACTTGCCTCATGCCAGGTCCTCGATATCCATCTCGGTCAATTCGCCGGGCACGATCGTGACCGGCAGTTTGCGCCCGGTGAAGGCGGCACCCTGTTTGACCACGGCGGAGACCAGCGGGCCCGGGCCGCGCCCGCCGCTGCTGGCGGCCAGGACGAGAATCTTAATCTCGGCGTCCTCCCCAACAACCTTGCGGATGGCGTCCTGCGGTTCGCCGCGCTCGATCAGCAGCATGGGGGCGGCACCCGACCGTTCGGCGGCCTGCGCCGCCCATTTGTTCAGCAGAACCTCCGCGTCGACCCGGGTCTGGCGCTCGATCTCCTCCCGGACCCCGGCCCAATGGGCGTCCGACGCAGCGGCGGGAATCACATGCAACAGGGCGACGCGACCGCCGGTCGACCGGGCCCGGCGCGACGCATAGCGCAATGCCGTCTCGAACTCCGGACTGTCGTCAACCACCACCAGAAACTTGCGCGGCATCAGCCTCTCCCTCAGCCCCGGAAGCTAGCAGAACCCGGACCCAAGCGCGAAACACCAGGCCGTGTCGAGTCGAGAAGGCGGAGCCTTCTGACCACGGCCCAACAAGAAGCCTTCCTCAGCTTGCGGTCGCGGCGATCTCACGGATGACGCTGTTGGCGATGGTCAGCTTGGCGAAGGTCCAGCCCTTCCCGGAGGCCAGAATCTCGTCGACCGAGGTGCGCAGACCTTCCACGACCGGCAGCCGCGACCCCACCCAGGCGTCAACGGCGGCTTCGGCCGCCTCCTCGCCCGACCCGGCATCCACGGTCGAGGCCTGGGCCACAGCCCGGGTCAGGGTCATCTGTTCGACCATCAAATCCTCGATCAGACGCCGCACCGCCAGCCGGTCGAAATGATCGGCCGAAGGCACGGAGCCTGCACCCGCGCGCAGCCGGTCGAAATCAAAGGCCGCGCCGACCTGGTGATACAGGGTGGCCATGGCCGGCTCCGGCCAACCCGCCTGACGTGCGAGGTCACCGATGTCGGCCGTCGCCACCAGGGGCCGCAACAGGGAGACATTGCGGGCCATCGCATCGGGCGCTCCCAGACCGACAAAGGTCTGGACCCGGCCCTCGAGACGGCTCTGTTCAAAACGCGAGAGGACAGAAGCGCCAACGGCGCGAAGGGTGTCCGCAGCCGGGCGATAGGCCGCGATCAGGGCCTCGACGGTGGCGCCGGGCCGTACGGCGCGACGGGCCAGCCAGAAGGTCTGGCGGCGCAACACCATCGAAATCTCCTGGTACAGGGCCGCCTGGGCCTCGGCCGGGATTGTCAGGTCGAGGGCCGAGACTTCGTCCCAGGCCTGGTCGAGCCGGAAAATCTGGCGCGCCGCCTCGAAGGCGAGAACCATGGCCGCCGTGTCGCACCGGGCCGACTGGCGCAGGCGCTCGGGGAAGGTCGGGCCGCACATGTTGACGATCTCGTTCGACAATATCGTCGAGACGATCTCGCGGCGCAGGCGGTGGCGCTGCATCTCGGCTTCGAATTTCGCCAGCGGAGCCGGGAAATAGCGCACCAGGGTCTGTTTGAAGAAGGCGTCGTCCGGTGCGGCCGATGCGACGATGTCGTCGAACAGCTCCAGCTTGGCATAGGCGGTCAGAACCGCCAGTTCAGGGCGGGTCAGCCTCTGTCCGGCCAGTTTGCGCTCGGCAATCTTCGCGTCGTCGGGCAACCCCTCGACCTTGCGGTCCAGCTTGCCCTTGGCACCCAGCCACAGCATGAACTGCTGTTGGGAATCGAGCGCTTCGGGCCCGTCATCCTCCTGCAGCGACACTGCCAGGGTCTGGTCGTAGTTGTGCGCCAGCACCTTGAGCCCGACCTCGTCGGTCATCGAGGCCAGCAGGGCGTTTCGATCCGCTGCCTCGAGCGCGCCGGATGCGATGGCGGCCCCCGTCAGGATCTTGATATTGACCTCGTGGTCGGAGCTGTCGACACCCGCCGAGTTGTCGATCGCATCGGTGTTGATGCGGCCCCCGTTCAGGGCGAAGGCGATCCGTCCGGCCTGGGTCAGGCCAAGGTTGGCACCCTCGCCGATGACCTTGGCGCGCACCTCGGCACCGTCGATGCGGACGGCGTCATTGGCCTTGTCGCCGACCTGGGCATCGGTCTCGTTCGGGGCCTTCACATAGGTGCCGATGCCGCCGAAATAGAGCAGCTCGGCCGGGGCCTTGAGGATGGCCTTCATCAGCCCCGCCGGATCGAGGACATCCTCCTGGATGTCGAGCGCGGCCTTGATTTCGGGGCTCAGTTCGATCGATTTGGCCGAGCGCGGGAAGATGCCGCCGCCCGCTGAGATCTTCGCGGTGTCGTAGTCCTGCCAGGACGAGCGCGGCACCTTGAACATCCGGTCGCGCTCGACCCAGCTGGAGGCCGGGTCCGGGTTCGGGTCGATGAAGATGTCGCGGTGGTCGAAGGCGGCGACCAGCCGGATGGCCTTCGACAGCAGCATGCCGTTACCGAACACGTCGCCCGACATGTCGCCGACGCCGACCACAGTGAAGGGCTCGGACTGGATGTCCTTGCCCATCTCGCGGAAGTGGCGCTTGACCGCCTCCCACGCTCCACGGGCCGTGATGCCCATCACCTTGTGGTCGTAGCCGACCGACCCGCCCGAGGCGAAGGCGTCGTCCAGCCAGAAGCCGTAGTCGGCGGAAACGCCGTTGGCGATGTCAGAAAAGGTCGCCGTCCCCTTGTCGGCCGCCACGACCAGATAGGGGTCGTCGCCCTCGAAACGGATCACGTCCTGCGGGTGAGTGACGGCACCCGAGCTGTCGATGTTGTCGGTGATGTCCAGAAGGCCCGAAAGGAAGGTCTTGTAGGCGCGGATGGCCTCGGCCTGCTGGGCGTCGCGGTCACCCCCGGCGCGGACCACAGCGGCCAGGTTCTTCGGAAAGAAGCCGCCCTTGGAGCCGACAGGCACGATGACCGCGTTCTTGACCTGCTGCGCCTTTACCAGCCCCAGAACCTCGGTACGGAAGTCGTCGCGACGGTCCGACCAGCGCAGGCCACCACGCGCCACCGGGCCGAAACGCAGGTGAACGCCCTCGATATGCGGGGCCCAGACGAAGATCTCGCGGAACGGCTTGGGCAGGGGCAGGTCCGCCAGTTCGCGCGAGGCGATCTTGATCGATATATGCGGCCTGGGCGCGCCGTTGGGGTCCGTCTGGTAATAGTTGGTCCGCTTGATCGCCTGGACCAGCAGCGCCATGCGGCGCAGGGCCCGGTCATGGTCCAGACTCTTCACGTCCTGCAGCAGGTCGTTGATCTGTTCGACCAGGCGCGCGACCCCGGCATCGCGGTCGGCTGCGTCGCCTTTGAGGGCCGGGTCGAATTTCGCCGCGAACAGGGCCAGCAGGCCGCGCGCAACGGCCGGATAGTCACGCAGGGCTTCGGCCTGCGTCGCCTGGCTGGGGTCGAGCCCCGTCTGCTGGCGATAGCGGGCCAGGGTCCGCACGAGGGCCGCCTCACGCCAGTCTACGCCCAGTTCCAGCACCAGGCGGTTGAAGCCGTCGCTTTCTGTGCGGCCGGTCCAGACGGCCGCGAAGGCCTGTTCGAACGGGCCCTTCACATCGTCAAACAGCAGGTCGCCGCCGCGCGGGTCTTCCATGAGAAACTCATGGACATGGATTTCCGCCTCGCCGGTCGGGTGCAGGGCGTGGCCCCACTCCTCCAGTGTCTTCAACCCCATGTCGGCCAGGATCGGCAAGACATCCGACAGCGGCACGGCCGCCCCGCGACGATAGAGTTTGAAGCGCAGGTTCAACGGCCCGTCGTGCCCGCTGCGGAAGGCGCGAACCGCGACCGGGTCACCGCTGTCGTTCAGCCCGTTCGCGTTCAGGGCGTCGATCGCCTGCAGGTCACTGACGGCCTCGGCGGCGTCATAGCGGTCCCGATAGCCGGCGCCGAACGCCTCGGCCCAGCGCGCGCTCAGGGGACCGACCGCGACATCGTCCACCTCGGCGTCGCGCAAGGCACTTTCGAACCGGTCGACCCAGCTGCGCCCCGCCTCGGCGATCTCGGCGCCCAGAACAGTTTGATCCGGGCACGGATGATTGCCCGGCGTGACGCCGACGATATAGTGGATACGCACCAGCGGCTGGTCCGACAACTGTGGGTACCAGGCCGACAGCCGGCCACCCCAGGCCGCGACCAGAATCTTGCCGATCCGCTCCCGGACAGAAGCGTCGAAACGTTCGCGTGGAATGAAGGCCAGCACCGAGACAAAGCGATCGAACGGGTCCAGCCGGGTAAAGGTCTTGATCCGGGGACGGTCGTGCAGGTGCAGAATGCCGAGCGAGATCTCCAGCAACTCGCTTTCCGTGATCTGGAAAAGTTCGTCGCGCGGATAGTTTTCGAGAATGTTCCTGAGCCGCTTTTCGCTGTGGCTGCCCGTCGCCTTGCCGGCGCGGGTCAGGGCATTGGCGACCTTGCGCCGGACCAACGGCACCTGGGTTGCGGTCTTGTCATAGGCCTCGGCGGTAAACAGGCCGACGAAGCGCGTCTCGCCCGAGGGCCGGCCATCCTGGCCGAACCGCTTGACCCCGATATAGTCCATATAGGCGCGGCGGTGGACGCGGGAGCGGACATTGGCCTTGGCCACGGTCACTGGCTCGGACAGGTCCAGCTGCTTCTTCATCGACCGGGTCAGCACCGCCGGTTCGTTGGCGCGACGCAGGACGGTACGGTGCGGATCGGCCAGAACCCCGAGGCCGACGCCCGACTGCGACAAGGGCGCCTCGGCCTCATAGCCACCGTCGACGCTGCGCGGATAATCGTAGTCGCGGGCACCGAGGAAGACAAAATGATCGTCCTGCAACCACTTCAGGAAGGCGATATGTTCGGCCAGCACATCGGGCGCGACCCCGTGCGGATGCGCCTCCAGATGGGTGATCGACCGGTGCATCAGCGCCGCCATTCCGGCGTGGCCGTCGACCGCGCTTGTCACGTCGTGAAGGGTCTGGGCCACGCCCTCGCCCAGGGCGTCGCGCCGCTCCTGCGGCAGGGGATCCATCACCACGATAATGGTGGACTCCCGCCCGCCCTCTTCCTCGGTCACCGGATGGTACATCGACCGCACGGTGACGCCGGCGTCGGCCAGTTCGCCCATGACGCTGTCGACGAGGAAGGGCCGGTCGTCCTGGATGACGATCAGAACATCATAGCCCAGCGGCGCACCGTCCACTCCGTGCAGCGGCGACAAGGTGATCCGCGCTGGCTCGCCATGAGCCCGGCCCTCGGCCCCCCGCCACGCCAGGGCAAGCAGGCCGGCCATGTCACGCCCGCCGAGCTCCGGCGTCTCATCGGCGGCATAGTCCTCCCAGGCCTGACGCAGGAAGTCCCGGCCCGGGCCGCTCAGCGCGCCCGGCGAAAGCTGGTCGAAGCTGGCTTCCAGCGCCTCCAGGGTGATTGCCTGAGGGCGCGCGGGGGCCGTTTCGCCGGACATGGGCAGGTCTCTTGTGGACGCGACCCCTCAAACGGGTCGCCGGAGAAGGCACCAGACTAGGCCGCTTTGCCGTCCGGGCAAGCCTCCGCGTGGCGTGGCGCCTAACCAGGCCAGCGAACGCTGCTCGGGAACCACAAAAGGAAGGCGGGGCGTCGCAACGCTCCGGAAACGACAAGGCCGCCGAACTTTCGTTCGGCGGCCTGCTTCAGATCGACACCCAGGAGGGGGAGGGGTTGGTGCCGATCGATTCCGCCACAGCCTTGGGGGGGGAGGGGGCTGCGGCGACAAGAAAAAGATAGGGACCGGTTGTGGCCAATCAAGGGCGCCGGGAACCCTCAGCCGGCCTTGGACTGCGGCGAGTTGACGCGGTTTCGCCTCGCCCCGGGAGACGTGGTTTCATCCGCCTCGGCATAGGGTTCGCCGTCGCCTGACAACAGGATGGCCATCCAGCGCGAACCCTTGAACTCGGCCAGAACCGCCATGGCCATGACCGCCAGCGGGGTGGACAGGAACATCCCCACCACGCCCCAGAGCTGGCCCCAGAGCGCCAGCGAGAGCAGCACCACCACCGGGTCGATGTTCTGGTTGTCGCCCTGCATGCGCGGCTGGATGAAGTTGCCGCTGACGAACAGGATGGCCTGCAGACCGATCAGCAGGATCAGGGCGGGCCAGTAGCTTTCGAACTGCACGAGGGCGAACAGGGGCGGTGCCAGACCGGCGACCGCGCCACCCAGCACAGGAATAAAGCCGACCACAAAGATGACGAAGGTCCAGAACTCGGCGTTCTGGAGGCCTACCGCCCGCATCAGAACCCAGGCGACAGCGCAGATCAGCACGCCGGTCACGGCCTGGACCCACAGATAGCCTTCGACCCCGCCGCGCACCCGCTGGAACACGCCCATGGCTTCGGTGCGCGCGCCGCGGTCGGGGAACATCCCCACCAGTTTGCGGCGGAAACCGCTCTGGGAGGCCAGCAGGAAGCCGAGGTAGATCATGACGAAGATCGCGCCGGTGACCACGCCCTGGGCCTGGAGCGCCACGGTGGCGAAATAATGCGACACGTCGACCCGGGCGATCAGCTCGGTGGCGGTCGGGGCGGCGGCCATGTCGAACAGTCGGTAGGCGTCGGCCAGGATCTGGTCGAGGCGCGGCCCGAGCAGCACGGCGTCATCCGAGGCCTGGTTGAAGAAGCCTCGCGCGCCGTAGACGATGATGGCGATCGCCCCGAGGAACCCCAGGATCACCACGATCAGGGCTGCGACCCCGGCCCAGCGCTCGGGCACGGGCGTCCGGGATTCGATGGCGCGCTTCACCCCGTCGATCATGATCATCAGGAAGATGGCCATGGCCAGGGGCGTCAGGATGTTGCGTAGCCAGTAGACGGCGGCCCCCGCGGCGATGGTGGCGATCAGCACCAGGGCGTTGCGGGCGACAGCGGAAGTCGGAACGGAGAGCGGGGGTTTCATCGGCATATGGTCAAGGTCCATGCGGTCGGCGTCAATCCAGCCTTGAACCATTCACGCCGCCGGTAGAGCATGAGTGCCGACCCCCGCACGGAGTTCCCATGACTGACGCCGCCCCCGGCCTGTTCCTCGGCCAATCTTCCGACGCCGGGACCGGCAAGCCGGAACAGTTGCTGTTCCACCGCGCCAACCGTCATGGCGTGGTCGCCGGTGCCACCGGCACCGGAAAGACCGTCACCCTGCAGATCATGGCCCAGGGCTTTTCCGACGCGGGCGTGCCGGTCTTCTGCGCCGATGTGAAGGGCGACCTGTCCGGTATCTGCGTGCCCGGATCGCCGAACGAGAAACTGTTGGCCCGTGCCGCCTCCATGGGGTTGACCCTGACACCGAAGGCCGCGCCGGTGGTGTTCTGGGACCTCTACGGGCTCAAGGGCCACCCGATCCGCACCACCGTCAGCGAGATCGGCCCGCTGCTGCTGGCCCGGATGCTGAACCTCAACGATGTGCAGGAAGGCGTGCTGTCGGTCGTCTTCCACGTCGCCGACAAGGAGGGCCTGCTGCTGCTGGACCTCGACGACCTGCGCAGCCTTCTGGTCCATGTCGGCGAGAACGCCGAGCGGATCGGTCGCGAGGTCGGCAATGTCGCCCCGGCCTCGATCGCCGCCATCCAGCGCTCGCTCCTTCAGCTGGAGCAGCAGGGCGGCAAGGCCTTCTTCGGCGAGCCGGCCCTGCGGCTGGAGGACATGATGCGCACCGGCCTCGACGGCCGGGGGCAGGTCAATGTGCTGGACGCCACCAAGCTGATGGCCAGCCCGCGCCTCTACGCCGCCTTCCTGCTGTGGCTGCTGTCGGAACTGTTCGAACAGCTGCCCGAGGTCGGCGACCCGGAAAAGCCGCGCCTCGTCTTCTTCTTTGATGAGGCCCATCTGCTGTTCAATGACACGCCGGATGCGCTGAGGGAGAAGGTCGAACAGGTCGTGCGCCTGATCCGCTCCAAGGGCGTCGGGGTCTATTTCGTCACCCAGAACCCGGCCGACATCCCCGACAGCGTCCTGGCCCAGCTGGGCAACCGCATCCAGCATGCCCTGCG